>Ga0187894_10001133_pt1 | contig 35259 bp, 21 predicted proteins | sample GBC1701081metaG_FD_136650 | JGI IMG/M metagenome (GOLD analysis project Ga0187894, IMG submission 136650) | White microbial mat communities from a lava cave in the Kipuka Kanohina Cave System on the Island of Hawaii, USA - GBC170108-1 metaG ...
CGTCGCCGGCACGCTCGGCACGCTGGACGACAGCCGCCTGAAAACCCTGACGGCGGCCAGGATCGTCCGTGACGGCGACTTCGTCGGCGTCATTGCCACCACCGAACGGCTCGCGACCCGCGCGGCCGCGGCCGTGCAGGCGCCGACGCGCGTCCCGGAAGGACTGCCCTCTTCCAAGACGGTGTTCGAGCACCTGAAGAAACCGAACGCCGCGGCGACGAGCGGACGCAACGCGCCGGCGCCCCACGTGGCAGGCGACGTCGGCGCGGCGGCGGCGACGGCCGCGAAGACCTTCACGTCGACCTGGCGCATTCCCTACATCGCGCACGTCCCGCTCGAACCACGGGCCGCCGTCGCCGAATGGACGGAGGGCCAGCTCACGGTCTGGACGAACACGCAGCGGCCGTTCGGCGTCCGCAGCGAGCTGGCCGAGGCCTTCCGCCTGCCGGAGGACCGCGTCCGCGTCATCGTGCCGGACATGGGCTCCGCGTACGGCGGCAAGCACACGGGCGAGCACGCCATCGAAGCCGCGCGACTTGCAAAAGCCGCGACGCGGCCGGTCAAGGTTGTCTGGACCCGGGCCGAAGAGTTCATGTGGGGCTACTTCCGGCCGGCCGGCGTGATTGAGATCAAAGCCACCACGGACGCCAACCGTCGTTTGCTTTCCTGGGAATTCGACAACTGGAATTCCGGGGCGGCGGGCATCCGGTCGCCATACGAGACCCCGCACCAGCGGATCGCGTTCCATCCGTCCGATTCGCCGCTCCGGCAGGGCGCGTATCGCGGACTGGCGGCGACGGCCAATCACCACGCCCGCGAGATGCAGATCGACCAGATTGCACGCGATCTCGGGGTCGATCCCGTCCAATTCCGCCTGCAGCACCTCAAAGACGAGCGGATGCGGGCGGTGTTGACGACCGTCGCGGAGAAGGCGGGATGGCCGCGCGCGAAGAAGGACGGGCAGGCGCTCGGCATCGCGTGCGGCACCGAAAAGAACAGCTACGTCGCCATCGCCGCCGAGCTCACGAACACTCCCACCGCCTTCAAGGTCGACCGCCTCCTCGTCGTCTATGAATGCGGCGCCATCGTCAACCCGGAGGGACTCCGTAATCAGGTCGACGGCTGCGTCGTCCAGGCCCTGGGCGGCGCGCTGTTCGAAGCCATCGACTTCGCGGACGGCCGCATCCTCAATGGCCGCCTCGCCAGCTATCGCGTCCCGCGGTTCGGCGACATGCCGGTCATCGAAACCATCCTGCTGAACCGGCCCGATCTGCCGTCCGCCGGCGCCGGCGAAACGCCGATCGTCGCCGTCGCGCCCGCCATCGGCATCGCCGCGCGGACCTTCGGCCCCGTCACCACCGCGCTGCCGATCAAGCTGGAAGGCCAGGGCGAGGGATCGAAGCCCGCGGGTCTGTGACGGGATCTACGGCCGCGGCCGGGGGCACGGCAGGAGGTGCGAACGCTGGATGACCGTGCTGGGGGCGACGGCTTCACGCAGGCAGAAACCGGTGAGCGCGGATGAATGGGTGAGGGCGCCGCGTGAGGGGGCGGACCACTGCAGCGTGACGTCACGCTCCTGCAGCGGCTGGTACGGCAGCAGCGCGCGTGTCGCCACGAGTTGCAGACGTTCGAGACGGTTGATGGAGAGGGCCTGACCGGCGTTGACCGTGGTCGCCGTGCGCAGGCCGATGGCGCGGAACGGCTCGGCCACGCGTCCTGCGGTGGTGGGGAGCCGGCCGACGAGCAGATCGTCGGCGCGGACGATGTGCCCGGCTGGAAGCGTGTGTGCCGCGAGGGTCTGCGGCACGAGTCCCCACTCCCACAGGCCCAGCGTTGCCCCCGCCGCACGGACGGCGGACGCAGCCACCGCCAGCGCCAGGACGCCGGCGGCCAGTTCCACTCCATACCGTTGCACGAACCGGCGGACCGGCCGGGACGCGGCGGGGCCTCGTTCGCCCCGATGCTCCGCGCCGGCTTGCGCCAGCAGCGCGTGCAGCAGCCCGTCGCCCGTCAGCCCCCGCACTGCCGACGGAATCGCACAGCCCCGGTCGGGATCGCGTCCGATCAGGGCCCAGACATCGTCGATCGTGTGGCTCGAGCCCTGCCCCAACCACTGGCGCAGGGCCTGCTCCTCTGACGTGCTGAGCTGCAGCTCGCCGAGATCGGCCGTCGTGCCACGCCTCCGAAACATGATGGGCGGTACCGCGAGACGTCAGTCGTTGTCGCCGAACTCGTCTCCGGGCAGGTCGCTGGCCACATCGTCCGGCGTCAGGTCGACGTTCACCTCTTCCACGCGTTCCTCGGCGATCGCTTCCCACTCGTTGCCAGCCGGCTCGCGATACGCCGGGGCCGTGGGCGCCTTGGCGGGACGCCTGGCGGGGGACTTCTTTGCGGCCTTCTTCGGAGCGGCCTTCTTGGGGGCAGCCTTCTTGGGGGCAGCCTTCGGAGCCGACTTCACCGGCGCGGCCTTCTTGTAGCTCGCCGTCTTCTTGGCGGCCTTCTTCACCGCCTTGGTCGGGACCGCCTTCTTGGCCGCGGCCTTCTTGGCCGACTTCTTCGCAGCCTTCTTGACGGACTTCTTGGCGGGGGCCTTCGCGGCGGTCTTCCTGGCCGCCTTGGCCGTCTTCTTCGCGGTCTTCTTGGCGGATTTCTTAACCAGCTTCTTTGCAGCCATGCACCAGTCTCCTCTGGAAACGTAGTTTAGCGCGGTGGACGTCGCCGGCGTGCGCCCGCTTCCCTGCCATCAGCTCTTGTAACGGACGATCTCATAGGTGATATCGTTCGTCGCGCCGCACGGAACAGGCCCCACGCTCAACTGCACGGGATTGACGCCGGTCACACGCAATCCGGCGCCCGTGCTGTGCGTGCTGGCATGAACGATATCGGCGTTCGCCGGCAAGGTCTCCACCACGGTGACGCGCTGCGCGGCCACCTGCGCCGGGTCGCGATGTTCCACACGCAAGTGGATGCGCTGACGGCCGTCCGAGCCGATGGGCTCGACGCTCCGGTGCAGATCGATCTTCAGCCACGAAGGCTCGACGAGCACCGACGTCGACGCCGCCTGGAACGGCGGGACCGTCACGCGTCGCGTATCACCATAAACCAATTGCTGCGAAACGAGACGCCAGATTCGTCGTTCTTCGACGAGCGACCCCGGTGACTGGTCATAGCCCAGGCGCTTCAGGAGGGCGTGGCGATAGAGATCGAACGCGCTCTTGACCATGTCACCCCAGGCTGCCGCGCGCCCGAGCGAGCTGACATAGCAGACGTACGCCAGGGCCAGCAGCGCCGAGATTTCGCCGATCCAGAGCGCGAACCACGCGGGACGCGCGAAGGGCACCGGATAGACGAGGCCCAGGGCCAGCAGCAGCGCCGCGGCGGCCGCCGCGAGCGCGGACGAATTCAGCATGAAATCGAACGACGTCCGCTGGTCGTCGATGGCGGCGGCGTAATCCTTCTCGATGACCGCGACCAGGCGGGGCCAGAGTGAGATCGCCAGCATGTCGTACTGCCGCTGGGGGTAGCTTTCGAAGCAGCGGATGATGTTTCCGAGCCGGGTCGGGAGCAGGAATCCGGTGGGGGGATAGAGGCGATTCAGGTCGCGGCCGATCCGCGAATGCTCGTTCCGGAGCAGCGCCTGTTCCTCGGCTGGAATGGCGGCGGCGGGGCCGGATGGGGCTTCCAGCGCATAGCGGAGCGTCCGCATCCCGCGCCAGCGGACCTCCAGTTGGCGGCGTGCTCGTTCGTGGCGGGAAGTCCGCCAACGGCCGAGGCGAGAGTCCTTCCACGGGTAGCCCTCATAGAGTCGGATCAGCGGCACGTCCGCGCATCGCAGGAGGCCGGTCATCAGCACGACGAGGGCGAGGGCGGCGCCGGCTTGCCATTCGGCGCCGGGCGTCTGGAGCTGGGCGACGGGCCGCGGCACGATGGGCATCCACGGCCAGATGACCGTCGCGGTGACGAAGAGGAATGCCACGACGGGCAACAGCGTCCCGAAGAGCAGTGCGCGGTTGAAGTGGCCGGAGATCGCGGATACGAGGCTGGTCACGGCGCTCCGGCAAGGACAACGGTCTCGGGGTGAAATCGCTCCAGGCGGCGCGCAAGGGCGCGTCCGTTGTGAGTGCTGGCTCTCCCGCTTTCGTAAACGCTGGTTTCAACGAATCCGAACGGCCGATGTGGACCGGCGCGAACCGGACGTGAAGAGGTGACAAGGTGACACCTTTCGTCACGTGGACCGTCCCATCGCCGCGTCACCAGGAGGTCAGGGCCCCAGGAGCATGCCAGGCGCCATCACAACGCCGGCACGGACGCGCCTTCAGCGCGCGTAGTCCGCGGCGCCGAGCAGGTGGATCGAGACGTACGGCTTGTCGCCGACGACCCAACTGTCATGGCCGGGCGGGACGTAGAACAGGTCGCCGGCCCGCAGGTCCCGCTCTTCCCCATCGTCCATCCGCACCTTGGCGTGACCGGCCACGACCAGCCCGACGTGCTCCACCTGACAACTGGCGGTGCCAACGGCCGCGGCGCGATGCTCCGACCACCGCCAGCCCGGTTCGTAGGTCGCACGGCCAATCGTCAGGCCGCCGATGCGGACCACTTCAAAGCGGCCCTTCTCGAACTTCGTCACTTCGTCCGGTGTCTCGAAACGAGCAATCATCACAGCATCCATGTACGCAAGTATGGCGATCCGCCGACGTAACGTCTTGAACGTTCTTGCTCGAAAACTTGACGTTTCTGCCAGGAACCCCGAAACGGCGGGCCAGCCCGATGCTGCGGTCGCGCCGCGCGCATCGTGCCCGCGCTCCTCGTGCCGGTCGGCATCAGCCGCGGACGGCGCGATGGAACTGCACCGGCGTGACGCCAAACGTCCGCTTGAACCACCGTGTGAGGTGACTCTGATCCGCGAACCCGACCAGGTGCGCGACCTCGGCCGGCGGGACGCCCTGCCGCAGCAGCGCCTTCGCTCGGTCGATGCGTATCTGCCGCTGGTACGCATGCGGCGGCAGGCCGAACCGGGCCCGGAACTGCCGCAGCAGGTGGAACGGACTGAGGCCGGCTTCGGCCGCCAGGTCCGCAAGGCGGACGTTCTCGGCGACGCGATCCTCCAGGCACTCCCGCGCCCGGCGTAGCGCCGCCGGCGCGGACGGTCGGTCGACGGCAGCCGCGACGTCCGCATGCCGCGTGATGAGCTGTCCCAGGACCCACGCCAGCAGCGACTCGCGCGTCAGCACGCCCTCGTCCTGCCGCGCGGCGTCGTGCAGCGTGCGGATGGCCTGCGCCAGCGGCGGATCCACGACCGTCCGCGCACGGAAGGCCGGCGGGAGGCGCGCGTGGCGATCGTCGCGCACCGCGGACGCGAACAGCGTCGCGGCGGGATAAATCATGCGATAGCGGTAGCCGTCCGCGATGCCAGGCTGGCCGTTGTGCGGTTCACCGGGATTGATCAGCATGATCGAGCCGGCGCCCGACGCGTAGTGCTGCCCGCCGCACCAGAACGTCGCGAGGCCGCTTTCCACGACGCCGACGACGAAGGTGTCGTGGGTGTGGAGGGCGTACGCGTGCCGGACGAAGCGGGCGGACAGGAACTCGAGGCCGTGCAACTGGTCGTCCTGCCAGAAGCGCGAATACTCAGCGCGCGATGCCAACGATGACGAGCGGGAGGCGCTGGACATGATGCCTGGGGCGTCGCGCGGTCCGCCTTCATCCCGGATTGCCCGCGCGAAACGGTTGTGGAGTAATGTTAGGCGGATACTCTCACAAGGTCCATCAGGAGTCAGGGTCATGATGATCGCCTCCCGCATCTTCCGCACGGGCCTGCTGATGCTGTCCGTCGCGAGCGCGACGTTCGTGGTCTCGGCGATGACGTCCACGCCAGGGCCGTCGACATCGTCCACGTCAACATCTGGCGCATCGACATCCGCTCCATCGACATCGACATCCACCGCGTCGAAGCCGACGCCGTGGCCGTCGTTCCGCGGACCGGGCGCGGCCGGCGTCGCGGCCGACCAGCAGTTGCCCGCCGCGTGGGATGCGGCGCGCGGGCAACAGGTGCGCTGGAAGGCGCGCGTGCCGGGCCTCGCGCATTCCAGTCCGATCGTCTGGGGCAATCTCGTCCTCGTCACCAGCGCGGTCAGCAGCCAGGCGGACGCGACATTCAAGCGCGGCCTGTACGGCGACGGCGACGCCTCGAGCGATCGATCCACGCACCGCTGGATCGTGCAGGCGTACGATCGCGCGACCGGCACGCTCGCATGGGAGCGCGTCGCGTTCGAAGGTCCGCCAGTCGACAAGCGCCACATCAAGTCGACGTATGCGAGCGCCACGCCCGCAACCGACGGCACGTACATCGTCGCGTCATTCGGATCGCAGGGCGTCTACGCCTACGACATGAAGGGAAGCTGCTGTGGAAGCGCGACCTCGGCCGCATGGACGTCGGCGCGTACAACATGCCCGATTACGAATGGGGACCGGCCAGCTCACCGACGATCTGGAAGGATCGCGTGTTCGTGCAGGTGGATACGTCGCGCGAGGACTTCGTCGCCGCGCTCGATCTGAAGACCGGCAAGACCCTCTGGCAGACGGCCCGCGAGGAGCTGCCATCGTGGGGCACGCCCAACGTCATCGAGAGCGGCGGCCAGACCGAGCTGGTGACGAACGCATCCAACTTCATCCGCGGCTACGATCCGCGGACCGGCAAGGAACTGTGGCGCCTCGGCGGCAGCTCGCAGATCACCGCACCCACACCCATCCTCGCGGGCGGCCTCATCATCGTCGCCAGCGGACGCGCGCCCGAGCGGCCGATCTTCGCCATCCGTCCCGGCGCGCGCGGCGATATCACGCTCGCGAGCGGACAGAAGTCGAACGCGAGCGTCGCGTGGAGCTGGACGCAGCGCGGATCCTACATGCCCACGCCGCTCGCGTACAACGGCCTGCTCTACGTGCTCTCGAACCAGGGCCTGTTCGACTGCTACGACCTCGCGACCGGCGCGGAGGTCTACCGCCAGCGCATTCAACACGGCGGCAGCGGCTTCAGTGCATCGCCTGTTGCAGCGGACGGACGCATCTACCTGTCCAGCGAGGACGGCGACGTCTTCGTCATCACGGCGGGCCGCACGTTCGCGCTGGAAACGACGAACGCGATGAGCGAACCGCTGATGGCGACACCGGCGATCAGCGGCGGAACGATGTTCATCCGGGGGGAAAAGCACCTCTACGCGATAGCACGCTGACACGCACGGCCGGTCCCGTGCAGCCACGAGCGGCCGCGGCGTCGATACGCCACGGCCGGATCGGTCATCATTCACGCGAGAGGCTAACGAAGCGGAGCTTCGCTAGAAGTTCAGGCGCACGCCGAGCTGCACCTGGCGCGGATCGAATGTCTGCGTGATCGTGCCAAACGCGGGCAAACTCGCGTTGCCGTTCGGCGCGCGGAAGTTCGTCTTGTTCAGCAGATTGAACGTCTCGATGCGGATCTGCAGCCGCGTGTCCTGGCCGACTGGCAGGCGGAACGCCTTCTGCAGCGCCATGTCGACCTGCCAGAAATTCGGGCCGCGGACGCTGTTCCGCTCGGCGTTGCCGAACGGCTGGTTCACGCTCGGAATCTGCACGGCGTCCCGGTTGAAGTAGTTCGTCACCGAATTGCGATTGCCATACGGGTCGCCGACGATGTTCGGGCGGTAATTGTTCGCGCCGCGGAAGTCGGCGACGATACCCGAGACTTGCGCCTGCGCGACGGGGTTGTAGACCAGCGTGACCGGATCGCCCGCGGCGAAGAGGCTGAGGAACGCGACCTGCCAGTTGCCGACGATCGCGTCCATCAGCGTCGACGCGCTCGAGTAGTAGCGGCGTTCCTTCCCGATCGGCAGATCCCACACCACGCTCGTCGTCAGGTTGTACGGCTGGTGATAGCCGGACAGGCCCCATTCCGCGTCGAGATTGTTGAAATCCTGCGGCGCCGGGAAATTGCCGTTGGGATTCTCCAGCGAGCCGGATCCGTTGTCGCGCGTGCGCGACAGCGTCAACGCGTTCAGCACGTAGAAGCCGCGCATGCGCGTCTCGATCTTCGCCTGGAAGCTCTGATAATCCGACTTGCCGCCGTTCCACGCGTACGTGATGTCCGCGAATTCCTGGATCGGCCGCCGCGCCTGCAGCGAGAGATTCTCGCCCGGGTTGTTCGGGCGCGCCTGGTTGAAATTCGCGAAGAGGAGCAGTCCGTTCGCGCGGTTGGCGACGTAGGCCAGGTCGACGATCGTATTGCGGAAGATCTCGCGCTGCACGGACACGAACCAGCTATCGACGCTGCTCGTCCGGAAGTCGCGCGGCATGTACGTGATGTTCGCGAGCAGCGGATTGAAGCGCGACGGATCCGTGAATCCCTCCGGATATCCGCGCTCCGTCGTCCGGAACGCCGGCGACGTCGGATCGAGCTGCGACTCGACGGCGTTGATCACCTGCGGTCCGTTGATCGGCAGCACGTTGCCGCCGCCCGCGCGGTGGAAGTGGACGTACGATCGGCCGTAGCCGCCGCGCAGGACCGTCAGCGGATTCAGCGAATACGCGACGCCGACGCGCGGACCGAAGTTGTTGCGGTCCGGCTGAATCGTGCTGCGCTCTTCCAGCGATCCATCCTGCGCGAAGATCATCGAGCGCGTTTGCGGATCGAAGTTCGACAGGATGTTGTCGCGCTCCCACCAGGGCGTGGAGTACTCGTAGCGCAGGCCGACGTTCACCGTCAGCGCGTCGTTGACGCGGATGTCGTCCTGCACGTACGCGAAGTGCATGTTCTGGCGCAGGTTCGCGACGAGGATGTTGCTCAACCCGTACTGCGCGCGCAGGCCGAACATGAAGTCGCCGAGGTTGTAGAGATTGTTGTTCGCGGCGCCGGCCGGACGCGTGAACTGGCCGGCGTACACGTCGCGGCCGTAGAGCGGATTCACGTCCTGCACTTCGGTCTGAATGTGCTGGAACTCGTATCCGATCTTGATCGACTGCCGGCCGCGCACGAAGGAGTAATTCACCTTCGGGTTCCACACCTCGGGATACTGCCACTGCGGATTCGTCGCCTGACGGCCGAGATCCGAGAACCCGGTGATGAGCTCCGTCGGCAGGCCGCCCGCGACGCGTGGATCCGTCGGCAGGCCGGCCAGCCCGTACGACTCCGCGCCGGGCGTGCCGAGCGACAGCGGATCCTTGCCCGCGCGCGTGTAGGACCAGCCGAAGCGCAGCTCCAGCAATTGCGTGCCGCCGGGCGTGTACGTCGCGCCGAGCGCGAGCTGCTTGTTGTTCGTGTAGAGCTCGCCGTTGCTGCTGCCGCCCGACGGCAGCGGGATGATCGGCTCGTCCACGATGAAGGAATCGCGGTAGCCGTAGCGGCCGAAGATCGAGAGCCGATCGTTGATGCGGCCATCGAGCTTGACGTTGTACTTGTCGATGTCGGTGTCGAACAGGCGCACGCGGCGGTAGTTGTTCGAGGTGCCGGGGCCGGTCGGCTCCGGCAGTTCGGTCAGCACGCGGCGCGCGAAGTCCGTCATCGGGATCGGCGTGCCGGCCGGATACACCTGACCGGTCCGCGGATCGCGCACGTCCACCGTCAGCACGCCCCGTCGCTGATCCAGGGTCGGAATCGACGCGAAGCCGACGTTGCGCTGCGTCTCGCGGTAGCCTTCGAAATCGGCGAAGAAGAACGCGCGGTTGCGCACGAGCGGTCCGCCCAGCACGAAGCCGTATTGATTGCGCTTCAGCTCCGGTTCCGAACCCGCGGGCGGACGGAAGAAGCCCGTCGCTTTCATCGACGTATCGCGGAAGTACTCCCACGCGGATCCGCTGAACCGGTTCGTGCCGCTCTTATACGCGACGTTCAGCGTGCCGCCGCCGCTGCGCCCGTACTCCGCGCTCATGTTGTTCGTGACGACACGGAGTTCGGCGATGGCGTCGGGGGGCGGCTGCATCACCTGGTTCGAGAAGCCCTGGTTGCTGGTGCCGTATGCGTTGTTGTCGACGCCATCCAGGAGGAAGTTGTTGAACGTGCTGCGGAGGCCGTTGACCGTGAACGCGCCTTCACGCGGCGTGCTGCCGCCGCTGTTGATGGACGACCGGCGGACGCCGCCCGCGAGCTGCATCAGGGACGAATACTCGCGGCCGTTGATCGGCAGCGACACGGCCTGCTCCGTCGTGATGACCTGACTGCGCTGACTCGAATCGCGCTCCAGGCTGAGGCTCTTCGCGCTCACCTCCACCGATTCGCTCAGGCCCACGCCCATCTCGACGTCGGCCCGCTGCCGCGCGCCGATGGTCAGGACCACTTCGGGAATCGTCGTGACCGAGAAGCCGGTCAGCTCCGCCTTCACCTCGTAGCGCCCGAGGCGCAGCGTGAAAAACTCGTAGACGCCGCTTTCGTTGGTGACGGCGGTCTGCACCACGCCCGTCTCCAGGTTCCGCAGCGTGACGGCCACGCCGGGGAGGACGCCGCCGTTGTGGTCGCGCACCGTGCCGGTGATCGATCCGGTCTCGAATTGCGCGAACGACGCGCTGGCACACACCAGACACAAGACCCACGCGAAGATGAGTCGTCTCATGACCAAAGGTCCTTCCTTCCCAAAACAGACGGAGCCCACGCGGACGCCACGGCTGGGAGCGGCGGCGCACGCCAATCTTAGGATGCTACCGGCCGGATGTCATTCCATTACGACAGCCGCGCGACTGAAGCATGACGCGCGCGCCAGGACGGCCGCGGAACGGGTGCATGGCGGTCCGCGGCGGCCCGTCGGCGGCACCGCGACCCTTAGAACAACGGCGGAAAACGGGCGAGCCCGCCGCGCCCGCGCGAGCGGGACGCACTCGGGCGGGCACGCGCGGATCGTGGGATCAGCGGGGGAACAGGTCGGGATTATCCGTGAACAGGCCGTCGACCTTATATGTGTCGACGAATTTCCGCATGTCGGCGGTGAGCGCCGCGGGCGAATCCGGCAGCGCGCGGACGGACGCCTCGATGAGCTTCCGCATGTCCGGGGGCGCGTTCGGGTATTCGTCCCGCGTCGGCCGCAGCCGGAACGTATACGGCACGACCGTCAGGCCGGCCGCGTGCGCCTGCGCGACGATCTCGGGCATGCGCTCGACGATCATCTTCGCGGGCGCGATGCCCGTGGCGAACGTGCGGAGTTCCTTCAGCTTGTCCGGCGTCAGCCACTGCTTCACGAGGTCCGGCGATCCAATGAGGAAGCTGCGCGGCACGTCGGGCAGCGCCTGCGCGAGCCGGCGGACGCTGTCCTCCTCGAACACCTGCAGGTGGACGGCGGGGCGTCCCTTGAACGTCGCGCCGATCAGATCGTTCTTCTTCAGGATGTCGGCGACGGCCGTTTCCATGTCGAAGCCCCTGGCGCGCACGCGTCCGGGCGTCTTCAGCTCGGGGAAGAACCCGGCCTTGCCCTTGATGACGTCGATCGCCTCCTGGAAGGTCGGCACGCGGCGGCCGGCGAATTTCGGGTCGAACCACGATCCTGCGTCGAGCGTCTTGATCTCGGCGAGCGTGAAGTCCTCGATGAACCAGACCTTGAGCGTCTTGTCGCCCGCTTTGATTTCGGTGAAGCGATCCGGGAAGCGCTCCTCGACGTCGGTCGTCCGCTCCAGCGACGGATCGTGCGAGCAGATGAGGACGCCATCCTTCGTGATGCCGAGATCCTGCTCGACATAATCGGCGCCCTGCACGATCGCGAGGCGGTATGCGTCGATCGTGTGTTCCGGCGCGTACGCGGACGCGCCGCGATGCGCGATGCTGAACGCCGGCCCCGCCGCGTTCGGCGCGACAGTCGTCGCCGGCGCGGCGGACGGCGCGGGCGCGGGCATCTGCGCCGCGAACAACTGCGCGACCGTCACCGCGCTGACGGCGATCGCCGTCGGGATGAATGACTTCGGAATCGGAATCATGGCGCGATGGTACCGGCGTCCTGCAACGATCGCGTAACACGCGTCGGACGCTTACGACGCGGGTTCGGCGAGCGCCCGCACGTAGCGCTCCGCGGAGGCCATCACGGCGGCCTTGCCGTCTTTCTCGACGTGGCGATCCCACCAGGCGCCGTAGACGCGGTCGAACGCGAACGGCGTCAGCGTGGCGGCGATGCGCGTGACTTCGGACGCGGGCAGCGGGACCAGGTTCGGATAACTGCGCATGAAGCTGACGAAGCGGCGGTCGAAGACGACCTGGACGATGTCCCCGGAGAGGAGGGCGCCGCGCCCGTCGGCGGCATGCGCCCAGTGCAGCACGGTGCCGCCGGTGAAGTGTCCGCCGCAGCGCACCAGCGTCAGGCCGTCCGCGAGCGTCTTCCGCTCGCCTTCCCAGTAGCGGATCGCAGGATCGTCCCGCATCACCCATTCCCGATCGCCCGCATGCAGGTAGATGGGCGCGTCCCCGAACGCCCGGCTCCACTCCACCATCGTCGTGTAATAGTGCGGATGCGAGATCGCAATGCCGCGCAGGCCGCCGAGCGCGTTGACGATCGCAATGGTCGCGGCGTCCAGCAGCGCGATGCAGTCCCACAGGTAATTGCCCTCGCGCGTCCGCACGAGCAGCGCGCGCTGGCCGATCGCGAACTCCGGCATCGTGCCGATGCCCATCAGCCCCGGCTCGATCTCCGCGTATGCGTTGCGATGACCGCGCCGCAGCCGCTCCAGCGTCGTCCAGGCCTGGCCGCCCGCGCCGATGTACTGACGTTCGTCCGCACAGATCGGACACGTCGACGGCGGCTGCGCGGACGCGGAGAACTGCGTGCCGCAGGTCGAACAGATATAGTGCGTGCTCTCGTCTGCCATACGTGTCAGGTGTCCACTCGCGATCGCGTCGGTCGATGCGATCGCCTGGCGGCATTCTATCTCCAGACACGAACGTGGTCCGCGGACGCGCGATCGCTCGAGCTTGATGTGACAAAACAGAGATGTCACGCGAGAGGAAGACAACATCGCGCGGCGGTGTGTGCCACATACGGATCGCGCGCGATCCAGCGCGATCGTGCGCGATCGCTCGATCCGTTGAGCTTGGCGATGTCACCCGCTCAATCGCGAACAGATGGTACCTGGAACCAATCCACGCGTGGATCTGAGATGATGATCGTGGTACGCATCATCTGGCCGCGCGTACGAGTCGCTTGGGGGGCGGCGTCACGTGAACGCAGAGCAGGATCCCGATTATCCGGAGGACGTCCGCACGGCCGTCGCAGACGATGACGATCGCGCGCACGCGCGGGACGCGTCCGCCGAACCGCCGTTGAGCGCGTTCATGAGCGAGCGCGCGCTCAGCATCCGGGCGCTGTCGCTGGATCGCTGGGGCTGCGATCGCGCCATCGAGCTGGTCGGCTTCTCGCCCGTCCTGCTCGCGATGCAGACGAAGATCGACAAGATCGCCGGCTATCGCGAGTCGGTGCTCGTCACCGGTGAAAGCGGCGCCGGCAAAGAGCTCGTCGCGCAGGCGCTCTACCTGCTCGGACAGTCGAAGGGTCACGCGTACGTTTCGGTCAACTGTCCCCAGTTCCAGGAAGGCAATCTCACCGTCAGCGAGCTGTTTGGCCATCGGAAGGGCAGCTTCACCGGCGCAATCGCGGATCGCCTCGGCGCGTTCGAAGAGGCGCACGGCGGGACGATCTTCCTGGACGAAATCGCGGACCTGCACACGAGCGCGCAGGCGATGCTGCTGCGCGCGCTCGCGACCGGCGAGTTCAAACCGCTCGGCGCGACGCGTCCCCGCGCGGTCGACGTCCGCGTCGTTGCCGCGACGAACCGGCCGTTGAACAAGCTGATGCTCTCCGGCGCGTTCCGCCACGATCTCTTCTTCCGTCTGCGGCATTTCCACGTCGACGTGCCGCCGCTGCGCGCGCGCGGAGACGACTGGCGACTGATCCTGGATCTGTGTCTGCTGCGGCTCGGCCGCAAGTACGGCGTCGCGCGGCGGCTGTCGCCGGCGGCGGAGCGGCTGCTGTCGGTGTATACGTGGCCGGGGAACGTCCGTCAATTGATCGCGGTCGTCACCACGGGCTACGCGATGGCGGACGGAACGTCGATCGAGCCGGAGGACTTCGCGTCGCAGCTCGAACACTACGAGACGCATGGAGACGAGGCGCCGGCCTCGATGATGGGCGGGGCGCTGATGGGCCTGTCCGCGGTGTCGACGCGCACGACCCCGGCGGCGGACGACCTGTTCGCGGAGGTCGTCCGGCTGCGCCTCGATTTCTGGAGTGAAGTCCACCAGCGCTTCCTCAGCCGCGACTTGAACCGCACGCAGGTGAAGAACTTCGTCAAGCAGGGGTTGGACGCCGCGGGCGGCAATTACCGGCGTCTGCTGGAGCTGCTGCACCTGCCGGAGTCGGATTATCAGCGATTCATGGACTTCCTGCGCCACCACGATCTCAAGCCGTAGCATCCCGCTAGTCTTTGCGCTCTTTCATGACGCCTCTTCCACACCATCTTTTCTCGTGACGCTCGCCACGCCGCGCCGCGTGACGTCAGCGTCGATTGATGTCGTCGACGGCTGTACCCGTCGAGTCGCGCTCCGGTCGAGTTCCATTGCGTGCAGTTCAGCTCCATTGGAATGGAGCGCTCGCGCGTGAGACGAAAACGCGACGCGCGAATCGTTGGACAAATGCGCCGGTGCGCCCTCCGCAACGCTGGCACGGGATTAGCCTCTCCGTGTGACGCGCGGCAACGTCGCGCCTCGATGCGATGACGCCGGCTCTTTGAAAGAAGACGTCATCACCACCCGACCTTCACACAGCTCAAGGAGGCTGAAGATGGCAAACATGACGCGCGGTGAGATGCAAGACCTCGTTTCCAAGTTCGCGAACGAGAACCCGAAGTATCGCGAAGCGCTGTTGAACGATCCGAAGGGCGTGCTCGAGAAGCAGTTCGGCACGAGCCTCGGCGGCATCACGGTGAAGGCCGTGGCCGAAAGCGCCGACGTGGCCTACGTCGTCGTCCCGCACGTGCCGGCCGAAGGTGAGCTGAGCGACGCGGACCTCGAAAAGGTCGCGGGCGGCGGCGGCAAGGACGTGCGCTGCGACATCAGCTCGGGCGGCAGCGCCATCAATACCTACGTCGAAATCGGCGTCTAGCACGTCCGATTCCTCCTGCATCTTCCGTTTGCAGACTGCGCGTCCGCGGTCCCCTGCCGCGGGCGCGCACGCCCTCGCGCGAGTCGCGCTCCACCAGGCCGCGCCCACACACAACGCCGTGCCTGTCACCCGACATTTCGCCATCGCGCTCCGCGCCGCCACGCTGGACGAGCGGCTCGCCCTCGCCGGCGAGATCGCCGCCGCGCACGCATCGACGCGCGACTCTTCGTCTCCCGCTTCGTCCACCGCATCCGACACACCATCGCCTGCGACGGCTACGCTGCACACGTGGCAACAGGCATTTGCGCCGGGCGATCCCGACGCGTTCGAACGCCGCCTCTCGTGGGACGGGCTGACCGCCGCCGACATCCGGCGCGCACTGGCGACCGATCCCGCATCCGCGCCATCCGCCGACACGTTCGCCGCGTGGACAGTCTGGATCGATCGCTTCACGGCGCAAGCACGCACGCCCACGCACAGTAACGTCGATGGGGACACCGAGGCGGACATCACCGAAGACGTCGATGGGAATGTCGACGCGCCGACGCTGGCCGCGTGCGTGGCCGCCGCCGCGCGCGCCGAGCTCGACGCGACGCCTGACGCGCCCGCCGATGCGCTCCCGCGCGCGGTGCGGGACGCGCTCACCACCGATCTCGTGCGCGACGTGCGCGCGCTCGCAGGCGCGAAGGCGGACGAGCGGACGACCGATCTCCTGACGCTGTTCACCGCGTTTCCGGTCCTCGCGCGGCATCTCGCGCATCTCGCGCAGTGCCACGTGGTCGCGACGCGCGAGCTGATCGTCCGGCTCAATCGCGACCGCGACGCGCTGCGCGCGCACCTGTTCGGCGGACGCGATCCGGGCAGGCCGATCGACATCACGCTCGCGATGTCCGACCCGCATCACGGCCGGCGGCGCGTCGCGCTGCTGCGCTTCTCGTCCGGCCTGCGTGTGATCTACAAGCCGCGGAACGTCGATCTGGAACGCGCGTATCACGATCTGCTGACGTGGTTCGCGGCCGCCGGTCTTCATCCGGCGCCGTTCGGTCCGCGCGTGGTGGAGCGGGACGATTACGGGTGGGTCGAGGTGATCGATCCGGAGCCGCTGTCGACCACAGACGAAGCGTCGAGCTATTTCCAGGCGGCGGGCGCGCTGCTCTGTCTCGCGTGGCTGTTCGGCGGACGCGATCTGCACATGGAGAACGTCATCGCCACGCGGCACGGCCCCGTCCTGATCGACACGGAGATGCTGCTGCAGCCCGCCGGCACGAGCCTGCTCGACACCGCGGGGACCGCGGATCTGGTCCGCGAAGACGCCGGCCTGCCGCGCGATTCCTGCCTCGACACCGGCCTGCTGACGCTGCTGCGCGCGGGTGCGGACGGCGTCATCGCCGACATCGGCGGCCTGCGCGGCGACCCGCGTACGTCGGACGCCGCCGCGCGCGCGCCGCACCTGCCGTATCTGGACGGACGAGCGCTGCGACCCGAGGCGTTCAGCGGCGACGTCCTCGTCGGCTTCACGCGCGCGTACTGGCTCGCGCTGGAACGCCGCGACGTGCTGCTCGCACCCGACGGCCCGCTCGCCGCGCTCGCACGCTGCCGCACGCGCCTGGTCTTTCGTCCCAGTGAGCAGTACGCGTCCGTCCACCAGATCCTCTCCTCGCCGCGCTTCCAGCAGAGCGGCCTGACGCGCAGTTGCGCGCTGGACTCGCTGAACCGCGTCTTCAATACCGAACGTGCGCGGCCGCCGCTGTGGCCGCTCGTGTCGGACGAACGGCAGGCGCTGGAATCGCTCGACATCCCGCGCTTCACGCTGCCGGTGACCGGAACGCGCGTCGGCCGCGAAAGCACCGGCCGTGACGAGGATGCCGCGACGATCTTCGCGCTGTCCGGCCTGGACGCGGCGCGCGCGCGGATCAGCCGTCTGTCGCAGGACGACCTGCGCCGCCAGAGCGGACATGTGTCCGACGCGCTGGAGTCCTCGCCGCGCGCGCGCTTCATCTGCGCGACGCCGGAGGATCCGCGTCGGGCGCACGCTGCAGGTGGATCGGCCTCGAATGGATCGGCGTCAGGCGTATCAGCGTCAGCCGGATCGGGGTCAAGCGGATCGGGGTCGAGTGGATCAGTGTCGAGTGGATCCGCGTCTCGCGCGTCGTACGTCGCGCACGCGTCCTGGATCGGACACGAGCTGCTCCGCCGCGCCGTGCCCTACGCGGATGGCCTGACGTGGCCGCTCAGCCGATTTCGTCCGGACGAAAGCCATCGCGAAGACGCGCGCTACACGCTGTACGAAGGCGCGCCCGGCGCGGCGCTGCTCTTTGCCGCGCTCCACGCCGAAACGCGCGAGCCGGAATGGGCCGACGCCGCACGCGCCGCGCTCGGACCGCTGCGCGCCTGGGTCGACCGGCAGACAGACGAACGGCGGCCCGGCGCGCACGATCTCGGCATCTGCAGCGGCGTCGGATCGATCGTCTACAGCCTCTCCGTTATTGGACGTCTGCTCGATCAGGACGCGCCGCTGGAGCTCGCCGAGCGCGTCGCCATACGGATCAGCGCGGAGCGCGTCGCACGCGATCGCGCGCTCGACGTCGCGGGCGGCGTCGCCGGCCTGCTGCTCGCGCTGCAGGCGGTCGATCGACAGGATGCGCGGCCCGCGCTCCTGCGGCTCGCGTCGCTGTGCGCGGATCGGCTCCTCGACGCGCAGGTCGATCGCGGCGACGGCGCCGCCGCGTGGCGCGTGCTGGACGGCTGCTGTCACGCCGGGTTCGCGCACGGCGCGGCCGGCATCGCGTACGCGCTGCTGCGGTTCGCGGCGCGCACCGGACGGGATGAATGCCGCGACGCGGCGCTGCGGGCGCTGCTGTTCGAGCGGCGGCTGTTCTCGCCGCAGCGGGACGAATGGCCCGTGCTCGACGCGACCAGCGGACCGCGGCCGCGTCTGTCCGCCTGGATGACCGCGTGGTGTCACGGCGCGCCGGGCATTGCCTTGTCGCGCGCGCTGTCCATCCCGCTGCTGCCGGACGCGGCGGAGGATGAATCGACCCAGAGCCACCTGCGCACCGCCCTCGACGCGACGCTGCGCAAGCGCGCGACGCTCTTCGAGCACGTCTGCTGCGGCAACGCCGGACGCGCCGAGATCCTGCTCACGATCGGCGACCGGCTGAAGCGGCCGGAGCTGATCGCGGCCGCACAGGGCATGATGGACGCAGCCATCGCGCGCGCGCGAACGCGCGGACATTTCACGCTGTCGGCGTCCGGCGGCGAGTACCGGATCGCCGATCCTGGATTCTTCCAGGGCCTGTCGGGCATCGGCTACACGCTGCTGCGTCTGGCCGCGCCGGCGCGCCTGCCGTCGGTGCTCGCGTTCGACGAGCACGCCCCCGACAGCCCGCGCGCCACGACGCCGCGCGAACGGCCGGCGCGCGCATCGATTCAGGAGTGAGCCCCTTTCAGAAGTAGGCACTGAGGAGTGAGGCGGATCATGACCAGCACGTTCGATCTGAGGCCCCTTACGCCCGCGATCCTGACGCCCGCGACGCAGGAACGCCTGCGCGCGCTGACGTTTCCCGCCTACCGGCACCTCCTCTCGCTCGCGCCGGCGCCGCGCCATCTCACCGAAGGCGATACGCGCATCATCCAGCCGATTGGCGTCGGCGCGTGGGTGGACGACACGCCCGTCGGCCTCGCGCTGGCCGAACTGCCGCTCGACGACGGCGGCGTCGCTGTCGGCGCTAGCACGGGCGGCGACATGGATCCGCCGGAGTTGTTGTCGCTCTACGTCCACGGCGATCATCGCCGCCGCGGCGTCGGCGGCGCGCTGCTGCGCGCGCTCGAGTCGACGCTGCGCGATCGATCGCAGCCGACGATTGAAACGGTCTACATGACCGGCAGGCCGGGCATCGACGCGTTCGAGCGCGTCCTCGCGCGCGGCGGCTGGGACGCGCCGCAGCGGCGTGCCGCGACGCTGCGCTTCACGCCGGATCAGGCGGCCGCCATGCCGTGGTTCGATCGCGTCCACCTGCCGTCGCCTCCGTTCGAGATCTTCCCGTGGCACCGCGCGACCGCGGACGAGCGCGCGCAGGCGATCCGCTCGCACACCGCGTCCCCCTGGATCCCGACGCTCCTCGAGTTCTGGCGCCACGACCGCCAGGGCTTCGACGTCGTCTCCAGCCTCGGCCTCCGCTATCACGGCGAGCTCGTCGGCTGGATGGTGAACCATCGCCTCGCGCCGGACTTCGTGCGCTTCACGTGCGGCTTCGTCCGCGAAGACCTCAGCCGCCGCGGACGCCTGCTGCCGCTGCTGACGGAATCGATCAAGCGCCTGCACGACACGCCGGGCCTTCGCTGCAGCCTCGTGACACCGAACTGCTTCCCGTCGATGGTCGAGTTTCTCGAGCGACGCTGTGCGCCCTGGGCCGACTTCTTCGGCGAAACGCGCGGCGCACGCAAGACGCTCGCGCTCGCGGCGCCGGCAGAGTCGGCGTCGACATCGATCGCGGATCCCGCACCTTCCTGTTGTTCGCGCTCTCTGCCCTGAGTACGATCGAACGAACCATGCGTCATCTGTCCGGATCATCCGCGCGCCTGCTCATCCGTGTGTCCGCGGGCCTCATGCTCATTGGCGCGACCGCGTCCTCGTCCGCGCGCGCGCAGGATGCGCCGCTCGCCAGCTTCCTTCCGCGCGTCATCATCGAATCCGCGCGCGTGGACCCGAGCCGCACGGGCGTCGATCGCAGCCGCGACTTCATTGCCGGCATCACGCAGAACGTCCTGCCGGTCGACGTCAATCGCCTGCTGGCGCTGCAGATCGCGACGTTCCCGACCGCGCCGTCCTCGCCGACGCTGATGTCGGTCTTCGATCGACAAGGAACGACGTCGACGCCGCTCGCGATGCCGGCGTATCGCGCTGGGCCGATCTTCGGCGAGTGGGCGGACACGATCGGTAGCGACGGCGTCAACATCGCGGTGGCCTACACGACGACGGGCTTCACCGCATTTGAAGGCGGCGGCCTCGACGACGACGAGCTGGTGTTCACGCTGGACGATCGCGGGCGTACGAGCGGAGCGCGCGACCGGCTGCGCGAGACGCTCTCGCTCGACGTCACGCGGCGCGAGTTCCTGATTGCCGGCACCTACGGCGTCACCAACCGCCTCGACGTCGGTGTCGTCGTCCCCATCGCGCACGTCAGCCTGCGGTCGCGCGTCACCTCGCGCATCTTCCGGAATGAAACCGCGTCGAACCCCGGCATCCACAGCTTCGACGGTGTCAATGAAGCCATTCAAACGCGCTACGACAGCGGATCCGCGACCGGCTTCGGCGATCTGCGCGTCCGCGCCACATTCGCGCTGACGCGGTGGACCGGCGGCGGACTCGCGGCCGGTGCGGACCTGCGCATGCCGACCGGCGACGCGAACGATCTGCTCGGCCTCGGCGCGTGGCAGACGACCGTGCAGGTCATGGGATCGCGCGACGTGCGCCGCTACACGCTGCACGGCGGCGCGGGTTACACCTTCTCCGGCGGCGAGTTGAACGAAGCCGTGACGTCGACGCCGGCGGACGTCGCGGCGGGGTTCGCGTTTCCCGAGGTCGATCGCGGCGTGCCGAACGAGCTGCGCTATACGGCCGGCATCGCGCTCCCGATCGCATCGCGCGTGTCCGCGGGCTTCGACGTCCACGGGCGGCGGCTCTTCGACGTCTCGCGCTTCACGGTCTCACCGGTGCAGGACAGCGAGCCGACGCCGACCGTCGCGCAGACCGGCACCGGCGCGCTCGATCTGATCGTCGGCGTGGCCGGCCTGCGCGTCGCCGTCACGCCCGCGCTGCTGTTCCGGCTCAACGTGCTGCTGCCGCTGTCGAACGCCGGACTGAAGCCGGGCATCACGCCGACGATTGCGCTGGAGCACGCGTTCTAACGCCCGCGATCTGTCACATGCATCCTGTGACCCGCATCCTGTGACCCGATGACCGCCAGACCTCGTCCCACCGTCAGCGTGCCGCCGCGTGAAGACGTGGACGCCGCCGTCTCCGCCTTCGAGTGGACGGGACGCGCCGGCGACATCGTCTTTCGCGCCGGAGACGAAGCCAGCGAGCTGGTGATCGTCGAAGAGGGCGAGATCGAGTTGATGACGGAAGACGCGAGCGGCACGCACCGCGTCGCGCGGCTCGGACCGGGCGATGTGTGCGGCGAGCGGGCGATGCTCGAAGGACGGCCGCACGACGTCACGGCGCGCGTGACGCGCGACTGCCGGCTGCTGCGGCTGGACGACGCGACGCTGCGCGATCTGCTGGAGCACGATCCGCGGATCGCCGTCCTGCTGCTGCGCCGGCTGGCGCATCGCCTGGACGACGCACGGCACGCGTTCGCGTCGACGGCGGCGTCCCCGTCGGCGGACGCATCGGCAACGATCGCGACGTCCGCCGCGATACCAGCGGCAACACGGGGCGCCACGCACGCGCGCGAGGCCGTGGCGAGCCGCGTGCCGAATCCGGCGCCGCGCTTCGTTGTTGAGCCGTCGGGCCGCGAGTTCCCGTGGCCGGACGAGGAGGAATCGGCGATCGGCCGCGTCGATCGCACCACCGGCCACACGCCGCCGATCGACTTCACCGGCGTCGATCGTCAACGCTCGCTCAGCCGGATGCACGCGACGGCGCTGCGTCGCGGCGGCACGTATTACCTGCGCGCGGAAGAAGGCGCCGCGAACGGGACGTTCGTCAACGGACGCCGCCTGCAGCCCGGCGCCGACACGCGCCTGCGCGACGGTGTCCGCATCCGCTTCGGCATGGTCGATACGATCTTTCGCTGCTCATGACTTCCACTCGACGCTCCCACTCGCCATCGCGCCTGGACGAGCGCGACATCGCCCCGCCCCCTGCGAGCGATGCCATCGCCATGGACGCCATCACGATCGACGCCATCATCATCGATATCGCGCCGCTCGATCGCCTGGCCGGACTCTTGCGCGAGCAGGCGCGTCTGGATGGCTTCCGCGTACAGGTCGAATCGCGGAAGGATCAGGTGGACGATGTCGTCTATCGCCGCGTGCTGGACGACTATGCCGCGCGCCACGCGGCGCTCGAAGAGCAGGCGGCGCCGCTCAAGACGCACATCCGGCGTGAATACGACAAGCTGCGGTCGATGCACGGCCACGCCGAAACCACGCACGCGGACGCACGGCACGCGCTGCAGGAAGTGGATCTGCGGCTGGCGGTCGGCGAGATCGACGCGGACGAAGCCGCGGCGCGACGGCAGCCGCACCACGACATGCTGGAGCGCCTGCGCACCGAGCTCTCGTCGCTCGACGCCATCAAGGCGCGCTTCATCGAATCGCTCGGATCCGAGGAGGCGCTCGACGCCATCGTGTCCACCGGCCACACGATCCCCGTCGATCCGACGGGATTCGACGCTGGCGCGAGCAGCGGGACGCACGAAACGCCAGCGCCGCCGGAGCCGCGGACGGCCGAGACCAACATCTTCGCGCCGCCCGACACGTGGTCCGGCGTCGTGCCCGCGTCATCGGATGACAGCGGCGCGGACCCGTCGGATACGCTGGACGAGGCGCCGCACACGCTGCTCGTGCCGATGGCGGTGCTCGTCGAACAGCAGGAGGACGGCGCCAGCACCGCGCACCATCTCGGCTGGTCGACGTCCATCGGCCGCGCCGAGGACAGCCACATCTGCATCCGCCGCTCCAGCGTCTCGCGGCAGCATGCAATCGTGGCCGCCACCGCCAACGGCTTCGTCGTCCAGGATCTCCACTCGCAGAACGGCACGTTCATCAACGGCGAACGCGTCAGCCGCCGCACGCTGACCGACGGCGATCGCGTGACCATCGGCGACGTCGAGTGCCTGTTCCAGGTCGGGAAGCCGAACACATCGCCCTTCACCGGCGGCAGCACCGGTGCCGGACGGACAGGCGTATGAACGTCCGCGTCGATCGGGACGAGGACATAGTCGTCGGCGAACTGAGCGGGCCGCTCGACGCGCGCGGCGCCCGCGAGATCGAAGTGGCGCTCGCGGAAATCGTGGCGCCGGGCGGACTGCGCGTGATCCTGGACTGCGCGCGTGTCACGCTCGTGACAGGCGCCGGCATCCACGGCCTGATGCTGCTGGCCACGCGGCTGGAACATCAGCACAGCGCACTGGCGCTCTGCGTCGTGCCCGACGCGGTGCTGAAGGTGCTGGATGTGTCTGGCTTCGCGAACCGCTTCACGATCGTCCCGACGGCGCTGGATGCCATCGCGCAGATCCCGCCATACGACGCCCGCGCCGCGGACGCCGCTCCGGCCGGCAATCGTCAGCCGCTCGATCGCTTGTCCGCGCGCGTGCGGGCTGCGTTGCGCCCGGACGCGACGGACGCGGAATCTGATTCGGAGTCCGATGCGGACGCGGACGCCTCGACCACGCCCGCTGAATCGGGCGTGCTGTCGCCTGGCGTACGATCCGCGCTCGCCAACCGCGTCGTCCGCGCGCTGTCGCTCGACAGCCACGCATCCAGGTCGCCCAACGCCAGATCCGCCGACGCCCCATCCAGCAGCGTCCCCCCATCTAGCAACGCCAGATCCTCCAGCGATCGAGGATAGAGCGTCGACACGATCCGCGCGAGCACCTCCAGATCCGCCGCGCGCGCGCCGCACGACGCCGCGACGCTCGCCAGGGCGCGCGTTGCACGCGCAGCCACACGCCCCAGCGTCGCCATGTCCGCGTCCACGTCTCCGACCGGCGCATCGCCGTGATAGATCCGCAGGCGCGCGTCCGGGCGGCAGACGCCGTCTGCGTCGATGCCGAGCACGCGCTGCGCGACGTCCGCACGATATTCACCGCAGCCGCGCAGCAGGCCGACGTAGTCCGCCAGCAGCTCGTCTCGCAGGTGATTTTGCATCGCGCCGAACACGCGCCACGTGAAGTAGTGCGTCAGCTCGTGCTCCTGGCGGACGATCAGCGATCGATCCAGCCACGTCCGCTCGTCCAGGCCGACGTCGCATGCAGGCACACCCGCGTATGGTCCGCGACTGAGCAGCATGACGCGATCCTGATACAGCGCTTTTCGTGGCGCGAGCCGGCGCAGCTCTTCTGCCCACGCAGCCGCGCTCGCGGCCTGCGGGCCGACGTCCGCCGTCCATTGCGCGCGATGCCGGGCCACGCGATCCCAGTTCGTCAGGCCGGACACGAGGCAGGCGCCCATCGATGCGGGCACGTCCGCGGGCTCGTGGCGCGCCGTCAACGCCTGCACCAGCGTGACGAAATCCGCGCGCGTCTCCGCCACGATCGCCGGCACGCGTCCCGCCAGCGTCTGGACGATACGCAGTTCCAGCGCGTCGGGTCGTTCGAGCGCGAGTCCCGGCGCGAACGCCTCCGCGGCCTCGAATTCGCCGCGCAGCGTGGCGCGGCGATAGGCGTCGTGCTGACTGATCCCGGCGGCAATCGGGCATCGCAACTGTACGAACCGCCGGCGCAGCGCCTCGAACACGCCGTCCCCGCGCGCCTCGTCCGCATACGCGCACCAGCGCTCGACGTGCGGCTCATCGTCGAGCGGCCAGCGCGCGGGCGCGTCACGCACGGACTCGGCGTGCGTCATGCCATTTGCCTCTTCGCGAGCTGCGCGAACGGACCGTTGCGCGCCATCAGTTCCTGATACGTCCCCATCTCGGCGATGCGTCCTTCGTCGAGATAGCAGATGCGGTCCGCGTTCACCACCGTGCTGAGGCGATGGGCGATGACGATGCGCGTGGCGTCGAGGCCGTCGAGGCTGGCGGTGACGATGGCCTGTGTGCGGTTGTCGAGGGCGCTCGTCGCTTCGTCCAGCACGAGCAGGCGCGGCCGATGGACGATTGCGCGCGCGATCAGCAGGCGTTGACGCTGTCCGCCAGAGAGCGTGCCGCCGCCTTCGGACACGTACGTGTGCATGCCCATCGGCATGTTGCGGATGTCGTCCGCGAGGCCCGCCATTTCCGCCGCGTTCCACGCCTCGTCGATCGTCCGCGTCGACAGGCCGACGATGTTGCGATAGATGTCCGTCGGCATGACGCGGCTCACCTGCAGCACGACGCCCATCTGCTGGCGCACCATCCGCAGTTCCAGCGAGCTGAGATCCTGGCCGTCGTAATAGATCGTCCCGGTGGACGGCTTCTCGAAGCCGAGCATCAATCGCAGCAGCGTCGACTTGCCGCAGCCGGACGGGCCGACGAACGCGATGAATTCGCCCGGTGCGATCGTCAGCGACACATCGCGCACGATCCACGGCCCATCGTCGTGATACCGGAACGACAGGTGCGCCAGCTCGATCGCGCCCGACAGCTTGCCGGGAAAGAGCTTCGTGCGGTCCACCTCCGGCGTCATCGACAGGATCGGCTGCAGGCGCTCGTAGATCGGCACGATGCGGAGCACGTTGATCGACGCGTCGCCGAGCGCCTGCATCGCGGCGACGAAGAGGCCGAACGCGGTGGTGAAGGCGATGAACTGTCCGGTCGTCATCACCGGTCCGCCGCGCTCCGTGGCCTGCTGCTGTTCGAAGACGAGGGCGAGGAAGATCGCCATCGACGAGAGGACGGGAAAGACGGTGCTGAACGTGCGCGACGCGCTTTGAATCACGCCGGCCTTGAACGCGATGCGGCGCTGCGCCGCGAACTGCTGCGCCCACACGCGGAACGCGTGCGGCTCGGCGCCGCAGATGCGCAGCTTGCTGACGCCCGTGATCAGATTGAGGACGAGTCCGGCGATGCGCCCGCGGATCTGCACCTCGACGCGCTGATAGCGGAGCTGCAGGTAATCGCACGTCCCCTTCACGATCAGGAAGAACGCGGTGAGCGCCATCGCCAGCGCCGCGAGCTTCAGGTTGTAGACGAACATCTGCACGACGAAGAACAGGCCGCTGAGCGATCCGAGGATCGCGGCGACGCCGGCGCCTGAGATGAGCGTCTGGATCTGATCGACGCCCGCCGCGCGGTCCGCGAGATCGCCGGCGGAGTACGCGCGGAAGAAGCGCGCGGGCAATGTCAGCAGGCGATCCCACAACGCGGACTGGACGGCGTATTCCATACGCGCCTGCGCGCGCACGGACGCGACGCCCTGGACGACCTTGAACAGCGACGTCGCGAAAGCCGACGCGGCGATGGCCAGGCCGAAGCCGTACAGCGTCGCGCGGTCCGCCTGCGGGATCGCCGCGTCGAAGATGCGGCCGGTGAGATAGGGCAGGACCGTGCCGAAGAGGCCGACGACGAACGCGGTGACGATCAGCGTGCGCACGTCGGCGCGGAGGCCGCGCGCGCCGAAGGCGACGACTTCCCACGCGGTCGGGGCGCCGTCGGCGAACGGACGGTAGAACGTGTACGCGAACGACGTCAGTCCGCCGGCCACGTCCGCGTCCACGCGCGTGCGGGCGCCAGTCGCTGGATCGACCGCGTCATACGCGCGCGCGCCGGCGGGCAGCAGCGCGACGGCCGTCTTCGTCTCTTCGTATTGTCCGAGCAGCGGACCGTGGTCCTGCGTCCACCAATCGTCCCGCAGCGCGACGGTGCGCGTGCGGAAGCCTGATGCGTTCGCGATGCTCGCGACGCGGTCCTCGTACGTCAGATCGTCCGTCGCGTCGGGATGCGGCCGCGCCGCGAGGCCGAGCGCCTGCGCGACGAGCCGCGACGCGCGGAGGACCGGTTCGGGCGATCCCGTCGCCAGGAACTCGCGCGGCACTTCCGGCTCGGGCCGCAGCACCGATCCAATCGCGTCGTACGCGACGTCGCGCGCGGATTCCGCGTGCCGCGCCTTCTGGCGCAGCCGCACGAATTCGTCCGCCGTCGCGAACCGCCGCGTCAGCGATTCGCACTCGCGCAGCGCGGCGTGGAACACCGCGAGCCCCTGCCAGGCGGACGGCTGCACGATCGCGTCCTCGGAGCGCAGCGGCGTCACCGCGAGCGCGCCGAACTCCGCTCCCACGATCTCGATGCGGGCGTGCGGCGAGAGCGGAAACAGGACGCGGCGCCGCTCGAAGCGCGGCACGACGAGATCGTCGAAGAGGATGCCGCCGCTCCACACGTCGATCCAAAGTGGCCCTTCGGCGGCGGTCGCCTTCGCGCGCGGCGCGATCGGCTGCGCCGCGCCGGGCCGCAGTTGGCGCTCGTCCGTCCGATGGCCCGTGAGGTGGTGCGCGACGCTGCGCGACAGGCCGTTCACCCACAGGTCGACCAGATGGCCGAGCGTGCGCGCCGCGTCCGGCGCCGCCGCTATCGCCAGCGCGCGCAGGCGGCCGCGCCGGATCTGCCGCAGTCGCGTGGCCGGACGCGCGACGGCAAAGAAGCCCGTATCCTGCGTCTCGGGCGACGGGTCGAGCCCGAACAACAGCTCGCCTGGGCCGACGTCGAACAGGTGCGTGCGCGTGCCGGGCACGCCGTCCTCCAGCGTCGCCGTGTAGAGCAGGAGGCCGCCGCTGACGACGTACCAGACCCACTCCGGATCGTCGAGCGCCAGCGGCTCGTGCGGACTGGGGACGAGCGGCTCGCCTTCGTCCGCGAGGCCGAGCGCCGGCTGCGGCTCGCGCGTCCTCGGCGGCCGCGCGATGATGATCGTCTCGTTGCCGCTGCTGGCTACGTCTCCGCGTCCGCGCAGCAGGCATTCGAAGATCGTCGATCCGATCTGGAACCGGTCGCCCGTGTGCAGGTCCGCCTGCGCGCGGCGCTCGGCGCCGATCCACACGCCGTTGCCGCTCTGCAGGTCGCGCAGGCGCAGCGTGCCGTTGTCCCCGCGCTCGACGCGCGCGTGCAGCCGCGACACGGTGCTGTCGTCCAGCACGATCGTGCAGTCGCGCGCCCGCCCGATCGTGGCTGTGTCCGCCACGAGGATCTCCTCGCCGACCCGCGCCGCGTCCGAGGACGCGACGATGCGCAGGACGACGTCGGCCGGGTCGAGCCGCAGGGCGCCGCTCATGGATGTGGCCCCGTCATTGGTGCGCGATGAGTTGCCGGTACGGGCCGTCGACGTCTTTCATCGACTCGTGCGTGCCGCGCTGCACGATCTTGCCGCGTTCCAGAACGATGATCTCGTCGCAGTCGCGGATCGTGCTGACGCGATGGGCGATGATGATGCACGTGCAGCCACGGCGGCGCAGGCTTTCGTCCACGAGCGCCTCCGTCGTCGGATCGAGCGCGCTCGTCGCTTCGTCCAGGATGATGATCGTCGGATCGCCGACGAGCGCCCGCGCGATCTCGATCCGCTGACACTGACCGCCGCTGAAATTGCCGCCGCCTTCCTGCACGGTCGATTGATAGCCGCTCTCGCGCCGCTCGATGACGCTGTCGATCGCCGCGTCCTTGCACGCGACGCTGACGCGGCCGATCGCGATCGTCGGATCCCACATCGTCACGTTCTCGCTGACGCTGCCGCCGAAGAGGAAGATGTCCTGATCGACGCAACTGATGGAATTCGCGAGCAGATCGCGCGGCAGGCGTTCGCGCGGCACGCCGTCGAACAGGATCTCGCCGCCCCACGGACGATACAGGCCCGCGAGCAGCTTCGCCATCGTCGACTTGCCGCTGCCGCTCGCGCCGACAATCGCGACGCGGCGGCCCGGCTGCACGCTCAGATTGAAGCCTTCGATCAGCGGCTTGTCGAGCGGACTGTAGCCGAACGTGACGTCCTTCAGCTCGACACGTCCCGACAGCTTGATCGCGTCCGGATCGACGTCGAGGCGCTCGCGCTCCTGTTCGTACTGCGGATCCGGCGGATAGCGCAGGACGTCGTCCAGCCGGTTCATGTCCGCCTGAAGCTCCTGCAGCGTCGATCCGAACTGGACGAACGACGTCAGCGGACGCGTGAAACTCGTGAGCAGGCTTTGATACGCGACCAGCATGCCGACCGTCAGCTCGCCGTTCATCACCTTCAGACCGCCGAGCGCGAGCACGACCGCGGTGGACAGCGTCTGCGTCAACGGCGGCACCGCCGCCACCCATTGCGAGAGGACGTTGAGATACTGCTCCGTATTCATCGCCTTCGCGTGATAGCCGGCCCATCGCGCGAAGAACTCGCCTTCGGATCCCGTCGCCTTGAGCGTCTCGATCATCTGCAGGCCGCTCATCGCCGTGCCCGTCAGTTTGCCCTTCTCCTGCAAGAGGCGCCGGCTCGCGTCGACGCGGATGCGGCTCGCCCACACGATCACGCCGACGTTGACCAGCGCGATCGCGACGACGGCGAGCGTGAGCGGCACGTCGTAGAACAGCATCAGGATGACGTAGAACACTGTCATGATGCTGTCGATGAACGTCGTCGCGAGCTTGCCGGAGATGACGTTCGCGACCTTGTCGTTGATCTGCACGCGCGAGCCGATCTCGCCCGCGAAGCGCTGCGCGAAGTACGCGGATGGCAGCCGCAGGATGTGATTGAAGAACCGGCTGGACGTCGCGACGGCGAGCTTCGTTTCGAGCCGCAGCAGGTAATACTGCTGCAGCCACGTCAGGACGGCCTGCACGCCGGTCGTGATCGCCATCGCGACGAGCAGCGGACGCACGAGCCATTGCTGGCCGCCGATCAGGTACTCGTCGATGAAGATCCGCGAGAACGACGGAATGACGAGGCCCGGGACGACGAGGAACAGGCCGCAGAGGATGACGAACGTCAGCGCGGCTCCGGATCCGACGAGCCGCCGCTTCAGCGCCGCGACGAGGTCGGGCGGACTGCCGCCAGGCGCGAAGCCATCGCCCGGTTTGAACGTGAGGACGACGCCGGAGTACGAGCCGTCCAGTTCGTCGACGGTGACGGTGCGCGGGCCCTGCGCGGGGTCGTTGAGGAAGGCGCGATCGCCCTGGAAGCCTTCCAGCACGACGAAGTGATTGAAGTTCCAGAAGAGGATCGCGGGGAGATCGATCTCGTGCAGCTTGTCGAGGCTGTCGTATTTGAAGCCCTTCGCGTCCAGCTTGAACTTGCGCGCGGCCTTCAGCAGGTTGCTCGCCTTGCTGCCGTCGCGCGAGACGCCGCATTCCTGGCGCAGCTCTTCGAGCGGCACCCAGCGGCCGAACGAGCCGAGCACCATCGCGAGCGCGGCGGCGCCGCACTCGACGGCTTCCATCTGCAGGACGGTCGGCGTGCGCACGCGGCGGCCCCCCTTGTCCGCGGGCGGTGCCGCGGCGGGTGTCGCGGAGCGCGTCGCGCCGTTCGCGGCGGCGTGTGGAGCGTCAGGTCCGTCCGGCATCACTCATCACCACTCGCGGGCTCGCTCACGACATGCCGATCGCGCTGCGGATCATGGGCAGGATCAGCGTGATGGGCGCGCGGCGATCGACGACGACGGACACGGTCACACGCGTGCCGCTCTGGATCTTGAACGCGGGCCCCGCGGACGACGACCAGGCGTAGCCGCTGACGGTCTCCTTGTCCGGCACGAGCGTGGTGCGGACTTCGATCTTCGCGTTCGTGCCGATCAGTTCCTGCGCGAGCGCCTGGTTCGCGACGACCGCCTGCACGGTCTGCGGCGTCACGGGATAGTCGCCAACCGCCGTCACCTTGCCGCGCAGGAAGCCGTACTCCTCGCGCTTCACCGTCGTCGGCGACACCTGCGCTTCCATGCCCGGCTTGATCCGCTTGCCGGTGGTCGACGTGACGTAGACGACCGGTTCGAGATTCGCGGACTCGGGTTCGACGACGGCGATCACCTCGCCAGGGGTGACGCGATCGCCGACGCTTTTCTTGATCTCGACGATGCGTCCCTGGACGGTGCTCTTGACCTGCGCGGACAGCGCGCCGCTGCCTTTCAGGCGTCCGAGTTCCAGCTTGACGCTCTCGGCGCCGAGATAGCGGGAGCGGATGCGCTGCTCGACGGCGCGGATGTTCGCGTGCAGGCCGTTGATCTGCGCTTCGAGCGACGTCAGGCGTCCCTTCATGCTCAGCACGTCGCGCTCGGCGGCCGTCACGCGCGCCTTCGTGATGAGGCCCTTCTGGAACGACTGCTGCTTGAGCCGCAGATCCTCCTGCGCCTTCACCAGTTCCTGCCGCAGGTTGTTCATCTCGCCCTGCGCGCCCTGGATATCGGCGTAGTGGCCGGAGATCGTCGCTCGGTCCTCGCCCTCGGCGGCGCCGGCTTCGCGCACCGTGTCCTCATACTTGCCTTCGACGGCTTTCACCTGTTCGCCGTGCGTGGGCTGCGTGATCTCGCCGACGACCTGTTCCGGCTTGACCAGCTCGTTCAGGCGGATGCTGAGCGCGACGAGATCGCCCTCGCCGCTCGCCCGGATCTCGCGCAGCGTGCCGCCGCGGATCAGCATGCCGTCGCCGTCGACGCGCGTCGGGATGCTGCCGAAGATCCCCCACAGCAGCACGCCGAGCAGGATGCCGCCCAACGTCCACAGCGCAATCCAGCCCTTGGGCGACGTGACCTGCATCAGCACGTCGAGGCGCTCGGGCGACGACATGCGATCGATGGCGGCTTTGCGAAAGAGCGGGTTCTGCTCCATCGACATGCTCCTCAGTTGTCAGTCGTCAGTCGCCAGTTATCAGTTATCAGGTCTCAGTTGCCTGTCGTCAGCGAGCGCCGCGTCGAAGGCTCAACTGACAACTGATTACTGACAACTGAACACTGACAACTCACTGCAGACGATCGATCCGCGGGAAGCGGATCACTTCGTTGGCGGTGTCCGCCTGTTCGAACGTGATGAGCGTGCCCGTCTCGAATTTCAGGCGCGCGACCGCGCTGACGTACACCTGGCGATCGCGTACGAGCTGCACGCGCTCGTCCGTCAATCCCTGCTCCGTCGTCAGCGTGTCGAGCAGGGTCAGCTCTCCGATCTTGAACTGCTCCAGCGCGCCGTTCAACGTCTCCTGCTGCAGATCGACCGCCTCGCGGCGGCGCGCGATGGCGTCGGCCATCAGGCGGACGGTCGCCGTCACGTCCGTGACGTTGTCGCGGATGACGCGCTCGAGATCCGTTGCTTCGATCTCACTGCGCTGCGCCGACGCGCTCGCCTGCGTCGCGCGGCCCTTGGCGGTGCGATTGCCGAAGGGCAGATCGAAGGTGATCTCGGCCTTCACGAACGGCTTCCACTCGCCGGTGAGCGACCGCGCGAAGCCGCGTCCGGAGTAGTACGGGATGCGGCGATCGACCGTCGCGCGCGGCTCGAAGTCGCTGAAGATCGGGCTCGCCTCGTCCGGCAGGAACCGCGCGAACGGACTTTCGTACAGCGTGCTGTAGCCGGCGGTGACGGCGAGATCGACGCGGCGGCGCAGGTCCGCGGCCGCGGCGGCGGCCAGCACGCGGGACGCGTCGCGCAGCGATCGGAGCGCGCGCGGATCGGCGCGCCGCGCGAGCGCGAGCTGGATCATCGCGTCGGCGCCGGGCACGGACGGCAGCGCCTCCGCGAAGGGCTCGCTGGCAATCGGCGCGCGATTGAAGTCGTTCACGTCGACGCCCATCACCTGCGTGAGCGACGCGCGGGCGGCGAGCAGATCCAGCCGGCTGTCGGCCAGCGCGCTCGCGATCGCGGTGGACCGCGCCCGCGCGCGATCGACGTCGACGCCGGGCACGTCTCCCGTATCGAACAGCGCCTTCGTGACGGAGACGAGGCTCTGCTGCCGGTTGCCCGACTCTTCGAGCAGCGCGACGATGTCCTGCGCGGCGATGAGGTTCTCGTACGCGAGGACGGTGCGGAACACTTCCTCCGAGACGATCTGCTGCAATTGCGCGCGGCGCGCGTCCGCCGTCAGCGAGGCCGCGCGCTCGGGCGCCGCCGCGGACGTCCGGCCGCGGCCCTGGGCCAGCGGCACGTCGAACGTCGTCGACACGAACGACGGAAAGCGCGGGCGGATCTCGAAGCCGCCGAACCCGGGATCGAGCGGCTTGTCCTTGAACGTGCGTTCTTCGCTCTCGAACCGCGATTCGAGACTGACCGACAGCCCGTTGCGGAGCGGCTTCGTCACGCTCGCTTCGAGGAACAGGTTCTTGCGGATCTCGTCGTGCGGCACCGGGCCGAGCCGTTCGAGCGCGAGGCGCGTGCGCGTCGCCAGCGTCTCCGACAGCTCGAACGCGAAGCGCGAGAGCTCGACCGGCAGCGCGGAGAGGCCGTCCACTACCGCGTCGAGGCCGTAGCGTCCGGTGTTGTTCACGCGGCGCCAGAAATCGATCGACTGCCCGGTGCCCTTGTCGTCGCCCGCGCGGCAGATGTTATTGAGACGGATCGGGCCGACCGACGTCCGGATCACGCCGTTCACAATCTCGAACACGCGCTCGCCGCGGAAGTCGCGGTCGAGGCCGGCCAGCCGCCGCTCCGCCGGATCGCGTCGATCGGTGATGAAATCGCGCGGCGTCTCGTCCACGAACAGCAGGTCCGGCGGACAGAACGGCGCGCGCGGCTGCAGCGAATCGAGCGACTCGCCGATGCCCTTGTTCAGCGCGTCGAACACGCCGAAGACGATCTCCAGTTGGCGCCGCTTGTTCAGCTCACGGCCGCGCAGCGACGGCTCCAGCTCCTGGTGCAGGTACTCGCCGCCCGGCGTGACGCGCAGCAGCAGATCGAACGCGCCTTTCAGTTCGCGCAGGCGTCCGCGCGAGATGCCGACGTTCTCCCGTGCGCGCGCGATGATGGGGCTGTGCGTCAGCGTCAGGCGGACGGCGTCCACGAGCGTGAGCTGCGGATCGATCAGGACGGGCGGCGCGGCGAGCGGCTGCGACGGCGGCGTTGCCGGCGACGCGATCGGCACGCCCGGCACGCGCAATTCCTGCGCGCGCGCCGACGCGATCAGCGGGACCAGCAGCGACGCGATCGGCGACACGCTCAGCACGCACGCGAGGCCGGCACACAGCGCGCGCCGCGGCGTCCGCCGCGCGGGTCGGCATCCGCGCAGGCTCAAGGTGTGCTCCTCGGCGTGGTCCGCGGGACCGTGATCAGATCGCGCTCGTTGACGATCGGCTGCCGCTCCTTGAACGAGACGAGCAGCCCGCTCTCGAAACGCAGCTCGGCGATGAGCGACGCGAGCTCCGCCTCCGCCGCCGCGAGCGTGTTCTGCGCGTCGACGTATTGCGTGTCCGTGAGAATCGTGTCGATCAGCGTGGACTCGCCCGCGCGGAAGCGCTCGATCTCCGCGTCCGTCGTCTGCTGATACGCCTCCACCGCGGCGCGCGCCTCCTCGACGCGTCCGCGCGCCTGCTGCACCGACTGCGCGCTGCGGATCACACCCAGCTTCACCTGGCGCTGGAGATCCCACGCATCCACCTGCCGCTGGCGCGCCTCGGCTTCGCGCTGCGCGTAGCGTCCGCGGAAGGTGTTGTTGCCGAACGGCCGTTCGAGCTCCAGCCGCAGGTTCGTGCTGGGACCGACCCAGCGATCGAGCGCGTTCCCCGCGCTGCGCTCGTCGATCGCGGAGATCCACGTATCGTTGACGACATCGAAGCGGGGACGCATGTCGGTCCGGGCGCTGCGCGCGAGGACGCGTCCGGCTTCCTGCGCGAGCTGCGCGGACTTCAGATCCTGGCGCAGCGTGCCGGCGTCGGACGCCATCACGCTGACGACACCCGCCGCCAGATCGCCCTCGGGCGGCGTCGGAAAGCCGTCGCTCGCGCGCGGCAGCGTGCGGTCGTCCTCGCCGGCCGCGACGCCGATCGCCATCGCGAGCGCGACGCGCGCTTCGTGCAGGCCGCGTTCCGTGTCGCGCAGCCGCGCCGTCGCGCTGGCCTGCGCCGCCTGCGCGCGCGAGAGCTCGATCTGCGCCATCTCGCCCGCGTCGATCGACGCGCGCGACAGCTCGACGAGGCGCCCTTGCAGCGTGACCGAGCGCTGCGCGGCGTCGGCCGCCGCCTGCGCGGCGCGCAGGCCCCAGTACGCGCGGACGGTGTTCAGCACGCTGACGCTGGCCTGATGCCGCACCGCCAGCTCGCTCGCGTCCGCCTCGATGCGCGCGGCCTTCTCGAACGCGCCCGCCGCGTCCGCGCCGCGTCCGCGCGCGAGCGGCACGACCGCGCTGACGCCCGCCTTGAACGTATACAGGTCTTCGAGGCCCTTGCCGCCGAAATCGGACGAGCGCGGCTTGTCGCGATAGTTGCTGCCTTCCACCTGTCCGGAGACGAACGGCGAGATCGTGATGCCGTTGCGCAGCCGGCGGCCGACCTGCACGTCGAAGCCGCCGTTGTAGAACACTTCATCGTTCGGCGTCGCGCCGATGTCGGCGAGCCGCTGCTCCGCCGTCTGGAATCCTTCGATGAACCC
>Ga0187894_10001134_pt1 | contig 35258 bp, 27 predicted proteins | sample GBC1701081metaG_FD_136650 | JGI IMG/M metagenome (GOLD analysis project Ga0187894, IMG submission 136650) | White microbial mat communities from a lava cave in the Kipuka Kanohina Cave System on the Island of Hawaii, USA - GBC170108-1 metaG ...
ATGCTCGTTGTCGGTTAGATCCAGCGCACGCATGATGCGCGCGTGCCAAATGCTGGCCCAGCCCTCGTTCATGATCTTCGTCTGCATCTGCGGCACGAAGTACTCCATCTCCTCGTGCACCATCGCAATGGCGTCGCGCTGCCACGGTGCGAGCGACGGCGAATGCTTCATGAGGTAGAACAGCAGATCTTTCTCCGGGAGTCGCTCTTGAGACGCTTTCTGCTTGTCTTCTGTTTGACCGTCACCGTTAAGGGCGCTTCTCTCCTCTCTGCGCTGGTCCAACAACCATAAATCATCGTAGCGGCCGTCTTTACGGCGATATTCCTCGCGGCGCTTTTCTTCGGCAATCGACACCTCGCGTTTGATGAAGAAATAGGGATCGATGTGCTCTTCGATCGCCAGCACCGAGTCGAGAAAACGTTCGACCGTTTTTCGCCCGTACTTGAATTCATACTCCATCATCCGCTGCGCGTGCGTGGAGACACTTTCCACCATCCGCCGGTTGGTCTTCGAAAAGTAGGTGTTGTTTTTGAAGAAGTCGACGTGGCCCAACACGTGAGCGATGACCATCTTGTTTTGAATCGGGCTGTTGGTCTCGAGCAAAAAGCCGTACGACGGGTTTGTATTGATGACCACTTCGTAGATCTTCGAAAGGCCAAAGTCGTACATCGTCTTCATGCGATGGTATGCTTTGCCGAAGGTCCAGTGAGAATAGCGTCCGGGCAATGCGTACGAGCCGACTTCGTACATCACCGTCGCGGGGACGATCTCAAAATTGGTCGGATAGGGATCGAGGCCAAAACCGCGAGCGACGTCCCAAATCTGCTCGACCGCTTTCTCTAACTCTTTAATCTCTCGGTCTTCCATAAAAACGGCTACGGACTTTCACAGACAAACACGGACCTAAGCTTTGTTACAGGCATTTTCTCTCTTGCCTGTCCGTGTCATCCGTGTTCGTCTGTGGCTAATTCTCATGCCGGTGTTTCCACGCCTCGCCTGCCAAAAAACTGCTTCAGCGCGGGGTAGACGTCTTCCTTGTCGTCGATGCGTACGCCGACAAAGCGATCCTTGTTTTGCAAACGGTCGCTGAAGATCGATAGCAACGCGCCCGAAGAGCGCCGGTAACTCGACGATCCTTCTTCGCCAATCTCGCCGTAGCCAAACAAATTGCAGGTCGCGATCAATTCGTCAGCGAGTTTCACTGCTTCTTCGTTATCGGAGTAGTAGTTGTCGCCATCGGAAAAGTGAAACGGATAGATGTTCCAATCCGCCGGGCGATAACGCTGCTTGATAATGTCGAGCGCAAGTTGATAAGCAGAAGACACGACCGTGCCGCCCGACTCGCCCTGCGTGAAAAACTGCTCTTCAGTAACTTCCTTCGCTTCGGTGTGGTGCGAGATAAAAACAATGTCGACGTTGTCGTATTTCGTACGCAGAAAACGGACCATCCAGAAATAAAAACTGCGCGCGATGTACTTCTTAAACTCGCCCATCGAGCCTGACACGTCGATCATCGCAATCACGACCGCGTTTGACTCGTAACGCATCACCTCTTCCCACGTCTTGAAGCGCAGGTCTTCCTTCTTGATGTCGCCGAAGCGCGCCTTGCCTTCGCGCGCGTTGCGGCGAATGTTTTCCAGAATCATGCGCCGCTTGTCGAGATTTGCGATCACGCCGGTGCGCCGGATCTCGTTGAACTGCGTCTTCCGCGACTGCACCGCCTTCTTCGCTTTTTCTTCGAGATAAGGAAGCTGTAGATCTTCAAAGATCAACGCGGCGATCTCGTCGATGTTTACTTCCGCTTCGTAGTAATCGGCGCCGGCTTCTTGTCCTGCCTGGCCCGAACCGGTACCGCTGCCGGCGCCGCGGCTTTCGCGCGCAATCACGTCGCCGACGCGCGTCTTTCCATCGCCCTGGCCCACGTGTTTGGCTTTCTGGTAGTTGAAACGGAATTTATATTCGTCGAGTGCTCTGATGGGAACTTTGACGGTGCGCTTCCCATCGGAGAGGATGATGGCTTCATTGGAAACGATCGACCCGAGATTCTTACGGATAGCTTCTTTGACGCGATCCTTGTGGCGCTCCTGATCGATGATGCCCTTGCGTTGCAGTGACCAGTCGTTTCGTTGGATTGACATATAAAACCTTTCCATAGCTTACGCAGACTCTGCGTAAGCGGTGGATTGCCTCTCCTTCTTGCAAAACTCTACGACCAGGTTTGTAAAAACCTCCGGATACTCCTCGTGCGGCAAGTGCCCGCAATTGAGAAACACGACCAGCCGCGACCCGGGAATCTCTTCGTGCAACCGCTCGCCGTCCGCAAGCGGAATCTCGATATCGTTTTCTCCCCAAAGCAACAACGTCGGCTGTCGAATAAGATGCGCGTCTCTGGAGATCCGTTCTGCATCCCAACCGCGCACCGTGCGGATGATCGCGCGCTGCGTCCCTGACGCACGCAACGGGAAATGGCGCGCATCGACGCGCCGTTCATCGAGCACCCACTCGTGCCGGTCGTAAACTCGCTTCATTCGCTGGCGCAGTAAACGCCGCGATCCGATCAAAAGCGGCGACACAATGTCGCCCAGCAGCGGCGAACCAAACAGACGCATCAGGTTGAAACGCAGCGGCTGGTTGTTGTTCACCGTTCCCACCAACACCAACTTCTCGACGCGCTGCTGATGGTCCAACGCGCACGTCGCGGCGACTGCACCGCCGTAAGAACTACCGACGAGCGTCGTGCGCTTGATTCCCAAGCGCTCCAACAACCTCATCAGCACGCTCGCTTGCCCGGCAATCGTGTACTCACCATTTCGCGGTTTTCCCGAATAGCCGTAACCCAGGAGGTCAACGGCGATCACGTGAAAGCCGGCCTGCGCCAGACTGAGAAACACTTTGCTCCACACCAGCGTCGACGAAGCAAAGCCGTGAATCAGCACCAGCACCGGGTCACCCTGTTGACCGGCTTCCTGGTAGTGAACCCGAATGCCATCAAGCTCAACAAAGCGCGAACAATCCGAATGAAAAACAACGTGACGATACCGCAGCCAATCCGCGTCACGCGGTCGCGTCAGAAGCTTGGCAACGACTGCGAGAGTGGCAGCAGCGGTTGCCGTTCCGGCGATCCAGTAACGTTTCTTCATCTTCACGTTTAAGCCACAGACCTGCATGGACACCACGGATCAAACCTGAAGACTGATCCGTGTCTGTCCGTGTAAGTCTGTGGCTAAAATCAGCGCGACAACAGCGTACCGACGTAAGTTAACAGCTCGTTCGCGCACACGAGACAATACCCGTGCTCTTTCACTAACCGATCCACGACCTCGTTGATCCTCCGCAACTGATCCGGATCGGGCGTCTTCGCTGAAGTCGTGATCTTCACCACGTCTTTCAAATCAGCGAAGATCTTCTTCTCGATCGCCTCTTTCAGACGCTCGTGCGAGTTGTATTCAAACGGCTTGCCTTTGCGCGCGTAAGAGGAGATGCGAATCAGTATTTCCTGCCGGAACGTGTTCTTCGCGTTTTCGGAAATCCCGATCTGCTCCTCGATCGAGCGCATCAACTGTTCATCCGGATCCATCTCTTCTTCGGTAATGGGATCCTTGATGCGTTCCTTGTTGCAGAAAGCTTCGACGTTGTCGAGATAGTTGTTGCACATCGTGCGGGCCATCTCTTCAAACGAGTAGACGAAAGCACGCTGCACTTCGATCTTCGCGAGCTCGTCGTACTCTTTGCGCGCCTGCGAGATGTGGTTCAAATATCGTTCGCGCTGTTCTCCACTGATGCCGGTGTGCTGTTCGAAACCGTCCTTGATCGCGCGCAAAGCGTCGATGGGGTTAATGCAGGTCACACCGTCGCGAACCAGCGCACTCGACAATCGATTGATAATGTAGCGCGGGGAGATCCCGTCCATGCCCTCGCGGATGGTCTCTTCTTTCAACTCGCGCACGTCTTTCGACTTGTAACCTTCAACGTCTTCGCCGTCGTAAAGCTTCATCTTCTTCACGATGTCGACGTTCTGTCGTTTCGGTTCTTCGAGACGCGTCATCACGGCAAACATTGCGGCCACCTTCAACGTGTTCGGCGCGAGGTGCACATTGCGCAATGCTTCGGACTGGTGCAACAGCTTGTCGTAAATTCTCTCTTCCTGGGAAACGCGCAGGTTATAGGGGACCTTCACCAGGATGATGCGATCCTGAAGCGCTTCGGATTTGCGGTTGCCGGCAAACGCGATGTACTCGTTCTCGTTTGAGTGCGAGAGGATCACCTCGTCGGCGTAGATCATTGCGAAGCGCCCGGTCTTGATGCTCTGCTCCTGCGAAAGCGTCAAAAGGCTGTAGAGAAACTTCTCGTCGACCTTCAGCATCTCGACAAATTCCATCAACCCGCGATTGGCGATATTTAATTCACCGTCGAAACGATAAGCGCGCGGATCTGATTCCACGCCGACCTCACCGATGGTTGAAAGATCGATCGAGCCGGTTAGTTCCGTGATGTCCTGCGATTTTGGATCGCTCGGTGAGAAGGTGCCGATGCCGACTCGTTCTTTTTCTGAAAACGCTACGCGATGCACCTTCACGTCTTCGTGACGTCCGCCGTAGGTTTTATCGAGTGAATAGCGGCACTGCGGGCACAGGTCACCTTCGATGTAGATGCCGTAATGTTTTTCGACTTCGGCGCGCAGTTGATGCGGAATCAGATGTAGCGGTTCTTCGTGCATGGGGCAGTCTTTGATTGCGTAGACTGCGCCGCCCGGCTTTCTGGTCCAATCTTCCAGCCCGCGCTTGAGCATATTGACGATCGTCGATTTACCACCGCCGACCGGACCCATGAGCAACAGAATGCGTTTGCGCACTTCCAAACGCTGCGCGGCCGACTTGAAGTATTCGACAATTCTGGCGATTGGTTCTTCAATGCCGAAGAGCTCGGTGGCAAAGAAATTGTAGGAAAGAACTTCGTGCTGCGTGCCCTCATTCAGCCGCTCCACACCGGCGGCGTGAACCATGTCGTTGATGCGCGCGTGCGAGAGTTGCGCGATACGGGGGTTCTGAGCGACTAGCTCGAAGTAATCTCGGAAGGTTCCTTCCCAGCGCAGCGCTTCGTGTTCGCGGCGCAGATCTTCCAAGCGTTCACTGATGTTAAATCCTTTGTTGCCATCCTGCTCTTGCATAGCCTTGAAACCTCTTCGGCTTTCGCGCATTGGACAGCGTGTGGGGAGAGGCCACGCTTTCGTAAAAAGCAACCGCTCGTCGATCGGGGATTGCGGTTGGTAAATCATTAACTACCTCGTGATACGCCTCACGCGCGCGTAAGCGTGAGCTACGTCCTCGAAGCATCAGTTCTCAATGATCGTGTCCAAGGAACTGGCGGAGGGAAGCACTTGTTGGAAGCGAGTACCGGAGCGCTTCCTTGGGATTGCAGTATACCACACGCATACAGACCCTAAGTCAATGTTGTTTTTTCACGAGTAACCGTTCAGAGTTCAAGCTTTAGCTTGCAAATCTCTCGGGCGTGACTCCGCAACCTAAAGGTTGAACTCCAAACCCTTAACCCAGGACAACACGTGGATGTAAGAGTTGCGCAGCGGCGTCATATTGACCAATGGCAATCAATTGCTCGTGCTCATCACACATCTTTACGTTTTCACCATCCGTCCAACCAGATCCCTCAACCTTTACCTCCCTTCCGTGCCTAACATTACGTACCTCCCGGGCGTTTAGATGCACGAAAGGGAGTTTGGAGAGCGCCGCACCGGGCGTCATCAGCACCTCGCCCAGTGCCTCCTCCGCAAAACTGGTCTTCAAGTCGTCGAGTGTCACCGCCTTCTCAACGCTAAACTCGCCCACTCGCGTGCGGCGCAGCTCAGCCAAATGTGCGCCGACGGACAAACGCTTACCAAAATCTTCCGCAAGCGTCCGCACGTAAGTGCCGGAAGAGCAGACGACGTGAGCGCGAAAATCGAACGTGCCGTCCAGATTGTCCTTGATCAGTTGACCGTCCGGCTTGATAGCGGTGAACTCATGAATACAAACACGAACCGGCTCGCGGTCCACCTCTTCGCCACGCCGCGCAAGTTCATACAGCTTCTTGCCTTCGCGCTTCTTAGCTGAATACATCGGCGGCACCTGGTCTATCCAGCCGCGCAAATTTGCAAGTGCTGTTTCGATCTCCTGTTCGTTCCAATTTCCGAGCGGGATGCTTTTTGGACCATCAATTCGCGTTCCAGTGCGATCGCCGGTGTCGGTGGAATAACCCAAACGGATGACCGCGTCGTACTCTTTGTCCTCACCGCTGAGAAATTGAGCGAGCCGAGTAGCTTTGCCAAGCAACAGTACAAGCACACCCGTAGCGAACGGATCGAGCGTTCCTGTATGACCGATGCGCCCCTCGTGAAGAATATGACGCACACGCGCAACTACATCGTGAGAAGTAAGCTCACCCGGCTTATCAATAACTAACAACCCTTCCATGATTTGCCTCTACCTTGCCTTCCTGTCTAGTGCCTCTTTGTGGCTCATTTTAGTTTGCGGATTGCGGATTGGCGATGTGAGAATCACTCGCAATGACAACCGACGAAATGCGCCGTCAAACATTCAATCGCGCGGTCAAGCTGTTGACCGTTAAACCGCGTTCAGTGGCTGAGCTGCGCGAGCGGTTAATGCAAGGAAAGAATACGAACAGGGACATAGTGGAGACGGTTATCGCACGGCTCGAAGAGTATGGCTATCTCAACGACGAACGGTTTGCGTTTAGCTATGCGTCTCTAAAAGTTAAGCAACGCCCCGTCGGACGGCGACGCTTGCAACGCGACCTGAAGCTCAAGAAGGTTGAAAACAATGTGGTAGAAGGCGCCTTGGAACTGGTGTATGCCGAGACGCCCGAAGAACAACTCATCGACCAGGCCATTGAAAAACGGATTCGCCTGCGAGGCCGGCCCAAGACACAAATCGAGGCGAAGAAACTCTTCGATCACCTTTTGCGACAGGGCTTTGAGTTTGAACTGGTGAGTGACAAGGTACGTGCACTCTTCGATCCATCTTGTTAAACTCAAATCGACATGACTGGTAACGAAATACGCGAGACTTTTCTGAAATACTTCGAGGGGCACGGCCACACGCGCGTGCGCTCCTCACCACTGCTGCCCGCCAACGATCCGACCCTGTTGTTTACAAACGCGGGCATGAATCAGTTCAAAGACACCTTCCTCGGTCGTGAAAAACGCGACTACGTTCGCGCCACGTCTTCGCAAAAATGCATACGCGCCGGTGGCAAACACAACGACCTCGATGAAGTCGGCAAAACCGCGAGGCATCACACGTTCTTCGAGATGCTCGGCAATTTTTCGTTTGGCGATTACTTCAAACAGGACGCCGTGCGGTATGCGTGGGACCTGCTCGTTAATGTTCTGAAACTCGATCCGAAGCGGTTGTGGTTCACGGTTTACGGCGGTGACGAAGACGTTACGCCGGATGAGGACGCCGAGCGCTTTTGGGAAGAAGCGGGCGCGCCGCGCGAGAGAATTCTGCGCTTCGGGCGCAAAGATAATTTCTGGCAGATGGGCGAAACTGGTCCATGTGGCCCATGCAGCGAGATTCACTACTACATGGGACCGAGCGCAGACGATCCGGAGAATTCGGCTGAGAATGTCAACGGTCCGGGCGACACGATCATGGAGATCTGGAATCTGGTCTTCATGCAGTTTGATCGCAGCGAAGTCGAGCCGGGCCATTACAAACTCGATCCGCTGCCGGCGCCTTCGGTGGACACGGGCGCGGGTCTCGAGCGCCTCGCGGTCGTGCTGCAAGGCGTCAAATCAAACTACGACACCGATCTGATCCGGCCGATCATCGAACGTGCAGCACAACTCGCCGATCGCCATTACGAACCGGAAACGCAGGAAGGTTTTGCGATGCGCGTTATCGCCGACCACGCGCGCGCGACCGCTTTCGCGATTGCCGACGGCATTCTGCCAGGTAACGAAGGGCGCAACTACGTGCTGCGCAAAATCATGCGCCGCGCGATCTATCAGGGCCACCACACGCTGGACCTTGAGGGTTCGTTCTTCAATCAAGTCACTGATTTCGTCGTCGATCTGATGAGCGATGCTTACCCGGAGCTCGAAACACAGCGCGAGTTCATCTCGAAGATGGTGCGGCTGGAGGAAGAACGCTTTCGTTCTACGTTGACGGTTGGCTTGAATAAGCTCGACGAGTTGTTCACGTCGACAAAAGGAGCGATGCCGGAGCTCAAATCGCTGGCCAGGCTTTACGACACTTTCGGTACGCCGCGCGACCTGATCCGCGTCGCACTGGAAGAACGTGGTTTTACTTTCGAAGAAGAGGAATTCAACCGTTCGTTCAACACCGCGTTGCAAGAGCTTCAGCAGACAGCGTCGACCACGAAACATGAGTCAAAATCCGCAATTAATCAGGTTTACGAAACGCTAGCGAAACGTTCCAAATCCCTTTTCAAAGGCTATCAGACTACGAACGTCACCGACGCAAAGGTCGTCGCACTGATTAAAGGCAACGAAGTCAACTCACTCGGCGAAGGCGAAGAAGGCGAGGCCGTGCTGGACCACACGCCGTTCTATGCCGAAAGCGGTGGACAGGTCGGTGATGTCGGCGTGCTCACAAAGGACGAGACACTCACCAGGGTTTTCGACACCTATTCGCCTGTGCAAGGTCTCATCGTTCACAAGATCAGAGTTGAACGAGGCGTGCTTAATGTTGGCGATACGATCGCGGCTGAAGTCGACGTCGAAAAACGCGATGCCACTCGCCGAAACCACACCGCGACACACTTGATGCACGCCGCGTTGCGCGAGGTTTTGGGCACGCACGTAAAACAGGCCGGTTCGGTCGTGGCGCCGACGTACCTGCGTTTCGACTACTCGCATTACCAGCCATTAACGCAGGCGGAAAAAGAAGAAATTGAACGCCTCGTCAACTATCACATACTGCGCAACGAGCCGGTGCAAACCGACGAGATGGCGATCGAAGACGCCATGCGCTCGGGCGCGATGGCGCTGTTTGGTGAGAAGTACGGCGAGAAGGTGCGCGTGCTGACAATCAGAGGTCTCGAAGGAGTGTTTTCGAAGGAGCTCTGCGGCGGTACGCACGTGCGCGCGACCGGCGACATCGGACTCTTCAAGATCGTCAGTGATGAATCAATCGCTTCGGGCGTACGGCGCATCCGCGCGATCACCGGCACCGATGCTTACGAAAGATTCCGTGAAGCGGAAGTGCTCGTCGATGAACTCAGCAGCGGCTTGCGAACATCGCGCACGGAGTTGGTGAACGCTGTTGCACGGCTTCAGGATGAGTTGAAGAAGGCACGCCGTGAAGCAGACGATCTGCGTTTGAAGATCGCAAGTGGCGGTATTGGAGCTTCGGCGAACGGTGACGAGTCGCGCGAGATCGCGGGCGTCAAAGTTTTAGCACGCGAGGCGAGTGGATTAGACGCACCGGCGATGCGCCAACTCTCGGACACTTTGCTGGCGCGGATTAAATCCGGCGTGGTGATACTCGGGCGCAGCAGTGAAGGAAAAGTTTCACTCATCGTGCGCACCTCTGCGGACCTGACTTCCAAAGTTCCCGCGGGCCAGGTGATTAAAGAACTCGCTCCGATCGTCGGTGGACGAGGTGGTGGCAAAGCCGACATGGCCGAAGGCGGCGGAAACCAGCCAGAGAACCTCGGCGCAGCTCTTCAAAAAAGCTACGAAATCGTCGAACGCCTGATGGCTTAGGTTGTGGGGACAGGGATTTACAAGGATGGACCAGAAAACCCTGTCCATGCTAAATCCTGTCCCCAACACTTTACATGCTCTTCTGCTTCTCAGTGAGAGCGATGTCCATCTTTTCCAGGGTCACCTTGTTGAGCGTCCCTGTAATCTTCAGCCCTTCCGCCTGCTGATACTTGCGCAGTCCTTCACGGGTCGCTTCGTCGAGCTTCCCGATCTGTTCTCCGCTGTAAAAGCCGCGCGATTTGAGAATCGCCTGGGCCTGATTGATCTGTTCTTTGGTGGCGCGAAAGACAGGGCCACGCTTGGTGCCTTGCTTTGTGCCGGTCTGAGTTGAGGAAGTTGCGGTCTGGGCCATTGCTCCGGTCGTGAAGAGACAGAGCAAGAGCATAAGTGTGAGAAATTTCTTCATTTGTTTTCGTCCTTTGTGAGGCGCGCTGAAGCGCGCGGTTTGTGGTTAAAACGCGCCTATCATACATCCCCTGTCAATATCCGCTCTGACTCCAACCTTAAATCCGCGGCCAACTGTGTTGGCAATAGTTTAATCTACGTGTTATTATGCCGTAGCCTCATCCGGCGCCCCTCGGTAAGTAAATGTCAAAACTCCTTCTAATATTTGTGGTTCTGCTTGTCTCTGCTGGCGTGGTGCCGGCTCAAACAGGTTACAGGATCGACAACTTCGACCTGCCCAACGCCGTCCAGATTCAAACCCCGAAAGTCGAAGCCACGACCAAGCGCCTGGTTCATTTGACCTCGATGCCGATCAACCCGTCGCTGGGCGGATTCACCACTGGTAACTCCGACATCGATAACTTCATCGTCGAATCCAGCAAACGCAACTCAGTCGACCCGCTGCTGCTCTATTCCATCATGCACCAGGAATCGAGCTTCAAACCGCGCGCCATGTCTTACAAAGGCGCTCGCGGACTGATGCAGCTCATGCCGCCGACGGCGGTTCGATTCGGCGTTACAAACATCTGGGACCCGAAACAGAACATCGAGGGCGGGGCACGCTACATGCGCTTTCTGTTGGATCTCTTTGAAGGCGACGTGCGGTTGGCCTTGGCGGGATACAATGCCGGCGAGGGCGCGGTGATGAAGTATGGCAACAAGGTGCCGCCGTACAGCGAAACGCAGGAGTACGTGCGGCGCATCGGGAAACGCTACAGCTTGATTCGCGACCCGCAAGCGGCAACCAACGCGAGCCAACTCACCAGCGCACAGCTCGCGGCCGCAAAGCAAAAAGAGTCCGCACCTTTGAGCGTCTATGAACGCAGCGTCTTCATGACGCGCCTGCCGGACGGCCGGCTACAGCTCGTCAGCCAGTAAAATCTCCCTCAGATTCCTTCTCAGCCAACACCAGGCGGAACCTTTAATGGTCTCCGCCTCGTTTTGTATTAAACTTAGCCACGGATTTGACAGACAATGTCTGTGTCATCCGTGTTCGTCTGTGGCCTATAGAAGGTGAGAATCGAATGACTTGTTCCGTCTGCGGAGCATACGTTACGCCAAGCGTGCGGTTCTGTTCGAACTGCGGCGCCCCTGTCGACACTGAACAGACACGCATTGCGCGCCTGCAATCGAGAGATCTGGAATCAGTCGCCGATGCGGATCTGGAACGCACGATTTTCACCGTGCGCCCGACCATGATCTTCATCAAAGCCGGCTACGGCCTCGCCGTCCTCGGCGGTATCGCGCTGGTCTTTCTCCTCGCCAGCATCGGCCTATCCGCCTCGATCTCGATCCCGCTCGCACTCGCATTGCTTTTGCTTCCAGCCTATTACCACCTCCGGCGAAACATGGTTCGCTACACGGTCACCGACGCAAAGCTTCAGATCGACACCGGGCTGATCGCCCGCACCACGCGAAACATCCCCTTGAGTAAGGTGCAGGACGTGACCGTCTCCGCCACCATTCCCCAACGGCTGCTTGGCTTCGGCGACATCATCGTCGACAACGCGAGCGAGATCGGCGGCTCGACCGTGATGCACAACATCAGTAAGCCACGCCACTACGCCGACCTTCTTTTGCGCGAACTGCGACGCTGGCATTAAACTTACACTGTGTTAAAGACCTATCTATTAGTTTCAGTCCTCTTGTTGTTTGCTTTGCCTGCTGAGACTGGCAAGTTCAAGCGTGTGAAATCGAGTGGCGAAGCCTCGCCGGCAATGAATCTCGTCACCGGGGCCACGCCAATCGAAACCGAGCAGGCCGAGTATGTGGCCGCCAATGGCGAACGGTTCGCCGTTGAGATCCTTAAGTTCCAGCAGGAAGGTAAAGCCTACGAGCTCTTTAGCCATGCAGCCGCCGCAGCGCGGGCGGAAGAGCCGGCTGTTGAAATAACCCACGTCGCCGGTATCGCAGGATTCACCAGACGCGACCAAGTCGCGTTTTTCAAAGGCGTTCACTTCGTCAGGGTCACGAGCCTTAAAGCCCTTTCGAACACAACGAACCTGACTGCGCTGGCGCAGTCGCTAAGCGACACGCTCGATCAGGGCGACGGCGAAATTCCGGTTTTGATCAAGCATCTACCAAATCCGGACGAGGCCCAAAAAACCGCCATCTATATCAACAGCTTCAACACGCTGACTTCGGTTCTGCCACAGCCGGTTCTAACCGCCGTCAAAGGCGATGGTAACGCAGACGCAGCACTCGCCTCGTTCGGCCAGAGCAAAGTTCTGGTCGTTGAATTCAACACGCCACAGCTCGCGAGCGAAAACGACCAGCGAATCATCGCGCGCATTCAGGAGCTCTGGAAACTAGGTCAACCAGCACCCACCGCTTACCAGCGCATCGGCAACTATTCCGTCTTCGTCTTCGACGCGCCAGACGAACAAACAGCCAAGCAGCTTATTAGTCAGGTTCACTACGAGCAGGTTGTTTCGTGGCTCGGGGAAAACCCAAACATTCTGCGACGAGCTGAAGAGCGATACATCAACACGACACTGGGCGTGCTGGTTACTGTTTTGAAAGCTTCGGGCTATGCGCTGATTGCTTGTTTCGGAATTGGCGGCCTGGTTGGCGCGCTGCTCTTTAGTTACAGGCGCTCCCAGCAAAAGACTTTTACGGCGTACTCGGATGCCGGCGGGATGATGCGGTTGAACCTCGACGAAATGACAGCGGACCTTCCAAAGCGTCGCAGATAATTACGCACAAAAAACGCGGGCTGCTGATTTTTCCTGGAGGGCTCCCCCAAGCCCCGTCAAGACGACAATCAGCAGCTCCGCTATTATTGCTCTTCTACTGCGTCACAAGTGCTGCTCCGTTCCCCCAAAAGAGCCAAACACTCGCTTTTTATAACTGTGAGAGGATGCCTCCCCCAAAGCCTCCACTCACCGCAGTTTTCCGAGCCTGACCCGATTTACCCTTATCTACCCTTCTTGTTCTGTTTCTCCTTTGGCAACGACCGTGCCGCCAAGCCGCAGTGCTCAAAAACCGGGTTTCGATTGCGAATCGACGAGCGAGGGAACGATTGAACGGTCAGTTTTGTACCTCTTCAGTACAACCCTTACAGTACAAGCGAATCATAATCGCTCGCTTACGGAAGCGCTTCGACCAGTTGATCGATCTCCTCGAGAGTGTTGTATAGGTGTGGGGCGATCCGAAGACGATCACCTCTTGGAGCGGTGATAATGTTTTGTTGTTTCAGCCTGGCATAGAGCGCCATCGCGGTGATGCCGCCCGCCTCGTGACGAAGGGGCCGAATACAGACTATCTGAGACTTTTCGCCCGCTGCGCGAGAACTGACGATCTGATACGGCCTTGTACGCAAACGATCACAGAGGTGGTCGGTCAACTCCTCGAGATAACCTGCAATTCGCTCAGGACCATGCTCGTGCAGCAAATCCAGACTGGCTTTGAAGCCGTGGATCAGCGCTGCCGGCCCGGTGCCTGTTTCCCAGGCGAGCGTCCCGCGATTCCAGCCCTGTTCGAAGTTGGAATAGTCTTCCGGGTTCGGCACGCTTATCCAGCCAACCAGCGTCGGTTGTATTCGTTCGCGAGCGCGATCCGAGAGATAGAGGTAACCAACGCCTTCAGGACTCAGTAACCACTTGTGACCCGCACCGGCGGCGACGTCCACGAGTTCCGCGTCAACGTCGATCGGTATCACACCCAGCGACTGGATGACGTCCACTACCAACAACGTATCGTGTTGCCGCGCGACGCGTCCGAGCCGTTCGAGATCGCTGCGGAATCCTGACGCAAACTGGACGTGGCTGATCGCTACCACACGCGTGTTCTGGTCGATCAAACCGGCGAGCTCGTCCAAATCAATCCGGCCATCGCGCTCCTCGCACATGCGCATTTCAACACCGAACACATCACGAATGCGCAGCCACGGATAAATGTTCGACGGAAACTCCCGGCGAAACGTGACGATGTTCTCGCCCGGCTTCCACGCCAGACCGTTAGCCACCGTCGACAGTCCGTCCGACGTATTTCGGACAAACGCAACCTGCTCCGGTCGCGCGCCCAGCAAGCCGGCCAGCAGCCCGCGCGCACGCTCCTTCACTTCCAGCCAGCTAAGAAAATTCAGCGACCCGTTTTCGTGAACGTCTCTGAGTTGAGCTTCGACTGCCTGGATGGTCGTCGTGGGTGGGGGTGAGACCGCGGCATGATTCAAGTAGACCGCACGCTGCGTGATTGGAAACAGCGCGCGTAATTCCGGCGTCATCGCATCAGTATCCCCAAGAAGACACAAGAGGCACAAATGTGTTTACAAAATCCTTTGTGCTTCTGGTGCTTCTTTGTGACTCGGTCTTTTCAATTCAAACTCAGCCCGGATCTCGCCGACAACATCGCCCGGACGGTTCAGCACTGGAAAGAACGCATAAGGCGCTACCGCTTCCAGCGATTCGTCCTTCAGCACGCCAAGCTGGCGCAACGATTCAACAACCACAGTCGGCCGCGCACGCCGGTCGTCGCCATCCTCGATCTTCAACGCCAGTCCCAAACCTCTCGGCCACTCTTCGCACGGATTGATACCCGCCGTGTAAACACCTTCCGCACCGACTTTCGAAATCAAACGGCGCGGCGCTGCACGCATGATCTCTGTATCGAGCCTTTCGGAGGCGCCACCGATCAGCTCCGGATAAGCACTCATCACGCGCACGATTCGCTCGCACGCCCGGCGCGTGGCTTCATCGAAACTCAGCGGGGGTGAAACCAATCGCGCATACGCGAGCGCCATCGCCTTTACCGTCATTCCAAACACCGGAACCGCGCAGCCATCCACCGCCACCGCGAGATCTTCAACCGGCACGTCTGCAAATTGCGCAACCGCTTTTCCAATCGCGAGCTGCACCGGATGTTCCGGTTTGTTGTAAGTCTCTGTTGGCGCTCCTAAATGAACCGCCAGCGCCAACATGCCGGTGTGTTTACCTGAACAGTTGTTATGCAACGCATTCGGCGCTTCACCACGCTCACGAAGAGCGCGCGCGGCCTCCGCGCTGTACGGCTCGTGAACTCCGCACTTCAATGCTTCGGGACCGAGCCCGATCTTCTCGAGCATCGACGCCGCAAGCTCAGTATGAATCGGTTCGCCGTTATGCGAGGCGCAAGCCAGCGCGACTTCCCGATCGGTGAAACCAAACCGTTCTGCAGCGCCGGAAACCAACAGTGGCAAGGCTTGAAACGGTTTCGCGGACGAGCGCAGGAAAGTGACCGTCGTCTGTGGCGCGCCCAGATACGCCACCACCTTGCCGTCTGGCTCAATCGCGATCACATGACCGCGATGCCACGACTCGGTGATACCGCCGCGGCGGACCTCTACAAGTTGCTCAGCAGACATTTGCGCGAAATCTTAACACGCAAAGTCTGCTGAACAGTGGATGTAATTCGGGTGGTTTGTTAGGTGCGGCTAGCGCGTTTCTTGCCGCCGAAGCTCAGCACCGTGAGCTTGACCGTGCGCTTGCCAAAGCGCATCGCCTCACGCGTGCTTGGCGTCCAGATGTCGATCCGACGGCCGCGAACCATACTGCCGGTGTCGGCTACGACATATTCGCCACTGTAAGTACCAGCTTCGAGCCGAACGCGCGTTCCCAAAGGCAGGTGCCGCGGATCCGCCGCGATCACGCCTTTGGCGACCATCTGTCCACTCGCGGTGCGCCCGCGCAGGCTGTACGCGGTGGCGAGGTAAGAGGTCGGAGCTACAACGTAGTCTTCTTCTTCTGCAATGGTCTCGCCCAGATGTCCACTCGAAGAGACTTCAAGTGCAACCGGAGCGGCAGCATCTGCTGTAGCTGGTTTACTGTTTGGTTTTTGGGTTTGAGACGGAAGAGTTACCGCTGAGAGAGTACGGGCGGAAAACAATAAAGAACTGCTCAGAAGTGCAGCGCCAATCAGCGCACTTCCGCTAAAGATTGAATAGACTTTCAAATTCGGGTCTCCTGTCCGAAGTGATCACCTGCCTTTCAGCGTCCTGCGCGAGTCCGTTCTTTCCTATGACTCGTCCCCTGGCTCTAGGAGTCTGTTGACGTCAGCCGAGGTTGGGGGCTTGCATCCTTGATGCGGTGCGCTGAAAGTACTTGCTTGTTCTAGAAAAAGAAAAACGAGCATTAAGCTCGTTATTCCGGGAGGGAGGCTAGCACACGGGTAGGGCAGAGTCCAGCCAAACTGTGTTGATTTCGTGATAAATATCACCAAATCCGCATTGTTTTTACATTGCAGAGCTAGAGTGCGAGGAAATTCTCAACGATCTTGCGGCCTTCGGGGTGCTCTTCATCGAAGAGTTCGGGATGAAACTGGACGCCGTAGACCCGCCGTCCTTTCTGCTGCATTGCCTGGATCGTGCAGGTCTCGTTTGAAGCCGTGCAGCGAAAACCGTCCGGCAATTCCTTCACCTCGTCGCAGTGCGAATGCCAGACCGTGATGTTCGAGGGCAAGCCCTTGAACAACCCTTCGCCGGTGTTATCAATGGGAAAGAAGCCACGCTCTCGTTTGGCGCCCTGGTAACACTCGCCCGGCTCGAGCCGCTCCATCAGTCCAACCTCTGAGCCATATGCCAGCGCGATCTGCTGGTGGCCACCACACACGCCGAGTATCGGCTGCGCGGCCTGCTTGATGACGTCGCACACTCCGGCCAACGACTCCGGCGTGTAGTTGTCCCACGGATGGCTCTGGCCGCTGAGAATGATGTGCGACGGCTTCAGACTGCGCACGCGTTCGAGCGAAACGTTGTGAAAGGGTTCAGTGAGGATTTCCACTCCGGGAATCAAACGGCCGAGCACCGCGCGAATCTCGCGCGGGCTGTCGCCCTGGCCGTTGATCGTGTTGTCGACGAGATAAACGAGCAAGTTACTTCAAACAGTAAAGCTTCCCATTGAATGCGCCGATGTAAATTCGGCCTCCGAGTATCGCCGGAGTCGCATTGATATTATCACCGATCTTCAACTCGCTGATCAGCGAGCCGTCAGCGGCAGCCACGGAATGTATCCATCCGGCCTTGTCGCCAAAAATCAGACGGCCATCCACCAGCGGTGACGTGCCCCAAATCGGACCGCGTGCTTTGTAACGCCAGACCACCTCACCCTTGTCAGCCGTGAGCGCATACAAGTAGCTATTGCTCGAACCGATGTGGACTCGTCCGTTCGCAACGATAGGGCTCGCCCAAAAACCATTGCGCTCTTTGGTCGTGCCGCCCAACGCCTGGTATTTCCAAACGAGTTCACCGTTTGACTGGCGGAAACAGTAGACGACGCCGTTTTCCGCGGCCGTGTAAACGAGACCATTCGAAATTGCAGGCGTAGAGTCGGAGTCGGCGCCGATGCGCGCTTTCCAAACTGTCGCGCCGTCCGCGAGGTTCAGACAAAACAGGTCGCCCTGTTCGGTGCCGATGTAAGCGCGGTCGCCGTCGACAGAAAAACTTCCTTCCATCGAACCGAGCCGTTCGGTTTTGTAAATGAGCGAGCCGTCCGCAAGATTCAACGCGTAGAAGAATCCGTCTTCGCCGCCGAAATAGACGCGGCCGTTGATCACGGCGGCGGAACAGTCGACTTCAAAGCCGGTCTTGAACTTCCAAATCAACGAACCGTCGCGGGCATCGATGCAGTAGATGTAGTGATCGAGTCCGCTCGCAATGAGGCGGTCGCCGGCGATAGTCGGAGTTGCTTTCAGACTGTCTTCAGTTTTGAACTTCCAAACCAGGCTGCCGTCACGCCGATCGAGACAGTAAAGATTTCCATCAGCCGAGCCGAAATAAACGTGACGCTCGTCAACCGAAGGCTGACCCGGCCAGCTCGAACCGCCCCACGGATCTTTGTGCAGCCGTCCGGTCGTCCACTTCGTTTCAAACTCCCAAACGACTTCGAGCGGTCCGTCAGACCACGGGCCGGTGCCGTAGAAATTGCGCGACTCATTGCCGAGCCACGACGGAACTGAACTGGGTGGTTTCGGCGGTGGCGGAGGGCCGGTCTCTGTTCCTGTTATTACTTTTCCGCCGCAGGCAGACAGACAGCACGACACCGCCAGGAGGAAAGTGATGGAGAGAGTTTTAGCCACGGATATGAACGGACGCCTTGCGTCCATACGATAGGCACAAAGTGATTCTGGCTGCTTTCTTGTGCTTTTTGTGCCTCTTTGCGGCCTTAAGCCAACCAATCGCCTGTATAGACTAATTCAGCGGTTCCGGTGATCACAACTTCGCCATCGGGACGCCAGTGGATTCTCACCTCGCCGCCTTCCATCACGACGCGCACGTCGCGATCGGCTTTTTCGTTGATCATCGCCGCGACCGCACCGGCGCAAGAACACGTACCGGAAGCGGTGGTTTCGCCGACACCGCGTTCCCAAATCCGCAGTTCGATCAGTTTTCTATCGACGACGCAAACGAACACCACATTAGTGCGATCGGGAAACTGCCGGTGCGTTTCGATCAGTTTGCCGAGGCGGCGCCAGTTCAACGCGTCGAAGTCGTCTACAAAGATGCAGCAGTTTGGATTGCCCATCTGCATTGCAGTGATCACTACTGGCTCGCCCTCGACCGGGAGCACGTAACCGATCACTTGATCGAGCGCCGGCGCGATCGACATCGGAATCGACGGCGAGTCGAACTTCGGCCGTCCCAAATCTGACTCGAACAAGTATTTGCCGGGGCCGATTACGCCGCGCGGGAAGTATCGCTTCAGACCGGTCTTCGTGCTGAGGCGCAACTCGTCTTTGGACCAGTGGCCGGCGTAGTAGAGATACGCGACGGCGCAGCGCGTTCCGTTGCCGGAGAGTCCGGCCTCGCTGCCGTCGGGATTGAAGATGCGGCAATTGAAATCGGCCTCATCTGTATCGCCGGTTTCGGATTTGGAGATAACTGCGATGCCGTCGCCGCCGGCGCCGTAATGACGGTTGCAAATGCGCCGCGCGAAGTCGCCGAGGTCTTCAACGTGGCGCAGCTCGGCGGCTTCGATTACGAGGTAGTCGTTTCCGAGTCCGTGAAACTTCGTGAATTTAGGGGGCATCTTTTGATTCAGGTTTGCCGTTGAACGAAGCGAGTAAAACTGCGATCGGATCGATGCAAACGGCGCGCGGATCGACCTCACGCGGGTAGTTGTTCACCATGATCGCGAACGCGAGTTTTTCGCCCGCGGCGGTCGTGACATAACCAGCGAGACTCACAGCCGAACTCAGCGAACCGGTTTTCGCACGAAGATTGTTTTCGGCGGGCGTACCGCGCATCCGGTTGCGCAACGTGCCATCGACCCCGGCAATCGGCAACGCATCGCGAAACACGTTCGCATAGCGATGCTTGCTCATGAAGGTTAACAACTGCACCGTTGCCTCGGCGGTAATCATGTCGCCGCGCGAGAGTCCCGAGCCGTCATCCAGGACGAGGGCTTCGGGACGGATGCCGACAGTTTTGAGAAACGACCTGACGGCTTCGAGTCCGAGCTGTTCGGAAGTCTGATTAAAGATCGATGTCGTTGCGGGTGCAGGTGGCGGCGCCAGTTTACCGAGCGTTCGCAGGATCAGTTCCGTGTACAGGTTCTGGCTCGGTTTCAGCGTTTGCGCGGCGATCATGCTGAAAGGCGGCGATTGGAGTATCGCGATCTCCGTTTGGGCCACAGACTGCACGGATAACACGGACGAATTGACCGAGGTGGGAATCGGGGTTGTCAGTGTGGGGAGAGCGACTTCACCCGTCGTGCGCGACTTGCCTCTGACAACGACGCCTTTCTGCGCGAGCGAGTTGCGCAGGAGATAAACGAACAACAGCGCTGGATGCGAGATGCCGATGCCGGCCGTGTAACCGCGATCTTCAAGTGGAATACTGCCGGTGATGGTGATCGTGTTTTCGTTAAGACCGCGATGAATCGAAATCTCGCGCCGCGCGCCTTTCGCCGAGGTCGTGACGCGATTGACGATCGTCAGCAGTGGATCTGGAGGACCAGTCGTGATCAAAGCCGGTTGGCCCACTGACGGACCGGGTTTGACGAAGAGATCCAGGGCATTGTCGTTGATGCTGAGGGGCGTGACTTCCGCGCCGTAGTACCAGGTCAAGTCTTCCCACTCCCAACCGGAGCCGTATTTTGGTCCACTGAAGTAAGTCTCATCGCCGATCAGATCGCCTTCGACGCGCTTGACGCCCGCCGCGACGATCCGGGCTGCGAGATCGTCGATGGCTTTGAAGTAGTCGCCGTTGTTGAAGCGCGCCGCGATCGACGGATCGCCGCGGCCGTAGATGCGCAAATCGCCATGGATCACGCCGGCTGAATCTGGCTTCGCAGGCGCGAAAACAGACGTGCTGTAACGGTAGTCGGGCGTTAGACGATCGAGCGCGGCGGCGACCGTGTAGATCTTCATGTTTGACGCCGGACGAAGAAGTTTCGCAGCGTTCTCTTCAAACACGATGCGGCCGTTGTCGAGCGAGACGGCTTTGACACCGATCATCGCGGGCGCCAGTTCCGGTTTCGCCAGGATTTCCGAAATCCGTGTTTGTAACTCGGTGAGAGTTTTCGGAGCCGTCTGGGCACTTAACGGCGCCGAAAAAACGAGAAGAGCTAAGAGGAGTGAAACTATTCGTCGCGTTCTGTTCATAGTCTGTTCATCAACTCACCAAAGCGCGGATCGTCACGGAGTGAAGCCAAATTTGGATCGTTCTCAAAACACGGCCGGTTCGCGTTGCCGAGCTCAGTCGATCGATCGAGCCACTCGAACGCATCGTTAGGCAAACCTTCGAGCGCGTACACGGAACCGATCGAATAACTGATGTCCGCGTCGACCTCGCCGTTTCGTTTCACGTCGCTACTTAGTTGCGCCAGCGCTTCCTCGTGCTTGCCCTGCGCGCTCAGAAACATGGCCATGAACGGGCGGATGCCGTGCATGTTTGGATGCTTATCGACGACGCCGCGCATCAACGCCGCGGCTGCGTCGGTTTGGCCAGTGTAATACAACGCGAGCGCGCGGAAGGTTTGGACCAGAGCGTTGTCGGGTTCTCCGGCGTTGTCGAGTTGCCGGAAGACTTCGTCAAAATTGCCGAGATACATGTAAACGAGCGCACGGCTGTAACTCGCCACGACGTGCGCCGCCGGGTCGAGCCGCACCAATCGATCGTAGCTGTGCAACGCCCGTCCATACTCGCCGTCCAAACGATGCAGCATCGCCTTGACGAAGTGGACCACCGGCTCGTTCGGCGCCTCCTTGCGAGCGCGGTTGACCTCTTCCCAGGCCTTCTCTTTCTTCCCGCGCCACAGGTAGACAAACACCATCAACATGCGCGCTTCGAAGATGTTTGCGTCGATCGCTAGTGATTTGTGGAAAGCTTCTTCCGCGCGTTCGTAATCTTCCGAGCCGCCGAAACCCTTGAAGACGCGATTCACGAAGCAGGCCCCGACCCCGTCGTAGGCCAGGGCAAAGTTTGGATCGAGCTGTATCGCGCGTTCGAAATGCGTGATCGCCGCGTCGCAATCCTCACGCGAAAGCGTGCGAAAGATGAAGCGCGCAAACAGATCGCGGCCACGCAAGTATTGTTCGTAAGCGGCCGGATTTTGTGTCGCCGCCTTCGCAATGCCCGACTGCTCCGCCGGGCTCAGCTCGACGCGCAACCCCTCGACGATACGCTGCGCAATCGTGTCCTGGAGCACGATGATGTCTGACGCCGCCGTGTCGATGCGATCGCTCCATAACAACTCGCCGGAGGCGACGTCGATCAACTGCGCCGTGACGCGGAAATGTTCGCCTGCGTGAATAAAGCCCGCGGTCAACACTGCACTCACGTTCAACTCTTTTCCGATCTCGCGCGGATCTCTTTGCTGTCCCTGGTAGCGCGCGATTACCGACGACGGCCGCACGACGAGCGAACGCACGCGCGCCAGTTCCGTAATCACCGCATCGGCCAGCGAAAACTCATAAAAACTCGCCGACAGATCGTTGGCCAGGTTGCGGAAGCAAAGAATCGCGAGGCTCTTCTTCTCCTGATCGGCGACTGTGGTGAACGGTGTTTCGTGTATGCCTTGCTTCGATGGTGTGTTGAGGTTTGGCGAGGTCGTGGGTGCTTCGCTGCGCGTGATGGATTTGAGCCAGCGCACCGCGCGCGACACCGGATTCGCGCCCGCGAGATGTCGCGGCGGTTCCGGCGCGACGCCCTGATACGCCGCGGCGCCGGCATCCACCTCCTGAAGCACCTGCCGCAACTCGTTGCGCAAGTCGTCCATGTTCTGAAAACGATCTCTCGGTTCCTTTTCCAGCGCGCGATCGATGATTTGTTGCAGGCGTGGCGGAATCGGGCTGCCGCGCACCTCTGGAATCGGACGCGGCGGATCGTGTAGCACTGCATGACGCACGTCGATCGTCGTCTTGCCGCGAAACGGCCACGTGCCCGTGAGCATTTCGTAAAGCAACACGCCGAGGGAAAAGATGTCGGCGCGTTTGTCCACGCGATCGCCGCGCGCTTGCTCGGGTGCGGCGTAGGTCGCGGTGCCATAAGGAACACCCACCTCTGTCAGCTCGGTGTGATGAATTCCCTTTGTGGCGGCCGTATCGTCGTCGAGAAGTTTGGCCAAACCGAAGTCGAGCACCTTCACCTGCCCCGAAGACGTAACCATCACGTTGCCCGATTTGATGTCGCGATGAATGATGCCGCGGCTGTGCGCGGCGGCGAGTGCGTCGGCGACCTGTAAACCAATCAGTAGCGCCGTTTTCAATTCGAGCGGACGGCCGCCTACGAGCTGGCGCACGTTTTTGCCCTCGACGTACTGCATGGCGATGAAGTGCATGCCGTCCTGTTCGTCGAGATCGAAGATGGTGCAGATGTTTGGGTGGTCCAGTGACGAGGCGAGGCGCGCTTCGCGTTCGAAGCGTTTGAGGTTTGTTTCCTTCGCGCTCAGTTCCGGCGGAATGACTTTGATAACCACAGTGCGGCCGAGCTTGTTATCAACCGCTTTGTAGACCGCTCCCTGACCGCCCACGCCGAGCTTTTCCGTGATGCGATAGTTGCGAAGAGTCTTGCCTACCATGGCTCTATGGCCTCGGTCAGCCTTACTTAGAGTTCGCCAACGCGTTCGGTGTTTACGCCGAAGGCGTTGGCTAGTTTCAGCCCAGGGTTCATACCCTGGGAACTGCGGGAAACGTACCTCTTTAGCTCTGAAGGAGTTCGCCAACTCTTTCAGAGTTGTAGCGGCCTGAAAGAAACCCTTGACCCTAGGGTTGTGCCAACCCTAGGCTGAAACTTGCAAACTCCTTCGGAGTTCAGCGGCCCAAGATGCAACACCTCGTTCGACCGTAGTCGTCGCGCAGCCTTCGGACTTCACTCAAACGTGGCGAGCAGTTCGCTCGCGGTGGCTGTTGCGGTGCCGACTTTGCCGACCACGATTCCGGCGGCGTGGTTGGCAAGCGTGGCTGCTTCAAGAATCGTGGCGCCGGCGGCGAGCGCGCCCGCGAGAGTTGCGATCACCGTATCGCCTGCACCCGTGACGTCGTAAACTTCACGCGCTGCTGTTCCGACGTAAACCGGTTCGCGGCCTGCTTCCAACAGCATCAGGCCGCGATCGCCGCGCGTGATCAGCACGGCGTCGCAACCGAGTTTCTGTTGAATGATCTTCGCCGCGTTGTGCGAACCGTCGTCAGAATGATCTTCGGTGTCACTCATGCGCAACGCTTCGAGATGGTTTGGCGTGACGAGCGTGGCCGGTCGATACCCATTGAAATTACGCAACTTCGGATCGACCAAAACCGGAATGCGCTCGTACGCAAACGGCAGCACCTCGCGCAAGATCCCCGGCGTGATCACGCCTTTGTCGTAATCGGAAACGACAAGCGCATCCGCCTCTGCCAGTTTCTCTTTCAAACGCGCAACGATCTGCTGCTCGAGTTTCGCATCGACAGGCGTGCGCGACTCACGATCCGCTCGCACCACCAACTGATTGTGCGCCACGATGCGCGTCTTCGTGGTCGAACGCCGCGACTCATCGACAATAACGCCGCCGTCTCCGCCCGAATTCAGTTGCCGCAGTTCATCGCGAATGCGCCCGCCGGCGTAATCATTTCCAACGACGCCAACAACCCAACCGTGTGCGCCGAGCGCGATCAAATTTGCCAGCACATTCGCCGCGCCGCCGAGATGGACCGACTCGCGCCGCACGTCGACCACCGGTACCGGGCCTTCCGGCGAAATGCGCGTGACGTCGCCCCAAACAAACTCATCGAGCATCACGTCGCCCAGCACAAGCACTTTACGCTCGCGAAGCGTTTGCAGGATTTCGGAGGCGCGAGTTTTTGTTAGTTGAGACATCTTTCGATCGCAGCGGCAACTCTCGTTACCGGCACACGCAGAATACACTCGGGCTGCGGAAACTTCTCACAAAAATAGCCGTGACACGGCTGGCAAGGCATCTCTTCAAACACGACTTCGGCCTTCGCGCGGTTCCAGGGCCGCCAGTGTGCGATGTTTGACGAACCGAAAACTACAACGGACGGCGTTCCGACCGCTGCGGCGATGTGTGCGATGCCGCTGTCGTTGCCGATGAACAGACGTGAACGCGCGGCGAGCGCGGTGACCTCGGGCAGCGACAGTTCGAGCGAAAGGACGTGCACCGAAGCCTCGTTGAGCAACGTGTCGATGATTCCCAGTTCGTTTGGCGCAGCAATCGCGACCGGCGCCAGGCCGCGTTCGGCAACAAACTCGGCAACGCGCGCAAAGTTCTCCGTGGCCCAACGTTTGGTCTCCAGCGCAGCCGCCGGATGAATCAGCGCGATCTCTCGATCGGCTATTCCCGCGGCAGTGAGTTGCTGGTTAACAGTTTCAACCGCACCCGGTGATATGCCTAACTCTGTTCGCGGCCGATCACTCACCGGTACACCAGTCCATCCAAGCAACGCGAGCTGCTGTTCGACTGAATGCGTTTTCTGCTGTCCCCAAAGTAATAAAGGCGAGGGTACTAACTCCGTGTGAAGATTTGCGTACTGATATGTTTTAAATCCGACCCGATGCCGCGCACCACTGGCACGTGTTAAGAAAGTGGCAGTCGTTCCACCGTGAAGGTTGTAGACCACGTCGTAATGCTCGGCTCGCAACTCGCGCGCGGTCCGTGCTCGAGTCATGAACCCGCCGCGCTCGAGGACGATGACGTTGTCGACGTGTGGATGATCGGTGAGCAGCGGCGCCACCCAGTCTTCGACGAGTATGTCCACCTGTGCCCCGGGTAAGAACCGCTTTAAGGCGAAGAGTGAAGGCGTAGCTAAAACCGTGTCGCCAATTGACCGGAGCCGGATCACGAGCACGCGCTTAACCGATTCCCAATCCCAGCGAGCCGGTGCGAGGGGCTGAGGCGAATCATCGTTTGACAGGTAGAAGCCGGCCTCTGTCTCCTTCACGCGCGCTCGCAGAGACGGCTCAACAATGTCGCGCAGGCTGTTCATCAGTTCATTCTTCGATCGTGGCTTCGTCGATGAGCATGACGGGAATGTCGTCGCGAATCGGATAGACGCGTTTGCACTCGACGCACTTTAACGCGTCGCCGCCCGGTTTTAGTTCCACTTTTGCTTTGCAAGCCGGACAGGCGAGTATTTCCAAGAGTTCCTGACTAACTGCCATTGGGCAAGACCTTTCTATGTAGTGCGGAAAGTGCCAAAAGCTTAACACAAAGGCACTCGCTTGCTCGATGAGCGGCGCTGTGTTAGTCATTTGAGCCACAGACAACACGGACTACACGGACAAAGGAATGTCACTCGAGTTTGCCTTGCAATACGCTTGCCCCCTGCGGGCAAATTATTCTGAAAGGCACCTGCGCGAGTGGGGCCGTCTGAGCAGTTTGCATGCGAAATTGACAACTGGCGACGCGGGTGCGCCATCAGTCGACAAGATCGAGTGGGTGGAAAAAGCGACGCCCGAGATCGAGCGAATGCAACAGGCGACCAGCATCTGCGCGCATTGTCCGGCGTGTTTGCCGCCTGAAGTAGCGGGCGATGGCGAGTCGGTCGGGTGTCTGGGCCGAATCAACTACCCGATTGAGGCGGTGTTTGAGAAGTTTCTCGCCGATCGCGTGCAGCTTTCGCTCGACACGCTCGATAAAGACGACCAACCGCGGCTGCTGCGCATTCTCGTCGATCCGGAATCGCCGTTTGATGGCGAGGCTACGAAGGAGTTGCGCCGCGTGGTCACCGAGCAGGGCCTGCGCTTCTTTGAACTGCGCGTGCCAATCGTCTTGACGCGCGACGCGGCAAGGCTTACGACTGACAACGTTTTCGATCTGCTCGCTGGTTTTCGTTCTGAAGATAGTCAACAAACAACTTACACGCGCGAGTTGCCGTTTGAAGCAGCCGCTGACTACTACGATTTTCTGGACTTGCTCCTGCGCAACGAGTTGAGTCAATCCGAAATCGCTCGCCTCACTTCACGCAGTCGAAACTACACGCAGTTTTTGCGATTACTCACGGCAATTGAGAAGGCCGAAGCGCTGAACACGCGGCTGTTAATCGACTGAGTATCGCAAGAAAGCACAAGAGTCCACAAAGAGGCCCAAAACAGAGAGGAACATTTGTGCTTTTGGTGGCTTACTGCTTCTTCTCGTCCAGCAGCCGTAGCGTGTCGAGGATGAGGTTTGTGTTGCTGGGGGCTTCGATTCTGACAGGAAATTGTTCGACGGTCTTTTGAAATTCAAATGTGCCGGTCGTGATCTCTACTACCTTTTGAAACCCCTTGTCGCCGCTTTCACCCGAACATGACGCGTCGACGATTCTGCCGTCATTGAACTTAAGCTGGCCTTCCGGTCCCTTGCCGGTCAGAGTCAGCACGCCGTTGAGCCGCGCGTTTTCGATTACCTGGATGGTGTCGAAGACACTGATCGCACTGAGGTCGCCGGCAAGAGTGAAGCGTTTTCGTTCAAAAATCGGTTCAGCCGCCGCCGGAGATGGTTTGAGATCGGGTCGCCGGGCGCGGCGAATGGCTTCCAGGCCGCTGGCGATGTTGATCCGTTCGTCGAGCTGTTTGGCTTCGAGCAGCCGGTCGTGGGCGGTTTCGAAGTCCTCGCGTTCGATGTAAAGGCTGGCCAGGGCGAGGCACTGGCGGGCGGCTTCTTCCTTATGTTGTTGGCTTGCACAGACTTCGCGGAGACGTTCGCGCAGCTTGATGGAGCGGCTGTTTACCTCCAGGGCGGTCCGAAGGCGCCTGATGGCGCGTTCCGGCACCTGATATTTCACGAAAAGCTCCGCGTCGAGCAGGGCTGCCTCGACCTCGCCGAGGTGTTCTGATTGTGAGTCAGTGACTGGCATTCCGGGAGAAAACCTCCGCTCTGCGGCCAAACGTGAGTTTATCACAACGAAATGAGCTGTTTTTTCGTAACAATACGCGTTGGCAATTAAAGGGATGCAAACTGCGGGGGCAGCAAGACATCAGAAGTAGTTGGAAGGTTTTACGACGATGAATCAGCGATGGATGAAAAGACGAATCGAGCGCTCACGAGCCCGATGTGAAGCCACGGACAGACACAGACTAACACGGACAGAGAGCCCGGAAACGAGGCTTGAACAGCTACCTAGCTCTCTTTCGCGCGTTATCGAAAAGCAGTCTTTTAAACTCCGGCCTCACGCCAAGGTTGAGTAGCAATCCAACTTCTATCTTCGTAGCTCGCAGATAGTTAAGTAGTTGAGCTTGGTGCGAACCATCTACAGTTCGCACCGCCTTCAATTCCAGCAACACTGTTTTCTCCACGAGCATATCTCCTTCAAAGCTGCCAACTTGGTGACCACGAAACCAAACAGGAATCGCTACTGGCCAGCACACTCCAAGACCGGCGTCTCGAAGCGAAATCGCTAGGCACTTCTGGTAAACCGACTCCAAGAAGCCGTGTCCTAACTCGTCATAGACTTCGTAGAAAACAGTGATAATTCTTCCCGTCAGTTCTTTGTGCTTTAGTCCGTGTTCGTCTGTGTTCATCTGTGGCTAAAACTCCGCTTTTATTCCGATACGCACTTGGCGAGGGCGTCGGGTGCGTGTCGCCAAGAGGAAGGAATCATTGGAACCCGAATTGAAGTTGATGAATTCCGAACCAAAACTGAAGACTGTTTTGTTCAGCACGTTGTCGAATTCGATCGAGGATCGGATCCGCGCTCGTTTGATCTGATAGTCACGTGTCACGTTCAGGTCGAAAACGAAGAGTCCGGGGCCGCGGCCGGCGTTGCGCGGCAGGTTTCCGGTTTGACCGAGTGGCGGAAGGCTGAAGGATTGAATGATCGAAGGATCGAGGAGGTCGCCGGGCTGGCGCCAGCGAAGGAGACGAAGATCGCCCGAATAGTTGGGACGATCGTTTCCTACGTCATCGAGATTGCGGTCGATTCCACTAAGAGAGATGTTGAACGGCGCTTCAGACGCCACGCGCCAGATCGGTGATAGCGTTAGACCACCAAGATAACGCGGCAGGTTGAAACTACCGGAAAGCACAAACCGATGCCGCCGATCGAGCAAACTGCGCGCGCGCTCAGCACGAAAGTCTCCGGGCACGAGCGCGTCTGAAGTATTAACCACACCGTCATCAACCAGACGCGAAAGCGTGTAACCGGCGCGGAACATGAAGCCGTATCCGTGAAATCCGTGGCCCACATCGAAACGCTTGCGCAACTCGAGCGTGAGCCCGCGATAGAAACTATTCCCGGCGGAGATCAGTTGCTCGATCTCACCACGACTCGGATCGGGCCGGAGCTCATTGATCGCCGCGAGCGCCGCATCGAGCATCGTCGACGACGTGCTCGTCAGGTTCATCACCGACACGGGAACGCCAAACTCGATCACGCGTCCGACCGCGTTTGGGTTTTCAGGATTGAACACGCCGTGACCAAACCTCACCAATTCGCCTGCATTCGAGGCGTTGTAAAGCGGACGTGTCGTCGTAAGCGGATTGGCAAAGTTAGCGAAGTCGCGCGAGGCGAGAAACTCGGTGAAGTTTTGGTAACCGCGTGGCAACACCGGGGCGTTCGCGTTGAACTCACGCCAGAGATGTAGCCCGCGTGTGAAGGTGACGTTTGCTTCTACAGAATAGCCACGGCCCAAATCGCGCTCAACACCAGCGTTGATCTGATAGCTCTCCGGAATTCGTAACGACGGATCCAAACGCCGCAGGAAATCATTATTCAAAACGCCAAACTGCCGGACCAAATTCGAATCCGCGCGCAGCGTTTCCGGAAAGCGAATGTTCGCCGCGATGAAAGCACGTCGCTGCTCCGCGGTCAGCAGTTTCCTCGTGAGTGGATCGCGAAGCGTGTTGGTGTCGAAGAAGAGTTGTTGCTGACCGAGCGTGAAGTCGTCGATCGTGCGCAGTAGCGGGCGGTTGAAGAAGATGCCGCCTCCGAAACGGAAGACCATTTTCGCGGATTCAAAAGGCGAATAGGCGACCGATAAGCGTGGGCCGAAGTTGTTTGGATCGTGAAGAATCGTTTCGCGCTCGTAACGCAAACCGTAACTCACGAGCACGCGCGGATGCGCCTGCCACTCGTCCTGCACGAAGAAGCCGGCGTAAGTGTTCTTTTGTATCGATGAACTCTGAAAGTTCTGCCGGTAACGGCTCGGAACGCTTGCCAGAAAATCGCCCGCGCTCGCGAAGCTGAACGTACCGGTAAGGTCCGTCAGATCGATAAAAGTCGAGCGAACGTAATGAACATCCACGCCAAACTTGAGCGAGTGGTCTCCATTAACAATAGACAGAACTTCCTGTAGCTGGGTTCGCTGTTCTCTCCGGTCGCTACCACCTAGCGTCGACGAACCGGCCACGAGCGTGCCGGAAACCGCGGGATCGTTCAGCGTGATCAGCACGACCGGTTTATCGCCGCCGCGTGCTGCGAACGAGGGCGCAAGACGCGAGTACTGAAAACGAAGTTGGTTAACGACCCGCGAAGAGAAGACGAAATTGTCGGAATATGAGAGCGCGCCGGAGTTGCGTTTGCGCGCCTGCAACGCGTCGGCTAAACGGTTGCCGCCGCCGAACTGACGCAGGTTGATGAGCCGTCCGGCTTGAAAGACGAGCGCGCCGTTGTGCGTTTCGCTGAACTGATGGTCCACGCGCGCGATGATGCTGGTGTTCTTGAGAGGCGTGCTGAGCGAAGAGATGAACGGCGCAACTTCCGCTGCCTGCAATGGCGGCTCAACCTCCTCCACGCGACGCTGTTCGAGATTGGTCGGTGCGGGCAAATGATAGCGATCGTTCTGCGCGACTGGAACCAACGTGTCGATGAGCGCGCTATCGAGTGTCTTGTTTAGCTCGTAAGAAACAAAGAAGACCGTGTTCTGCTGTTCGCGCGCCAGCAACAGCGGCCCACCGAAAGTGAAACCCGCGACGTGATCCTGAAGCGGCAATCTCGCGAGACCAAGCGAGTTGTTGCGAAACGTATTCGCGTCGAGCGCTTCGTCGCGAAAGAAATAAAACCCGCTGCCGTGAAACCGACGCGAGCCGCTGCGCGTCCGCAAGTTCACACGCCCGCCCGACGCGCGACCATATTCCGCCGAAAACTGATTCGTGATCACCTGAACTTCCGCAATTGCCTCGAGCGACGGTTGAAAACGTTCGCGCGCAGCGCGGTCGTCGTTGTTATCAAGGCCGTCGATCGTCAGATTGTTTGAGTAGGCGGGAGCACCCGCGAGCGAGAAAACGCCCGCTTCTTCAGGCGTGTTTGCCGGACTGCGGTTGCGATCTTCAGCCAGATCGCGCGTTGAGAGCGGCTCTTCGGTGACTCCCGGCAACGTGAAGATCAGATCGAGCGGTGAACGCGAAACGAGTGGTAACGATTTCGTTTCATTCAAGCTGAGCGTTGCGCCGGTCAGCGTTCGCCTGGTGTCGACGACAGGTGTTTCGGCCGTAGTGATCACCACTGGCTCAACGACAACTGTTGACGGAATCAGCGTTATGTCAAACTGCAAACTCTGACTGGAAACCGTCGCGACATTTTCGATTTGTTGAGCAGCGAAACCGGGAGCGGAAACTCGGATGAGGTAGTTGCCGGGTTCGAGCTGGATCAATCGATAACGACCTTCAAGGCTGGTCGTCGTTTTGCGCTTCAGTCCGGTCCTGGAGAGTGTGGCTTCGACTTCGGCGCCGGGAATCACCGCGCCGTTCTGGTCCGTCACACGACCAGAGATCGTGACGGTGTCGAGATCTTGTGCGTGAACGAACTGAAAATTAAGAACAAAGGGAACGACAAATAGAGAGACAAACAACGTGAGACGTGAGGTCATTTTGTAAACTCCTGCTGAGAAGTGAGGAAAACGCGCAGGAATCTACCACTTCACACGGCAGTGGATCAACTATGCGATCGCCGCCGCAACGCGGCCGCGCGTGCGAGTGGCACAAGCGATTCAGATTCTTCAGGCACCGACTCGAAGTTCGTCAGCTCGTCCGCATGAGTTTGCAGGTATTTGAAGAAGCGCTCAAACTCCGCCTGCATCGCGTCCATCTTCTCGCGCATGTTGAGAATGATCTCCACACCGGCGAGATTCACGCCAAGGTCGCGCGTCAACGAAAGAATCAACTCGAGCCGTTCGAGGTCCGGATCGGTGTACAACCGCGTGTTGCCTTCAGAGCGCGAAGGCTTGAGCAATCCCTCACGTTCGTAAAGCCGCAACGTTTGCGGATGAATGCCATACTGATCCGCTACCGCGCTGATCGTGTAGGTTTTTGGTTTGCGAGTCATAACATTTTCGATTGTCGATTTTCGATTGCCAATTGAAAAGAACCCTCTACGGCCTGAACTCGCTCGAAAATCGGCAATCTGAAATCGGCAATTGGCAATTACTCCAGTCCCATCTCGACGCGTGGATTCGTCGAGTTTAACCTCGAATACTCTCGCAGCAACTCTTTCGTCTCTTCCGAGATCACTTTCGGTAACGTCACCTGCACTTCCACAAACTGGTGACCCTTCGCGCCCGGATTGCGCAACGATGGGGCGCCACGATCACGCAGACGAAACTTCTGTCCCGACTGTGTGCCCGGCGGGATACGCAACTGCGATTTTCCCTCCACCGTCGGCACCTCGATCTTCGCGCCCAACGCTGCTTCCGGCACAGTGATCGGCACGGTCACATAAATGTTGTCGCCCTTGCGCGTGAAATACTTGTGCTCGCCAACATTCGTGATGATGTGTAAGTCTCCCGGTTGCGCACCCAAACGCCCGCCCTGTCCCTTGCCGGGAATGCGAACGCGCGATCCGGTCTCAACGCCCGCTGGAATGCGCACCTTTACCGTCTCCGTCTTCGGCGTCACGCCTTTGCCGTGACAAAGCGAACAAGGCGAACGCCTGCGGCCCGTACCACCACAATCCGCACACTCCTGTGCAAATCGCAAACGCCCGCCGGCACGCTGCACCTGGCCTGTGCCTTTGCAGGTCGAACAAACAACCACTGGTCCACCAGTATCGCCCGCGCCATTGCAACGCGAACACTGCTCGGAACGGTTGACGGTGATGTTTGTCGTCAATCCTTTAATTGCTTCTTCAAACGTGAGGCTCAGCGGCATCTCGATATCCGCGCCTCGCTGTGGTTGCGCACGCGGCGGTTCCTTCTCGCGTGCCGTACCGCCTCCGAACAGATCTGCAAAGATGTCGCGGAAACTGCTGCCCCCTCCGCCACCGCCTGGTGAAGCACTGCCCCAATCAAACCCGGTGAAATCAAAACCCGGGCTGGTGCGTCCGCCACCGGATGGACCAGCGCCTCGCGCGGCTGCGTCCGCGAGGTTTTCCGAATACTGCCCGAAGCGATCGTAAACGGAGCGCTTCTTCGGATCGGAAAGCACGTCGTGTGCTTCGGACATTAGTTTGAAACGTTCCTCCGCGGCTTTGTCGCCGGGATTCACGTCCGGATGATACTTGCGCGCCAAACGCCGGTAAGCCTTCTTGATCTCTTCAGGCTTCGCGTCGCGTTTGATGCCCAGTATTTCGTAATAGTCTTGCTTCGCCATTAGTCTTAACTGTTCTGAGTTCAAGCGGCTTTGCCAGTTCAAGCTTCAAGCTTTGTCTGCCTCGGCGGCAGCCTAAAGGCTGAACTCTAAACACCGGCCCTTTGACGAAAAGGCGGAGGTTAACACTTCTCCGCCTCTTCAATCGGCAATTTGGCAATCGCAAATCGGCAATGCCCTTTACTTGTTCTCGTCTACGTCGACGTACTCGGCGTCGATCACGTTGTCATCTCCACCGCCGGAGGACGACGCGCCCGCGGCCGAAGCTTGTTCACCGCCAGCCGTTTCAGCTCCCGGTGGCGGCGCTTGCTGATACAACGCCTCCGCCAGTTTGTGCGACGCAGTTTGCAATTGACTGAACGCGTTGTTGAGTCGATCAACTCCACCTTCCGCCAACGCTTTCTTCGCTTCAGCAATCGCCGATTCAACTTCGGAAGCAACTGCTCCGACTTTCTCGCGACTGTCAGTCAACGTCTTCTCCATCTGATAGACGAGACCATCAAGACGGTTGCGCGCTTCGATCTCTTCGCGCTTACGAGTGTCGTCGGCTGAATGCGACTCAGCATCGCGCATCATCTTGTCGATCTCGTCCTTCGACAGACCCGAAGAAGCCGTGATCGTGATCTTCTGCTCGCGGCCCGTGCCCATGTCCTTCGCTGACACGTTCACGATGCCGTTGGCGTCGATGTCGAAAGTGACTTCCACTTGCGGCATGCCGCGCGGTGCCGGTGGAATACCGACGAGGTGAAACTTACCGAGCGTGCGATTGTCACCCGCCATCGGCCGCTCACCCTGAAGCACGTGAACTTCGACTGACGTCTGATTGTCGGAAGCAGTGGAGAAAATCTCCGACTTCCGCGTCGGAATGGTCGTGTTTCTTTCGATCAGCTTGGTGAACACCCCACCGAGCGTCTCAATACCCAGGCTCAGCGGCGTCACGTCGAGCAACAGAATGTCTGTCTTCTCGCCCGAGAGCACGCCTGCCTGCACGGCCGCGCCGATCGCCACGACCTCGTCCGGGTTCACGCTCTTGTTCGGCTCTTTGCCAAACATCTCGCGAACCATCTCTTGCACCTTCGGAATACGGGTCGAACCACCGACCAGCACCACTTCGTCGATCTTCTTCGCATCGACGCCCGCATCCTTCAACGCAGTTTCAACCGGTCCACGAAGCCGCGACAGGATCGGTTCAACCAACTGCTCGAACCGTGCGCGCGTCAGTTTCATCGCAAGATGTTTCGGGCCCGATTGATCTGCGGTCACGAACGGGAGATTCACTTCCGTTTCCATCGTGCTCGACAATTCGATCTTGGCCTTCTCCGCAGCTTCCTTCAGACGCTGCAAAGCCATCTTATCGTGTGAAAGATCGATACCCTGGTCTTTCTTAAACTCGTCGATGATCCACTCGATCAGGCGCTCGTCGATGTCGTCGCCACCGAGGTGCGTGTCGCCATTAGTGGACTTCACTTCCACCACGCCTTCGCCGACTTCGAGGATCGACACGTCGAACGTGCCACCACCGAAGTCAAACACTGCAATCGTCTCGTCTTTCTTCTTGTCGAGACCGTAGGCCAGCGCAGCGGCCGTCGGCTCGTTGACGATACGCATCACTTCGAGACCGGCGATCTTGCCGGCATCTTTCGTGGCCTGACGTTGCGAGTCGTTGAAGTAAGCCGGCACCGTGATCACGGCTTTGTCGACCTTCTGACCGAGATAGTCTTCAGCCGACTGCTTCATCTTCTGGAGGATGATTGCCGAGATCTCCGGTGGGCTCCACTCCTTGCCCCCCGCGACGACTCGCACGTCGCCATTGCCCGCACCCTGAACTTTATATGGGACCTGCTTAATCTCTTCGGTAACTTCGTTGTACCGGCGTCCCATGAACCGCTTAATCGAATAAACGGTATTCTCCGGATTAGTTACCGCTTGGCGCTTGGCCACCTGACCAACGAGGCGGCTGCCATCTTTGGTGAAGGCCACGACCGACGGCGTGGTGCGGCCACCTTCGGAGTTGGTAATGACGGTGGGCTCGCCACCTTCCATCACCGCAACCACCGAGTTGGTTGTTCCAAGGTCAATTCCAATAATCTTGCTCATCTTCTTTTAGTCTCCCAAAAGCCCTACTGGCTAAACATTCGGACCCGCTATTCAGCTTTATTTCA
>Ga0187894_10001135_pt1 | contig 35227 bp, 29 predicted proteins | sample GBC1701081metaG_FD_136650 | JGI IMG/M metagenome (GOLD analysis project Ga0187894, IMG submission 136650) | White microbial mat communities from a lava cave in the Kipuka Kanohina Cave System on the Island of Hawaii, USA - GBC170108-1 metaG ...
CCGCACCATCCCGGGCCTGCAGAACGCCGAGTTCGCGCGCCTGGGCGGCCTGCACCGCAACACTTTCATCAACAGCCCGCGCCTGCTCGACGGCACCCTGCGCCTGAAGGCCCAGCCGCGCCTGCGTTTCGCCGGTCAGATCACCGGCTGCGAGGGCTATGTCGAAAGCGCCGCCGTCGGCCTGATGGCGGGGCGGTTCGCGGCCGCCGAATGTCGGGACGTGGAGCCGGTGTTGCCGCCGACCACGACGGCGTTCGGCGCCCTGCTGGCGCACATCACCGGCGGCGCGCGCGGCGATACGTTCCAGCCGATGAACGTCAATTTCGGCCTGTTCCCCGACGTGCCGACACCATCGGGGGCCAAGCGCCCGTTGCGCGGCAAGGACAAGAAACTGGCGCTGACGCACCGCGCCCTGACCGATCTCGATGCGTGGCTCAATCCTGAGCGCGCTGCTGCGGAATGAGGCGCACCCCTTTCATCCCGAACACCTCCTGTCATCCCGAGCGCAGCGAGGGATCTTTGGCCAATGGCGCACCGTGCGCCTGCATCAAAAGATCCCTCGCTGCGCTCGGGATGACAGACGTGGAGACAAGGCTATGATCGATGCGTTCGCACCACCGAGCGACGTTGCCTTCACGCCGTCCGTGAAGGCGGCGCAGGCGCGGCTGGGCTCGCGCGCCGGGATGGAGCGCATGGAGCGCGAGCGGCCATGGCAGACGGAGGTCTCCGACGATCTCGCCGCCTTCCTCGCCACCATCGACACGTTCTTCTTCGCCACCGCCAACACCGACGGCCAGCCCTACATCCAGCATCGCGGCGGGCCACCGGGCTTCCTGAAGGTGATCGACAAGCGCACACTGGGCTTCGCCGATTTCCGCGGCAACCGGCAATACGTCACCGTCGGCAACCTCGCCGAGAATCCGCGCTGCCACATCTTCATCCTGCACTTCGCCAGCCGGCAGCGCATCAAGCTGTGGGGCCGCGCCCGCTATGTCGAGGACGATGCCGCGCTGATGACGCGGCTCGCCATGCCCGACTACCGGGCCGTCGTCGAGCGCGCCGTGCTGTTCGAGATCGATGCCTGGGACGTCAACTGCCCGCAGCACATCACGGCGCGCTACAGCGAAGCGGAGATCGCGCCGGCGATCGACCAGCTCACGGCGCGGATCAAGGAACTGGAAACCGAGGTGGCTCGGTTGAAGGGAACGGCTTGACCTGCTGGGAGCGCGTCACTCCAGTGACGCGTCATGCGCAGCGAACGGACGAAGACGCATCACTGGCGTGACGCGCCCCCAGCGAAGTCAGCCGCAGCGCGAATAGCCGCAGGACAGGCAGAGGTCGCAGCCGTCGCGGTGGGTCAGCGCCGCGGCGCCGCATTGCGGACACTGGCCGAGCCGCAGCGGCGCCGTCGGGTCCGAGGTGCCGTCGCCTGCCGCTGGCGATGGACCGCCACCTGCAACGACCACGGCCTTCACATCGGCCGAATCGACGCCGAGCGGCCGGTCGCCGGGGCTCAGGAAACCGATATGGATCAGGTGCCGCTCGATCACCGTGCCGATGGCGGCCAGCAGCGAGGGCACGTAGCGGCCTTCCATCCATTGGCCGCCGCGCGGGTCGAACACCGCCTTCAACTCTTCGACCACGAACGCCACGTCGCCGCCGCGGCGGAACACGGCAGAGATCATGCGCGTCAGCGCCACCGTCCAGGCGTAGTGCTCCATGTTCTTGGAGTTGATGAAGATCTCGAACGGTCGACGGCGGCCGTCCTGGATGATGTCGTTGAGCGTGATGTAGATCGCGTGGTCGCTGCCCGGCCACTTGATCTTGTAGGTGCTGCCCGGCAGCTCGGCCGGCCGTTCCAGCGGTTGCGCGATGTAGACCACGCCGTCCCGCGCCGCCGGCCTGGCCGGCACCGCCGCGGCGACCGCGGTCCCGGCGTCCGCCGCCGGCGCCGTGAGGATCGCGCCGGTCACGGCATTGGGCCGCCAGGTCGTGCAACCCTTGCAGCCGAGCCGGTAAGCCTCGGCATAGATATCCTTGAAGGCTTCGAAGGAGATCGACTCCGGCAGGTTGATGGTCTTGGAGATCGAGCTGTCGACGTATTTCTGCGCCGCCGCCTGCATCGCCAGGTGCGCCGCCGGCGGCAAGGTCTGGGCATCGACGAAGGCGTCCGGCAGCGGCGTGTCCGGGCCCTTGAGATGGCGGAACAGCCGCCAAGCGTAGTCGGCCACCTCCTCGCTGCGGCGCGAGCCGTCGGGCAGGGTCACGGCGCGCTCGTAGGTGAAAGCGAACACCGGCTCGATGCCGGACGACACGTTGTCGGCGAACAGCGAGATGGTGCCGGTCGGCGCGATCGAGTTCAGCAGCGCGTTGCGGATGCCGTAGCGTGCAATCGAATCGCGCACCTCGGGCTCCAGGGTGCGGACCGTCTCGCCGGCCAGATAGCGGTTGCGGTCGAACAGCGGGAAGCTGCCCTTCTCCGCCGCCAGGTCGCTGGACGCCTGGTAGGACAGCCGGCGCACGGCGGCCAGCCAGTCCTCGGTGAGCTTCACCGCCTCGGGCGAGCCGTAGCGCACGCCGCACATGACCAGCGCGTCGGCCAACCCGGTGACGCCCAGCCCCATGCGGCGCTTGGCCTGCGCCTCCTCCTTCTGGGCCGGCAGCGGGAAGCGCGACACGTCGATGGCGTTGTCGAGCATGCGCACTGCCATCGGCACCAGCTCCTCGAGCGCCGGCATGTCCAGCGCCGCTTCAGGCTCGAACGGGCTCTTCACCAGGCGCGCCAGGTTGATCGATCCCAGCAGGCAGGCGCCGTAGGGCGGCAAGGGCTGTTCGCCGCAGTTGTGGACGTAGAGTCCGTTGGCATCGAAGGCATTGATGCCGGGGACGCTGACGTCGAATACTTCCTCGCTACCGTCCGGTTCCACGGCGGCGACGCGGGCCACGAAACGCTCGCGATTGGGTTGACGCCGGTACGCCGACACCAGCGCCTTGAGGCGAGTCGCCTTGGAGGCGTGCGTGAAGCCGATCGTCTCGGCGAAGCGCTGAACGTTGCCGTTGGCGATGACAAGCTCATGCTGGGCGTTGACCGAGTAGTCCTTCAACCCGCCACGCCCGTCCGGCAGGGGCCGCACGCCGGCCGCGCGTCGTTGCGCGTAGATCGACGATGCGACGCCCAGGCGCAGCAGCATGCGCTGGACCGCCTCGAGGCGCGCCAGGTCGCTCTGTGCCAGCCGGATGCTGACGCCTTTCGTCTGCGATCCGATCACCGTTCCGTCGCAGTCGAAGAAACCCCGCAGGAAGCCGCGGTAGAAGTCGCTCGACGCGCGCTCCATCCGGGGTGTGATGGCCTTGTCGCCGGGCGACATGCCCGCGTCCACCGCGAGGCGCTTCAGCGCGCCGGTCGACAATCGCAGCTCCTGCCGGCCGGTAACCTGGACCCAGCCGACAAAGTCCGCCCGATGCGGCATCCGCCGGACAGCGTCGAGCGCCGCCGCCATGATTGACGCGGCATCGGGGTCGACATCGTCGCCATGCACGGCTGCAGCCCGCGACCACACCGACAACACCGCCTTGTCCGTCTTGAGCGTGCCGTCGCCGATCAGCAGGCCCAGCAGATAGCCCTGGTCGGCATCGAATTCACCGGCCCAAGTGGCCATGGCACGATGGTCGTGCAGCATGACCCGGTCACCGGCCTTCAGCTCGCCGGCGGCGCGCCATGCCAGCTCACGCCGCCAGCGCGTCTCCGCCGACACCACGCGGACCAGGTGGTCCGGTGTCAGCCTGAGGCGATGGCCTTCCGTCGTGGTCACGCGCAGGACCGGCTTGAGTCCGGTCGGAAAGAATCCTTCGGCGGTCGTGGCGTGGCCGGTGCCGTCGACCAGCAGCGTCGACGGCTGCCCGATCAGGTCACGCACCTGGCGGGCGCCGCCACCCGTCTGCACCCACGTGTCGGCTGTCACGCATGGGTTGGTGGCGCTGATCGTCTCGCAATAGGCGAGGTTGTTGGCGCGGTTGATGCGGTCGATGAAGATCACGCCCGGCTCGGCGACCTCGTAGGTCGCGCGCATGATGCGGTCCCACAGGGCGCGGGCGCGCACGGTGCGGAAAGTGCGGCCGCCGAACACCAGCGGCCACGGGGCGTCCGCCTGCACCGCCGCCATGAAGGGGTCGCTGATCAGCACCGAGAGGTTGAAGTTGCGCAGGCGGCGCGGGTCGCGTTTGGCGTCGACGAAGTCCTCGATGTCGGGGTGGTCGCAGCGCAGGGTGGCCATCATGGCGCCGCGGCGCGAGCCGGCGCTCATGATCGTGCGGCACATCGCGTCCCACACATCCATGAAGCTGAGCGGGCCGGAAGCGTCGGCGCCGACGCCCAGCACCGGCGCGCCTTTCGGGCGCAGGGTCGAGAAGTCGTAGCCGATTCCGCCGCCGCGCTGCATCGTCAGCGCCGCTTCTTTCAGATTCTCGAAAATGCCGGTCATATCGTCCGGGACGGTGCCCATGACGAAGCAGTTGAACAGCGTGACGTCGCGCCCGCTGCCGGCGCCGGCCAGAATGCGCCCTGCCGGCAGGAACTTGTGGTCGCGCAGGGCCTCGTGGAAACGCCCGGCCCATCGGCCCGGCTCGCGCTCGTTCCCGGCCAGCGCCTCGGCGACCCGCCGCCACGTGTCGTCGACCGTCTTGTCCACAGCCGTGCCGTCGGGCCCGGTCAGCCGATACTTCATGTCCCAGATGCGGTCGGCGATCGGGGAAGAAAGCAATGCGGTCCCGCCCATGCGGGTTCCTCCTGGTCCGGGAGCTTCGGCTGGTGCGATGCCCTTCACGGTGGCCCTTCTGAGATCCCAAAACTTAAAATCTAGGCAGGCGGAAAGCCAACTTCAACAATTCGTTCTCTATGCGTTCACATCAAACCCTTTTCCTTTATCAACAAATGGACTTTCCTTAAGTGATTGATCAGTATGGTAAATCAGCCTTTATCCCCAGCTTGATCCACATATTGCCCAAGGCATAAGCGCTCGGTCACTCACATTTTCGTTATTCGGACTGAGCGATCAACCGGCGGGTGGCGCTTTCGATCCGCTCACGCAGGGTCTGCATGAAATCCTCGCGCGACTGGCCGGGGGCGATCGGCGGCAGGATCTCGACGTCGATCAGCCCCGGCTTCTTGATGAAGATGCGCCGGGCCCAGAACCGGCCCGAATTCAGCGCCACCGGCACGACCGGCACCTTGAGCTGGCTGTACAGCGCCGCCACCCCGGGCTGGTAGGGGATTTCGGCGCCGACCGCGGTGCGTGTGCCCTCGGGGAAGATCACGATGGGGCGGCCGTCACGCAGGGCGGCGCGCGCGTCGCGCAGGATCGAGCGCAGAGCTGCCGGCCCGGCAGCGCGGTCGATGCCGATATTACGCGCTCGCCGCATCATCCAGCCGACGATGGGGATATAGAACAGGTCGCGCTTGAGCACGAAGGCGCTGTCGCGGAACACCAGGTTGAAGGCCAGCGTCTCCCAGGTCGACTGGTGCTTCGACGCGATGATGCAGGGCCCGGACGGCAGGTTCTCCAGGCCGCGCACCCGATGCGTCAGCCGGCACGTGGCCCGCAGCAGCGCCAGGGTCGCCCGCACCCACAGCCGGGCATAGGCGGTGTTGAAGCGTGCCGGCAGGGCCAGCACAGGCCAGCCAACGATCGCCATCACCGCCGACAGCAGGTAGAAGCCGACATTGAACAGGAACGAGCCGATCGCCTGGCGCATCACTTGCTCACCACAGCTCACCCTTCAGGTACGACTCGACCGCCGCCGCGAGGTCGGCGTGGACGGCGACCGGCAGCAGATCGAGCGGCACGCCGGCCGCCTGGACGGCTCCGCCCTTGCCCGTGCGCACCAGAACGCGGCGGCAGCCCGCCGCCTTGGCCGCCTGGAGGTCATGCAGATCGTCGCCGATCATCGGCGTGTCGTCGGCCGTGGCGCGGAACTGACGCAGCGCTTCCAGCAGCATGCCCGGAGACGGCTTGAGACGCGGCGAGGCGCGGCCAGGCGGATCGGTGCAGACCAGCAGGGCGTCGAGATGCGCGCCGTCGCGGGCCAGGCGCGTGCGCAGCTCGGCGTGGATGCGTTCCAGTGCCGGCACCGACAGGTGGCCGCGTCCCACCGCCGACTGGTTGGTGACGACCGCGACCTTGACGCCGGCGGCGTTGAGGCGGGCAATCGCTGCGGCTGAACCGGATAGCAGGACAAGCTCATCCGGAGTCTTCACCGCATCCGCCCGGTCGTCATTGATGACGCCGTCGCGACCGAGCAACACCAGACGGGTCATCCCCAGCCACCTCGCTTGTTTGACAAGAGCTTGTAATCTACAGTCGGTCTGGCGAATACATCTGGTATCTCTCGCTTATGCAACTCACCTGTCCGAATTGCTCGGCGCGCTACCTGGTCGATCCCGCGGCGATCGGCCCGTCGGGCCGGACAGTCCAGTGTTTTCGTTGCGGACACCAATGGCAGGAGCATGCGCCGGCGACGGAAGGCGCCGCCCGGCCGGCACCGCCACCCGAGCCCAAGCCGGTGCCGGATTTCGTCATCCGGCCGCAGAACCATGTTGGCGTGAGTGCGTTGCCGGCAATCCCGGCCGATCCGGGATTACCGACCTGGCTCAAGGCCGTGATCGGCGTGCTGATCCTGTTGGCGCTGCTCGGCGGCGGCAGCTACCTGTTCCGCGACCAGGTCATCCCGCCCCTGGTGGTCGACCAGGCGACGGCCAAGATAGACCGCCGGGCGGAGGCGGACGGCAAGACGGTGTTCGTCGTCACGGGCGACATCATCAATACAGGCGTCAGCGAGACGGCGGCCAGGCGGCTGCACCTCACGTTCCTCGACGCCGAAGGAAAGCCTGTCGCCGAGCGCGCCGTCGAGATCGCGACGGGCCGGATTCCGCCCAACGGCCGCGCCAAGTTCGAGGCGCGCATCGAGGACCTGCCCACGGCATCGACCAAGGTCGATCTGTCGGCGGAGTGAATGAGATTCGCTTCATGGTGAGCCTGTCGAACCATGAAGCGCCACGCCAGAGGGCCGGTACGACGCCTTCATGGTTCGACCCGGCATGACGCGAAGCGTCTGCCTGAGCTCACCATGAAGGCTCCATTGCCATCGCCAGATCGCTTCATGGTGAGCTTGTCGAACCATGAAGCGGACCGCCCGGTCGCCGTGTGAGGCCTTCATGGTTCGACAGGCTCACCATGAAGGCTGCTTTGCCGTACCCCGTCACCCCTTCTGAAAGTCCAGGCCGAGGTCCAGCGCGGCGGCGCTGTGGGTGATCCAGCCGGCGGAGATGATGTCGACGCCGCTGGCAGCCACCGCCGCGACGGTGTCGCGCGTAATGCGGCCCGACGCCTCGCTCACGGCGCGGCCTCTGATCATGGCGACGGCATCGACCAGCATGGCGGGCGTCATGTTGTCGAGCAGCACGGCGTCGACTGCGGCCGTCAGCGCCACCTCGAGCTGGGCCAGCGTATCGACCTCGACCTCGATCTTCACCATGTGGCCAATGGCCTGCCGCGCCCGCGCGACCGCGACGTCGATGCCGCCCACGGCCTCGATATGGTTGTCCTTGATCAGCACGCCGTCGTCGAGGCCGAAGCGGTGGCTGACGCCGCCGCCGGCGCGCACCGCCTGCTTCTCCAGCGCCCGCAGGCCGGGCGTCGTCTTGCGGGTGCAGGTGATGCGCGCGCGATGGCCGCGCGCCGCGTCGACCAGGGACGCGGTTGCGGTCGCGATACCCGACAGGTGGCAGAGGAAGTTCAACGCCACGCGCTCGGCGGTCAGCAGCGCGCGTGCCGGGCCCGCCACCGTCGCGACCGTGTCGCCGGCAGCGACGCGGCTGCCATCGGGACGATGGACCGTGATCTCGACGGCGGGGTCGAGCAGCCCGAATGCGATCCGCGCGCAATCGATGCCGGCGACAACACCCGGCTGGCGCGCGGCGATCACGGCCCTGGCACGTGCCGATGCCGGCACGATACTCGTGGTGGTGATGTCGCCGGCGCGGCCGAGATCCTCCACCAGCGCCGATCGCACGAGGGGCTCGACGAGCAGCGAAGGCAGCGTGGCAAGTGGTTCATTCGCCAGGGTCACGACACGGTCTCCTTCAGGCGCGCCCGTTCGTCCCGCGGCTCGGCGCGGTCGGGCTGGATATCCCACAGGGTCAGGGCGTTGCGCATCGCCAGCGCGGCGACCGGCTCGGGATGGTCGATGCGGCAGTGACCGCCCCTGCTCTCACGACGCCGCAGGGCCGCCGTGGCGATCAGCTCGGCGACCAGCGCGGCATCGTCGAGCGATCTTGACGCCGCCGTCGCGCGCAGCTGGTGCGACGCGTCAATCGCCACCCGCAAGTCGCGGGCGTTGCGTTCAACGCCGACGGAGGCGTCCATCATCCGGCGCAGCCGTGCGAGTCCGCCGGGATCGTCACCAAGATCGGCACGCACCGGTGGCGTACACCACAGCTTGCCGGCGCGGTGCGGCATGGCGCCCTTGATGTCCTCCGCCACGCGGGCAGCGAACACCAGCGCTTCGAGCAGCGAGTTGCTGGCCAAGCGGTTGGCGCCATGCAGCCCGGTCGCCGCCACCTCGCCGACAGCCCACAGCCCGCGTACCGAGCTGCGCCCGCGCGCGTCCACGGCCACGCCACCCATGTGGTAGTGCGCCGCCGGCGCGATCGGTATGGGCGCGGTGACGGGATCGATACCAGCGGCGCGACAGGCGGCATGGACGGTGGGGAAGCGCCGCGGAAACGCCGCGCCGACCGCCTCGCGCGCGTCGAGATGGACGCGTCCACCGGCCTGCCGCTTGCGCCAGACCGCGCGCGCCACGACATCGCGCGGCGCCAGCTCGGCCAGTGGATGCAGCGCCGCCATGAACCGCGCGCCGGTTTCGTCGACCAGGACCGCGCCTTCGCCGCGCACCGCCTCGGTCACCAGCGGCATGGGGTCGAGGCCGACATCCAGGGCCGTCGGATGGAATTGCACGAACTCGAGGTCGGCCAGCGCCGCGCCCGCCCGTGCCGCCAGGGCCAGGCCACGACCGCGCGCCGTCACCGGGTTGCTGGTGTAGCGGTACAACCCGCCGGCGCCGCCGGTCGCCAGCACCACCGCGTCGGCCGCCAGTGCGATGGCCTCGGCGCCGCGGCGCGCGATCACGCCGCGCGTGGCGCCGTCGTCGACGATGATCTCCTCCGCCACCATGCCGTCGAGCAGCGTGATCGACGGTGTCGCGCGGACCGCGACGAGCAAGGCGCGCATGATCTCGCCACCGGTGGCGTCGCCGGCGGCATGGATGATCCGGTGACGGTGATGGCCGCCTTCACGGCCCAGGCCGAACCTGCCGTCCGGGCCGCGGTCGAAGCGCACACCCAGCGCCACGAGATCGTCGATGGAGGCGGGCGCCGCCCGGGTCACCAACGCAACGACCGCCGGGTCGGCGAGCCCGCCGGCCGCTGCCAGCGTGTCGGCGGCGTGCAGCTCGGGGCTGTCGTCATCGCCCACGGCGGCGGCGATGCCGCCCTGTGCCCAGGCGCTGGCCACGCCCTCGCCCAGCGGCGCCGCGCTCAGCACCGTGACCGGCATGGGTGCCAGCTTCAGCGCCGTCGCCAGTCCGCCGATGCCGGCGCCGACGATCACCACGCCGGCGCGTCGTGTGTCCAATGTGGTGCTCATCGCGGCTTGACCTCCAGCATGCGCTCGACGGCGCGTCGTGCCGGCGCGGCGATGGCTTCATCGATCTCGATGGCGTGCGTCATGCTCTCCAGCGCACGCCGGATCCGGGGCAGCGTGATGCGCTTCATGTGCGGGCAGAGGTTGCAGGGCCGCACGAACTCGAGGTCGGGATGCTGCGCTGCGACGTTGTCGCTCATCGAGCACTCGGTGATCAGCACGACGCGCGGCGGGCGCTTCTGCACCACGTAGTCGTTCATCCCCTGCGTCGAACCGACGAAGTCGGCGGCGGCCACGACTTCGGGCGAGCATTCGGGATGCGCCAGCACGATCACACCGGGATGCGCGGCGCGCAGCCGCTCGATGTCCCGGGTGCTGAAACGCTCGTGGACCTCGCAGCGCCCGTGCCAGGCGATGATCTCGACCTTCGTCTGGGCCGCGATGTTGCGCGCCAGGTACTCGTCCGGCAGCATGATCACGCGCGGCACGCCCAGCGACTCGATGATGGCGCGCGCGTTGCCCGACGTGCAGCAGATGTCGGACTCGGCCTTCACCTCCGCCGAGGTGTTGACGTAGGTGACCACCGGCACGCCGGGATAGCGCTGGCGCAGCAGGCGCACGTCGGCGCCGGTGATCGAGGCCGACAGCGAGCAGCCCGCCCGCAGGTCGGGGATCAGCACGGTCTTGCCGGGGTTCAGCAGCTTCGCCGTCTCGGCCATGAAGTGCACGCCGCACAGGACGATCACCTCGGCGTCGGTGCGGGCCGCCTCGCGCGCCAGCGCCAGCGAGTCGCCGACGATGTCGGCAACGCCATGGAAGATCTCCGGCGTCTGGTAGTTGTGCGCCAGGATCACGGCGTTGCGCTCGCGCTTCAGCGCCAGGATGGCGTCGATGTCGCCCGCGAAGGCCGGCCATTCGACCGGCGGGATCACGGTCCGCACCCGCTCGTAGATCGGCGCCATGCGGGCAAGGATGTCGGCCGGCACCACCGGCGGGGCGGAAACCACGGGGTTCGCTGGAACGGGCATGTGGCCCTCCTATGCTCACTTTGAGCATTAACAGTGTCAAAACAAGCCGGGATGCGCCCGGTCCACTTATGCTAACTATGAGCATAAGTGAATGCAAGCCCTTCCTTCTGCATCGCGGTGCCGGCTGTCGCATGGCTGCTCTTCCTTCCCAACGCCTCGGCGTGGGGAAGGTGGCCGAAGGCCGGATGGGGACCCGACGTGGTCTCTCAATGGGAGACACAACGCGCGTTTTTCCCCGCGATACGAAGAGAGAACCCGTCGTGGCGCTCACCATTGAGAGACCACGTCGCGGCCCCTCCGCCCCTTCGGGGCACCTCCCCAGCAAAGCTGGGGAGGATTTACTCGGGCGCTCGCGTCCTGGGCAGGCGGAAGCCGGGGGCGAGGCGCTCCAGCACCACCTCCTCGCGGAAGCGGACCTCGCGCGCCGGCCGGCCGCCGGTGGCGGTGATGATGCGGCCGGTTTCCTCGACCAGGCCCTGCTGCTCCACCAGCCGGCGGAAGTTCTGCTTGTGCAGGCGCACGCCGGCCAGCGCCTCGACGGCGCGCTGCAGCTGCAGCAGGGTGAAGCCGTCCGGCATCAGCTCGAAGACCACCGGCCGGTACTTGATCTTGCCGCGCAGGCGCGCGATCGCGGTGGCAAGGATGCGCCGGTGATCGGCCGCCATCGGCTGCGCTTCATGCAGCAGGTCGGCGGCCCGGACTTCGCTCGATACCCGATCACGCCGCGCTTCGGCGACGAGGCCGATTTCATAGAGCAACTCGTAGCGCTCCAGCACGCGCTCATCGCTCCAGCCGACATTGTCGAGGCCAAAAGCGACGATGGCGCGCTCCTTGCGCGCCGACCGCTCGATTTTCGTGCCGCCGGCGGCCACCCACCGCCGCAGCGGCCGCTCGATGCGATCGAGAATCGCCGGTCGGCCCTGCCGCCAATCCTCCCATGGAAAGAAGCGATACCAGTCCCGCCATGGAGCAGTTCCCGCGGTCGGCGCGCCAGCCTCCTGCACCAGCGCGAGGTAGCCGACCGACAGCACGCGGCTGGCGCCGGCATCATTCATGCGGTCACGGTCGCCGAACGTATAGAGCTGCTCGACATAGCCCAATCGCGCGCCGGTCTGCGCCTCGACCCAGGCACGCAGGCCGGCCTCCAGCGTGCGGTGGCAATGTTCCAGCGGCCCCGAGGGCAGGGCATCCAACGCAGCCGTGCCGAGCTCGGCCTTCGCCATCCGCCGGTCGGCGACCGAGACCCGGTCCTGGCCAGGCGCGACGAGCACCCGCGGCTGGTCCTGCGTGACCGCGACGACGACAGCGGTCAGGTCGACGACAGCGGCCTGCTCCTCCGCCGGCGATGATTGCAGTCTGGAGGCGGGGAGCATCGCCACGATGGTGCCGGGGCCTTTCGCTGCACGGTCACGCGCAGTCTAGCCCCGCCCCTCGATGATGACGAGGCCCGGGCGCTTCGCGCTCTTTGCGGCCAAATTGACTTCGTCGTCGCGTCACGCCACCTTGCCATGGCCGCCGCGCCGGCGTTGTCACCACCCAGGATTGGCCGATGCGCATGACCTCGCCGCAGTCTGTCGCATGCCCGTCATCGAAGGCTGCCTCCCCGTGACGGACCGTATGCGTATCGCCGTGCGCATCTCGTCGGCAGAGATCGCGGCGCGCATCGAGGACATGGCGCGCGACATCCGCGCCGCGATGCCCGACGAGACGCTGTTGGTGCCCGTCCTGACGGGCAGCTTCGTGTTCGCCGCCGACCTGGTGCGGGCGCTGGCGCGGGCCGGCGCCGACTGGCCGCTGGATTTCATGACCCTGTCGAGCTACGGCGCCGGCACGGAGTCTTCCGGGCGGGTCCAGATCGTGCGCGACCTGCGCGAGACGGTGACCGGCCGGCCCGTGCTGGTGATCGACGACATCCTCGACACCGGCAATACGCTGCTGTTCGCGCGCAACCTTCTGCGCGAGCGCGGGGCATCCGACGTGAAGATCTGTGCCCTGCTCGACAAGCCGTCGCGCCGGCGCGTCGACCTGACGGCCGATTTCACCGGCTTCTCGGTGGCCGACGAGTTCCTTGTGGGCTACGGGCTCGACAAGGCCGGCCGCCACCGCGGCCTGGCCTATATCGGCGCGATCGAGGAGTGAGCGGCGACATCTTCGTCCGAACAAACTGTCATCCCGGCGCAGCGAGGGATCTTCTGCGAGTAGCGCACCGTGCGCCATTCGCGGAAGATCCCTCGCTTCGCTCGGGATGACGGATGTTCCTCGACCTCAGAACTGGCGCAGCAGGCGGTCGATGTAGTCGAGCTCGGGCTTGGGCCGCTCCTGCTCGCCGGCGCGGCGACGCAGCTCCTCCAGGATCTCGCGCGAGCGCTGGCGATCAAGGCGATCCGGGATCTTGTTGTCGTCGGTGTCGATCGTGTCGCCGTAGTTGCCTTCCGAGCGGCCGAGCGGATCACGGTTCTGCGCCTGGCGGCGTTCCTCGATCTCGCTGCGGTCCTGCTGGTTGCCCGGCCCGCGCTGCATGCGCTCGGCCATGTCGGACATGCCCTGCTGCAGGTGGTCGAGCGCCCGGCGCTGGGCCCGCGCAGCACCCTCGTAGTCGCCACGGCGCAGCGCTTCCTCGGCGTCGCGCATGGCGCGCTCGCTCTGCCCCAACGCCCCCGGCACGTCGCCCGGCTGGTCGCCGAATCGGCCCATGAAGTCGCCCAGGCGGCGACGCAGCGCCTCCTGCTGGCCGCCAAGCTGGTCGCCCGGCGAGGTGCCCTGGCCAGGCTGACGGCCCTGCTGGCCGCGCTGACCCTGGCCCTGCTGCCCCTGCTGACCGGGTTGCTGGCCCTGCTGCTGGCCTTGCTGACCCTGCTGACCTTGCTGACCCTGGCGCCCCTGCTGGCCGCGCTGCTGGCGCTCGGACTCGCCCAGCAGACGGTTCTGCTGGCGCGCCATCTGGTCCATCTCGTTCATCATCTGGCGGCCCTGCTGACCCTGCTGGCCGCGCTGGTTCTGCTGCCGGTCGGAGAGCATGGGCTTCATGTTCTCCATGTCCTTCAGCATCTGCTCCAGCATCCGCTTGGCCTCGTCGCGCTGGCCGTTGCGCGCCATCTCGCGCGCCCGGTCCATCATCGACTGGAGGTCCTCCGAGTTCATCATCTGATCCGGATCCATCTCCTGGGCTTCGCGCTCAGCCTTCTCGCGCTCGGCCGGATCCTTCATCCGCTCGGCGAACTCGCGCATCATGCGGTCCATCGCCTCGCGCAGCTGCTGGATCAGCTTCTCGATCTCCGGGTCGGGCGCGCCGCGGTCCAGCGCGTCCTTCAGCTCGCGCTGGGCGTCGCGGAACTCGCGCTGCGCGTCCGTCAGGTTGTCGTTCTCCAGCCGCAAGGCCAGATCCCACATCAGCTTCTGCACTTCGGGGATCGTGGCGCCGGACTTGTCCGACGCGAGCCGGTTGGCCGCGGTGCGCAGGCCGAGATGCACGACCGTGTCGCCCTTGTAGTCGCCCGGCCGCGAGTTCAGCACCAGCAGGCCCTGGCCTGCCAGCACGCGGTTGCCCACGGGGTCCTGCGACAGGCTCTTGCGCAGGGCGATGACGCGGCGCGCCACGGGATGCGAGAAGCGCCGCTCGGGCAGCGTGAACTGCACGGGCCGGCTGCGGCCCTGCTGGCCCGCGGCATCGGTCGCCACCAGCTCCATCACCACCGGCAGGCCGGCCCAGGGATGCGGCGTCAGATCCTGGCGCACGAAGTCGTCGATGCGCGTGCGGCCGGTGCCGGCCAGCGGCAGGTCGATGTCGAGCCAGTTCGGATCTTCGTCGCTGACGAAGCCGGTCAGCGCCGTACCATGCAGGCGCATGCGCGCCGCCACCGAAGCGACCCCGAAATCGTCGCCGGCGATATAGTCGATACGGGTCTCGCGCCGCTCGGTGGATGTCGGGTCGCGCACGAACTCGACGGTCGGCGGCAGGTCGGCCTGCAGCCGCACCACCCAGGACGCGCGTTCGCGGCCGCGCACCATCACGGCCACGCGCTCACCCTGGTCCAGGGTGGCCTCGACCTGGTACTTGGCGCCCGACACGGCGGTGAACGGAACCTCGCGCCCGTCGATCATCAGGACGGGCGGGCGGCTGCCAGGAACATTGTCGACGAAGCCGGCGATCTTCGAGCCGGCCGGTACGCGCAGCACCTTGACCGGCTGGTTGGGGTCACCCGGTTCCTTGGCGTCCAGATAGATCGGTGGCTTGCGGGTGTGAGCCGGCGGCGACACCCAGAGCTCGACCACCAGCGGCGGCGGCGGCGGGAAGGCCGGCGAGAACGCCGCGATCATGCGGTCGCTGCGCCAGCCGCCGGCGGCGACCACGGCCACGATCAGCAGCAGCAGCGGCACCAGCCGCAGGGCGCGCAGGTCGCGCGCCGGAACACCCGGCCGCGGCGCCTTGTTGTGCAATGCCGCCAGCCGTTCGGCCTCGCGCTTGCGGTGCGCTTCCCACAGGGCGGCCGCGAAGGGATCGTTCTTGCCGATCGCCAGCGAATCGTTGAGGGCAGCCAGCGGACGGTGCGGCACGCCGCTGTCGGTCTCGAGCCGGCGCTGGGCCCGGTCGCGCCCGGGCCAGCGGAAGGCGCGGAACAGCCACCACGTGCCGCCGATCAGGGCCAGGCCAAGCCCAGCCAGGATGCCGGTGTGCGTCCACGGCTCCAGGCCGGCGAACAGGTCGAGATGCGCGGCGGCGATGAACAGGCCGATGACGGCCAGCAACGGCACCAGCCGGGGCCAGAACGCCTCCCAGGCCAAGCCGGAACGGGCCAGCGTTACCTTGCGGCGAACGCCACGCGGTTCTTCCCAGGACGAGGGCACGACCGACATGTCGCTCTCCCGCTGCATCACCTACCGGGGACGGGCAGAATCGCCATAGTCCCCAACCTTGCCATTAAGACGCCCAACCATGGCGCCAGCATGGCAAATGACCTCATGCGCCGCCGCCTGTGTCCAAGCAAACGTCGCGCCACAACCTGTATAGTGTATATGGTCGCGACCACGACGGCCAGCGCCCGACGTTCACAATCCGGCGTGTGCATAAACCACTGAAATGAACGCCCTATTCCGAGCTATGGTTGCGCTGACGGCGACGGTTCACCGCCAGAACGGCGCGTCCGGCGCCCGTAGCGCTGCCAGGGGCGGCGATGCAACTTGAGACAGCCAGCCAGATGCCCCCGGACCCGCAGCATCGCACGCGGGTTGTGCGGCATGATTCCGGTCTTGGGCGCTGGGAAATCGCCATCGGCGTCCCGCATCCGTGCATTGCCGAGCACGTTCGTGGTTACTGGGGCTATACCGACATCGGGATGCGTGTGGCCCGCAGGCGCAAGTCACCCACCGGCAACGCAACCCTGATCATCAATTTCGGCCCGGCTTTCAGGCTGGTCGACTCCCGTCAACCGAACGCCTGGATCGAACCCCGCGACGCCTTCATGGCCGGCCTGCATGACAACCCTGTCGTCATCGAGTCCACGGGCGACTCGCACTGCGTGCAGATCGACCTGAGCCCGCTGGGCGCTTTCCTGTTCCTCGGCCAGCCCATGGATGCGCTGGCATACCAGGTCGTCGAGCTGGAAGACCTCCTCGGACCGGTGGCGCGCCGCTTCCGGGCCGAGCTGCATGACGCCGGCGACTGGCCGGCCCGGTTTGCCCTGCTCGACGCCCAGATCGCGAGCCGCGTGGCGGCGGCACGGGCGCCATCGCCCGCAGTCGCCTGGGCGTGGCGCGAGCTGCGGCGGACCGATGGCCGCGTCGGCATCGGGGCGCTCACGGACACTCTGGGATGCAGCCGCCAGCACCTGATCCGCCGGTTCCACGAGCAGATCGGCCTGCCGCCCAAGACGCTGGCGCGCATCCTGCGGTTCAACCGCATCCTGCGCCTGCTCGACCATGACGACGAGCCGGATTGGGCCGACCTTGCCCAGCGCTGCGGCTATTACGACCAGGCGCACTTCAACCGGGACTTCCGCCATTTCGCGGCCTGCACGCCCGGCGAGTTCCTGCGCCGCCGCCTGCCGGACCAGGGTGGCGTGACGGCGCTGTGAGATCCGGGTGAAATTCGTACAAGACCCGGCGGCGTCGATGTCCTCAACTTGCGCCCACGACCGCCATTGCTCCGTCACCCCCGCCGCAGCGAGTGATCCATGGGTGTCTTGCCACGCTCGGGTGACAGCGGACAGACCCAGGAGGCTTCGGTCATGGAAGCACACGACATCCGGGCCGCGTTCGGCACTTTACCCGAGCTGACGGTCACATCGGCGACGACCGAGGCGGACGCCATGGCGGCGATGCGCATGGTCGCCTCGTTCAACCAGTGCATGGTGGGCATGGTCCGCTTCTGCGGCCAGACCCCGTGGGAACGCCATCCCGACGACGAGCTGCTCTATGTCATGCACGGTGAGGTCGATGTCACGGTGCTGACAGACGCCGAGGCCGTTCAGACCACCGTGCGCGCCGGCTCGCTGTTCGTCGTGCCCAAGGGCCTGTGGCATCGCCAGCTGCCGCGACCGAGCGTCGCCCTGCTGTTCCTGACCTCGATGGACGGCAACGAGGCATCGACCGCGGACGATCCAAGGACGGGGACGTAGCCCGTGCGCCTGGTCTTCCCTTCCCCCGGAGGGGGAAGGTGCCCGAAGGGCGGAAGGGGGATGTTCGATCAACCGCACTGCATGGGCAGCTGTCGCGTTCGTTCGAACATCCCCCTTCCGGCGCTGCGCGCCACCTTCGCCCTCCGGGGGAAGGGATGAATCACGTCCCCACCAACCCCAGCTGGGGACTGGACGGCTGCGCGTGGCGGCGCTTGGGGATGCGGCCGGACAGGTGGGCGAGACGACCGGCCTCGACGGCGTGGCGCAGGGCGGTGGCCATGCGCACGGGGTCGTGCGCCCTGGAGATGGCGGTGTTGGCGAGCACGGCGGCGCAGCCCAGCTCCATGGCCAGCGCCGCGTCCGACGCGGTGCCGATACCGGCATCCAGCACCACCGGCACCGGGCTGCGGGTGCAGATCAGCTCGATGAGATGCGGATTGCAGATGCCCAGCCCGGAGCCGATCAGCGAACCCAGCGGCATGACGGTAGCGGCGCCGCGGTCGGCCAGCTTGAGGCAGGTGACGGGGTCGTCGTTGCAATAGGGCAGCACGACGAAGCCCTTGGCGACCAGCTCCTCGGTGGCGCGCAACAGCTCCTCGACGTTCGGGTACAGCAACTCGCGGTCGCCGATCACCTCCAGCTTGATCCAGTTCGTCTCCAGCGACTCGCGTGCCAGCTCCGCGGTCAGCACGGCATCCCGCGCGGTCTGGCAGCCGGCGGTGTTGGGCAGGAAGTGCACGCGATCGCCCAGCAGCTCGACCAGACTCTCGTGGTCGCCGTCGAGGCTGATGCGCCGGATCGAGGCGGTCGCCATCCCGGTGCCGCTGGCGTCGATGGCATCGAGCATGACCTGCTGGTTGGGATAGCCTGACGTGCCGACGAACAGCCGCGAGGAGAACGTGCGCCCGGCGATCACCAGCGGATCGGCAGGTTGTCGTGGTGTGTCGAGCATGGTCAGCCGCCTTTCATCGCGCGCACGATTTCCACGGTGTCGCCCGGCGCGAGCCTGGTGTCGGGCCACAGGCCGCGCGGCACGACCTGCCCGTTGACCGCCACGGCAACGCCGCGTCCCTTCGGTTCCACGCCCCTGGCCGCGAGAAGCTCGGCGACCGAGCCCCACGCCAGCGTCTCGTGCTTGCCGTTGACCCGGATCACCCCGTCGTCCATCGCGCGCTCCTATTCCGCCGCGGCGCGCGGGCGGAAGCGCTCCGCGCCCAGTGCCTGGATCAGCGGATCGACCGCACCGTGCAGCACCAGATCCGCGATGACGCGCGCCGTGACGGGCGTCAGCAGGATGCCGTTGCGGTAGTGCCCGGTGGCGTGGATGAGTCCTTCGACCGGGCCGGGGCCCAGGATCGGCGCGTCGTCACGGCTGCCGGGGCGAAAGCCGACCCACATGTCGTCGATCGGCAGCTCCTCGATCGACGGCAGGGCGCGCCAGGCCGCTTCCAGCAAGGCCAGGTGCGCGCCGGCGGTCACGTCGCGGTTGAACCCCTTCTCCTCGACCGTGGCGCCGACGATCAGACGGCCGTCGTGGCGCGGCACGAGATACGCATCGGGCACGCGCAGCACGTGCCGCAGCAGCGGTGCCGCCGGGTCCATGCGCAGCGCCAGCATCTGGCCCTTGACCGGACGCACGGGCAGACGCGCGACCGGCGGCGCCACCTCGATGTCGCGCGACCAGGCGCCGGCGGCGAGGACCACGATGTCGGCGCGATGCACCGTGCCCGCAACCATCACGCCGTCGACATGCCCACCGCTGTGCACGATCCGGTCGACGGCGGTCTGCTCGTGCAGCGTCGCGCCCGCTCCGACCGCAGAAACGCGAAGCGCGGCGGCGAGACGGCGGTTGTCGACCTGGTGGTCTTCGGGGCTCCAGACCGAGCCGACGATGCCGGGCGCAAGATGCGGCTCGCGCTTGCGAACCTCTGCCGCCGAGAGCCACTCGACCGGGAGGTCGAGGGATCGCTGAAACGCAAGGCGGTGCTGCAGCCGCGCCCGGTCATCCTCGGTCAACGCGGCAACCAGCGTGCCCTCGCGTCGCAGGCCGATGGTCGCGCCAGCGGCCTGCTCCAGCTCCGCGGCAAAGGACGGCCACAGCGCCTGGCTGGCACGGCCCAGCGCCAGCAGGCGCTGCTCGCCGGGTTCGGCCTCGACACAGGCGGCCAGCATGCCGGCCGCGGCATGACTCGCACCGCCGCCAGCCGTGCCCTTGTCGAACAGCGTCACGGTGGCGCCGGCCTGGGCGAGGCGCCAGCCGATACCCAGGCCGATGACGCCGGCACCGACGATGATGACGTTCGGACGCGAAGACAGCGCTCTCGCGCTCATCGGCTGCTCCCTCCGCTGGCATGACCCAGACAGGTTCGATGGGTGTGCTCTCAGTCGCGCAGGTGCGCGACACCCCAGGCCGTTGGACGGAATTTATCGACTGGCGTGGGGAGCGGCAAGCCCCTGCCGTGCTCGGATTACAAAAGCTATCGCGCCGACCGGATTTTGCGCGGGTGACCTGCCGCGCGAGCGCACTATATAGTGCGATGCGTTTCAAGGGGGGCCCGACCATGACATCACCATGGGTTTCGACGGCAAGAACCGATCAGTGGGCCTCGAGACGATCCAGTCACATCGCGCGACGACGGACGATCGGGGCATTGGCCCTGTTGTCCGCGCTGGTGGTCACCGGCGACGCCGCCGCGCAAGGGCCGGCGGCGCCGGCAGTGACCGTGTCGGCGCCGTTGCAGCGCGAGGTCGTGGAGTATGACGAGTTCACCGGCCAGTTCGCGGCCGTCGAGAGCGTCGAGTTGCGCTCGCGCGTCAGCGGCTACCTGCAATCGCATCACTTCGAGGAAGGCCAGATCGTAAAGAAGGGCGATCTGCTCTTCGTCATCGACCCGCGGCCGTTCGAGGCGGCGGTCGCCTCCGCCCGCGCCCAGCTCGGCCAGGCCGAGGCGCGCGTCGAGCTGGCCAACCGCCAGCTGGCGCGCGCCGCGCAGCTGCGCGAACGGGATTTCGTTGCCGCCAGCGCCTATGACGAGCGCGTGCAGGAGCAGCGCGTGTCGGTGGCGTCGGTCGAGATCGCCAAGGCCGCGGTCCGCACGGCGGAGCTGGACCTGGAATTCTCCCGCATCCTGGCGCCGGTCGGCGGGCGCATCGGTCGCCGCGAGGTCAGCGACGGCAACCTCGTGAGCGGCGGCGCCGGCAGCGGCAACACGCTGCTGACCACCATCGTGTCGATCGACCCGATCTATTTCGTGTTCGATCTGAGCGAGGGGGATTTCACTGCCTACCAGCGCGCGGTGCAGTCCGGCAAGCTGCAGTCGACACGCGACTCGGTGCCAGTCTTCGCACGGCTGCGCGACGAGCCGGAATGGCCGCGCGAAGGCAAGCTGAACTTCGTCGACAACCAGGTGAACCGCAGCGCCGGCACGATCCGCGCCCGCGCCGTCTTCCCGAACGCAGACGGATTTTTGACGCCGGGCCAGTTCGGCCGCATCCGCCTGCCCGGCTCCGAGCCTTACAAGGCACTGCTGATCCCCGACAGCGCCATCCTGACCGACCAGTCGCAGAAGATCGTGATGGTCGTGGGCGCCGACGGCACCGTGTCGGCGAAGATGGTGCGCCCCGGGCCGATCTATGACGGCCTGCGCATCATCCGCTCCGGCCTCACGCCCGACGACAAGGTCATCATCAACGGCCTGGTGCGGGCGCGGCCCGGCGGCAAGGTCACGCCGCAGCCCGGCGAGATCAAGGGTGCCGGCGAGCGGCGGCCGGGATAGCGCACGTTGGCCGGACCGGACCGTGTGGCTCCTGCCGCGCTCTTCATCGTCCGACCGATCACATGAGCGCGCCAGGAGGCGCGCGGTCCGGCCGAACCGGCATGCGACCATGAGCCAACGCTTCGGGGCAATGCCATGCGCTTCACGCACTTCTTCATCGACCACCCGATCTTCGCCTCTGTCCTCTCCATCCTCATCACCATCATCGGCAGCGTCGCCTACTTTACCCTGCCGGTGGCGCAGTTCCCGGACATCGCGCCGCCGACCATCGAGGTGCGCGCCACCTATCCCGGCGCCTCCGCCCAGGTGATCAGCGACACGGTGGCGACACCGCTGGAGCAGGAGATCAACGGCGTCGAGAACATGCTCTATGTCTCCAGCCAGGCCACCGGCGACGGCCAGCTGGTGGTGCAGATCACCTTCACGCTCGGCACCAACCTCGACACCGCGCAGGTGCTGGTGCAGAACCGCGTCGCCATCGCCGAGCCTCGCCTGCCGGAGGAGGTGCGCCGCATCGGCGTGACGGTACGCAAGAGCTCGCCCGACCTGATGATGGTGATCCATCTCAGCTCGCCCGACGCCAGCCGCGACCTGCTCTACATCTCGAACTACGCCACCCTGCAGATCAAGGACGTGCTGGCGCGGCTCGACGGCGTCGGCGACGTGCGCGTCTTCAGCGCCCGCGACTACGCCATGCGCATCTGGCTCGACCCCGACCGCATCGCCGCGCGCGGGCTCACCGCCGGCGAGGTGATCGCTGCACTGCGGGCCCAGAACGTGCAGGTGTCGGCTGGCGTGCTGAACCAGCCGCCGATCCCGAGGCCGTCCGCTTTCCAGCTCAACATCGAGGCGCTGGGCCGCCTGCAGGAGCCGCGGCAGTTCGAGAACATCATCGTGCGCAACGACCCCGCCGGCCGGGTGACGCGCGTGCGCGACATCGGCCGGGTCGAGCTTGGTGCCCAGGACTACACCACCAACGGCTATCTGGAGCAGCGCGAGGCCCTGCCGCTGCTGGTGTTCCAGCGTCCCGGCTCCAACGCGCTCGACACCGCCGCCCGCCTGAAGGCCACGATGGCGCAGCTTGCGAAGTCGTTCCCGCCCGGGCTGCACTATGACATCAAGTACAATCCGACCGAGTTCATCCAGCAGTCGGTCGACGCCGTCGTGCACACCATCTTCGAGGCGGTGGCTCTGGTCGTGCTGGTCGTGATCCTGTTCCTGCAGACCTGGCGCGCCTCGCTGATCCCGATCATCGCCATTCCGATCTCGCTGGTCGGCACTTTCGCCGTGATGGCGGCGATGGGCTTCTCGCTGAACAACCTGTCGCTGTTCGGCCTGGTGCTGGCGATCGGCATCGTGGTCGACGACGCCATCGTCGTCGTCGAGAACGTCGAGCGCAACCTGCGCAACGGCATGGCCCCGCGCGACGCCGCGCACGAGACCATGGACGAGGTCGGCGGCGCGCTGATCGCGATCGCCGTCGTGCTGTCGGCGGTGTTCATCCCTGCCGCCTTCATCCCCGGCATCTCCGGCCAGTTCTTCCGGCAGTTCGCCGTGACCATCGCGGCGGCGACGATCATCTCCTGCTTCGTGTCGCTGACCCTGAGCCCGGCCTTGTGCGCCATCCTGTTCAAGCCGCACCAGGCGCATGCGACGCCCTCGCCGCTGGCCCGCCCGTTCGTCGCCTTCTTCAATGGCTTCAACCGTGGCTTCGACCGGCTCGCGGCGTTCTACGGCCGCACCACCGCGCGGCTGGTCCGGCTGACGGCGGTCGTGCTCGCGGTCTATGTCGGCCTGCTGGCCCTCACCGGCTGGCAGTTCGGCCGCGCGCCGACCGGCTTCATCCCGCAGCAGGATCAGGGCTACCTGATTACCGTGCTGCAGTTGCCGCCGGGCGCGTCGCTGGCGCGCACCGACGAGGTCGTTCGGCGTGCCGCCAGGGAGATTATGCAGATACCGGGCGTGGAATCGCTCGCTGCCTTTGCCGGCTTCGACGGCGCCACCTTTACCAATGCCTCCAACGCGGGCGCCATCTTCGTTGTCGAGAAGAGCTTCGAGGAGCGGGCGAAGACTGGCATCACGCAGAACCAGATCGTGGCCGAGTTGACCCGGCGCCTGGGCGCCATCCAGGACGCGTTCATTATCACCATCCGGCCACCGTCGGTGCGCGGCATCGGCACCGCTGGCGGCTTCAAGATGATGGTTCAGGACCAGCGCGGCCGCGGCCCGGAGGCACTGGCTGCCGCGCTCCAGAACCTGATGCAGGCGGCAGCGCGGTCGCCCGACGTGGCAGGCGTGTTCTCGCTGTTCAATACGCGCACGCCGAAGATCTACGCCGACATCGACCGCGTCCAGTCCGAGATCCTGGGCGTGCCCGCGAGCCGCGTGTTCGAGACGCTCGAAATCTATCTCGGCTCGTCCTTTGTCAACGAGTTCAATCTGCTGGGCCGCACTTATCGCGTGACGGCGCAGGCCGACGGCCAGTTCCGCCAGGACCTGCACTCCATAGCCAACCTGAAAACGCGCAATGACGCCGGCGACATGGTGCCGATCGGCGCCGTCGCCACGTTCCAGAACCGTACCGGCGCCTACCGCGTGCCGCGCTACAACCTGTACCCGTCCGCCGAGCTGCAGGGGGCGAGCGCACCCGGACGTTCCACCGGCCAGGCGCTGGCGGCAATGGAGAAACTGGCGGCAAGCGAGCTGCCCGACGGGTTCGCCTATGAATGGACGGAGCTGGCACTGCAGGAGAAGCTCGCGGGAAACTCCGGCCTGCTGGTGTTCGCCGCCGCCGCGATCTTCGTCTTCCTGCTGCTGGCGGCGCAGTACGAGAGCTGGTCCCTGCCGTTGGCCGTGGTGCTGATCGTGCCGATGTGCCTGCTGGCGGCGGTCAGCGGCATCCTGTTGCGCGGCATGGACGTCAACATCCTGGCGCAGGTCGGCTTCGTCGTGTTGGTCGGACTGGCGGCAAAAAACGCCATCCTGATCGTGGAGTTCGCGCGCCAGGCGGAAGCCGAGGGACAGGACCGGTTCACCGCCGCGGTCGAGGCGGCGCGCACCCGCCTGCGCCCGATCCTGATGACGTCCTTCGCCTTCATCCTCGGCGTCGTGCCGCTGGCCATCGCCACCGGCGCCGGCGCCGAGATGCGCCAGTCGCTGGGCACGGCGGTGTTCTTCGGCATGCTCGGCGTCACGATCTTCGGCCTGGTGTTCACGCCGGTGTTCTACGTCGTGGTGCGCGGCCTGTTCGCGCGGCCGCGCCGATCGGCTGCGCCGGCCAGGTCCGAGGATGCCGCGCCCGAAACGCCTGCCCCCCAACCAGGTGGTGGTACGTGAAGTTGGCTACTGGGTATTGCGGCTACCTCACACTGTATTACAAGCATCAGTAATGAAGACCCTGGTTGTCCGACTACCTGAAGCGCTCATCGCCGAGATCGAGGCTGAAGCGCGCGAGCGCAAGATGTCCAAATCCGATGTTATCCGGGAGCGATTGAGTCGGCCTTCGAAGCCGCGCCAGCCGCCGGCATCGTTCGCGGCCATCAGCGACCTTATCGGTTCCGTGCCTGGACTTCCCTCGGACCTCAGCGCGCGCAAGAAGGAGTACCTGAAAGCGATGGGCTATGGCCGCAAGCGTCCTCGTTGACGCCAGCTTTCTGGTCGCGCTCCTCGACCGGCCAGACCGGCTCACGGGCGGGCAACCGCCAAGGCCGCGCACCACCTTCAGCTCAAGCTGCCCTCATGGTCCTGCCAAATGCTGGGCTCCAGCTTGAGGTACTGTTGCGGGGGATACTTGCCCACCCAGTATTCGGCGAGTTCTCCGCCCGTGGGATTCCACAGGCCGGGGTGAGCCCGCATCTCCTTCAGGAAGGCATCGAGCAGCTGCGCGCGATGAGCCCAACCGCTGTGCTGTGGGTGCAGGACCATGTGAAACAGCCGGCCGCGGCGGTACTGCGCGGCGAACTCGGCGCGCCAGTTGCGGAACAGGCTGTCGGGATGTTCCAGCCCGGTCCCCTTGGTCGGGAACAGGTCAAAGAACTGGTCGTCGAAATGGTAGTAGTACGGCAGCGCCAGCAGCGCCCGCCGCGTGGCAAAGTCGCTGACCCACCAGTGCGGGATATCGTCGGCCAGCCCGTTGCCGAGGTAGGCATAGCCGGCCTCGATCAGCAGGTCGACCGTGTGCGGGCTGACGGCGCCGCCGGCGAAGGCATCGCTCTGGCGTGCCAGCGCGAACCAGCCCTTCGGCGCCACGCCGGCGGCTTCCGCGATCAATGCCGTGGTACGCGCCAATCGATCACTCTCCTCGTCTCGTGCGAGCTTCGACACATCCTCCTGGCGGAATCCCAGCGCGGCGATCTCATGGCCGGCCGCGATCAGCGTGCGCAAGCGGTCCCGACGAGTCGGCGCCATGACCGCCGGGACGGCGAAGGTCGCACGCAGGTCGTGTCTCTCCAGCACGCGCAGCAACTGCGCCAGACCGTCATTGGCCGCGAAATAGGCGTCCGACGTGCGCATGTCCGAGGCGGTCAATCCTTCCGGCCCACACGACAATCCGAGGCTGACTGTCACCGTCACGCAGCAACGCCGACCGTCCGGCCACGCGATGTCCGCGTCGGCCAGACTCACTTCGTCGGAAATCGTGTAGCGCTCTTTCCAGGGCATCGGTTTGTCCTTCGACTCACGCCGCAACCCGGCGCGCCGGGAACGCTTCAAGGCAATAACGCGCGACCTCGGCGCAGGTCGGGAACCAGACTCCGGGCAATGCTTTCATGCGCTGGATCAGCTTCTCCAGCGCGGCGATACGCAGCGCCCGCCCCGATACGAACGGATGAAGGCATATGTTCAGGTAGCCGCCCTGGGCGTATTGCTGCTGGAAGGCCTGCCACCAAAGCTCGATGACGCGATCGGTGTCGGTGATGCGCTGGGCGGCATTCCTGCTGCCGAGCCAGGCGAAGCTGTAGAACATCGCATCGTCGATGGCGTAGTGGAACGGCAGGTTGAGCAGGCAGTGCTCGCCGTCGTGCTCGTAGTACGGCAGATGGTCGGCGCAGCCGTGCGAATTGTAGATGAAGCCCTCCCGTTTCAGCGCCTCGTGCCGGTGCCAGCTCCGCGTGCCGACCGGGCGGCGGCCGCTGGTCCGTTCCAGCGCCTCGGTGGCGCGCCTCAGGTGATCCGCCTCCAGTGCCCGGTCATCCGGGACGCGGTGCTCCCACATGTGGTCGGCGACTTCGTGCCCGCTGGCGGCCGCGGCCCGCACGGCTCGCGGATAGAGCTCGCAGATGCGGCCCGGCGTGAAGATGGTGGCCTGAACCTTCTGGCTGTCGAACAGCTCGATCAGCCGCCAGATGCCGACACGGCCGCCGAACTCGCCCTTGGCCAGCTGCATCGGCGGCTCGTTCAGCAGCCGCCGCAACAGCATGGCGTCGAAATCGGCCGTGAAGTTGACCGCGATCTGCACGCCCTTGGGCCAGGTGAAGTTGGCGATACGCTCGTAGCGCCTGTCGACTTCGGTCGCTGCTGCGCCGATGGCCGACACGAGTTCATCATTCATGCTGGTCATTGTCGGCCGACCTCCCCTCTCGAAACGAGCCCCCGTTGCCGCAGCTACTACGACAGTACCATCCTTGTGTCAGGCGCTCTGTGCCGTCGGTTGCCGATAGTCGTAGTTCTTGTCGAGGCGTTCCATCAGATAGTCGCCGTAGCGCACCGGCGGGAAGCGACGGGCACCCATCGGCAGCGGTGTGATCACCGTGTCCATGGATGGATCGTGGAAATAGGCGATGGAGTACCGGTCCGTGCCCGAGCGATTGATGACGCGATGCGGCGTCGACACCAGCCGGCCGCCGGTCCAGCGCATGAGGATGTCGGCCGCGTTGACCACGAAGGCGTCGGACGACGGCTCCGCCGGAATCCAGCCACCGTCGCGGTTTCGAACCTCGAGGCCGCCGACCCCGTCCTGGGCGACCAGCGTGATGAAGCCGTAGTCGGTATGCGGCGCGGAGCCGAACAGGTCGCCCGGCGCGTCCGCCGGATGCGGCGGATAGTGCAGCATGCGCAGGAATGTGGTTGGACGCTGGAATGCCGTGTCGAACCAGTCTGCCTCGAGTTCGAGCCCGACGGCGATCGCCTGCACCAGACGTCGCGACAGCTGCTCCAGCGCCGCGTTGTAGGCGAGCACCGCGGCCTTGAAGCCGGGCAGCTCGCGAGGCCACTGGTTCAATCCCTGCAACGGCTTGCCGGCGAGTACGTCAGGGTCGTCGGCCGCGAGTTCATGCATCATCATGAAGCTCTCGCTCTGATTGGGCCGGCGCACCCGATCGACGGTCGAGGTCACGATCGTCGACGTGGAGAACGGCATGTAGCCGCGATGGGCCGCGTTCTGTTTCATGGCCATCTTGGCTTCGAGCGGCAAGGCATGGAACGAACGCGACGCCTCGAACGCGCGCCGCCGGATCGCGTCCGCCACGCCATGGCCGACGATGCAGAAGAAGCCCACGGTTTCCAGCGCCGACACGATGGCTCGGCCTGTCGGCGCAAACTCCGGCTGCGAGGCCGCGACGGCGGCGACATCGACGACCGGAATGCCCGACATGATCCAACTCCGTTGCAACCTCGAAGTTTACAGACAGGACGCTATTGACCAAAGCCCGCCACGGCCAACCTGGCCAAGCCAGATGCTCCCGCGTTCCAAAGCTGCCTCTCGACGAGTCGTTCCAGCGGTAATAGACATGGGTCACCCGTGGCGAGGAAAACTCGCCGTGCCGGCCAAAACCATTCGGCCGGACGCGGCATCACGGCAGCAGACATTGAATGTTCCTATCGGTGTCGCGTCGTGCAACGCCGTTTGGCCGCTCGGGTCTGCCTGCACCTGCGCCACGACACCCGGCAGGAGATTTTGCAGGAAGGACACCGAGTAGGCCGCGCCTCTCAGCCAGCGCTCGCCGTAGAGCCGGACAAACATGCAGTTCATCAGCCCGATCGAATAACGTCCCGGCGCGATGATGTCGGGAAGGCCGGCGGCCTGCGCGATGGTTTCGACATTGTGGATGCTCGGATGCAAACCGTAGACGTCCTCTTCGGCCTGGAAGAAGCGCAGGATGTCCTCGCGCTGAAGCGGCTTGGGTCCGAACGATAGGACCAACGAAGGTCTGGCTGCCTCCGCTGGCCGCGACACCCCGGAGGGCTGGGCTGCATCGCGCGATTGCTTCCGCAACGTGGCGACCTCGCGAAAGTTCAGCAGCATGGTATTCTCGACGCGGCAGACAAGGTCGCCGTCGTCGTCCGTTGTCTGCAGCTGAAAGACGGCGTAGCGGCCACCGCGGCGTTCATACTTGCCGGAGACCTGACCCGTCACATGAATCGTGGCGCCGAGGTGGATCGGCTTCAGGTGGGCGACATCGCACTTCGCGTGGACGCTACCGCCCCACGAGTATCGCCGGCGCATGACCCAGGAATGCTGGCCGCACAGGAAGCTCGGTTCCGCATACTCACGGCCGTCCGGGCCGGTCACGAACGCGGTTTCGTCGATGGAATACGATGCAAACCGCTTCCGGTTGAAGTCTTTGGGGACGACGTAGGTGAACGGCCCGACGCGATCGCCGATCGGCACGGTCTCGTAGACGAGGGATTCCACCGTCACGACTTCCTCGCATCTGGGGGCGCCGCGGTCGCGGATCGTCAGGCGGTTGCCCCGCCGTCGACCGGCAGCGCGACACCGGTCACGAAAGAGGCTTCGTCCGACAGCAGGAACAGCGCGGCGTTCGCGATCTCCTCCGGCTGCGCCGGACGTCCGGTCGGGTTCAGGCCGCCGCGCTGCTGGACCAGCGCCTCTACATCGTTGGGCGGCGGGCCGGCGCTGTCCGGCCGGGCGACGAAGACCCGCAGCATCGGGGTATCGACGGTGCCCGGGCAGATGGCGTTGACGCGGATCTTCTCGCGCGCATAGCGCTTGGCCAAGGCGCGGACGAAGCCGACCACAGCGAACTTCACCGCCGAATAGACCGGGCTGTACACCGAGCCCTGGACGCCCGACGTGGACGCCGTGAACAGCAAGGCGCCGCCGCCGCGGCGACGCAGCTCGGGGATGGCGGCGTCGGTGGTCACCAGCACTGTCCGCACGTTGAGGTCGACGGCGCGCTCGAACTCGCCCATGTCGATGCCTTCGACCGCCGCCGGCCCGGGATGCCCGACATGGTTCCAGACGAAATCGAGGCCGCCGAACGCCTTCACGGTGCGCTGCACGATCTCGCGCGCGAAGTCGTCGCTGCGCAGGTCGCCGCTGAGCGCAATGGCCTTGCCGCCATTCTTCTTGATCTCCTGCGCGACGGCCTCGGCGTTGGCCGCATCGATATCGACGACCGCGACGCTGGCGCCCTCGCGCGCGAACCGCTGCGCCCCGGCCCTGCCCATCCCCGACGCCGCCGCCGTGACGATCCCGATCTTGCCCGCGAGCCGCATAGTTTCCTCCTCTTCTTCCATCCCAGCTTCTTGCGCGCTGGAACCCCTGTCAAACGGCCGGCACTGCATGGAAGAACTGCGCGGAAAGGCTGAGGCGGACCTTTTCCTTTTGGACCGCGCGCGTCCACGCGCGCTCATGGGCGTCAACGCATGCAGGACTTTCGCTCTTCGCTTCGCTGCGAGCGAAGGCGGGCGTGGACGCCCGCGGTCCAAAAAGCTACAGCCAGCCCGGCACGCGGTCGGCGGCAATCAGGTCGTCCAGCGACTGGCGCGGGCGGACGACTTCGTAGCGATCGCCGTCGACCAGCACTTCCGGCGCCAGTGGCCGTGTGTTGTAGCTCGAGGACATCACCGCACCGTAGGCACCCGCCGACTTCACGGCGATGACATCGCCCGCGGCCAGCGCCGGCATCGGCCGGTTCTGGGCGAGGTAGTCGCCGGACTCGCAGATCGGGCCGACGATGTCGGTCAGCGCCGTCGGCCCCTCCGCCGACGGCTTCCTGACCGGCACGATGTCGTGCCAGGCCTCATAGAGCGTCGGGCGGATCAGGTCGTTCATCGCGGCATCGACGATGACGAACGAACGCGCTGCGCCCGGCTTGACCAGGATGACCTCGCCCAGCAGCACGCCCGCGTTGCCCACGAGACAACGGCCGGGCTCGAAGCTGAGGGCGCAGTTCAGCCCTTGCGTCTCCTGGCGCACCATCGCCATGTAGTCGTCGACGGCGAACGGCCGCTCGTTGGACTCGTGGCGGTAGACGATGCCGTAGCCGCCGCCGAGATCGAGGCGCTCGATGCTATGACCGTCGGCGCGCAATTCGCCCACCAGGCCGCGCAGCTTGCGAATGGAATCGCGGTACGGATCCAGCGACAGGATCTGCGAGCCGATATGCATGGCGACGCCAATCACCCGCAGGTTCGGCTTCGATCCGGCATGGGCATACGCCTCGCGCGCCAGGTCGATGTCGATACCGAACTTGTTCTCCTTGCGCCCGGTCGTGATCTTGGCATGGGTCTTCGCGTCGACATCCGGGTTCACGCGGATGGCGATGTCGACCCGGCGCCCCAGGTCGCGGGCGACGCCATCGAGCGTGTCGAGCTCGGCGCGGCTCTCGACGTTGATCTGCCGGACGCCGGCCTGCACCGCCTCGCGCAGCTCGACATCCTTCTTGCCGACGCCGGAGAACACGATGTTCGAGGCCGGAACGCCGGCCGCGAGCGCGCGGCGCATCTCGCCGATCGACACGATGTCGGCGCCGGCGCCGAGCGCGCCGAATGCCCGGATCACCGCGAGGTTGCTGTTGGCCTTCAGCGCGTAGTGCACCTCGGCATCCAGGCCGTGCGCGGCTTGCGCGAAGGCGCGGTAGTTCGCGCGCAGCGCCGCCAGCGAATAGACATAGGCCGGCGTACCGACCTCGCGGGCGATCCGCGCCAGCGGCACGTTCTCGGCGACCATTTCGCCGTTGCGATAGACGAAGGGTTCCATGGTGCGGCCCGATCTACTTCTTCCGTTGCTTCTGCTGTTCGTCGGTCTGCCACGGCACCGGGTCGGGTTTGGGATAAGGACGCTCCGGCGCCGACTTTCGGCCGCTGGGCGGGTCAGGCTCGCCTTTCTTGCCGCACGCCGCCAACGGTGCCAGCGCCAACGCGGCAAGGAGGATCCGTCTGCCGGGCGCCATGACCTAGCCCTTCCGCGTCGTCGCGCCGAGGAAGCGCCGCCGTGCCGCGGCGACCGAGCGCTTCACGTTCTTCGGCGCCGTGCCGCCGAAATTCGCGCGGGCGGCGACCGAGGCCTCGACGGTGAGCGCGCGATAGACGTCGTTGGTGATCGCCGGCTCCACGGCCCGCATCTCGTCCAGCGACAACGCGCCCAGGTCGACGCCCTTCGATGCCGCGAGCGCGACGAGCTTGCCGGTGACGTGGTGCGCCTGGCGGAACGGCAGCCCCAGGCTGCGCACCAGCCAGTCGGCGAGATCGGTGGCTGTGGAATAGTCCGCGGCCGCGACGGCACGCATGCGGTCGGCATTGGCCTTCAGGTCGCGCACCATGCCGGCCATCGCCGCCAGCCCCAGCTCCAGCGAGTCGGCGGCATCGAAGATCGGCTCCTTGTCCTCCTGCATGTCCTTGCCATAGGTGAGCGGCAGGCCCTTCATCACGACCGCCAGCGCCGTGAAGTCGCCGAGGATGCGGCCGGTCTTGGCGCGGGCCAGCTCGGCGGCGTCGGGGTTGCGCTTCTGCGGCATGATCGAGCTGCCTGTCGTGAAGGCGTCTGACAAGGCGATGAAGCGGAATGGCGCGCTGCACCAGATGATGATTTCCTCGGCCAGCCGCGAGATGTGCACGGCGCAGATCGTCGCCGCCGCCATGAACTCAAGCGCGTAGTCGCGATCGGCCACGGCATCGAGCGAGTTGGCCATCGGCCGGTCGAAGCCCAGCGCCTTGGCCGTCATGTGGTTGTCGATGGGGTGCGGCGAGCCGGCCAGCGCCGCGGCCCCCAGCGGGCTCTCGTTCATCCGCCCCCTGGCATCCGAGAAGCGCCCGCGGTCGCGACCGAACATCTCGACATAGGCCAGCAAGTGATGGCCGAAGGTCACGGGCTGCGCCGTCTGCAGATGCGTGAAGCCCGGCATGATGGTGGCGGCGTATTCGTCGGCACGCTCGATCAGCGCCGCCTGCAGCTCGCGCAGCAGCGCCTCGGCCCGGTCGGCGGCGTCGCGCACCCACAGCCGCACGTCGAGCGCCACCTGGTCGTTGCGCGAGCGCGCCGTGTGCAGGCGGCCGGCGGCGTCGCCGATCAGCTGCCCCAGCCGCGCCTCGACGTTCATGTGGATGTCTTCGAGCTTCGTCGAGAACGCGAACGTGCCGGCATCGATCTCGCCCTCAATACGACGCAGGCCGGTGATGATCTCCCGGCCGTCGGCGGCGGAGACGATGCCCTGCTTCACCAGCATCTCGCAGTGCGCGATCGAGCCCTTGATGTCCTGGCGGTACATGCGGCGGTCGAAGCCGATGGAGGCGTTAATGCGCTCCATGATCTCGGCCGGCCCGGCCGCGAACCGGCCACCCCACATCGTGTTCGACGACGCGGGCGGCGCACCGCGGCCGGCGTCGCCCGCTGCGACACCCCGGCGCATGTCAACCGACTTCACTTTCCTGTTCCCCGCCATGACGCCACGGACCGAGTTTCGTTAGGATGGCGGTTATGGCACAGCTTCCATCGCATTTCTCGCGTCTCGTGCGCACTTTGCGCGTGCTGGCGATCGCACTGCCCGTCGCCCTGCCGGCGGCAGCGCAGGACACCAGGCCGCCGCTCGCCGGCACCATGAGCAAGTTCGAGCTTTCGGCTGAACAGGGGCCGGCGCCGGCACTGGCGTTCAAGGACAAGGACAACGCCGACGCCACGCTGGATGCCTTCAAAGGCAAGGTGGTGCTGGTGAATTTCTGGGCCACCTGGTGCATCCCCTGCGTCAAGGAGATGCCCAGCCTGAACCGGCTGGCGGAAAAGATGGGCCGCGACAAGTTCGCGGTCGTGGCGCTGTCGCTGGACGGCCCGTCGCGGCCGAAGGTCGAGCCGTTCATCCGCAGCCGCAACCTGGATCATCTCCAGGTGTTCTTCGACACCCAGAAGAAGTCCTACGGCGCGCTCAACGTCGTCGTGCTGCCGACAACGGTGCTGATCGACGCCCAGGGCCGCGAGGTCGGCCGCCTGCAGGGCGACGCCGAATGGGACACCCCCGAAGCCGAGGCCCTGGTGCGGCACGTGCTCCGCTCCTCACCCTGAGGAGCGAGCGCCAGCGAGCGTCTCGAAGGGTGAGCTACCGCAAGGTGCTGCGACAATCTGCTCACACGAGCCGTCGTGCCTGTTGCTCACCCTTCGAGACGGCCGCTGCGCGGCCTCCTCAGGGTGAGGAGCGAGGCCGTACAGCCAGGGGTTAGCCCGCCAACCCTACCGGGTCGGCATCGGGCGTTCGCCGGAGTAGTCGTAGAAGCCGCGGCCGGCCTTGCGGCCGATCCAGCCCGCCTCGACGTACTTCACCAGCAGCGGGCACGGCCGGTACTTCGAATCGGCCAGCCCCTCGTACAGCACCTGCATCACCGACAGGCAGGTATCCAGGCCGATAAAGTCCGCCAGCTGCAGCGGCCCCATCGGGTGGTTGGCCCCCAGCCGCATCGCCGTGTCGATCGACTCGACGTTGCCGACACCCTCGTAGAGCGCGTAGACCGCCTCGTTGATCATCGGCAGCAGGATGCGGTTGACGATGAAGGCCGGGAAGTCCTCGGCGTTGGCCGGCACCTTGCCGAGCTTGATCGTCAGGTCGCGGATGGTGCGGAAGGTCTCTTCCTCGGTCGCGATGCCGCGGATCAGCTCGACCAGCTGCATCAGCGGCACCGGGTTCATGAAATGCATGCCCATGAACCGACCCGGCCGGTCGGTGACCGACGCCAGCCGCGTCACCGAGATCGACGACGTATTGGTCGCGATCAGCGCCGTCGGCGTCAACACCGGGCACAGCTTCTTGAAGATCTCGCGCTTGATCTGCTCGTTCTCGACCGCGGCCTCGATCACCAGGTCGCAGTCGTCGAAGAGCTTGTAGTCGAGCCCGGTCTGGATGCGGCGCAGGGCCGCGTCCTTGTCGTCGGGCTTGATCATGCCGCGGCCGATCTGCCGGTCCATGTTGCCGGCGATCGCCTCGAGGCCTTTCTCGATATGGGCGGCGTCGAGATCGACGAGCTTCACCTGGAAGCCCTTCAGCGCGCAGACATGCGCTATGCCACCGCCCATTTGGCCGGCGCCGATGACGCCGATCCGCTGGATCATCTCAATCCCCCGATAGTGTCGGTGCGGCCGACCGCCCCACGAACCGCCGCGTTGCGGGTGTCATTTCTTGTCGATCGCCGCCGTCAGCTCGGGCACGATCTGGAACAGGTCGCCGACAAGGCCATAGTCGGCGACCTGGAAGATCGGCGCCTCCTCGTCCTTGTTGATGGCGACGATGGTCTTGCTGTCCTTCATCCCGGCCAGATGCTGGATGGCGCCGGAGATCCCGACCGCGATGTAGAGGTCCGGCGCCACGACCTTGCCGGTCTGGCCGACCTGGTAGTCGTTCGGCACGTAGCCGGCGTCAACCGCGGCGCGGCTGGCGCCCAGCCCGGCCCCGAGCTTGTCGGCCAGCGCCTCGAGCATCTTGAAGTTGTCGCCCGATGCCAGGCCGCGGCCGCCGGACACGACGATCTTGGCGCTGGTCAGCTCGGGCCGCTCCGACTTGGAGACCTCGGCGCCGACGTAGCTGGACAGTCCGCTGGCACCGGCGCCGGCGACCTGCTCGATGGCGGCCGAGCCATCACCTGCCGCCGCCTTGAAATTCGTCGGGCGAACCGTCAGCACCTTGATCTTGTCGCTCGACTGCACGGTCGCCATGGCGTTGCCGGCATAGATCGGACGTACGAACGTGTCGGGCGAGATGATCGACACCGCCTCCGAGACCTGGGCGACATCGAGCAGCGCCGCCACGCGCGGCATAACGTTCTTGCCGACCGTATCGGCAGCCGCCAGCACGTGGGTGTAGCCAGGCGCCAGCTTCACCACCAGCGGCGCGATGTCCTCGGCGACCCAGTTGGCGTAGGCCGCGTCCTCGGCCTGCAGCACCTTGGCGACG
>Ga0187894_10001136_pt1 | contig 35211 bp, 25 predicted proteins | sample GBC1701081metaG_FD_136650 | JGI IMG/M metagenome (GOLD analysis project Ga0187894, IMG submission 136650) | White microbial mat communities from a lava cave in the Kipuka Kanohina Cave System on the Island of Hawaii, USA - GBC170108-1 metaG ...
TGTAATGCCGCAGGAACTATTTCAACTGAATACGCGCCGATTACCGGTCAAGCTGTTGCTGCTCTTGTTGCTGATTGCGGCGATAGTTTGGTCGTACCACGTCGTTCGCTGGTACGCCGGCAATACGATGGCCGATTATTTCGATCCTGCGGAGAACAACTTACGGGTCGCGCAGATGGCCGCATCGCTCGCGCCGGACGATCCTTTAACGCGCTGGCGGCTGGCCCAGGCGACGCAGAAGAACCTGCCGTTGGACCAACAGATGCAGGCAATCGCGGAGTATGAAAAGGCCGTCAGGCTGTCGCCTAACGATTACCGCTTTTGGATGGCGCTCGGGATTGCCAGCGAACAGGCCGGCGATCGGGTGAAAGCCGAACAGGCTTTGAAACAAGCAGTCGCCCTGGCGCCCGCGTACGCATATCCGCACTGGTATCTCGGCAACCTGCTGTTGCGCGGCGGCCGCTACGATGAAGCGTTTGCGGAGCTGCGTATTGCGAGTGAAGCCGATCAGAAATTTCAGCCGCAACAGTTCAACCTCATTTGGGAAATTTACGGCGCCGATCCAGAGGGTTTGAAGCAAGGTGTCGGCGAGAGTTCGCTGGCAAAGGCGAAGTTCGCGTTGTATTTGCTGGGCCGGCAAAAGTATGAAGAGGGATTGCGCTTGTGGGAAAGCCTCAGTGCGGATGAGAAGAAAGCGAACAAGGAGACTGCGGAAACCATGGTCAACACCCTGGTGACGACGGCTCACTATCACGATGCGTTGAAGGTCTGGAACGACATCGCGCCGAACGAAAAGTTTCGCGCGGTAGTGGGTAGCGTTTTTGATCCCGGATTTGAAGAAGCGAGCACTTACGGACCCGAGATGGCGTTTGGTTGGCAAGTGACGCAGGTGCCGCAAGTGCAAGTCGGGATCGATCCCGTGAAGAGTCACAGCGGCGCAATCAGTTTGCGGCTCGCTTTTCACGTGCGTTCAAACATCGAGGACATCAAGGTGTCGCAACTGGTTCCGGTCGCGACAAACACTGAATACGATTTTGAGTTTTACGTCAGCACCGAAAAGCTCGAGACCGGAGGTCCGACGCTGGTGCAGATTGTCGATCCCACGACATCGGGGGTTTTGGTTAGTTCACCGGGCGCGCCGGGCGGTACATCTGATTGGACGCGCGTGGCTTTGACGTTCAAGACTGGTGACAAGACTGAAGCAGTGCTGATCAGGATCGTTCGGCCTTCGTGCGGTACGCAAGAAGCGCCGGTCTGTCCGATTTTTGGTTCTGTGTGGTATGACGACTTCAGTTTCAAACGAAGAGGTTAGCGTTATCGTAGCTGAGCCCGCGCCGTTGGAGGCGCCGCAGACTCAGGATCGAAGCGTCTATCGCATCCGGCACACGCTGGCGAGCAGGTTTGCCTTCCTCACGATCTGCATTGCGATTGTGACCTCGGCGCTTGCGTACGGCACGGTTCATTACTGGGCCCTCGCGCTGTTCAATCTCGGTGCGCTGACGATTCTCGTTTTGTGGGTGGCGGATGGCTGGCGCCTGGGTAGCGTGCGCATTAGTCGCAATCCGCTTCAGTTGCCGTTGCTGGGCGCGGTGATTCTGGGGCTGGTCCAGTTGCTGCCGTTGCGCGCGGCGGCCGCTGGTTTTGTAAACACAGTGTCGCTGGATCCCAATTCGACCAAACTCGTGATCGTGCAGTTGGGGACGCTTTCTGTTTATTTCGCTGCGACGCTCGTGTTTGTCGACACGCCGCACCGGCTTCATCTGCTGGTGCGGACGATTATGATCTTCGGTTTCTTTCTCGCGATCTTTGGTCTGACGCAGTCGTTCACCAGTCCGACGAAAGTCTACTGGATGCGCGAGCTCAACCAGAGCACGGCGTTTGGTCCGTTCATCAACCGCCACCACTTTGCGGGTTACATGGAGCTGACGATCTCGCTGCCGCTCGGATTGTTGCTGGCGGGTTCGATCGATAAGGAAAAGCGTCTAATCTATCTGTTTATTGCCGGACTGATGGGCGTCGCACTGGTGATGACGAGTTCCCGCGGCGGCATCATCAGTCTGGTGGCGGAGATTGTTTTTCTGGTGATCGTGACGGCGATCTGGAAAAAGCAGGGCGAGCGACGGCGCGTGAGATCGAGCCGCGTGAAAGGCGTCGCCGCGAAAGTGGCGCTGGCGGGCGCGTTGATCGTCGGACTGTTTATGGGCGTGGTCTTGTTGGGCGGTGAGTTTTCGCTGAATCGTTTTATCGATAGTGTCAACACCGACGATCCGACGACCGGACGCGCGCACTTTTGGTCAGTGACGCTCGACATGATCAAGGCGAATCCGGTTGTCGGCACAGGTCTAGGCGCTTACGGTGTGATCTACACGCGCTACGACACGCGCAACGGACTCTATCGACTCGAGCAGGCGCACAACGATTATCTCCAGATTTTTTCCGATGCAGGTGTGGTCGGCGGTGCGCTGGCGTTCACGTTTGTCTTGGTTCTCTTTTATCGCGGGTTTGGGCGGGCGAAGTCGCGCGATGATTTCCGGCGAGGCGTTGCGCTCGCATCGCTGGGCGGGTGTTTCGCCGTGCTAGTCCACAGCTTTTTCGACTTCACGCTGCACACGACCTCGAACGCGCTCCTGTTTCTGGTCCTCGCAGCACTTGCCACCTTGAACGGACGAGTAGAAGATGCACCTCGGCGCCGGCGCCGTTCCAGTGCCGAAGCCCCTGCTGAACAGCATGAAAGCTAAACTAACTCCAGCTTTGAAAGAGAAGTCTTCCGTTCCGGGTTTATGCCTGGAGGCGGTGTTGCGTCATGGAAAGGTTGACGCGCTGAATCACAAGGCCGACGGCAAGTGGATCAACATGCCGGCGGAAACCTTCGTCGAACGGGTGAAAAACTGCGCGCTCGGTTTGGCCGCGCTCGGCATCCGTCCCGGCGACCGCATCGCGCTGCTTTCGGAGAACCGGCCGGAGTGGTCGATAGTCGACATGGCGATCCTGAGTCTCGGTGCGATCAACGTTCCCATCTACACGACGCAGGCCGTCGAGCAGGTCGAGTTCATCCTGTCCGATTCCGGCGCGAAAGCGATCTTTATCTCCAACCGGCGGCTCTACAAACACGCGCAACCGGCGTTGGCGAAGCGTCCAATGGAGCACCTGATCTTCTTCGAACCGGAAGTCGCTGAAATCATCGAACGGGGAGTCTCTTTAGAGCTGGTGGAACAACGCGGCCGCGAACACGCCGAACAGCGGCCTGACGCTTTCGAGGCTTATCTTCATTCCGTCAGGCCGGAAGATCTCGCGACGATCATCTACACCTCGGGCACGACCGGCGAACCAAAAGGCGTGATGTTGACGCACAACAACTTCATGTCAAACGTGCAGTCGATCGCGAAAGGTCTGCCGATTGGTCCGACAGACGTGGCGCTTTCAGTCTTGCCGTTATCGCACATCTTTGAGCGTGATGGTTTTTACGTCTTTTTGTATTGCGGTGTGTCAGTCTATTACTCGGCTTCATTCGAACAGGTGGGCGAGAACCTGCGTGAGGTTGCGCCGACAGTGATGACTGCCGTGCCGCGCCTGTTTGAGAAGGTCTATCACCGCATCATCAAGAAAGGCATGGCGGAGACAGGCGTCAAGAAAAAGATTTTCCTGAGTTCGCTCGAGGTGGGCCAACGTTACGGCGAGCTGAAAGACAAGGGAAAGTGGATCTCGCCGCAGTTGGCGGTCAAACAGAGGTTGGCGAGCAAGCTGGTCTTTTCGAAATGGCGCGCGGGCGTCGGCGGGCGTTTGCGGTATTTCGTTTCGGGAGGCGCGCCGCTCGCGCCGGCTTTGTCGTACGCCTATATCGCGGCGGGGATTCCGATTCTCCAGGGTTACGGCGCGACTGAGTCGTGTATTGTTTGCGCTAACCGCCCGGGCAACAACAAAGTCGGATCTATTGGAATCCCGTTTGAAGGGATTGAGCTAAAGATCGCCGAGGACGGAGAGATTTTGATCCGTGGCGAGAACGTGATGCGCGGTTATTACGGACAGCCGGAAGCGACTGCGGCGGTCCTGAAAGACGGCTGGTTCTACACCGGCGACGTCGGTTACATGGACAAGCAAGGCCGGCTTTACATCACGGATCGCAAGAAAGATCTCTTCAAGTTGTCCAATGGCAAATATGTCGCGCCGCAGTTGATCGAGAGTTTGTTGAAGGAGAGCGAGTTTGTTAGCCAGGTAGTGGTTGTCGGCGCTGGCCGCAAGCAGCCGGCGGCGCTGGTCGTGCCCGACTGGGAAAACTTGAATGAAGCGTTGGCGAAAGCGGGCGAAAAGTCCGTGCCGAAGGATCGAGAGGAGTTGAGCCAGTATCCAGCCGCGATCAAGATCGTGCAACGCGACATCACTAACCTGACCTCGGCCCTTACCGATTACGAACGCATCCGGCGCGTCGCCTTGCTGCCGAACGAGTTCACCATCGACGGCGGCGAACTGACACCGACACTGAAAGTAAAGCGCAACGTCATCGACGAGCGATTTGGTGCGCTGATCGACGATCTCTACAACTAAGCCACAAAGAGGCACAAGAAGCACAAGAAGGTAAGCAGGCAGCACCGCTGACTGTCGGGTAGTACGCTCGGTAATAGGTCTCGCCCGGTAACAGGTCTCGCCCGGTAATAGGTCTCGCCGTAGGTCACCAAGTCCTGTCTACTGTTTTGTGCTTTTTGTGCCTCTTTTGTGGCTTAAGACTTCGAAAACAGAATCGACTCGGCGAGGATGCGGAGGTTCATCGGGATCTCCGGTGGACGGCGCTGGTGGCCTCCAGGTTTGTGGTGCGCCAGCAGGGGCAATTCCGCGTTGCAAAACTCACAATCAGCCAAATGCGTCCGCACCAGCGCCGCGACCTTCCGCGAGAGCTTTTCCGAACGAAACGACAGCAAAGTCGACGACGCAGGACAAGCGGCTGTCTTCCGGAATGTGAGTTTTGTGCGTGAGCTGTTCATGTGGCCTTACTGCTTGTTCAACCCTACGAAACACCGAATCTCCTAATGTTTCCAGAGCTTTTGTTAAGTTTCCCTTAGTGTTTCCCAAGTTTACACTTAATGTAAAAACTTGTTGCCCGTTCTTGAAAATGCTGCTACCATGCCCTCGTCGGTCAGGTGAGTGAACCCGCTCAATTGCCGTAAATCTCCAGGAGCACCACCGCCATCGCGCGGTAATCCCTCTGTTACCCACATCTCGAAATTAACAACCACCCGGTAATTTTGTCGGTCAGCGATGAGCCAACGTGAACCTGTCGTTTCAGAGTGAAATCAGCCACCACCCACCACACCCGGAAACTGAAGTTAGCGCAGAAAGAAATGGGGCTAATACGGACAATCCCGTGAAATCCATAAGTGAAGATTCCGAAAAAACAGTGGCGCCCAGCGCGACTGATAAACGGCCGCAGCCCAGAACGCGCCGCAACGACCGATCGGGCAAGAATGCAAAGTGGGTCGAGAGCCTGCGATCTTCAGACGTTAATCGCCTGTGGACTGACCTGCATCGCATCGTGTCGCATCATCCGTTAGTCAGGGCTTCACGCAGCGCCGGCCTGCTGATCGAAGAGGGAAGTGGTGCGGCCTACACAGACCTGACGCAGGAACTCTTTGTTCAACTTCTCAGCAAGAACCGTTTCGAGCACTACCTCGAAACGGACATGTCTGATTATGAAATCGAATGCGAGATCAGCCAGATCGAGTTGACGAATCTGCTTACGGCTGAACTCCGCAAACGGCACCCCGAAAGCTATCGTCTCGCGCGCCGCATCTCGACGCTAATCCAGTCGAGCACAAACTTCCGGCGCTTCGATTCCAGTGGCATTGACGACGAGCCCCATCGCCGTCTGGCCGATCGTGTTTACGGTTTGAGTGAGTGGAACAACGACAAGCAACGACGCGGTTCGCAGGATGTCGAACAGCGGGTGCAGATGATTCCGGTCAGACAGCGTGACACACGAATGGTGGGCTGCACGGGCGATTCGCAAGTGGTAATCAGCAATCCCGATCTCGAAGACCTGATTGTTTCGGTGCTGGATGCGGTTGATTCGCCGGTTGACGTGCGCACTTTGCGCAGTTTGGTGATGTCGCGTCTGCCGGTGATGGACATCTACCTGGTGCCGCTCGACGGCGACGACAGCGATAGCGACAACAGCAACAGCTACGAGCCTGTAGACAAGCGCGAGAACCCGGAAGAGGGTTTGGTTAGACGCGAATCGGAACGCGAAGCGGCCGGTTTTGTCGATCAGTTTTTGACCAGTCTGAACGAAGCAGTACGCGGCAAGGTCAAGCAATACAATCGCATCATCGGCGTGCTCTGGTACTGTTACTTGAGCCCGGACCATGCAACGCAGTTGGAAGTAGCGGCGATATTAGGCGTTTCGGATTCATTGGTTTCTGATTACCGGCGGCGTATCGAGCAGGAGTTACGCGCGCTGTCTTTCAGCGAGGTGGAAGAAGCAAAGCAGTTTGAACTGGCGCTACGAGCTCACGTCAAGACGCTGGTCTTTGAGTTTGACGAGAAGGAAGTAGTAGTCTAAGGCGCCATAAGTTCGAAATATCCACAGATTACGCTGATTCGTAAGTCGGTGTAATCTGTGGTTTTTTGTTGCCGTATGAGTGCCCCCCTGAAAAAAGTCGCCGGTCGATCGAAGACCCTGATCATTCTGCACCGCATTGTTGATAATTGGCGGCGGCGCCGGGCGTTTCAAGCCGGTCAAACGACGAATGCCTACGGTTCGACTCACGAATTCTGGTCACTCGAAAAGAGTGTCGATTACATCACCCTGGTCTATCGCGAGTATTTGGAGTATTCCGGACTGACCCCGGACACACTTCGCGGGCGCCGCGTGCTCGAAGTCGGACCGGGGGACAACTTCGGCGTCGCGCTGAAGTTTCTGGCTGACGGCGCGGCGAAAGTCGTCACTCTCGACAAGTTTTATTCGGAGCGAAACGAGGAGCAGCAGACGCGTATTTACCGCGAGTTACGACAGCAGTTGAGTCCAGAACAAACCGCTGTGTTCGACGAGTCGATAACGTTGGACGGAGGCGTGGAGTTAAACAAAGACCGGATTGAATACATCTACGGGCATGGGATCGAAGAAGCAGATCGGATTTTAGAGCCCGAGTCGTTTCACTTCATCGTCTCGCGTGCCGTGCTGCACAACGTTTACGAGATCGATCGAGGCTTTGAGGCAATGGACCGCCTGCTCGCGCCGGGTGGTTACATGGCCCACAAGATTGATTTCAGCGATGAGAACATGTTCAGCAGCCGCGGCATGCACCCGCTCACGTTCCTGACCATACCGGAGAGCATTTACCGGTTGATGGCCAAGGATTCCGGCAAGCCAAACCGCCGTCTTGTAAACGACTACCGGGAGCAGATGCGCAAACGTGGTTACGACGGCAAGCTGCTGGTTTCGTCAATCGTCGGTTCGGGGGCTTTGTCGCCGTACAAGGTGAAGATCGAACGAGGTGTGGATTACGGCAACAAGACGGTCTTGCTGATCGACGAGATTCGCTCGAAACTGGCGCCGCCGTACCGAAATCTGGCGGAGGAGGAACTCGCCGCGGCGGGCATCTTCCTCGTGGCCCGGAAGCCGGCGTAGGACAGGCTTTCCAGCCTGTCGGTATGATTCCGGTGACAGACACGAATGTCTGTCCTACTGCGCAGAGCCACAAATCCGGCTGGAAAAGGCTGGATTTTCGTTGTTTAATGAGCCTTAGTCGGCTGTCACGGGAGGCTAACATCAGAGTCGTCGAGATCATCTTCTGGATTGCAGTTGCGGCCATCGGTTATACCTACGTTGGCTATCCGCTGCTGCTGATGGTGCTCAGCAAACTTCGCGGCAAGCCCGTCATGCGCCGCGAGTTTGAGCCAGCCGTCACGGTGATCATTGCGGCCTACAACGAAGAGCGCGACCTCGCGCAAAAGCTCGAAAACACGCTCGCCCTCGACTATCCGAAAGACAAACTCGAGATCCTCGTCACTTCCGATTGCTCGACCGATCGCACTGATGAAATCGTCCGCAGCTTCGAATCACGCGGCGTTCGCCTGCACCGCCAAAAGGAACGACTCGGCAAGACAGCCGCACAAAACGCCGCGGTCGAAAAAGCCACCGGCGAGGTTCTTTTATTCTCGGATGCGACGACGCACTATCGTTCCGACGTGCTGCGTTCGATGGCGCCATCGTTTGCGGATCGTTCGGTCGGTTGCGTCACCGGTAACGTCATCTATTCCCACGACGTCAATTCGAGCGTGAGTCACGGTACCCGTTCGTACTGGAACTATGAATTCCTGCTGAAGAAACATGAGAGCGCGATCACTTCGCTGATCGGCGTTTGCGGTTGCATGTATGCCGTGCGCAAGTCGGCTTACGTGCCGCTCTATCACGAAGCTTGTAGCGACTTTCTCGTGGCGACGACGATGGTCCGGCAAGGACTCCGGGCGGTTTACGAGCCCGATGCGGTCTGCGTCGAAGAACCAAACGCGAGAGCACACAAAGAACTGGCGGTCCGCGTGCGCATCATCGCTCAGACCCTCGCGGATCTGTGGCGCAATCGCGACGTGCTGAATCCGTTTCGCAAGGGCTTTTATGCCGTGCAGCTACTCTCGCACAAGGTGATGCGTTACCTCGTGCCGCTGTTTTTGATCGTGCTGTTTGTCGCTTCAGGGCTGCTGGCAATCAATAGGCTTTTTTACGCCGCTATTTTCGTTGCCCAACTTGGATTCTACGCTGCGGCGGCTGTATCGGCGTTGATGGTCCGGTTCGGCATCAATTCCCGCTGGCTGGCTTTGCCTCAGTATTTCGTCATCACCAACCTGGCTTGTTTGATTGCTTTGTTCAAGCTGGTGCGTGGTGAGCGCTACATCAAGTGGGAACCGGTGCGGGAACGCGCTGCAAGTGTATGAAGAACGCTATTTCAATCGATCTTGAAGACTGGTTTTGCGTGCATAACCTCTCCGGGGTTATCAAACTGCAAGACTGGGACAACTGCGAGCTCCGCGTGCATGAGAGCACGGAACGTTTGCTGGCGCTCTTCGAGCAACACCAAACTCGTGCGACCTTCTTCGTGCTGGGCTGGGTTGCGGAACGTCTACCGGATTTGATCCGCAAAGTCGAAGCCGGAGGGCATGAGATCGCGGTCCATGGCTACAACCATCTGCTGCTGACTGAAATCACTCCGCAGGAGTTTGAAGAAGACCTGGTGAAGGCACTTGAGGTGATCGAGAAATGCGGCGTGAAGTCGCGACCGATCGGTTTCCGCGCGCCCTCGTTCACGGTCGTTGAAAAAACCAAACCGTGGGCGCTGCCGATTCTCGAAAAGTACCAGTTCAAGTACGACTCGTCAGTTTTCCCGATCGACTTTCATCCCGACTATGGCGTGGCGAATGCGCCGTTGACGCCCTACAAGATCACGGACGGTCTTTACGAGTTTCCGCTGAGCGTTATGGAAATGTTCGGCCGGCGATTCCCATTCGGCGGCGGCGGTTACTTTCGCCTGTTTCCCTACGCCTACACCAAGTTTTGCCTGAGGAAGGTGAACAACGGCGGAAGGCCCAGCGTGTTTTACCTGCATCCGTGGGAAGTGGATCCGGGCCAACCCCGCGTGAAGGATTTGTCTCTTTCGAAAAAGATTCGACACTACCGCAACTTAGATCAAACCGAGAAGAGATTCGCGAAGTTACTAAAAGATTTTGAGTTTACGACCATGAGAGAGGTGCTTGGCCTGTGATGAACGAAGAGCTACTTGCCCAGCGACGGTATTGGAACAACGAGGCTGACGCGTTTCAGCGCATTTACACCCATCGCAAGTCGAAACTGTCGAACGTGCTCGATGGCGTGTTTCGCAAAGACATGTACGAGCGGTACGTGTTTACGATCAAAAACTGCGAACCCATTCCCAACAGAACGTTTTTGGATGTCGGCTGCGGAAACGGTCTCTACAGTCTCGAGCTGGCTCGCAAAGGCGCGGCAAAAGTTTTGGGGCTCGACATTTCGGAAGTGATGATTGGACTGTGCAAGGAAGCGAGCGAGAAAGAGAACCTCGCCGGCCGTTGCCAGTTCATCCAGACAGACTTGCTTGAATACAAGGGCAGCGAGAAGTTTGACGTTAGTTTCGGCATTGGCCTGTTTGACTACATCAAAGACCCGCTGCCGGTGCTGAGGAAGATGTGCGAGATGACTTCAGACAAAGTGATTCTCGCGTTTCCCAGGTACTGGACCTGGCGCGCGCCGATCCGCAAAGTAAGACTGAACGCGCGCGGTTGCGACGTCTTTTTCTACACGAAATCAAGACTCGACCATCTGCTGCGTAAAGCTGGTTTTCAGCGTCACGAAGTGCACAAAGTCGGAAAACTTCATTGCGTGATTGCATATCCGTAAAAACGAGCCACGAAGAGGCACAAGAAGCCCAGGAAAGTTTTGAGTTCAAGCATTAGCTTGCCGCGTCGATGAGAAATAAGCCCGAAGCTCTCGATTATGAAGGCGTCTTTCCCCCGAAGTTCTCGCGTCCTCGCGAAAGTGGACCTGTAGAACCCGAAGTGGTTTTGACTCCTTCCGGAGCGACGGGCGCGGCTGCGGCTGCGCTCCCGTCCAGTGCCGCCTCCGGCATTGCCGCGCCGGCAATTCCCGGCAAAGAAGAAAAGCCAAAACCGAGCTTCATGGAACTGGAAGCGGGGAAGTGGACCGCGCGCAGAGGCCACGGTCTGACCTTCGTCTGTCTCTTTGTTTTCAGCATCGTGCTTTTTCTGCGGCCGTACGAATTGATCCCCTCACTCTCTTCGTTGAAGTCGATGGCGTTCTACGTCGGTATCGTGACGCTGGCGGTTTTCGCCGTGACTCAGGTGGCCACTGAGGGAAACCTGACCGCGCGTCCGAGAGAAGTGAACATGGTCCTCCTCATGGGTCTGGCGGCGTTGCTATCGATTCCCATGGCCATCGATCCGGCTGAGGCGTGGAAAGAGTTTTCGGAACTGGTAATCAAGACCGTTCTTATCTTCCTCGTCATCGTAAACGTCGTGCGCACCGAGTGGCGGATGCGGTTTCTCTGGTTCCTGATTCTCGGCGTGAGTATTTATCTCAGCATCAGTCTCATTTCCGATTACCAGGCAGGCGTCTTCAAGATCGGTGAGGCTGAGACAAACACGCAACGCGTAGCCGGCGCGATCAAAGGTCTCTTCGACAATTCAAACGATCTCGCGCTGCACCTCGTAACGATCATTCCGATCGCCTTCGTGCTCGGAATTGAAAAGAAGGGTTTGATTCGCAAGATCGTTTATTTTCCCATCACGCTTTTGATGGTGGCAGCGGTGATCATCACGTTCTCGCGCGGCGGATTTCTCGGTTTGATCGCGATGACATTGGTGCTGGCGCGCAAGCTCAGCCGGCGCAATAAGGGCGCCGCGATCGCCACGCTGGTCCTCGGAGTTGTCTTCTTCTTTGCGGTCGCGCCGGCGACTTACTCAGGACGGCTAGCCACGATTTTCGACTCTGCCTCCGACCTTACCGGCTCTTCCAGTCAACGCACGCAGGTGCTGAAGCGATCGATTCTGGTCGCCTTGCGATATCCGCTCTTTGGCGTCGGCGTCGGAAACTTTCACCACAAGTCGTTTCAGGAACTGGGCACGCACAACGCGTACACGCAAGTCGCCTCGGAAACCGGAATCGCGGCGATGATCTGCTACATAATTCTCCTCGTGCATCCGTTGCGGAAACTCCGCCTGATGGAACGTGAGATGTACGAGCGCAAAGAGAGTTCGCACTACTACTATCTCTCGATTGGGTTACAGGCAAGTTTGGTAGGTTACATGGTGGCGAGTTTCTTCGCTGCGGTGGCTTACCAGTGGTACGTCTATTATCTCGTCGGCTATGCTATCGCCTTGCGGCGTATTTACTACCTGGAGCAATCCGAAAAACTTAATCCATCATTACCCGCTAGATCCATACAAGTGTGATTGCAGACCGCCCCATCAGACTAATCCGTTCGCCGTCTTTGTCCCCGTTTGATTTGCTGCGAGAACTGCGCGGGCTCTGGCAGTACCGCGATCTCTTCTACACGCTCAGCGTCCATCGCATTAAAGTTCGCTACAAGCAGTCGATACTCGGCTTGGCGTGGGCCATCCTTCAGCCGCTGTCGCTGATGTTGATCTACACGGTGATCTTTTCGAAGATTGCGAAGGTGCCGAGCGAGGGCGCTCCGTATGCCGTCTTTGCTTATACAGCGCTGCTGCCGTGGACGTTTTTCTCGAGTGCGTTGACGAATGCGACTTCAGGGCTGGTGAATCACTCGCAGTTGGTAACGAAGGTCTACTTTGCGCGGGAGATCCTGCCGTTAACTTACGTCAGTGCAGCGCTGTTTGATTTCTGTGTGGCTTCGACATTCCTGATCGCGCTGTTCTTTTATTACGGAGTCGCGCTAACGCTTAACGCGCTGTATGCGATTCCGATTTTGGTTTTGCTGACGATGCTGGCGACGGCGTTTTCGCTGGTCTTTTCGGTTATACAAGTGCGCTTTCGTGATGTTGGCGTGGCGATGCCGCTGCTGCTTCAGTTATGGATGTTTGCCAGCCCGGTGGTTTATCCGCTCAGTGCGGTACCGCAGCGTTTGCGAGGTCTTTATGCACTCAATCCGCTGGTGGGTGTGATTGAGAATTTCCGGCGCGTGATGTTGCAAGGCACTGCGCCTGATTTTTATTCGCTTGGCATCTCGGCATTGGTCGCGGCGGTTCTGCTTCCGGCGGCTTACCTGTACTTCAAGCGTGTTGAAGCGACGATGGCCGACATTATCTAAAGAATGATCGATCTGAGTCTAAAACAAGTCTCGAAACGGTATCGCATTCGACACGAGTCGGAGACGGCCGGTTCGTGGCTGAGCAAGGTCGCGTCGCTCAAGCGGAAAGAAGATTTCTGGGCGCTGAAGGACATCAGTTTCGAGGTGCCGCGAGGTCAGGCGCTCGGAATTATCGGTCATAACGGAGCGGGCAAGAGTACGATCCTTAAACTGCTTTCCAGAATCACGACGCCGAGCGCAGGCGAGATCATGATCAATGGCCGGCTCTCGGCGTTGATCGAAGTCGGCTCGGGCTTTCATCCGGAGCTCACCGGAAGGGAAAACATCTATCTCAACGGTTCAATCTTGGGCATGATGCGGCGCGAGATCACGGAGAAGCTCGACAGCATCGTGTCGTTTGCGGAGTTGCGGCAGTTTATCGACACCCCTGTTAAGCGTTACTCGTCCGGCATGTACGTGCGCCTGGGATTTTCGATCGCGGCCCACTTGAATCCCGACATTCTGTTGTTGGACGAAGTGCTGGCGGTTGGTGATGCCGCGTTTCAGGAGAAGTGCATCGAGCGGATCACGCAACTGCAAAAGAGCGGCACCACGATTGTTTTCATCTCACACGATCTGCGCGCGGTGCAGAAGTTGTGCGATCGCGTGATCCTTTTGAGAAAAGGTCGAATCGAAGCCGACGGTGATCCCGAAGAAACAATTGCGCTCTATCAGAGCTCGTCGCAGCAGCTTGGCTCGCATGCTGCGGGCCGGCTCGGTCAGGAGCCGAGTCACGAAGCCGTCATCACGTCGTTGACGTTCTACGACGAAGTTGGCAACGAGTGTCTTTCCTTCGAAACCGGAAAGCCGCTGAAAGCCGTCTTGAACTATCGCGTTGATCAGCCTTTGACGGACGTGATTTTTGAAGTGCAGTTTCATTCGCAGGAAAACCAGTTGTGTTCCTTCTTCAGCAGTGAAACGATTGACGAACAGATCGATCTCGAAACCGGCGAAGGGACGATGGTGTTTGATTGCTTTTCAGTCGGACTCGGTCCGGGGGTTTATTTTGTCGACGCCGGGATCAGAAATCGCCGCGCGCCCTACGGCATCGACATCGACTGGCGCCGTCGCTGTCTCGCCGTGAGGATCGATTACGATCGGCACCTGCGCGACTCTTTCTACATGCCGTATGTTTGCCGGCACACACCTCCACTTCTCTCCGAATTATCAGCCGTTGCGTTATCGCCCCCGACTGCTACCTGCCTGAAATAGTGTTGATGTTGACTGATGACGATGAGTGCAGACGACACGCGCGACACCGTACTCGCGCAACAGGCGCAATCTACACTGCCGATCCACTACATCTTCGAAAAACGCCAGGGCCGATCGCCCGCGCTCAATGCAGGCGAAGACGAAGACATGTACCAGAGATTATTAGCCGCAGGAGCACGCGGGATGTATGTGCCGGAGCTGATCATCTATCACTTCGTTCCCACAGAGCGGCTCACAAAGCGTTATCATCGTGCCTGGTGCTTTTGGCAGAGCGTCTCGAGCGCCGTACTTGACCGCATCCGCCCGCAGCCGACAGCATACGTGTTGGGCGTGGCGCGATATTTCTACGGCCGGGCGCTGCGCGGGATGTTCCGTTTGGTTAGTATCTGGAAACCGGGACCGGCTGACCGTTTTTCCAAAGAGTTGGCTCTCTGGGAGTTAGCGGGGTTTTTTTACGGCAAGCACTTTTATCGGCCTGAATAACTGAGGGTTTATGTGCGGCATCGCCGGATTTATTGATTACTGGGATCGGCGCCAAATTGAGTCAGTCGAGCGCGGACGCCTGCTGAAGAGCATGTGCGACGTCATCAGGCATCGCGGTCCGGATGACGACGGTTTTCTGCTGAAGGACGGCGTGGCGCTCGGAATGCGGCGCTTGTCGATCATCGATCTCGCCGGCGGCGCCCAGCCAATCTCCGGTGAAGACGGTTCGGTGACGATCGTCTTCAACGGTGAGATCTACAACTTCCAGGAACTCAGACCCGAACTCGAAAAACGCGGCCATACTTTCAAAACCCACTCAGATACCGAAACGATCGTTCATGCTTATGAGGAGTATGGACCATCATGCGCGAATCATCTGCGCGGTATGTTTGCGCTCGCCATTTGGGACGACAAGACTCGCGAACTCTACATCGCGCGCGATCGCGTCGGAAAGAAACCACTCTACTACACCATCACGCCCGGACAAACACTCGTCTTCGGTTCCGAGATCAAGTCGATCCTGGAGCATCCCGACGTGCAGCGCCAGATCAACCTGGAAGCGCTCGACGCGTATTTCACGCTCGGCTACGTTCCAGACCCGCTGACTATCTTTCGCGACATCCACAAACTGCCGCCGGGACACTACCTGACATTTTCCAACGGCCGTCTGCGCACGCAACAGTATTGGGATTTCAATTTCGAGACGGCGGAGTCGCGCAAACCGGAAGACTATCTCGACGAACTGCGTGCGCTGCTGAACGAGTCAGTGCGCCTGCGCCTGATCTCGGATGTTCCATTGGGCGCATTCCTGTCGGGTGGTATCGATTCGAGCACCATCGTGGCGCTGATGGCGCAGCACATGAATCAGCCCGTCAAGACCTTCTCGATCGGGTTTCATGAAGACAGTTACAACGAGCTCAAATACGCGCGCCTGACTGCCAAAAAACTCGGCACCGACCATCACGAATTCTTCGTCACGCCGCAAATCTGCGACGTCATCGACGAGCTCGTTTGGCATTTCGACGAGCCATTTGCCGATCCGTCGGCGATTCCGACGTTCATGGTTTCCAAGCTTGCACGCGATCACGTCACCGTTGCTTTGTCGGGCGATGGTGGCGATGAGTTGTTTGCCGGTTACACGCATTACGTGGTCCAGGAAAGCCGGCGCGCGTTTTCGGCGTTGCCAAAGGCCTTGCGTGCGGGCGTGATGCGTCCTTTGAGTTATCGTTTGCCACACGGAACGTGGGGCCGCAATTATTTGCACAACATCTCGCTCGACCCGATCGACCGTTATCTCGACAGTCTTTCTTACTTCACGGAGTTAACGAAGAAGACGCTTTACACAGCTGACTTCCAGCGCGCTTTGGGAACGACGGATCGGGTGGCCCGCAGTTTCCGCGAGTACGCCAGTTGCGTGAAGACAAACGAACCCTTGGACCAGTTACTGTACATCGACGGCAAGACCTATTTGCCCGGAGACATTCTGACGAAAGTCGATCGTATGAGCATGGCGACGTCGCTGGAAGTGCGCGTGCCGCTGCTGGACCACAAACTGATCGACTTCGTTACCAAAGTTCCGGCGTCATTAAAGCTGGCCGGCACGGAAACCAAACAGCTTCTCAAACGAGTGGCGCGAGATCTGATTCCGGCGGAGATACTCGACCGGCCCAAGCAGGGATTTGGAATACCGTTGGAACAATGGATCAACCGCCAGCTACGCGACCAAATACGCGAGACGTTGCGCGAACCGCGCACGCGTCAACGAGGTTACGTAAACTCCGGTTACGTCGATCTCATCCTCGACGAACACCACAAAAACCGCCGCGATCATTCTTTTCCGCTCTGGGCGTTGCTGATCCTCGAATTGTGGCATCGTCGCTACATTGACCACTCCCCGCGCACCGTGGAATCGAACGAGACCAGTGCCCTGCCCGTCACTGTCTAGATGGTTGATCAACCTGCACCACTGAGGATCGGAATAGTCATCGATTCGTTTGCGCAGCCGCGTTGGGTGCGACGGTCGTTGGAAAAGGTGCTGGCTTCAGAAGTGGCGAGAATCGAGTTGGTTGTCAAAGTCGATCAGCAGCAGGCTGCGAACGGCAGTTTTCTTTACCAGTTCTACAACCGAGTCGATCGCAGTCTCTTCGCCGCGGACGCGTTGGAGTTGGTCAGCATCGAAGATTTGTTAGGCTCCGCGACGGTTAGCGACCACATAATACGCCCCGATCTCGACGTGCTGGTTAACTTCGCTACTAACGAACTGAACGCGAAGTTTGCCGGTGTCGCTAAGCACGGTGTTTGGTTCTACTCTTTCGGCGAGGCTCCCGGCTTCAACGAAGTTTCGCAGGGCCTCCCGATCACATACTCCTCGTTACGAGCTCTGAAGGGAAACACGGAATCGCTCATCTACGAATCCGTTGCGCCGACTCTTAGCAGGTTTTCGATCCGCCTAAACAACAACACGTGTTACTGGAAGGCCGCTGCTTTTATAACCCGTGGGCTTGAGGATCTTTACGCTCAGCGCGCTTTCGAGAAAATCAGCTCCGGCCATCAAGCTACCTCGAAAGCACCCGGCAACGCTGCCATGATGCAGATGTTGCTCAAGCTCTCCGGCCGTGCGGCCGCGCGCGTTGTTGAGAAGGTCTCATCCGTCGAACAGTGGGTGCTGGCGTATCAGATTGGAGAAAGCGAATTCAGGTACCTGGTTCCGCCGCCTGGTCGTTTCTGGGCCGATCCGTTTCCGTTGAAGGTAGACGGCAAGTACTACATTTTTTTCGAAGACTACGTGAACGAGGCAGGCCGCGCGCACATTTCAGTAGCCGAAGTAGACGAAAACGGCATCGTCGATGGTCCAACGGAGGTACTAAAGCTCGACTGTCATTTGTCGTATCCGTTTGTGTTTGAGTGGCAAGGGAACTACTACATGATTCCCGAAACGGGCGAGCGAAATGTGGTGGAGCTTTATCGCGCGGTATCGTTTCCGTTCGAGTGGCGGCCCGAAAAAGTTTTACTGCAAACAAGTTGTCCTCTCGACGCGACCGTTGTAGAGGTCGACGGAACGTGGTGGATGTTTGTGAACATTGAGGAAGACGGCGTCGCAGTAAATTGGGACGAACTGCATCTTTACCACTCCGACAGTCTGTTTGGGCCCTGGAAACCACACGCTCACAATCCGATCGTCTCCGACGTTCGCTCGGCACGGCCCGCCGGCCGGCTATTCTGGTCGAATGATGTTCTTTATCGTCCCAGTCAGGACAGCTCGCTCAGGTACGGTTACGCCACGACAATCAACAGAATTTCCAACTTAAGTGCGGTAGCGTACAATGAGGTAGAAGCTGTAAAGCTGCTTCCAGATTGGGATGACAATATTATCGGGATTCATACCTTAAACTTCCTCGACGACCTAACGGTCATCGATTGCTTGACAAAAAGACGACGTGGGACAAACGTGAGATTTGGTTCGCCAAAGCGTTCGCTTGATCGTCTTTCCTCGGCTAACATTCAACCGCGCGGCGAAGCCAGTTCGAATAGCATTAGCAGAACGAAAATGTAATAACGGAGTTGTTCGTTGAACCAGACGACGCCCCCTCTCGTCAGTGTTATCGTACCTGCTTGCAACGTCGCCGATTACATCGGCGATGCGCTCAATTCCTGCTTCGCGCCTACGACTTACGCGATCGGCTTTACTATCGCATGATTACCAAATACTGAACTTGTCCAAGCCCAGCGTCCTACAAATCGTTCATGGCTTTATCGAAGGCGGGTCGGAACGTCAGATGATTCAGAATGTGACGTTGCTCCAGGAGAGCGGCGACTATCGAGTGCATGTGGCTTCGTTGAGTACGGGCGGCGTCTTGAGACCGTTGATTGAGCGCTTGCAAGTGCCGATCATCGATCTGCCGCTGACGAGCTTCTACGATGCAAACATGGTCCGGCAAACGCGACGATTCCTCTCGTATTTGAAAGAACACCAGGTCGAGATCGTTCATTCGCACGACTTCTACTCAAACATTTTCGGTATGACTGGCGCCTCACTCGCGCGCGTTCGTGGACGTGTTGCGTCCAAACGTGAAACAACCGGCACGCGTACGACTGCGCAAAGAGCTGTTGAACGCAATGCTTTCAAATTGGCCCATGCGGTTGTGGCTAACGCGACCGCGGTAAAAGACCAGTTGATCGGCGAAGGTGTGAGCAAAGACAAGATCGCGGTCATCTACAACGGCATCGATCTCACGCGCTTCAACCAAAACGGTACTCGCGATGACGCGCTCGCTCGTTTGAATCTGGAGAGCATTCGCGGCCGTCCGGTAATTACGATGGTGGCGAACTTCGAATATCGGGTAAAAGATCACCCGATGCTTTTGCGCACCGCTCAGCGCGTGACACGCGAAGTTCCGGAAGCAATCTTTGTCATCGCGGGTGAAGGAGAGTTGCGAGCAGAAACGGAACAACTCGCCGCGGAACTCGGCGTGAAGGATTGGTGCATGTTTACCGGCCGCTGCGCAAGCGTGCCGGATCTTCTCGTGGCTTCGGATATTTGTGTGCTGAGCTCACAAGCCGAAGGCTTTTCGAATTCTATTCTCGAGTACATGGCCGCAGGACGGGCAGTCGTCGCCACGAATGTCGGCGGCGCAAGCGAGGCAATCGTGGAAGGAGAGACCGGTCACCTCGTCAATTCTGGTGACGACGTCGCAATGGCCGCGCGGATTATCGATCTACTGCGAAATCCAGAGCGCAGAGAGGCGATGGGACGGAGTGGACGGCGCGTAGTGGAAGAACGATTCTCATGTGAGAGCCGGCTGTTGAATACGTCAGCTCTCTATCAAAGGATGTTGCATTGAGCCTGCGAGTCTTGATCGTTGCTGCCTCCCTGGACATCCTCGGCGGTCAGGCAGTTCAAGCCGAGCGGCTGGTGCGACATCTAGAGCAGGAACCATCGGTTGAAGTCTCTTTTCTACCAATCAATCCGCGGCTGCCGGGCAAGCTGCGAAAGCTGCAATCGATCAAATACGTCCGCACGTTGACGACATCGATTCTTTACTGCCTCAACCTGCTGCGAGAGGTGAGAAAGTACGACGTCATTCACATCTTTTCTGCTTCTTACCTCTCGTTCTTGATTGCGCCCACGCCTGCGATCCTCGTCAGCAAACTCTACGGCAGGAAAATCGTGCTGAACTATCACAGCGGCGAAGCGGAAGATCATCTGCGGCGCTGGCGGCGTTCGACGATTCCGATATTGAAGTTCGCGGACGCTATCGCAGTTCCTTCAGAATATCTGGTGCGAGTCTTTGCCGGCTTCGGGATTGAAGCGACCCCCATCTTCAACATCATCGAACTCGACAAGTTCTCCTTTCGCGAGCGGATGCAACTGCGGCCGATATTTCTTTCCAATCGTAACCTGGAAGCTCATTACGGCGTTGACTCTGTGCTTCGTGCGTTTGCCTTGATTCAGCGACAGGTTCCGGACGCATGGTTAACCGTTGTGGGCGATGGCCGCCAACGACAAGCTCTCGAACGGCTCGCAACAGAATTGAATTTGAAACAGACTTTGTTTGCCGGACGCGTCGAACACGAAGAGATCCATCGTCACTACTCAAATGCCGACGTTTTTCTCAACGCCTCGCGCATCGACAACCAACCGCTTTCCATCCTCGAAGCATTCGCGTGTGGTCTGCCTGTGGTGACGACGAATGCCGGCGGAATTCCCGACATCGTCACTGATGGAGAAACGGGTTTTGTCGTTGCTGTAGATGATCATCAAGCACTGGCCCATCGTGCATTGGAATTGCTTTCCGACTGCAATCAAGCAGTAACAATGACGCGCCAGGCGCGCGAAGAATGTCGCCAATATACCTGGGCAGTAGTTTGTGGTCGTTGGCTTGGTTTGTATCGCAAACTCGCCGAAAAGAGTCGTTGACAGACCGACTTTCGGTTCTTGATTCTTATCTAAGGCCCGGTGTTACTAAAGACCGATGTGTTAAAGTTCGCACTAAATTATGAACTTCTCCTCGAAAGATCCGGGCGGCGGGTTGGCTGAGAAGCAGGCAAGAGTTTGAGCTCGCTGACTACAAAAATTAAGAAGCTCAAAGGGCTGAAGATGGATGAGATCGGCGTGCGCGTTGCGCAGCAGGTCGCCATCCTCTCGGAGCGTAGTGGTTGGTCCAGGCACATTAGTCTTCCTTCTGACGAAGAGCTACTCGGTCTGCTTGATTCGGGTCTTAAGTCCGTGTCTGAGTTTGTCGAACAGCGGCGCCGTAGAGATGAACCCTATTTTTTCCCGGCCTTTGACTCAAAGGATTTGACGTTGTCGGAGTTTCGCCGTCGCTGGCCCGAAGCAGAGCCGCGGATTCTGAAAATTGCCGATCGGATTGGTGAAGGAACGTTCAATCTTCTTGGTTTGCGGGAGCTGAAACTCGGCGACCCGATCGACTGGCATCTCGAACCTCTATCTGGCAAGCGCACGCCGTTGGTTCATTGGAGCCAGCTCAACTATCTCGATGCGGAGGTTGCCGGTGACAAGAAGATCACGTGGGAGTTGAACCGTCACCAGTATTTTCTCACGCTCGGCCGCGCCTATTGGTTAACCGGTGATGAGCGCTACGCGGAAGTTTTCGTGTCGCACGTCACGTCGTGGATGGACCAGAATCCACCGAAGCTCGGCATCAACTGGGCCAGCAGTCTGGAGATCTCTTTTCGATCGATCTCGTGGCTTTGGGCGCTTCAGTTCTTTCGCGAATCGCCGTCGCTCAACGCTGACGTGTGGTTGCGCATGGTGAAGTTTCTTTACCTCAACGCATCGCACCTGGAAACGTATCTCTCGACATATTTCAGTCCCAACACACACCTCACGGGCGAAGCGCTCGGACTCTTCTACATCGGATTGTTGCTACCGGAGTTCCGCGACGCGGCGCGCTGGCGCGACCTCGGATTCGAGATCCTCGAATCGCAACTATCGCGGCACGTGCAGCCTGACGGCGTCTATTTCGAACAGTCGAGTTACTACCATCGCTACACCGCAGACTTCTATATCCATCTCGCGGTTCTGCTTCGGCGCAACGGCATGAAGCTGCCTGAAGCGCTCGAACCAAAGCTCGAACTGTTGTTGGACCACTTGATGTACCTCACGCGGCCGGACGGCACGACTCCATTCTTCGGCGACGACGATGGCGGCCGGCTTGTCATGCTGGACGATCGCAGGGCAAATGATTTTCGTTCGGTGCTTTCAACCGGAGCAGTGCTCTTCAATCGCCCGGACTACAAGTTCGTCGCAGGTGAGACAGCGGAGGAAACGCTTTGGCTGCTGAGCGCCGAAGGTTTGCGCTCGTTTGATGATCTCGCAGCCCGGCTCCCCACAAAACAATCGATGGCGTTTGCAGACGGCGGTTACTACGTTATGCGCGACGGCTGGTCGCCCACTGCCAATTATCTTCTCTTCGATTGCGGCCCACACGGCTGGTCCAACTGTGGCCACGCCCACGCCGACGCGCTCGCGATTGAGGTAGCTGCCGGCGGTCGGACCGTGCTGGTCGATCCGGGAACGTTCACTTACACCGGCGGCAAAGAGCTGCGCGACTGGTTTCGCGGCTCGGCTGCGCACAACACCGTCACGGTTGATGGCGAATCGTCGTCGATTCCGGCAGATACCTTTTCCTGGAAAACAAAGACTTCCTGCGAACGTCTCGCCTGGTTTGAACACGAACGTTTCACTTACGTCTCCGGCCGCCACAACGGTTACGAACAAATCGGCAAACCCGGCACACACACTCGCAGCATTTTGTTTCTAAAACACGATTACTGGCTCTTACAGGATCGGCTTGAGCTAACCGGAAGACACCAGTTCGAGCAGTGGTTCCACTTCGACTCAAATCTCCCCTCAGATCTGCTCGAGATCGCGAGTTTTGCGGAAAAAGGCGCGTGGGCGAAGGAAGAAGGCTGGGTTTCGCACTGTTATGCACAGAGGGCGCCCGCGCCCGTCCGCGTCTTTTCGGCCACTGCGGCCGGCGAGTTTGAAATCATCACGTTCCTGCTGCCGCAACGCTCTACCAGCACCGTAATAGAGCAGATCGAGGTCGATGGGGGCCGCGGTTTCGAGCTCCGCAACGAGCTCTCGCGCGATGTCGTGCTCATTCGCGACCCCAGCGCGCGACTTGCGCAAATGGCGTCGGTGGTTTCAGACTTCGACTGCGCCTGGATGAGATTCACGGGCAGCGATCCGACTCCGGACGAGATCGTTTTGGTTGGAGGGCGCAACCTGGAGCTGGATGGCACGAAGATTGTAAAGTCGGCCAAGCGCGTCGAGTATTCGCACCGAAAACGCGACGCAGACGACATTCCCGGGAAAACATATGTGCGGAATTAACGGAATCGCGTTTTCGCGCCGGTCAGGCAGTCAAATTGACGCGACCGTGCTCAAACGCATGCGTGATGTCATCACGCATCGCGGTCCCGACGATGAAGGCATTTTCGTCGACGGCCGCATCGGCCTGGGCCACCGGCGTCTGAGCATCGTCGATGTCGCTGCCGGCCACCAGCCGATGACGAATGAAAACGGTTCGCTGCACATCACCTACAACGGCGAGATCTACAACCACGCCGATTATCGCGAGCTGCTGATCGCTCGCGGCCACGTCTACAAAACACATTGCGACACCGAAACGATCCTCCATCTCTATGCTGAGTATGGCGACGATTGCGTCGATCACCTGCGCGGCATGTTTGCTTTTGCGATCTGGGATCGAAACAAACGCGAGTTGTTCATCGCGCGCGATCGACTCGGCGTGAAGCCGCTTTACTACGTCCACACGGCAGACGGTTCGCTATTTTTCGCGTCCGAGATCAAGGCGCTGCTCGAAGCGCGCGCGGTGAAATCGGAATTAAACTTCCGTGCGTTCTCCGATTACCTCGCCAACCACGCAACCTCAGGCGAAGAAACGCTCTTCGCCGGCGTGAAGCGCTTGCTGCCCGGTCACACACTCCGTTGGCGCGATGGCGAAATCAAAATCAGAAAATACTGGGACGTCAGTTTTGCGAAACAGGAGCAGGCCAGCCGCAGTGATCAGGATTACATCGCCGAATGGAGCGAGCTGTTCAGAAAGTCAGTGCAGCTCCGGTTGATGGCCGACGTGCCGCTCGGCATGTTTCTCTCCGGCGGTATCGATTCGTCAGCGATCGCGGCAGTGATGAGCACGCTCGTCGATGCGCCGGTCAAGACCTTCTCGGTGGCTTTTGCCGAACGGGAAGCGAACGAACTCGAATACGCGCGGTTGGTGGCGCAGGCGTACAAAACGGACCATCACGAAATAGTAATCAGTCCGGAACAGTTTTTCGCCAAGCTGCCTGATTTGATCTGGCACGAGGACGAACCACTCGCGCACCCGTCGAGTGTTGCGCTTTACTTCGTTTCGCACCTTGCTTCGCAGCACGTGAAAGTTGTCTTAACGGGCGAAGGCAGCGACGAATTGATGGCGGGTTATGCTCGTTATCGCAAGACGATTCTGAATCTCGCGGTCGGCGAGCATTATCATCGCATGGTTCCGAGCGGCGTGCGCGATCTGGTGCGCAAGCAATTTGCCGGTATGACCGGCTCGAAGCTGCGTTTGAAGCTGGGCCGCACGTTTCTCAATCTTTCGCCGGATATCGAAAGCATCTATTTCGACAACTTCTCCGTCTTCTCCCGTTCGTTGCAGCAGCAACTACTCACGCCGCCCACGATAGAACAAATGGCAGCCATCGATCCGTACGCCGGTGTGCGAAGCGTGTTGCAGGACACTGACGCCCAATCGTTACTCGATCGCCTGCTCTACGCCGACATCAAGACTTATCTCCACGAACTGTTGATGAAACAGGACCAGATGAGCATGGCTGCTTCGGTTGAAAGCCGCGTTCCGTTTCTCGATCACAAGCTGGTTGAGTTTACTTCGAGTCTGCCGGAAAGACTGAAACTGCGGCGTTGGACCACGAAGTACGTGTTGCGGCAGAGCATGAAAGGTGTTTTGCCGCCGGCGATTCTCGACCGGCCGAAGATGGGTTTTCCGGTGCCGCTGGGTAAATGGTTTCGCGGCGCGTATGCACCGGTGTTGGACGAATACGTGCTTGGCAGCCGCGCGCTTGAACGCGGGATCTTCAACGCGGACTTTGTCCGTTCGCTCGTAGAGCAACATCAGCGTGGCGAAGCGAACCATTCGGAACGGTTGTGGTCGCTCGTGAATCTGGAAATGTGGTTCCGTCGCTTCATCGACGGCGAGAGCGCCGGCAATCACGCGGGCAGTCACTTCGCAAACGCCGACGAAAGCTTGCTGGCCACGGCGCGAACCTGAACGATCATGGGCATTATTGGCGGATCAGTCGGATACCACTTGCTGCGCCGGATCAGTACGGACGGCGAGACGGGTTATTGCGACGGCAGCGCTTACGAAGGCGTGAGCAAGATCGAAACACTGCTCGGCAAACGCATCTGGGAAGAGACGAAAGACAAGGTCGTGATCGACTTCGGCTGTGGCGACGGTGAAGACGCGGTGGAAGTCGCCAAACGCGGCGCGCGAAAAGTTGTCGGGATCGACATTCGTGAACATGCTTTGGCCCGAGCGCGGAAGAGGGCGGCGGAACAAGGCGTAGCCGGGCATTGCACCTTCGGCACCAAAACAGACGAGAAAGCCGACGTGATTTTATCGATCGATGCTTTCGAACACTTCGACGATCCGGCTGAGATCCTGCGCATCATGCGCCGCCTGCTGAAAGACGACGGCTGTGTGCTCGCGGCCTTTGGACCAACCTGGTATCACCCGTTGGGCGGTCACCTTTTTTCGCCGTTTCCGTGGGCGCACCTGATCTTCACCGAGAGGTCGTTGATCCGTTGGCGTTCTGATTTCAAGAGTGATGGCGCCACGCGTTTTTGTGAAGCCGAAGGTGGTCTGAACCAAATGACGATTCGACGTTTTCAGTCGATCGTTGCCGAAAGCGATTTTGAGTTTGCTGACTTTGAGCCGGTGCCGATAAGAAAACTAAAACCGATGGCCAACCGGCTGACGAGGGAGTTCACCACGGCGATCGTGCGTTGCAAGCTCGTGCCAAAAACAAAGTTGACATGATTTACAGAGATCTAGTGCGCATTCTCTGGTTAAAAACTGAATTGCTTCATCCGGTTGATAAGGGCGGAAAGATCCGCACTTACAACATGCTGAAGGAACTGAAACGTGAACACCACGTCACTTATCTGACGCTCGACGACGGAACGGCGACGGCGGACGAGCGTGCCAAAGCGACCGAGTATTGCCACGAGTTGCTGTGCATCCCGCAGCGGCGCCGGGAAAAGTTTACGCCGGGTTTCTATTTCGAACTGCTCTTGAACCTCGTGTCGCCGCGTCCCTACGCGATCAAGAAATATGAGTCGGCGGCGATGTTCCGCGAGATAACCGAGCTCGAACGTAAGAACGCGTTTGATCTGCTGGTCTGTGATTTTCTCGCGCCGGCAGGAAACGTGCCGCGCACACTGAGCACGCCCGCAGTGCTGTTTCAGCACAACGTGGAGGCGATGATCTGGAAGCGTCACTACGAAGTGCAGACCAATCCGATCAAGAAGGCCTATCTCTACGGGCAGTGGCGGAAGATGCGGGGCTTTGAGAAGGAGATGTGCGGCAGGTTTGATTGCGTCATCGCTGTTTCGGCCGACGATCGCGATCAGATGAAACGTGAGTACGGAGCGGAAGCTGTGTTTGACGTGGCGACCGGAGTTGACGTCGAGTTCTTCCGGCCGAGTGGCACAGTTCAAGCTGTAAAGCACAGGCTTGTGTTTACCGGTTCGATGGATTGGCTGCCGAATGAAGATGCGATCCGTTACTTCATGCGCGAGATCATGCCGTTGATCAAAAGGAAGCTGCCTGACGTCTCGCTGACCGTGGTCGGCCGGAACCCGCCTGCCGGATTGGTTGAGCTGAGCAAAGAAGATCCTTCGCTCATCATCACCGGACGCGTGGATGACGTGCGGCCTTACATGGAAAGCGCTTCCGCTTACATCGTGCCGTTGCGTATCGGCGGCGGCACGCGTTTGAAGATCTTCGAAGCCATGGCGATGGAAAAGGCAGTGGTTTCAACGACTGTGGGAGCTGAAGGTTTACCGCTCACTGACGGTTCGGACTTACTTCTTGCTGACAGACCAGACGCGTTTGCTGATGCCGTAGTTAGAGTGTTGAGTGATTCGGAGTACGCGTCTGAGTTGGGCCAACGGGCGGCTGCAAACGTCAGGCAGAACCACGGCTGGCGACAAGTCACCGATAACTTTGTTTCTATTTGTAGACAAGCGAAACGCCCACTGATTGACCACAAATCTGTATCATCTGTGGTTACTGGTTTGAATCCCGAGGTCAAAAACGTTCGATGAAAATTAGTATTTTTGGCATTGGTTACGTCGGCTGTGTTTCGGCTGCCTGTTTCGCACGCGCGGGACATGAGGTTATCGGCGTCGACGTCAACCCTACCAAGGTGGAGATCATAAACAGCGGCGCCAGTCCGATCGTCGAGCCGGGCATCGGCGACCTGATCCGCGACGTAGTGAAAGAAGGAAAACTGAGCGCCACGACTGATACGGCGCAGGCGGTTAAGTCGACCGACATTTCGCTCGTCTGTGTCGGCACGCCGAGTAAACCAAACGGCAGTCTCGACCTGGGCCACGTCGGACGTGTGTGCGAGCAGATCGGCGCTGCGCTCGCGGACAAGAGCGAACGTCATACGGTCGTGATTCGCAGCACGATGTTGCCGGGTAGTATCGAGAGTGTGGCCCAGCCGGCAATCGAATCGACCTCGGGAAAACGAGCCGGAAAAGATTTTGGTCTTTGCGTCAATCCCGAATTCCTGCGTGAAGGCACATCGTTGAAAGATTTCTACGCCCCAGCGTTTACGCTGATTGGAACCGACGACGAAGAGACAGCGAAGATCATCAGCAGTCTTTATTCCGGCATCGACGCGCCCGTCTTTACCACCTCGATGAAGACAGCGGAGATGGTGAAGTACGTCTGCAACTGTTTTCACGCGCTCAAGGTTAGCTTTGCCAACGAAATCGGAAACATCTGCAAGGCGCTCGAGCTTGATAGCCACGAAGTGATGAACGTCTTTTGCGCCGACACGAAGCTCAATCTTTCGTCTTACTACTTGAAACCCGCCTTTGCTTTTGGTGGTTCGTGCTTGCCGAAAGATCTGCGCGCAGTGACTTACAAAGCCAAGGAACTCGACGTCGAAGTGCCGTTGCTGACCGCAATCAGCATCACCAACCGGCTGCAAATCGAGCGCGCGCTGGAGATGGTGCTGCGCACCGGCAAAAAGCGCGTCGGGATTTTGGGTTTCAGTTTCAAGGCCGGCACGGACGACCTGCGCGAATCTCCGATGGTGACTTTGATTGAAACCCTGATTGGCAAGGGACTGGAATTGGTCATCTACGATCGCGACGTTTCGCTCGCGCGTCTGTTTGGCTCGAATCGCGAATACATCGAACACGAGATTCCGCACATCGCGAAGTTGATGCGCGGTTCGATTGATGAGGTGCTGGACGCCTCCGACACGATCGTGATCGGAAACAAGTCTGAAGAGTTTCGCCAGATTGAATCACGGCTGCGTCCGGACCAGACGGTAATTGATCTCGTGCGTTTGTTTGACCGCCCTTCGGGCAACGGCTACCAGGGAATCTGCTGGTGATCGTAATAAAGGCGAGCAGGCGCCGCACCGCCATCCGGATACTGGTTATTTGTATCTTGATTTGGCCGTTTGCGGCGTGGGTTGGGGCAAAGCTTTTGATAACTGAAGCACCACTCGCTAAAGCGGACGCGATCGTCGTGCTGAGTGGTTCAGCCAACTACAGGGAACGCGCGCGCGAGGCCGCACGGCTGCTGCGGGAAGGCCGCTCTCAACTAATCGTGATCACCAATGACAACGTACGTGGTTCGTGGTCCAGAGTTGAGCAGCGAAACTTGTACTTTTACGAGCGTACGCTGGAGGAGCTCCAAAATGCAGGCGTGCCGGACCAGAGTGTTGACGTGTTGATGAACCAGGTCGACAGCACGCACGATGAAGCGCAGTTGGTGAAGCAGTACGCAATCGATCATGGTTTTCGGTCCGTTCTGGTCGTCACTTCTGCTTATCACTCGCGCCGGGCGCTTTGGACGTTCTCGCGTGTTTTTCGCGACACGGGCATTCAAGTCGGTCTGACGCCGGTGAATCCCGGAACAGACTCGCCGCCACCCGCAACGTGGTGGCTGACCGCGCGTGGCTGGAGATTGGTGCCGACCGAATATGTGAAGCTGATCTACTACGTGGTTAAATACAGATGAGGCCATTAGCGATGGATCTGAACGCCGCAGACCTGAACGCCGCAGACCTGAACGCCGCAGAGATAGCCCGGGGAGAGCGATTCCAGTTTGGCCAGAACTGGTCGCAGTTTCTGCCCGCCATTGACGAGGAGCGCATTCAGCAGGCGGAGAAGTCGCTCCGGGAGATGCTGGAAGTCGACTCACTGAGCGGGAAGACGTTTCTCGACATCGGCTCCGGCAGCGGTTTGTTTAGTTTGGCGGCGCGCCGCCTCGGCGCTAGCGTTCACTCATTCGACTTCGATCCCCAGTCAGTCTATTGCGCCACGGAGCTGAAGAAAAACTACTTTCGCGACGATGAGTCGTGGAAGATTCAGGAGGCTTCGGTGCTTGACGGCGAGTTTATGAAGTCGCTCGGGCAATACGACGTCGTTTACTCGTGGGGTGTGTTGCATCACACCGGCGATCTTTGGACCGCGATGGAGAATGCGCAACAGCGAGTGGCGCCGCAAGGAAAGCTTTTTATAGCGCTTTACAACGACACCGGCAGTCAGAGTGCGCGTTGGCATTGGATTAAAAAAACTTACAACGGCCTGCCGGGGATTTTGAGATCGCCGTTCGCGGCTTTGGTTTGGCTTCCGAATGAACTGAAGCTGCTCGCGTCATCGGTGTTGACGCTTAATCCGAAGCGCTACATCGATTCGTGGACTCAGTACCGGCGCAACCGCGGCATGACGAAGTGGCGCGACATTGTCGATTGGGTGGGTGGTTATCCTTACGAGGTCTCGACGCCGGATGAAGTTTTTGACTTTTGCCGTGAGCGCGGTTTTCTGTTGACGAAATTGAAGTGCGGCCGAGTTGGTTTGGGCTGCAATGAGTTTGTGTTTGTGAAGCGCTAGCCACAAAGAAGCACAAAAAGCACAAGCGCCAAATAAGGGGGGTTGTGCCTCTCGTGTTTTTTTGTGGCGGTGAAGTGTGAATGTTAATTAGCAAGTCCGTCTGGAAGTTGTTGTTAGTGGTTGCGGTCGTGGCGATCGTCGGGATTGGCGTGGTCTTCGCGTTGAGACAGGTGCGAGGGACCTACAGCGAGAGTTGGAAAGCCGGCCGCCGCACGATCACCGTCGGACCAAGAGACAGTTTCCAGGCGGCGCTCAACGCAGCGCAGTATGGCGACGTGATTGTGCTTCAGGCTGGAGTTGCTTACACCGGTAGTTTTGAGTTGCCACTGAAGAATGGTACCGGCGAGATCGTCATTCAGAGCTCACGCGCGAGTGAGTTGCCGGAAAATGTTCGCGTCAGTCCCGTGCAATCCGCTCTCTTTGCCAAACTGCAAACGGACAATGTAGAACCGGTGTTGAAGACAGCCGCCGGCGCGCATCACTATCGCTTCGTTGGCATCGAGTTTTCCACGAGCGACGCGAATGTAAAGATTTATGACTTGATTCGCCTGGGCGGGGGACGTCGCGAGCAGAAGACGCTCGACTCGGTGCCGCATCACCTCGTCATTGATCGCTGCTACATTCACGGCTTCAACACGCAGGACGTCCAGCGTGGCATCAGCCTGAACAGCGCCGAGACCACGGTCAGCAACTCCTACATCTCCGAGGTTCACGGCGTTGGCTACGACACGCAGGCCATCGCCGGTTGGAACGGTCCCGGCCCGTTTCACATCATCAACAACTATCTCGAAGGAGCTGGGGAGAACATCCTGTTCGGCGGGTCCGATCCGGCCAACCCCGAGATGATTCCGTCAAATATCGAGATCCGGGGAAATTACGTTTTCAAGCCCTTGTCATGGAAGGTCGGGCATGCAACCTACGCCGGAAAACATTGGACGGTCAAGAACTCGCTGGAGTTGAAGAACGCGAAGAACGTAGTGATTGACGGCAACATATTCGAGAACTGCTGGACTGACGGACAGACCGGTATTCCGATCCTGTTCACGGTGCGTAATCAGGACGGCACGGCGCCGTATTCGATCATCGAGAACGTGACCTTTACCAACAACATCGTGAAGGGCGCGGAAGGCGGGCTGAATCTGCTCGGCAGCGATAACGAAAAGCCGTCGCAGCGTTCCAGCGGCCTGATGATCGCCAACAACTTATTCGTCGACATCCGTGGGCCATTCCTGACGATGAATGGCTACAACAAGGTCTCACTGATTCATAACACTCACTTTCAGACCCAGAACATCATGATCCTCTATGGCACGCCTGCCGAGCAATTCGTCTATCGCGATAATCTCACGATTCGCGGGCCTAAGGGTTATGGTGTGTTTGGCGACGGTTTGGGAGAAGGGGTTGCAGCGTTGAGGAAGTTTACGCCGGACGCGCTTTTCAAAAACAACGTCCTCGCCGGTGCAGACAGTTCGCTTTATCCAAAAGACAACTACTATCCGACGCCGGAGCGCGTCGGCTTCATGAATTTTGAAAAGGGCGACTACCGCCTTACGACTTCAAGCGCTTACGCGAAATCCGGTTCAGCCGGTCAGCCCGTCGGATGCGACTGGAGTAAATTAAATTTCAGTAAAAAGCCTGCTGCTGAATGACGAATTCTGAATGGCGAATCTGAATGATAGGCGCTTCAGTTAACGGAAAACGTCCTCTTCGCGTCGGTCTGCTGGTTGACTCACTCACTCAACCCCGCTGGGTTTCCCAGATCATTAGTGACATCAAATCGTCCTCGATTGCCGAGATCTGTCTGGTGGTCAAAAACGAAGCAATCACGCCGGATCAGCCGCGCGGCCGACTACAAGCCTACTGGAGAAACAGAAGCTACCTGCTCTACGCGTTGTATAACCGGCTCGACGCGCGCGTGCCGATGAACGATGCGGACGCATTCGAAGATGTCGACGTGCAGGAGCTGCTGGCGGACTGTCCGGTGTTTGGCGTCACGCCGTTGATGAAAAAGTTTTCTGACTGGTTCCCGGAAGAAGCCATCGAAAAGATTCGCAGCTACGATCTCGACGTGGCGCTCTCGTTTGGCTTTCGCATCCTTCGCGGTGCAGCTTTGCGCATCGCGAAGCACGGCGTCTGGTCCTACCATCACGGCGATAACCTCGTAAATCGCGGCGGGCCCGCCGGGTTTTGGGAAGTAATGGACGCGTCGCCGATATCGGGCTCGGTTTTGCAGGTGCTGTCGGAAGATCTCGACAACGGTGAAGTGCTCGATCGCACGTGGTTGCGGACCAGCGATCGTTTCTCGGTGCGTCTCAGTAAGAACAATCTCTATTGGCGATCGTCGAGCTTCGTCATGCGGAAGTTGCAGGAGTTGTACGAAAAGGGAAGCGCCGACCGCGAGCAGAGTTCTTTTCGTCCTTACTACAACCGCCTGCACAAGATGCCGACCAATGCCGAGCTCCTGCCGAAGCTCGCCCGGTTGACCTGGACCTACGCCACGAACAAACTCCGCTACGCGTTGTATTTCGATCAGTGGACGCTCGCTTATCGATTCCGGTCCAGCCCGACTGATCCCAACAACAGTTTTTACCGCTTCACTCAGCTGACGCCGCCGAAGGATAAGTTTTGGGCCGATCCGTTTCCGGTGAAACATCAAGGGAAGTACTTCATCTTCTTCGAGGAGTATCTCTACAAAGCCGACAAAGCACACATCTCGGTGATGGAATTAACCCAAGCTGGTTCAACGTCTGGCCCAACCGAGCCCGTGCCCGTCTTGAAACGCGACTATCACCTGTCGTACCCGTTCATGTTGCACTGGCAGGACCGCTACTTCATGATTCCGGAGACCGCCGGCAACAAGACTGTCGAGCTCTATGCGTGCGAGTCGTTTCCCGGCGAGTGGAAACTCGAGACTGTTCTCCTTGCGGGAGTGCCAGGACGCGATGCGACGTTGTTCGAGGTTGACGGTCTCTGGTGGATGTTCGTCGCCATCGCCGACACGGATTCGTCTGACGAACTGCACCTCTACTACAGTTCCACACCGCTCGGTCCCTGGAAGCCGCACAGGCAGAATCCGGTCAAATCAGACGTGAGAAACTCACGTCCCGCCGGCCGGCCATTTTACTGGAACGGCGATCTTTGCCGCCCCGCCCAAGACTCGTCGCAGCGCTACGGTTACGGCATGACGATCAACCGGATCGTACGCCTCAACACGGACGAGTTTGTCGAGCAGGAAATCTCCAAGGTCCTGCCGCAATGGCGCCCTGATCTGCGCGGCACGCACACCCTGAATATCTGCGAAGACCTCACGATTATCGACTGTTTAGTTCACCGCCGCCGCTAATGACCCGAAAAAGTCCCTTTCTGAACTCTTCTCTCTGTCTCTGTGCCTCGGTGGTTCAAAATACTTAGCAAAAACAACCACAAAGGCACTGAGACACCGAGACATTCGCCAACAAAATTAATCTTGACAAAACATATTGAAACAGGCCTTAATAGGTGTCGGTTGGTTATCAAGACCTCGCTCTTTTCAGATTCACGATTGCAACGATAAAGGCAAACCTGTTGCGAAGCAGGGACGCAAAGCTGTGAGTCTCGAGGCCCCAGGGCCCCGAGATAGTCAAGCTGCCGAAGGCTAATCGGGATGTGCGCGATCCCCATTTTGGCGGATGCGCAGATCTTTGTTCTACGGTCCTTTTTCGGTGCAGCCGTAGAATCCATTCCGAAATCTTCCTTCTCCTAATTTCAATCAGGCACGCTTCTTATCGCAGGTTATTTCTGCCTTCGTCCTGAGGGCGGAAATAGTGTTCGACCAGCCGCGCTAGCCCCGACAAACCAAGTTCGATCTCACCCGACCCGGCGGCCTTCGTGTGGGTGGCCGCCGATTTCAACGGGACACGTTTACTAAGTGAGGGTCACATGACCAGAGGCGGCAAGGCAGGACATTTTTCAAAGTTTGCTATTTATCAGTGGATCATAGTTGCAGTTTTTCTAGCGGTTACGGGAGTCAGTGCCAACGGTGCAACGATCACGGTAGCGCCAAACGGAAATCTTCAGTCGGCGATCAACGCGGCCCAGTATGGCGATACGATCATCGTTCAGGCGGGGGCTGTCTACAACGTGAGCTTGACGTTGCCGTTGAAGTTCGGCACCGGCGAGATCGTTATTCAGAGTTCGCGCGCGAGTGAGTTGCCGGAAGATGTTCGCGTCAGTCCCTCGCAGTCGGCGCTGTTTGCCAGGTTTCAGTCATCGATTCCTGCTGAACCGGTCGTTAAGACTGTTCCCGGCGCACATCACTATCGCTTTGTCGGCATCGAGTTTTCCACCACGACCGAGAGTGTCGTTGTTTACGATCTGATTCGTTTTGGTGACGGCCGTTTAGGGCAGACGACGCTCGACTCAGTGCCGCATCACCTCGTCATCGACCGCTGCTACATTCACGGCTGGAGTACGCAGGACGTGCAACGCGGCGTCAGCCTGAATAGCGCCGAGACTACTGTCAGCAACTCCTACATCTCCGACATTCACGGCGTGGGCTACGACACGCAAGCTGTTGCCGGCTGGAACGGTCCCGGACCGTTTCACATCATCAACAACTACCTGGAAGGCGCCGGGGAGAACATCCTGTTCGGCGGCTCCGATCCAGCTAGCCCGGAGATGATTCCGTCAAATATCGAGATCCGGCGCAACTACGTTTTCAAGCCACTGTCCTGGAAGGTTGGTCATCCGACTTATGCCGGCAAGCACTGGACGATCAAGAACTCGCTGGAGTTGAAAAATGGCAGAAACGTAGTGATTGACGGCAATGTGTTTGAGAACAACTGGACCGACGGGCAGACGGGAATACCGATCCTGTTCACAGTGCGGAATCAGGACGGTACGGCGCCGTATTCGATTGTCGAGAACGTAACGTTTACGAATAACACGGTGAAGGGTGCGGAAGGGGCGCTGAATCTGCTGGGCACCGACAATGAAAAACCGTCGGCCCGCTCCCGCGGCCTGAAGATTGCGAACAACCTGTTCATCGACATCCGTGGCCCATTCCTGACGATGAATGGCTACTACGATGTCACGCTCGATCACAACACCAGTTTTCAGAGAAACAACACCTACACCCTTTATGCCCAACAGTCGCTAAATTTCGTCGCCACCAACAACCTGACGATTGAGAACCCGTACGGTATTTTCGGCGACGGCGGTCTTATGGGTACTTCGGCACTGAATCAATTCACTCCTTCATGCGTCTTCAAGAAGAACGTGATGGTGTCTGCCCCGGCGAGTCAGAACCCGGCTGACAACTTTTATCCGATTCAGGTTTCGGATGTTGGTTTTGTTGATTTTGCCAGCGGCAACTACGCGCTTTCACCTTCCAGTCCTTATCGCAACGCCGGCACCGACGGGAAAGATGCAGGAGCGCCTTTTGCGCAACTAAATGCGGCGCAGAGTGGCAGCGGTCCGAGCCCGACGCCAACACCAACGCCAACA
>Ga0187894_10001137_pt1 | contig 35180 bp, 17 predicted proteins | sample GBC1701081metaG_FD_136650 | JGI IMG/M metagenome (GOLD analysis project Ga0187894, IMG submission 136650) | White microbial mat communities from a lava cave in the Kipuka Kanohina Cave System on the Island of Hawaii, USA - GBC170108-1 metaG ...
AGCCGGCCGCGCCCAGCGGCGGCGCCGCGTTCTGGCGGATCTCGTTGAAGCCCGCGGGATCGAACGTGCCCACGTTCCTCAACTCGGCGATCACCTGACCAGCGACGATCTGATCCGCGGCCGGCGGAGGCGTGAACCGCACCAGGCCGCTGGTCCACTGAGTGCCGCCGTGACACTGCTGGCAGTTTGCGGCTGCAAAGAGCGCGCGTCCAGCAGCGGCGTCCGGCGCGGTTCTCGTCGGTGAGATCGGCGCGCGGATGCCGGACTGGACGTAGGCCTTGAGCGCGTCCCACGCGCCGACGCCGCGCACCGTGAGCTGACGACGTCCGCCGTTCGGCGGTCCGAAGTCCGTCACGTTCGCCGCCAGTTCCGGCGTGACGCCGTCGGCCTGCACGATCAAGCCGCCGCCGCCCGACACACCGCGGATGTTGTTCTCGAAGTCCTCCTGCTCGTCCCGGTTCGCCGACCAGTTCAGCACGCGCATCGTCCGACGCTGCGGATCCGCGGGATCGAAGTCGGCATGCTGCGGAATCGTCCGGCGCGGACCGGCAGGGAAGATCCAGACCACTTGATCGGTCAAGCCGTTGGGATGACAGGCCGCGCACGCACCCCATCCGGCGGCCGACATCCGTCCCTTGATCTCCGCCCCGCCCGGCGTCGCCGGATCGAAGACGCCGACCGAGGTGTTGTACAGCTCCTTGCCGATGTGAATCGCATCCTCCGGCGTGCCCGGCGCCGGCAGCGCCGCCGACGCCAGCGTCGCGATCGTCCGTTCCTTCGGGCCGGTCAGGTCGATCACCGTCACGTCGCGCGAGATGAAGTTCATCACGTACGCGCGCGTGTCGCTGGCGTTGATGGCGATGCCGCGCGGATTGCGGCCGACGGGGATCTGCAGCACGCGCGTGGCATCATTCGGATCGGACGCGACGGCCGGCGCGCCGGTCGCGGGATCGACGTTCACCTTCACCAGGATGTTGCTGGCCGCGCTGACGATGTAGGCCTCGTCCGCGTCGTGCTTGAACGCGATGGCCCACGGCTGCGTGACGAACAACTTCGGCGGCGCGGGCTGATCGGCCACCGCCCTGTGCATGTTGATCGTCACGCCGGCGTCCGTATCCGTCGACGTGTCGATCGCGGCGAGCAGGCTCTGCGTATTGACGTCGAACCGCACCGGCCCGTTCGGCGACGCGCCGGTGTTGGGCAGATACGCGAAGCCGCCGTGGATGGCGATGTTGTTCAACTGGTTCGGATACGCGCCCGTGGTGAAGAGGAAATCCGCGCCGGGCGGGATCCGCGCGAGCGCGTCACCCTGGGCCTTGAAGCCGGTGTCCGCAATCGGATTGACCCGCGCGGTGCCGATGGCCGTGTTCGTGGACGTCGCGATGACGGTGACCAGTCCCTGCTTCGCATCGTCCGCGCCGTCGATCTTGCCGGGCACGCCCACGGACAGGAACGACGTGACGTACAGCTTCTCGTCCGTGTCCTGATCGTCGCCGTCGTTCGTCACCGCGAGACCGCGTGGTTCGGGACCGGTGGGAATCGTGGCAATGACGATATCGGTCGCGGTGTCGATGACGGAGACGGAATTGGATCGGGCGTTCGCGACGTAGAGGCGGGTGCCGTTCGGCGAGAGCACCAGCGATGTGGGTTCCGTGCCGACGCGAATGTGCTTGTGCGGCTTGGCGATCGCGCCGTTCGGGATATTCACCCGCATGACGGACACCGTGCCGCTGACCGTATTCGCGGCGTACGCGCGCAGGCCGTTCGGCGCGAACGCGACGCCGTTGGGTTCGGTCTGCACCGGGACGGTCGCGAGCCGCTGGTGCCGATCGCCGCGCAGGTCGAAGAAGCTGACGCTGTTGTTGTCCGGATTCGCGACCACCAGGAACTCGCTGTTCGCGGTCAGCGCGAGCGGCTGCGAGGACGTGGGACCGGCGAAGCGGGTGACGGGCTGCGCCACGAGCGGACGTTCGACAAGGACGAGCGTCGCCGCGGCGAGCACGCCGATCGCGACCGCCGCGGATGCCGCGCCGGCGATGCGCGTATAGAGCGCGCGCTCACGCGAGCGGGTCATCGCGCCTCCTTCGCGCGGCCCACGCGGCGGGCGAAGCGGCCCGAGCGGCGGCGGAGCGAGAACAGCAGTCCGCTGCCGACCAGCATCAGCGTCGCGGGTTCCGGCACCACGGCGTCCGCGCGCAGGAGGCCGGAGCCGAGCTCACCCGGACTCAGGATCGGGACGATCGTGATCGAATGATGGCCCGCCGCGAGCGTGAACAGCGCACGGCTGATGCCCGCGATCGACAGGCAGGCGACGGGATCGTTCCCGCAGTCCGCTCGCGGATCGCCGGGCGCCGACGTGAAGCCAAGCGAACGGCCGAAGTCGAAGACCTCGAACCGATCGCCGGCGGTGAACGCGTCGCTGACGGTCAGCGTCACGCCGCCGTTCGGCGCGACGAACGTCCAGGGCGGCGCGTCCAGCAGGCCGGTGCCGGGGTCGGCAAAACAGAACGGGCCGGCGGGATCGGCGGGGTCGCAGCCGGTCGCGGGCACGCCCGCTTCGGTGAATCCAAACTGGAACCACTCACCGAGTGCAATCGGACCGGCGGAAGCCGGCGCACTCCACAGGGCGCTCACCGCCACACAGAGGATGAAGACGAATCGACACGGATGTTTCAACGGTCGTGACGAGCTCATGGAACGATCTCCTTCTCAGTAACCACTCACACTGCAGGAGATCGCACCGTAGCAGGAACGCCGGTGGAAAGCGTTTGAAGACGCTGAAAGATTCGTGAAGCTTTCGAGAAGTCGAGCGCGAGGCGGACAAACCTCGCGCGAAGTCTGCTCAGATCGCGGCTTGCGCGGGCTTATAGCCGCCCGGGACGGTGCGTGCCGCGATCGCGAGACGGTTCCACACGTTGATCGTCGCGATCGCGAACGTGAGATCCGCCAGCTCCTTCTCGGTGAAGTGCGAACGAACGGCCTCATACACCTCGTCGGGGACGTGCGTCGCCGCGACCAGCGTCACCGCCTCCGTCCACTCCAGCGCCGCGCGCTCGCGGTCCGTGTAATACGGGCACTCGCGCCACGCGTTCAGCGAATACAGCCGCTGTTCCGTCTCGCCGCCCGCGCGCAGATCCTTCGAGTGCATGTCCAGGCAGTACGCGCAGCCGTTGATCTGGGACGCGCGGAACCTGATCAGGTGCAGCAGTGCCGGCTCCAGTCCGCACGCCGCGAGATAGTCTTCCAGTCCGTCCATGGCTTTGTAGGCGCCGGCGGCGACCCTGGCGTAGTTGAAGCGTGCCTTCATCTCATCTCTCTCCTTGGCTCTCGTCGGCCTCTCGTCGAGGTCCGGTGAGCGTATCCACGTATCCGTTGCCAGACTAGTATAGGGGGCCACATTGGACCGTCACCAGATCCAATCTTGACAAAGGTGACTGGGCCAATTCAGAGTGAACGGTATGGACGTCCACGTCAGCCTCGAAGGCCGCGGTGACCTGTCCGCGCGGATTTACCGGCAGTTGCTCGACGCCGTGCTGGACGGCCGGCTCCGGCCGGGCGAGCGTCTGCCGCCGACGCGCGAGCTGGCACGGCGGCTGGACGTGTCGCGCAACACGGTGGGCGTGGCGTACGAGCGTCTGGCGGCGGAAGGCTTCCTCACGGGGCGCGTCGGATCGGGCAGCTTCGTGTGTACCGAGCCGCTGGGACGCGTCGCCGCGCGGCAGGCGCCATCCGGCGCGGCGCTTCAGCCTCGCCGCGTGTGGTCGTCGCTGCCGTCGATGGCGGCGATGACGACCCCGCCGCTCGTGCAGCCGTATCGCTTCGAGGTGGGCGTGCCCGACGCGCGTCTCTTCCCATTCACGGCGTGGCGTCGGCTGGTCGCACGCGAGCTGCGGCCCGAGGCGGTCGGGTCGTCGAGCTACCACGATCCCGCCGGCTACGAGGGCTTGCGCGCGGCGATTGCGCGCTTCATCGGCGTCTCGCGTTCGGTGCGCGCGGCGGCGTCCGACGTCATCGTGACGCAGGGCGCGCAGCAGGCGGTGGACCTGGTCGGGCGTGTGCTGATCGAGCCGGGATCGACCGTCGCGGTCGAAGAGCCGGGCTATCCGCCGGTCCGGCTGCTGTTCCAGAGCCTCGGCGCGAAGGTCGTCGGCGTGCCGGTGGATGCGGAAGGCGTCGACGTCGCCGCGATTCCGAAGGCGGCGCGGTTGATCTACGTGACGCCGTCGCACCAGTTTCCGCTGGGCGTGGCGATGTCGCTCGCGCGGCGCGCGGCGCTGCTGGCGTGGGCGGAGCGGCGCGACGCGGTGGTGATCGAAGACGACTACGACAGCGAGTTCCGGTTCGAGGGCCGTCCGCTGGATCCGCTGCAGAGCCTCGATCGCGGCGGACGCGTGATCTACGTCGGCTCGTTTTCGAAGGTGATGCTGCCCTCGCTCCGGCTGGGATTTCTCGTCGCGCCGGCGTCGCTGCAGCCCGCCCTGCGCATGGCGAAGCAGTTGACGGACTGGCACGGCGAGACGCCGACGCAGGCCGCGCTTGCGCGGTTCATCGATGAAGGGCTGCTCGCGCGGCACATCCGCAAGGCGTCGCGGACGTACGCGACACGCCACGAGCGCATCGTGACGGCGCTGTCGCGGGACTGCGCGCGCTGGCTGGATCTCGTGCCGTCGGCTGCCGGCCTGCACGTCTCCGCGCGCGTCGCGCCCGGCGCCGCGATCGATCTCGATCGCGTCCTCGACGCCGCGCGCGCAACAGGTGTTGCAGTCGCGCCGCTGGCGCGGTTCAGCATCGACGCGGCCGGCACGCCGGGAATCATCGTCGGCTACGGCGCGATTGCGACGACGAAGGTGGACGAAGGGATGCGGCGGCTCGCGTCCGCGTTCAGGGCGCCCGCGTCATCAGGACGTCGTCCAGCCGCGGCCGCGCGGGCCCGGGCTCAGGTGTAGGTCTGGGCGTCCGCTGATGAGACGCACCTCGAGCGTCGCCGCCGCTGCGTGCGCTCATCCGATGACGGACATGCGACAACCTTCGCCCTCCTGGTTGTTGCGGCTGACAGAGACCGCGCCTGACGAGCTGGTTGCGATCGATTTTTGCACCGACTCTGCCGCGATCGGCGTCTCATACCAGGAAGTCTGCGTGCGATCATACGTATTCAGGCCCGCGTGTCGCGGGCCGGCGGACACACGAGCGTGGAGAGACTGCCTATGTCCAAGAAGGTTATCGACGTCGATACGGTTCTGAAGCGGGCGAAGCCCCTGATTCATCAGCAGGCTCACGAGATTCAACCTTTCGGTCACGTGGTCAAGCTCCCGATTGCCTTGTCCGAGAAGGCGTGCAAGGAAGGCGTCGAGAATCTGAATCAACTGCTGGCCGATACGATCACGCTGCGCGATCTCTACAAGAAGCACCACTGGCAGGTCGCGGGGCCGACGTTCTATCCGCTGCACCTCCTGTTCGACAAGCATTCCGAACAGCAGAGCGAGCTGGTGGATGCGATTGCCGAGCGCATCCAGTTGCTGGGCGGCGTCAGCGTGGCGATGGCGGCCGACGTGGCCGAGACGACGTTGATTCCGCGTCCGCCGAAGGGACGGGAAGAGCCGCCGGTCCAGATCTCCCGGTTGCTGCACGCGCACGAGATCATCCTGAAGGAAGCGCGGACGATGGCGCGCCTCGCGGCGGACGCGGGGGATGACGGGACGAACGATCTGGTCGTCAGCGACGTCATTCGCACGAACGAGCTGCAGGTCTGGTTCATCGCCGAACACGTGGTGGACGTACCGCTCGTGCAGGCCGACTAGCGTCTGTCTTCAGCCTGCCTCTGTTCTGACGCCGGCGATCGGCCGCGGCGCCTGGCGCCCGCGGCGATTGCCGGACGTGTTTCGCCGTTCATTCTTGTTTCGGGTGATTCCCTATTTCATGGGGATGCCCTTGTTTCACGGGATTCCGGCGAGCGTCTCGATCCGCCGGGTCGACGCGCCCGCGTGCCGTCCAGCCCGCGCGCGCGGGCGCGCGCCGAGGCCCTGCACGCTGATGCCCGCTTCGCGATACAGTACTTCCGTCATGACCAACGTTTCTTCGCCCATCCTGACCCGGACGGCGCGCCCGGACCAGATGTTTCCGGCGCTGACTCCCGCGCAGATCGCCCGTGTCGGCGCGCATGGACACGTGCGGCCGATCCGCCGCGGCGACGTGCTCTTCGAGCCCGGTGATCACAAGGTGCCGTTCTTCGTGATCACGAAAGGGGGGATTGAGATCGTCCGCCCGGACGGCGTCACCGAGACGCCGATCGTCGTCCACGGCGCGGGGCAGTTCACGGGCGAGGTCAACATGATCTCGGGCCGCCGCTCGCTCGTGCGCGGACGCGTCACCGAGTCCGGCGAGCTGATCGAGCTGGATCACGATCGCTTCCTCGACCTCGTGCAGACCGATAGCGAGCTGAGCGAGATCTTCATGCGCGCGTTCATCCTGCGCCGCGTCGAGCTGATCGCGAACGGCCTCGGCGACGTCGTCCTCGTCGGATCGCGCCACTGCGCCGGCACGCTGCGCGTCAAGGAATTCCTGACGCGCAACGGACATCCGTACGCCTACATCGACGTCGAACGGGACGACAGCGTGCAGACGCTGCTAGACCGGTTCCATGTCGGCATGACGGACATGCCCGTGCTGATCTGCCGCGGCGAACTGGTGCTGCGCAACCCGCAGAACCGCGAGATCGCGGATTGCCTCGGCTTCAACGACGACATCGACGAAACGCAGGTGCGCGATCTCGTCATCGTCGGCGCCGGTCCGTCAGGCCTCGCGGCCGCGGTCTATGCGGCGTCGGAAGGGCTCGACGTCCTCGTCATCGAATCGAACGCGCCGGGCGGACAGGCGGGATCCAGCTCGAAGATCGAGAACTACCTCGGGTTCCCGGCCGGCGTGTCCGGACAGGAGCTGGCGTCGCGCGCGTACACGCAGGCGCAGAAGTTCGGCGCGCAGTTGATGATCGCGAAGGGCGCGACGCGGCTGACGTGCGATCGCAAGCCGTACGCCGTCGAGATCGAAAACGGTCCGCGCATCCCGGCGCGCGCGGTGATCATCGCGACCGGTGCGGATTATCGCAAGCTGTCGCTCGACAATCTCGCGCAGTTCGAAGGCACCGGCGTCTACTACGGCGCGACGTTCATCGAAGCGCAGTTGTGCCGCGGCGAGGAGGTCGTCATCATCGGCGGCGGCAATTCCGCCGGTCAGGCGGCGGTGTTCCTCGCGCAGACGGCGCGCCGCGTCCACATGCTCGTGCGCTCCGGCGGCCTGGCCGAGAGCATGTCGCGCTATCTGATCCGCCGCATCGAGACGAACCCCGCGATCGTCCTGCGCACGCACACCGAAGTGACGACATTGGAAGGGGACTATCAGGTCCGCCGGGTGTCCTGGCGGGACCGGCAGACGGGCGCGGTCGAGACGCACGACATCGGCCACGTCTTCGTCATGACGGGCGCGTCGCCCACGACCGGCTGGCTGCACGACTGCGTCGCGCTCGACGGACGCGGCTTCGTGAAGACCGGCCCCGACCTGTCGTCCGACGACCTGGCCACCGCGCAGTGGCCGCTCGCACGCGCGCCGCACCTGCTGGAGACCAGCCTGCCGGGCGTCTTCGCGGTCGGCGATGTCCGCGGCGGCAACATCAAGCGCGTCGCGTCCGCCGTCGGCGAAGGCTCGATTGCCGTCGCCTTCGTCCACCAGGTCCTGCACGAGTAGCCCGCACCTCCTCCCGGCGGACGCCGATCTGCCGGTGTCCGCCGATCCTCGCCCGCCGTTCCATCCCGGTCCTCGTCCGACTCGTCTCGCGCACGGGTACACGCATTCTTCCGATCGCTCGACGAACAATGGGTACATCGCCTTGCGCCGCGCGCGGCTGTTGCGGCGCGTGTTTCATGCTGTTTCACGCTGCAACGCGGCCGCGGGTGTCGACGTCGGCCAACGTCCACGCGCGTGGTGATCCCCGGCGCGGCACATGACTTGCCTCGGACGCGGCGTCGACTGTTGATGACGCTTCCCAGGAGTGCGCGATGACCAAGGCTGCCATTGAAACCACGTGCGGGTTGACCTTCATCGCGGCCGTGCTGGCCGCCGTGGCCCTGGGCCTGGCGCCGCTCGTGCCGCCGGACGCGGCGCCCGCCGACGCGCCCGCCACCGAGTTCTCGGCCACGCGCGCGTGGAAGCACGTCGCGACCGTGGCCGCCGCGCCGCACCCGGTCGGCTCGGAGGCGCACGCGGCCGTGCGCGAGTACATCGTTCAGCAGATCCAGTTGATGGGCCTGGACGCCGCGGTTCAGGAGGTCGAGAGCACGATCAACCGGCGCGGCCAGCCCGCCGTCCCCGTCACGGTCCGCAACATCGTCATGCGGCTTCCCGGCTCGCAGACGTCGAAAGCCGTGCTGCTGGTCGCGCACTACGACTCGACGGCGTCGAGTCCGGGCGCCAGCGACAACGCGTCCGGCGTCGCGACGCTGCTCGAAAGCGCGCGGGCGCTGCGCGCGCATCCGCCGCTGCGCAACGACGTCATCTTCCTGTTCTCGGATGCCGAAGAGGCGGGCCTCCTGGGCGCGCGCGCGTTCGTGCAGCACCATCCGCTCGCGTCGCGCGTCGGTCTCGTCGTCAACTTCGACGCGCGCGGCAGCGGCGGTCCGGCCGTGATGTTCGAAACCGGCGCGCCGCACGCGAGCGTCGTGCCCACGTTCGCGCGGACGGCGCCGTATCCCATCGCGACGTCGCTCTCCGAAGAGGTGTACCGGTGGATGCCCAACACCACCGACTTCACGATCTTCAAGCGCGCGGGCTATGCCGGCTTGAACTTCGCCCTGTTCGCGGAGCGGCGTCATTATCACAATGCGTCCGATTCGATCGAGCACGTCGACGCGCGCAGCCTGCAGCACCAGGGCGCGAACGCGCTCGCGATGGCGCGCGCGTTCGGCGACGCGGACCTTCGGGCCGCGGCCGCGCCGCGCGGTGTGTATTTCAACGTGGGGCGATCGCTGCTGCTGCGTTATCCGGGGCTGTGGGCGATCCTGCTGGCGGGAGCCGGCGTTCTCGCGTGGCTGGCGATGCTTGTCGTCGGGCTGAGGCGCGGCACGCTGACGCTGCGAGGCCTGCTGCTCGGCGCGGGGACCTCCATCGTGGCGGTCGTCGGTGCGGCCGTCATCGGCTTTGCCGCGCAGCGCTGGCTGGCGGACGCGATGAACGTGCGGCGGTCGCCGGTCGGCGTCGGCGCGCTCTATCTGGCGGCGTCGGCGGCACTGGTGATCCTGGCGGTGACGATCATCTACCGGCTGACGTGGCATCGCGTGAAGCCCGTGGAGCTGATCACGCCCGTGCTCGGCGTGTGGATCGGGCTCGCGGTGGCGGCGTCACTGATGCTGCCGGGGGCGAGCTACCTTTTCACGTGGCCGGCGCTGGCCGGTCTCGCGTGTCTCGGTGTCGCGCTGTGGCGCGGACGCGCGGATCGCGTCGACGCGTCCGCGGGCGACGTGTGGCTTGCGGCGGGCGCGCCGGTGGCAGCATTGCTGCTGACGCCGGTCGTCCTGCTCGTGTACGGCGCGATGGGGCCGCTCGTCACGGTCGGCGTGATGGTCTGCGTCGCGCTGATTGTGGGCCTGCTCGTACCGGCGGTCCGGCTCGTCGCGGCGACGGCGTTCTGGCCGATTCCAGTCGCGGCGGCGGTCACCGTCGCGACGCTGATCGTGCTCGCGGCATCCGTCGCATCCGACGCGGCGCGCGTCGCGGCCGAGCAGCAGAAAGCCGATCGGATCGCGCAGCGCACGCAGGACGGCCGTCTGCTCTCGACGGCGCCCGCGTTGCCGCCGGCGGCGTCGGCCGCGCGCTAGCGTGAGTGTGAGTGGGTGTGAGGCGCGGCGGCCATGCCGCGCCTCCGAGTATCGGTCGATTGGACGGCTGCTGTCCGTGACAGTGTTGTCCGTGACAGTGTTATCCGTGACCGTGTTGCCCGTGTGTGGGCGTTGTCCGTGTCAGGCGGTCACGCCGAGGCGACGGAGCCGGCGCCACAGCGTCGTGCGGCTGATGCCGAGGGCGGCGGCGGCGTAGGTCTGATTCCCACCGGAGCGCTGCAGCGCGACGACGAGCTGCCGCAGTTCCTCCTCGCCGGGGCCTTCGGACGGTGAATAGCAGGGTGATTCGCCGGACGTCACCGCCGGCGGCAGATCGTGGATGGTGATGCAATCGCCGGTCGCGAGGATCACCGCGCCCTCGATCACGTTCTGCAGTTCGCGGACATTCCCGGGCCACCGATAGTTCTCCAGCAGCGCCATCGCGTCGGGCGTGAAGCCCTGCACGGTGCGTCCCAGGCGCGTCGCGCCGCGACGCACGTAATGTTGCGCGAGCGCCGGAATGTCCTTGCGGCGTTCGCGCAGCGGCGGGACGTGCAGCCAGATCACGCTCAAGCGATAGAACAGATCCAGGCGGAACCGTCCCATGTGCGCGTCCTGCTCCAGCGGACGGTTCGTCGCGGCGACGACGCGGACGTCGGCGCGGCGGGCGGTGGAATCGCCGACGCGGCGCACTTCGCCGTTGTCGAGAAAGCGCAGCAGGCGCACTTGCAGATGCGCCGGCATCTCGCCGATCTCGTCCAGGAACAGCACGCCGCCGTCCGCTTCTTCGATCAGTCCCTTGCGGTCCGCGATGGCGCCCGTGAACGCGCCGCGGCGGTGGCCGAAGAACTCGCTCTCGATCAGCGTTTCCGGCACCGCGCCGCAATTCACCGGCACGAAGCGCGCGCGTCGACGCGTGCCGCGCGCGAAGATGCGCGTCGCGACTTGCTCCTTGCCGGTCCCGCTCTCGCCGGTGATCAGCACCGTGCGATCGAGATCGGCGATCTGATCGATCTTCGCGAGCAGCGTGCAGGTCTTCGGATCGACGGCGATGAACTCGTCCGCCGGCAGTCCGCCCGGCGCGCAGGAGGACATCGATCCGGACGTCGCGCCCGCGCCGGCCGTGGGCGATTTGATCATGCGCGCGAGCCGTTGCGGGTCGATCGGCATTTCGACGTAATCGTGCGCGCCGCCTTTCATGGCCAGCACGGCGTCGTCCACCGTGCCGTGATCGGTGAACAGGATGACCCGCGTTTCGGGCCAGTCGGATTTCACGCGCGACAGCAGCTCCAACTGGCTGGACGCGTTGGCGAGAATGGCGTCGGTGAGCACGACGTCGTAGCGCGCGGTGCGCAGACAGCTCAAGGCGTCGCGCAGGCCGCTCGCTTCGCGGACGGCGTGACCGCCGCGGCGGACGAGCTCCGCGAGCTCACGCCGCACGTCGGGCTCATCGTCGACGATCAGGACGTTCGAGAGGGGTTGTGGGTAAAGCATGGGCCCTCACTCGGCTGCGCACGCTCGCAGACGAGGTGCATTGCGGCCTGGCGCGGTGTGCGCGCTGGCATCGGTCGTGGTGGCGGTGTGTAACGCGACTCACGCCCCGTCGGCGCAATGGCCGAAGAGCGGTCGCGAGCGGACGCCACGATCAGGAGGCACGCGCGCGATGAGCGGCATGCGCGCGAATGTGGTTGGAGCGAGCGTACGGCAGCCTGGCCGGGCGTATGGACGCCAACGGCGAGAGGGACGCCAATCTTCGACGCTATCGATCGTGCGCTTGAGCATAACGAACACCCGACCAGATCCTGTCGAGAAGCTGTGCTCCACCTGACCGTCGCGATCGCTCACCCAATCTCTGTGCGAAGAGGCGCCAATATAGTCTCGAACTTCGAGCAGAGTCAACAACGAACACGAGAAACAAACCGGCGAACATTAGAAGAAAAGCGCCATCGCGCGACGCGCGTGTGTGTACCGTGTCGCGTATCGCTTGCGCGCGCGTGCGATCGCCGTTCGTTCATGCGCACGCACGTTCGCGACGTCACGTGACGCTGACGATGGAACACTGTTGCAGCGTGCGTCGGTACCAACGCGCAGCAACACTTGATGCACGCGGCGTTTTTGCGCGCGCATTCACGCCGCGCCGCGCGCGCGGCTCGGGGCATGTGAATTGCTAAAGGTGGAAGTGCTTCGGTCTCCGCGCGACATGACGCGCAGGTACCACGGCCATGAGAACAATAGGTGACGTCGACGCGACAGCGGCCGCCGTCGCCCGCCAGCTGACGCAGCCGACTCGTGCGGCGCGCCAGCGAGCGAGCCAGGCGATCGCCGGGTCGGAACGGCCGGCCCGTGCCACCAATCGGACTCACCGGGACACGACCGATGGGACCGACGAGGGCGACAGCCTGTCGCGGCGCCACGCGGACGTCAGTTTCCGGCAAGGATCCGGCAAGGAGCGGTCATGGATGAACTCGTCGAACGACTCTCGCGCGGCACGCACCCCGTCGAAGTGAGCCTGCGTCCCGAGCGGACGCCGCAGGCGCTGCAGCAGCAGCTTGGCTACGGCTACGTCCACATCAAGTTCACCGGCACGAAGGGCGGCACCGAGCTGGGCGTCACGCTCGACCGGCAGGCGTCGGACCTCGCCGCGGCCGATTTCGCGCAGGGCACGGGCCGCGCGACGATCGTCGGATCGCTCGTGCTGAACTACGTCAAGGTCCGCTGCGTCGCCGAGATCGACCTCGCGACGCTCGCAGGGACGGGCCATCTCGACGTCCTCACGGACGCCGCCCCGCAGGAAACCGCCGCCGCGCATGCGTAGGAGGGGCCGTGACCTTGAACGATGGCTGGTACGCCCTCCACGTCCGGCCGCGCGCCGAGCGCACCGTCGCGCGCTTCCTCGAAGAGAAAGGCTACGATCTCTTCCTGCCGCTCTATAAGAGCCGCCGGCGCTGGTCCGATCGCGTCAAGGAGATCGAACAGCCGCTCTTCCCGAACTACCTCTTCTGCCGCATCACCGCCTCGTCCGCGGGCCGCATCGTCGGCACGCCGGGCGTCATCCGTATTGTCGGCGCCGCGAACGCGCCGATCGAAGTGGATGAGTGCGAGATTGACGCGCTCCGCCTGGTCGTCGCCGCGCAGATGCGCGTCGAGCCCTGGCCGTTCCTGCGTGTCGGCCAGAAGGTCGCCATCACGATGGGACCGCTCACCGGACTCGAAGGCCTGCTCGTCCGCATCGCGAGCCGCGAGCGCCTGGTGCTGTCGGTCTCGCTGCTGCAGCGATCAGTCGCCGTCGAGATCGACGGCGCGTGGGTCGAGCCCGTCGGTCCGCTGCTGACGACGGCCGCCGACACGCCAGCCGGCCGCGCCGACGCTCGCCCATGCTGATCGAACCGTTCTGATCGAACCGTTCTGATCGAAGCCGAGGATCGATCGTCCGATCGATCCTTGCGTCGATTCGTTCCCACCCCCCCCCGTTTTTCATCACGTTTCATCAGTCAGGAGAAGCCGATGTTCGACGAAGAAGAAGATACCCGCACGTACCGCGTGGTCGTGAACCACGAAGAGCAGTATTCAATCCTGCCGCTGGATCGCGAGAACCCGGCCGGCTGGCGCGACGCCGGCAAGAACGGGCCGAAAGCCGATTGCCTGAACTACATCACCGAGGTGTGGACGGACATGCGGCCGCTCAGCCTGCGTCAGAAGATGGCCGCCGACGCGGCGGCCGCCACGTCGGCCGTCCAGTAACACCTTCCCGGAACCCGCCATGTCGCACGCGAGCGTTGCCGATCTTCTCCGATCGAGAGCCGACGGTCAGCCGGATCGATTGGCGTACCGCTATCTCGCCGATGGCGAGGCGGACGCGAACGCGATCGACTACGGCGGGTTGTACGCCCACGCGGCCGCGATCGCGGCCACCCTGCGGGACGCCGGCGCCGAGGGCCGACCGGTGCTGCTGTGCCACGCGCCCGGCCTGTCGTACGTCGCGGCGTTCTTCGGCTGCCTGCTCGCCCGCGCGATTGCCGTGCCGGCGCCCGCCACGGGGTCGCACCGCAACCTCGCGCGGCTGCAGGCCATCGTCCAGGACGCGGCGCCGATCGCGCTGCTGACGTCGGACGCGCTGCTGCCGCGGCTGACGCAGTGGGCCTCGCGCGCGCCGCTGCTCGCTCGTCCGCGCTGGATCGTGACGGACGATGTCGCACTTGCGCCGCGGCCGATCGCGCCGCCGACGCGCGGATGGCCATCGCCAGGACCGGACGATATCGCGTTCCTGCAATACACGTCCGGGTCGACCGACGTCCCCAAGGGCGTCAGCGTGTCGCACCGGAACGTGCTCGAGAATTCCGCGCTGATGGCGCGCGCCTTCGGCTACGGCGCGGAGAGCCACTGTTTCACCTGGCTGCCGCCGTATCACGACATGGGACTGATCGGCGGCATCCTGCAGCCGCTGCACGGCGGATTCCCGTGCACGATGATGTCGCCCGTCAGCTTCCTGCAGTCACCCGTCCGCTGGCTGCAAGGTATCACGCGCTACGGCGCGACGATCAGCGGCGGACCGAATTTCGCGTACGAGCTGTGCGCGCGGCGCATCCGGCCCGAACAGGCCGCGACGCTGGATCTGCGCACGTGGACCGTCGCGTTCAACGGATCGGAGCTCGTCCGGCCGGACACCGTCGAGCGCTTCGCCGCGGCGTTCGGGCCGTGCGGCTTCGCGCGCCGCGCGTTCCTCCCGTGCTACGGACTCGCCGAGGCGACGCTGTTCGTGTCCGGCGGCGGACCCGGGATCGCCGTCCACACGTTCGACGCCGACGCGCTCGCGCGCCACGCCTCCGTGCCCGCCGCCGCGGACACGCCAGCGTCACGCACCAGGCGTCTTGTCAGCGTCGGCCGCGCGGACGACCGCGTCCTCATCGTCGATCCCGAGACGCGCCAGGAAGCCACCGGCGTCGGCGAGATCTGGGTCAGCGGCCCGAGCTGCGCCGCGGGGTATTGGAACCGGCCCGACGCGACCGCGGACACGTTCGCCGCGTCACTCGCCGATCGTCCCGGACCGTATCTGCGCACCGGCGACCTCGGTGCCATCGTCGACGGCGAGCTCTTCATCACCGGCCGCCTGAAGGATCTGATCATCGTCCGCGGCCTCAACTATTACCCGCAGGCGATTGAAGCAACCGTCGAACGCACAGATCCGCGCCTGCGCCCGGACGGTGGCGCCGCGTTCGGCGTCGAGATCGAGGATCAGGAACGCCTCGTCCTCGTCCACGAGGTCGATCGCCACAGTGCCGACCACCACAGGGTCGATCAACACGGCGGCGACGCGTCGCTGGACGTGTTGCTCGACGCCGTGCGCCGCGCCGTGACCGCTGAGCACGACCTGACGCCGTACGCCGTCGTGCTCGTCGCGCCATCGAGCGTGCCGAAGACGTCGAGCGGCAAGGTCCAGCGCGGCGTGTGCCGCGAGCGGTTCCTGGCCGGCACGCTGCCTGTCCTCGCAGAGTGGCGCGAAACGCGCGTTACCGGATTTGAACCCGCGGATGCCGCGAGCGCCGATCGCTCGATCGACGCCCGCATCACCGCCCTCGTGTCTGCGCACACCGGTCTGCCGATCGCGCAGCTCGACGGCGATACGCCCGTTGCGTCCTTTGGCCTCGATTCGCTGCGTGCCACGGAGCTGCTGGACGCCATCGAGGCCGAAACCGGCGCCCGCATCGACCTGGCCAGCTTCCTCGAAAACCCGACGCTGGGTGAGCTGACGCTGGCGGTGCGCGATGGGATGGGCGATGGAGCCGACGCCCGCCGCGCGGGTGCGAACGGGCGCACGGAGGGCGCAGAGAAAGCGGAGGAGGCGGAGGAAGCGAACGAGGGGGAGACGCCGCTGACGCCCGGACAAGAGTCCTTGCTCGCGCTCCACGCGTTGACACGTCAGGCGGGCGGACCGGACATCGCGATTCCCGTCGCCTTCCGCTTACGCGGTCCGCTCGATCTGGAGGCGTTCCGCGCATGCTGGGCGACGCTGCAGGCTCGTCATCCCATCCTGCGCAGCGTGTTCGTGAACGGGTCGACCGGCACCGTGCAGCGGTTGCGGGAAGATGGCCCGACGGCAGGGGCGGTGCCGCTGGAACTGCAGGACGCGTCGACTTGGAGCGAGGACGCATTGTCGCGCGCACTGGTCGATGCAGCCTACAGCCCCTTCGACCTCCACGGCAGCGGACCCTGCCGTATCGTCATCTTCCGCCGCGCCGCCGCCGAGCACCTCGTCGTCATCTCGGTCCACCACATCGCGTCGGACTTCTGGTCGCTGTCGATCCTGCTGGATGAATTGCGGCGCTTGTATCCCGCCGCGCGGGCCGGCGTGCCCGTCGAGCTGCCGCCGACGCGCGCCCGGTTCGCCGATCGCGTCAGCCGGGAACGGGAGTGGCTGGCAACGCCACAGGCGGAACGGGCCGCCGACTACTGGCGGACGCGTCTGGCGAACCTGCCGGCGCTGGACCTGCCGCTCGATCGCCCGCGTCCCGCGAATCGCGCGTTCTGGGGCGCCGCGCAGACGTTCACCATCGGCGCGCACGAGACGACACGCCTGCGCGCGATCGCGCGCGAGCACGACGCGACGTTGTATATGGTGCTGCTGGCGGCGTTTCAACTGCTGCTGTCGCGCTGCACCGGTCAGGAGACGATTGCCGTGAGCTCGCCGGCCGACGGCCGCGGCAGCGTCGATTTCGCCGACGTGGTCGGCTACTTCGCGAATCCGCTGATCCTGCGCGGCGATCTGTCCGCCGATCCGACGTTCCGCCAGTGGCTCGTGCGGACGCGCGCGACCGTCCTGGGCGCGCTCGCGCATCAGGCGTATCCGTTCCCGCTCGTGTTGACCCGGCTGCAGGCCCCGCCCGACATGAGCCGTCCGCCGCTCGCACAGGCGTTGTTCCTGCTGCACCACGCCGCACGCCGCGGCGCCGAGGACGCCGTCCGCCTCACGCTGGGCGCCGGCGGCGAGACATCCCGGCTGGGCGACCTCGTCATGGAGTCTGTGGCGCTGGATCGCTGCCTCGCACAGTTCGATCTCGGACTGGTGATGACGGAGTCCGCCGAAGACCTGAGCGGCACGCTGGAGTATCCCGAGGCACTGTTCGACGCAGAGACGATTCGTCAACTCGCGGGATCGCTTGCGCACCTGCTGCACGGCATCGCACAGGATCCCGATCGCCCCATCAGTCGACTGGAGATCCTTTCCCCCACCCAGCGCGCGGTCATCGTCCGAAACTGGAACGCCACCCGCGTGAACTTCGGTCCACACAACACACTGCATCAACTCATCGAAGCGCAGGTCGAGCGGACGCCGGAGGCAACGGCGGTTGTCTTTGGCGAACGGCGGTTGACGTATCGACAACTGAACAATCACGCGAACCAGTTGGCGGCGCGTCTGCGGCGGCGTGGTATGGGGCGAGACGAGCGGGTGGGTGTGTTCATCGAGCGGTCTGTCGAGCTTGTCGTCGCGCTGCTGGCGATTCTCAAGGCGGGCGGCGCGTACGTGCCGCTCGACACCGAAGCGCCGCCAGACCGGACGCGCATGCTGATAGGCGATGCCGGTGTCAACGCGGTGCTTGTCGTCGAGGGATCGCTGGCGTCGCTTGCGCAGCCGCTCGAAGGCGCGCTTGCTGTTGACGTCCCCGCAACGCTGGATGACGAGCAGTGTCCCGATGACGGCGTGCCGATGACCGGCGCGAATCTGGCGTATGTCATCTACACCTCTGGATCCACGGGTCGGCCCAAGGGCGTGATGAACACGCACGAAGGCATCTGCAACCGGCTGCTCTGGATGCAGCAGGCGTACGGGCTGGGCGTGGAGGATCGCGTCCTGCAGAAGACGCCGTACACCTTTGACGTGTCCGTCTGGGAATTCTTCTGGCCGTTGATGACCGGGGCCGGGCTGGTGGTGGCGGCGCCGGGCGCGCATCGCGATCCGGGCGCGCTCGTGCGGGTCGTGGCGGACGAGAAGGTAACGACGCTGCACTTCGTGCCGTCGATGCTGCGGGCGTTTCTGGAGCGGCCGGACCTCGATCGCTGTCAGGCGGTGAAGCGGGTGATCTGCAGTGGCGAGGCGCTGCCGTTCGATCTGCAGCGTCAGTTCTTTACCCGGTTCGGCGCCGAACTGCACAACCTGTATGGGCCGACGGAAGCCGCGGTTGACGTGACGTCGTGGGCCTGCGACAGGAACGACGAATCGGGGCGCGTGCCGATTGGTCGGCCGATTGCGAACACCGAAGTGTACGTCCTGGACCAGCGCATGGAGCCCGTGGCGCCCGGCGTTGCCGGGATGACGTATCTCGGCGGCGTGGGGCTCGCGCGCGGCTACCTGCGGGAACCAGCGTTGACGGCGGAGAAGTTCGTCCCGGATCCGTTGTCGGGCCGACCTGGCGCGCGGCTGTTCCGGACGGGCGATCTCGCGCGGCAGCTCCGCAACGGCGCGCTCGAGTACATCGGGCGCACGGACCACCAGGTCAAGATCCGCGGAGCGCGGGTCGAACTGGGTGAGATTGAAGCCGTGCTGCTGGGCCATCCACGCGTCCGCGAGGCCGCGGTGATCGACTGGCGCGATCGGGGCGAAGTGGTGCTGGTGGCGTACGTCGCAGGCGACGCGGCGGAACTGCCGTCGGTGGAGGTGCTCCGCCCGTGGCTGCGCTCGCAGGTGCCCGAGTACATGATGCCGGCGCGGTTCGTGTTCCTGGATCGCCTGCCGGTCACGGCGAACGGCAAGCTCGATCGAAAGGCGCTGGCAACCCGCGGCGCGGCGGCGCCGTCCGGGGACGCGCCGTTCGTGGCGCCTCGCACGGAACTCGAGGAGCGTGTCGCGGAACTGTGGATGACGGTGCTCGGCCTGTCGAGCGTCGGCGTCCACGACAATTTCTTCGTTCGCGGCGGGCACTCGCTGGCGCTGATGCAGGTCTCGTCCCGGATCCGCGAGACGTTCGATGTGGACGTGCCGATCCGCGTCCTGCTGGATGTGCCGACGGTGGCGGGCATGGCGCTGGCGATCACGTCGCAGCGGTTGGAGGGCGAGTCGCAAGACGAGGTGGCGCGGCTGCTGGCGGAGATTGGCGCACCGCAGGGGTCGTTCGGCTCGAGCGATATCAGATAGATCAACAGGTGAGAGACGCCGGCCGGACGCGACATGCAGGACCGAGCACCGCGATACCGCGAGCAACTGGCGGCGCTCACCCCCGAGCAACGGGCGGCGCTCCTCGCGCGGCTCGACGTCCTGTCCGCCTCGCGCGCGCAGCAACCCAGGTCCTCGTCTATCCCCCGGCTCTCGCGCGACCGCATTCCGCTCTCGCCCGTCCAGCGCGGCATCTGGTTCGGCCAATCGCTGGACGAGCGCAGCGCCGCCTACAACATGTCGATCCGGCTGCGCCTGACCGGGTCGCTGGACCGGTCGGCGCTCGCGGAGGCGCTATCCGAGGTGATGGCGCGGCATGACGTGCTCCGGACGCGGTTCGTGGTGAAAGACGGGGAGCCGGAGCAGGTGATTGAGCCGGCGGAGCCCTTCACCTTTGCATTCACGGACTTGCGCGGACGGCAAGACGAGGAGCAGAAGGCGCGGGTCGATGCGGTGGCGGAAACCGAGGTGACCGTGCCGTTCCGGCTGGCAGTCGATGGGCTGCTTCGCGGTCATCTGCTGGCGTGTGAAGACGAGCGGCACGTCCTGCTGCTGACCACGCATCACATCGTTTTCGACGGCTGGTCGATCGGACTCTTCGCTCGCGAGCTGAGCGCCCTCTACGACGCGCGAACGAACGGCACACCATCGCCTCTCCCGGCGCTGCCGCTGCAGTACGCGGATTACGCCGCCTGGCAGGCCGAGCGCCTGTCCTCCGGCGGCCTCGATGCGCAACTGGCGTACTGGCGTGGTCAACTGCGCGCTCCACTGGAGCAACTGACGCTGCGCGGCGCACGTCCTCGGCTCTCCGCCACCAACCCACGCGGCGAACGGCGCTTTACCTGTCAGCTCCCGTTGCCGACGGCTGCACCCCTCGAAGCATCGATGCCGCAGACGACCGCGTCACCTCGTCAACCGTCGTTTGCGTGGGTGCTGGCAGCGTTTCAGGTCCTGATGCACGACTGGTCGGGCCAGGACGTGATTGTGGTGGGAACGGATGTCAGCGCGCGCGATCGCGTGGAGCTGGAGCCGCTGATTGGCTGTTTCGTGAACCAGGTCGTGCTGCGCACGGACCTCTCCGGCAATCCGGCGTTCGAGGAGATCGTCCAGCGGACGCAGCACACGCTGAACGACGCCATCGCACATAAGGATCTGCCGTTCGAACAACTCGTGCAGGTCCTCAACCCGCGCCGCGCCGGCCGCGGGAGCCCGTTGTTCCAGGTGAAGGTGGTTGCAAGCCCGTGGGCCGCGTCCTCCAAACCAGGCTGGCGCATGACCGGCCTGTCCGTGCGACCCGCATCCGGCGCTCGCCGCGCAACGCCATTCGATCTGACACTGTTCGTCCACGCAAGTCAGACCGGCGTCGCGGGGGCCCTCGAGTTCAACACCGACCTGTTCGACGAGCCAACCATCACGCACCTGCTGCGCGATTTCGAGACGATCCTCGACCACGCCGCCGCCAACCCCGGTTGCCGCCTGGCGGCGCTGGTCGGCGCGCTTCATCCCGACAGCCGCGAGACCGGCGAGCAGAACGGACGGATACGCATGACGACACCAACCGCCACCGACGGCCGCAGCGTGAAGAGCCTCAAGTCCCTCAAACCCAGGGCGATCGACACTCCTCGCCCCGCCGGACACCGCGAGAGCCTCCCCTTCGGTCACTCCCTGCTCATCGTCGAGCCCGAACCCGGCGAGTCCAGCGTCCGCGCCTGGGCCGAAGCCAACGTCGCAACGCTCGAAGAGCAATTGCGGACACACGGCGGCATCCTGTTCCGTGGAATCCCGCTGCAGTCGAGCGCCGATCTCGATTCCTTCGCGCGCCTGTTCGCACCCGACCTGTTCGACGGCAACGGCGAACACCCACGCGAGGCCGCCAGCCGCACCGTCTACACACCAGTGTTCTTCCCGCCCGAGAAGAAGCTGCTGTGGCACAACGAGAATTCGTTCAACCGATCCTGGCCGATGAAGATCTGGTTCGGCTGCGTCCGCCCGGCCGATGTCGGCGGGGAAACGCCGATTGTCGACAGCCGCACGCTCTTCGCACGCCTGGACCCGGCGATCCGCCGGCGCTTCGAGCAGGGCGTGATGTACGTCCGCACGTATCACACCGGCGTCGGCCGCGACTGGGAGACGATCTTCCAGACGGATGACCCCGCCGTGGTCGAGACACGCTGCCGCGAGGAGCGGATGACGTTCGAGTGGAAACCGGACGGCACGCTGCGGACCCGCTGCGTCCGCCCCGCCAGCGCCCAGCATCCAGTGACCGGCACGTGGGTCTGGTTCAACCAGGCGCAGCTCTGGCACCCCGCCTGCCTCGATCCGGAAACCCGCGAGTCGCTCGTGGAACTGGTAGGCGAGAACGATATGCCGCGCAACTGCTGTTACGGTGACGGTTCGCCGATCGAGGACAGTGTGATGATGGAGATCCTGGCCGCTTACCGCGAACTGGAGATCGTGTTCCCCTGGCGTCCGTCCGACGTCATGATGCTCGACAACATGGCCATCGCCCACGCCCGCAATCCCTACCAGGGCGAACGCCGCCTGCTCGTGGCCATGGGCGAAATGATGACCTGGGACTCCTCGTCTGCCACCTGACACGACCGCTTCGCACACCGGTTACGCGTCATCCGCAGTCCGCAGCAACTCCAGTTACCAACAGGGTGAACCCGCATGAAGATCCTCCTCACGCAGAACTCGGTGTATCTGCCGACCTTTGGCGGGGCGAATAAAGAGAACCGCGTCATGCTGGAAGCGCTCGCCGAACGCGGGCACACGTGCTCAGTCGTGGCGCCCGCCTTCGGCTTCCAGGCGTTGTCCTCGAATGACGCCTTCCGCGGCGAGCTGACCAAACGCGGCATCGCGTATACCGTGCAGCCGGACGCGGATCGGTTCACCCACCTGGGCGTGAAGGTCACCGCCGTAACCGATCGCGGGAAACTGCTGGCGCGCCTGATCCGCGAGCTGATCGACGATCCGCCCGACGTCATCCTGGTGGCGTCCGAAGATCCAGGCCAGGTCCTGCTGGAAGCGGCCCTCCGCGTCAACCCGTCGCGCGTGGTCTACGTCGCGCGGACGACACTGGCGTTGCCCTTCGGTCCCGGCACCATCGCCGAAAGTTTCCGTGGCATCGACCTCCTGCGCCGTACGGCCGGCATCATCGTTGTCAGCCACTTCCTCGGAAACTATTTCCGCACGTGGGGCGGACTCGAAGCGACCGTGCTTCCGATCAGCCTCCACGGTCCGGGACCGTTTCCAGATTTCGGCCGCTACGACCGCGGGTTCATCTCGATGATCAACCCGTGCCACTACAAAGGTCTGCCGATCTTCCTCGCGCTCGCGCGTGCCTGTCCGGAACTGGCGTTTGCCGCCGTGCCCACGTGGGGGACAACCGAGGAGGACAAGCGTCAGATCCGAAGCGTCCCGAACATCCAATTGCTGGAACCGATGGATGACATCGATCAGCTCTTCGCGCAAACGCGCGCGCTCATCGTTCCGTCGCTCTGGGCCGAGAACAAGGCGCGGATCATCACCGAGGCGATGCTGCGCGGCGTTCCCGTGCTGGCAAGCGATGTCGGCGGGAACGGTGAAGCAAAGCTCGGTGTCGAGTATCTGCTGCCGGTCACGCCGATTGACGCGTATGAAAACCGGGTGGACGAGCGGATGCTGCCGGTGGGTGTGCCACGTGCGCAGGACATCGGTCCGTGGCTGGCGGCGCTCCGCGAGTTGCTGTCGAGCGAAGCGTCCTACCAGCGTGTCTCGCGCGCCTCGCGCGCGGCGGCGCTGGCCGTGAACGAGCGCGAGACGATTCTGCCGACCGAGGAATATCTCACCAGCCTCGCGCGCCGGTTCGAACCGGTCGCCTCACGTACCGCGTAACGGCTGAACCGATCGGCGCTGACCGCGACTCACACCGTTCAGCACGGGACTTCGCCATGCCGCATTTCGCCCTTTCCGACCAGCAGTCCGCCATCGCCTCGCTCTCGCAAACCGGCGTTGCTCGTCTTGGCCAGGTGGTCATCACGATCGATGGTCCCATCGATGCGGCCATCCTCGGACGCGCCTGGCAGACCGTCATCGCTCGTCATGACATCTTCCACACCGCTTTTTCGATGACACCCGGTCAGACCGAGCTGGTGCAAACGCCAGTTGCCAGCGGACCGGCGGCCTGGACAATGGTGGTGGCGTGCGGAGGGGAGAGTGAGGAACGGCGGACGGTAGATGAGCTGATGGCGCGGGAGGGTGCGGCGACGTTCGATCTCGAACAACCGCCGTTAGCGCGTGCGGTGCTGATTGCCGGTGACGCGGAGCGGCATTGGCTGATCGTGACCGTTCATCCGCTGTGTGTGGATGCCTGCACGCTGGTCAACGTGGCTACTGAGGTTGCGCAGGCGTACGAGACCTGCCTGAGTGGCGCGGAGTGGGACGAGCCGGTGCAGTATCTGCAGTACTGCGAATACCACCGCGAGGTTGTAGGCGATGGTGATCGGGACACGTTCATGGACGTTCCGGTCCCGGTGTTGCCGATGGAGCTGGCGGGCGATCATCGGGGTACTCCCGGCGTGTGTGCCTTCACGCTTGACGCGCCGGTTGTGGGGGCGCTTGGGGACGTGGCGGCGGAGTGGCGGATTGCGCCGTGTGATGTGCTCTTTGCGTGTTGGCACCTGCTGATCGCGCGGTTGAGTGGTGGAGGAGCCGAGCAACTGGGGTTACTGGTGGATGGCCGTGGTCATGAAGAACTGGCCGAGGTGATGGGACCGTTCGCCAAGGTGTTGCCGGTTGCAGGACGAGTGGATGGAGCGGGCAGCTTTCGCGCGCTTGCGGTCGCGTCGGCTTCGGCGCGGACGCACCTGGAGGAGCGTGCGGAGCGCGATACCTGGCGTCCCGGGCAACCGCCGGTGACGTTCGGCGTCCTGCCGTCGGTCGAGCCGATACGGCGACTGAACGTGACCTTCAGCGTCCTGCGGTTTGCCGGCTGTTTCGATCCCTTCAAGCTGAAGCTGCTCTGTCAGGCGGATGGCGCGCGTCTGGAACTGCATCATGACGCGAGCTTCCTCGCAACGGACGTCCGCTGCATCGCGTCGCGTTTCGTTGTCACGTTGAAACACGCGTTGCGCGAGCCGCATGTGCGTGTCGATCGTCTCGACGTGCTGACAGACGAGGACCGCCGGCAGTTGATTGTTGATTGGAATCGGACGGACGTGCTGGAGCCGTGGCGTGGAACCGTGGCCGCTCGCGTCGCGGTGCTCGCGCGAGAAACGCCAGATGCGGTCGCGGTCGTCTGCGAAGACGACACGTTGACCTATGCTGCGCTTCAGGTACAGGTGCGACAACTCGCGCGCGTCTTGCGTAGGCAGGGTGCCGGCGCCGAAGTACGCGTCGGTGTCTGCCTCGAACGATCCGTGGAACTTGTCGTGGCGTTGCTCGCCGTGTGGGACGCTGGCGGCGCGTACGTGCCGGTGGCGCCGACGGATCCCGTCGACCGCATCGCCTGGATCCTCGCCGACGCTGGCGCTCGCATCGTTGTCACGGCGCCACGCTGGACGTCGCGCATCGCCGCGGACAGCGTCATTGCCTGGGAACCGGCGTTGTCGTTCGCAGACGATCAGGTTGAAGAAGCTGGTGCGGACGGAGCGGGTGGTCGTGGCGATGAGCCGGGTCAGCTCGCGTACGTGCTCTATACCTCTGGATCGACGGGGCGGCCCAAAGGCGTGCTCGTGCAGCACGGCAGCCTGTCGCAATATCTGAACTGGGCCGTGCGTGCATACGACGTTGCGGGTGGCTGGGGCGCGCCGGTGGCCTCGCCGGTTGCCTTCGACCTGACCGTCACGAGCCTGTTTGCGCCGCTGATGGCTGGTCGAACGATCGTACTCGTGCGAGAGGGAGACGAGCTCGAAGGACTGGCGCGCGTGCTGCGCACGTGGCCGGATGCGAGCCTGCTCAAAATCACGCCCGCGCACCTCGACGGCGTCGATCGTCTATTGGAAAACGTCCGCGGCGTCGGCATCCACGTGCGGCGGCTGGTCATTGGTGGGGAAGCGCTGCACGGCGAGACGCTGCGACCGTGGCGCGAGGCCGCACCGGCCACTCGGGTTGTCAACGAATACGGGCCGACGGAAACGGTCGTTGGCTGCTGCGTCTACGATCGTGCCGCGAGTGAGATTGGATCCGGCGCGGTGCCGATTGGCGGACCGGTGGGTGGTGCGCGGCTCTACGTCCTGGACGACCATGCGGCGCTGGTGCCGCCTGGTGTCGTCGGCGAGCTCTACACCGGCGGTGCCGGCGTCACGCGTGGATACAACGGTCAACCGGCGTTAACGGCCGAGCGCTTCGTGCCGGATACGTTGGGCGACGGTGTGGGCGGGCGGTTGTATCGGACGGGCGATCGGTGCCGCTGGCGGGTGGATGGGACGCTCGAATACGTCGGGCGGACGGATCACCAGGTCAAGATTCGCGGTCATCGGATCGAGCTGGGGGAGATTGCGGCGGTCCTGCGCGAACACGAGGACGTGCGGGACGCAGTGGTGCTCGCGCGTGAGGATGCGTCCGGTCAGCGTCAACTCGTGGCGTATGCGCTTCGCGGATCGCGTGGCGCGTCGATTTCCTCCGTGGACGCCGCGGGGCTTCTGGCGTTCCTTCGTGAGCGGCTGCCGGCGTTCATGATGCCAACCGTGGTTGTCTTGCTAGACGAGTGGCCGCAGACGATCAACGGGAAAGTGGATCGGTCGGCGCTGCCGGCGCCTGTTGCGCGGGAGGAAAGCGCAACGCTGGAAGACGCGACGCTGACGGAACAGGCGATTGCGGACATCTGGGCGGACGTCCTTCAGCGTCCGCAGGTCGGGCTGCAGCAGAACTTCTTCGACCTTGGCGGCTACTCGCTGCTGGCGGTGCAGATCATGTCGCGGGTGCGGCGTGTCTTCGACGTCGAGGTGCCGCTCGCGGCCTTCTTCGACGGGCCGACCGTGCGCGAACTCGCCGTTCAGGTGAAGCGGCATCTGGAAGATGGCTGTCACGCGCAGTTGCCGCCCATCATGCCCGCGCCGCGTGACGGGACACTGCCGTTGTCCTTTGCGCAGCAGGCGTTGTGGATTGAAAACCAGATGGCGGGCGGCGCCACCTACAACATCACGGCGGCGGTGCGACTGGCCGGACCGCTGAACCGTGGGTTGCTTCGGCGCACGCTCAACGAGATTGTCCGTCGCCACGAAGTTCTCAGGACGACCTTTGTCACGGGACCGTCGGGACCGCGGCAGGTCATCAGCGAGGACACGGACGTTGCGCTCGAGGACATCGATCTTGCCGATCTGCCCGATGACGAGCGGTCGCCTGAGATGATTCGGGCGATGGCGGATCGCTGTCATACCGTCTTCGACCTTGCGACCGGGCCGTTGCTGCGGGCGACGTTGTTCCGGCCGGGAGCAGACGAGCATGTCGCGCACCTGACGTTGCACCACATCCTGTCGGATCAGTGGTCGACTGGCATTCTCATCAACGAGATCTCGACGCTCTACGCAGCGCTGGCAGACCAGCGTCCATCGCCGCTCCCGGAGTTACCAGTCCAGTACGCGGACTATGCGATCTGGCAACGGACGACAACCCGAGATGCGCTGGCGGGGAAGATTTCCTACTGGACGCGGACGCTCGAAGGCGCGCCGATCTATCTCAACCTGCCCACGGATCGTCCACGGCCGCCGCAGCGGTCGTACTACGGCGACAGCGAGCGGCTTGTCCTGTCCCGCGAGTTGACGCAAGGGCTGAAGGCGCTTGCGCGCCAGCAGCGCGGCACGCTCTACGCGACGCTGCTCGCCGTGCTGCAGGTCCTGCTGTATCGCTACTCGGGTCAGGAGGACTTCGTCATCGGGACGCCCTTCGCGAACCGGTCGACGCCGGAACTGGCGAAGTTGATCGGGTTCTTCGTCAATCTGGTGCCGGTGCGCGCGCGGTTGTCGCGGACGCTGACCTTCTCCGAACTGCTCGCCCAGGTGCGCGCGGCGTGCATTGGCGCCTACGCGCATCAGGAAGTGCCGTTCGATCAACTGCTGCACGCGATGCGCCTCGTGCGTGGGGCGGACCGCGTCCCGCTGGTGCAGGTCGTGTTCGCGCTGCAGAACGCGCCGGTGCAGGCGCTGCGGCTGCCCGGCCTCCAGGCGCGGCGGGTGGATCTGCCGGTCCGGTCGGCGGCGTTCGACCTGACGTTCGGCCTCACCGAGCGTGAAGGCCAGTTGACGGGCGAAGTGAATTACAACACGGACCTCTTCGAGCGTGCGACCGCGCGGCGGCTCGCGGCACACTTCGTCAAGCTGGCGGAAGCGTGCGTGGCCGATCCGGACATATCGATCCTGGCGGTGCCGCTGACAGACGAAGCGCCCGCCCCGGCGCTGCCGGAGTCCATCGCCGGCGCCGTCGAGTTCGTCTTCTGATAACGCGCGTTGACGCCACGCGAGCGCAACCGCCGCGACATCGCTCTGCCGACGCCGCGCGTTGCCGGCAACGACCATCGACGGTCTTCCCGTCCCTGATTCTTTTCTTCTCCGTTCTTCATCCGGGCCGTCATGACGATCTCCACGCCAGACACACTGCCGGTGTCGCCGGAACCGCAGTTGCTCGTATCGCCGTCGCCTCTGGACGATACGCTGCTCGAAGCGCGGGACTACTGGCGCGAACGGCTGCGGGCACACGCGCCATTCGGACGTTTGACGCCGTCCGGTGACGCTGCCGATGCCGCGAGCACCGGCCCCGACGCCGTCAGTACCGACACCGCCGCGTTGGACACCGTCGAGATCGCCTTGGACGGCCGCATCCTGGAGGACCTGGATCGCCTCACGTCACGCGATCCGTTCCTGCTCTACACCGCGCTGCTGGCGGTGATCCACATCTGCCTGGGACGCTACACCGGCAGCACGAACATCCTGACCGGCAGCCCGGCGCTGCGTGTGGACACCACGCCGCGTGACAACTCCCGTGGCCACAGCGGCTCCCGCGGCAATATCGTCGCACTCGTCGAACGGGTCGACAGGTCGATGGCGTTTCGCACGTTCGTGCCACGCCTGCGCCAGACGCTGCTCGACGCCTACGCACGCCAGGCATACCCGTTCGTCCGCCTGCTCGGCGATCTGAACTTCGACCCGCAATCCTCGTCCACCATCCTGTTCGACGTGCTGGTCAGCCTGCGCGGCTTCCACGAAGATCCGCCCGCGGGAGCGCACGGCTTGTCGCTGCTGTTTGAACGGGACACGCGCACGTTGCGAGGAACCGCGCGTTTCAACAAACGACTCCTGACGCGCGAGTCCGCGGCGATGTTCCTGTGTCATGCGATGGCATTGCTGGAGGACGGCCTGCGCCGGCCGGATACGGCGGTTGCCAGGCTGGACATGGCGCCGGCAGAGGAACTGCGTCGTTCGGCTCGGGAGTGGAACACCCACGCTTCCGCGGTTTCCGTCTCGCCCGTGTCTCCCGCCGTTTCCCCCGAACGGGTCATCGACGCGATCGCCAGACACGTCGCGGAAACGCCAGATGCCGTCGCCGTCGTTTGCGATCACGACACGCTGACATACGACGCGCTCAACGCACGCGCGACGCAACTGGCGTGTGCACTCCGCGATCGCGGCGTCGGCGCCGAAGTGCGTGTCGGCGTCTGCCTCGAACGGTCGCTCGACCTGATCGTGGCGCTGCTCGGCATCTGGAAGGCCGGCGGTGCCTACGTGCCGCTCGACCCGACCTATCCGCCCGCGCGCCTGACCACCATCGTTGCCTCCTCGCAAATGCCGCTCGTGCTGACGCAAGAGCGCATCGAGGATCACGTTCCCAACACCTGGGCGCAGGTCCTGCGGGTCGACGCCGACTGGGATGAACTGGCCGAGAGTGAGCCGGTGCCGCTGCCGGCCGTGGATGAACGGTGTCTGGCCTATCTGATCTACACCTCCGGGTCGACCGGTACGCCGAAGGGCGTCGCGGTGACGCGCGGCAGCGTCGCGCATCTCGTGGCCGGACAGGTTCCGGCGTTTGCCCTGGACCGCGGTCAACGCGTGTTGCAGTACGCGTCCGTTGGTTTTGACGCGTCCGTCTCGGAGATTTTCACGACCTTGGCGAGCGGTGCCGTGCTAGAGCTGATTGCGCAAGACGAGTTGCGGAGCGGCGACGGACTGGCGTTGACGCTGCGTCAACGCGCGATCACCGCGGTGACACTGCCGCCGTCCGTGCTGCGCGGCCTCGATCCCGGAGCGACGCCCGCGCTGGCAACCGTAGTTTCCGCCGGCGAGTCCTGTTCGATCGACGTGGCCCGGACGTGGCGAGCGGGTCGACGCTTCATCAACGCGTACGGGCCGACCGAAGCCACCGTCTGTGCGACGCTGGCCGCGGACGCCGCGGATGATGACATTGCGCCGATCGGCCGATCGCTGCCCGGGACGCAGGTGTACGTGCTGGATGCGGAGTACGCGCTTGTGGCGCCCGGCGTGCCTGGCGAGATCTACGTCGGTGGTCCCGGCGTTGCGCGTGGCTACTGGCGTCAGGCCGGACAGACGGCCGACCGCTTCGTCCCCGACCCCTTCAGTGACGCGCCGGGCGCGCGGCTCTATCGAACCGGCGACCTCGCGCGCCTGCGTCCGGACGGGAACCTGGAGTTTCTCGGCCGCCGCGATACACAGGTGAAGATCCGCAGCTTCCGGATCGAGCTTGGCGAGATTGAAGCCGCGCTTCGTCTGCACGGCGCCATCCAGGACGCAGTGGTAGTCGTCCGCGAGGACGATCAGAACGGCCCGCAACTCGTCGCCTACGTCGTCTGGCGCGATGCCGCCGTCGAATCGTCCGCTCTGCACGCCTTCCTGCTGGAGCGTCTCCCCGCCTACATGACGCCCGCCATCGTTGTGCCGCTCGCGGCCCTGCCGCTGACGATCCACGGCAAGGCGGACCGCGCGGCGCTGCCGGCGCCGTCGATGAAAGCCACGGCGAGCTACGAAGCGCCGCGGACGGCGGTGGAGGAGATCCTCACCAGCATGTGGGCCGACCTGCTCGGCCGTCCGCGCGTCGGCGTTCAGGACAACTTCTTCGAACTGGGCGGCCACTCGCTGCTGGCGACGCAGGTCGTCTCGCGCGTGCGGGACGTGCTCGGCGTCGACGTGCCGCTGCGCGCGATCTTCGAGACGCCGACCGTGCAGGCCGTCGCGCAACTGGTCGCGCAGGCCCGGCAAAGCGGGTCGACGGGCACGGCGTATGACGCCATTCCGCGCGCCGACCGCACGGCGCCGCTGCCGCTGTCCTTCGCGCAGCAGCGCATGTGGATGCTCGAACAGCTTCAGCCCGGACAGGCGCTCTACAACGTCCCGCTGGCGCTGCGGCTGGATGGATCGCTGGATGCGCGCGCGCTCGAACACAGTTTGACGACGATTGTCGCGCGTCACGAATCCTTGCGGACGCGGTTCACGGCCGATCACGGCGTGCCGGTGCAGACGATTGACGGGCCGTGGGCCGTGTCGCTGCCGGTGCTCGACTGGCGCGGCGACGCGGCGGATGCACGTCAGGCGCGGATCGACGCGCTGCAGCGGACGGAAGCGACGACACCGTTCGATCTCCCGCAGGGACGTCTGCTGCGTGCGCAGCTCGTGCGGCTGGCCGATCGCGAGCACATCCTCTTCCTCACGCTGCACCACATCATCTCGGACGGCTGGTCGGTCGGTGTCCTGCTGCGCGAATTGACGACGATCTATGCGGGTGCGGTGCGGAACGCGCCGGTCTCACTGCGGCCGATGCCGATTCAATATGCCGACGTCGCCGTCTGGCAGCGCGCGCGCCTGCAGGGATCCGCGCTGGACGACTTGCTCGCGTACTGGCGGACGCAGCTCGATGACGCGCCGCTGACCGAGCTGCCGACGGACTCTGCGCGCGCCGCGACAGCCGGCTCGCCCAGCGCGGTGGCGTCCGTTCGCATCGACGCCGATCTGCATCGGCGCCTGCGGCAGATCTGCGCGCGCGAGGGCGTGACGATGTTCATGCTCGCGGCGTCGGGGTTCGCGGTGCTGCTGGGGAGATACACGGGGCAGGATGACATCGTGGTGGGGTCGCCGGTCGCGGGACGCACGCGGAGTGAGACGGAAGACGTCATCGGCTGCTTCGTCAACACGCTCGTCCTGCGGACGCGGCTCGCGGGGAATCCGAGCGTCCGCGCGCTGCTTGCGCAGGTCCGCCGCACCGCGCTCGACGCCTACGCGCATCAGGATCTGCCGTTCGAGCGCATCGTCGAAGAGCTGCAGCCGCAGCGCGACCTCGATCGCAGTCCGCTCTTCCGGATCCTCTTCGCCCTGCAGAACGCGCCGCTGCCGTCGCCGGGCATGGCCGATCTGCGCGTCACGCCCTTCGAAGGGCGGACCGCGATCGCCAAATTCGACATCAACGTCTCGGTGGTCGAGCGGCCGGACGGCCTGACCTGTCTGCTGCAATACAACCACGACCTCTTCAATCCAGCCACCGCGGAGCGGCTGCTGGACAACTACACCGTGCTGCTGGCGTCGATGGCGGACGATCCGGCGTGCGGCGTATTCGACCTGTCAATGCTGTCGGCGGGCGAGATCGAGCAACTTACGGCGTGGAGCGAGTCATGACCCCGAAGAGAGCCGTCGTCCTCGTCACGGACCATCCGATGACGCTGGGAATTCAGTTCCTCCTGGATCACGTGCTGAGCCAACCAGCACTGGCGGCGGCCTACGAGCTGACGGGCATCTTCGGATCGTCGCGCGACTTCACGCGCATCGAAGCGCCGTTCTCGGTGGACGAGGAGATGCACCTCCTGCGCTTCATGCAGGCGCTCAATCCCGCCGTCGTCGGCATCTCCTGCATCGAGCGGACGCGGCCGCGCTTCATGCGCGCGCTGCACGCGATCAAAGCCGCGCTGCCGGACACCGTCTACATGGCCGGCGGCGTCGACGCCGTCGCGGACCCCGACTTCTACCTCGCCAACGGCATCGACCTCGTCGTCAACGGCGACGGCGAGCTGCCGCTGTCCGCGGTGCTCGAAGGCCTGCGCGGCGGACGGACCAAAGCGGACCTGATCGCGTTCCCGCCGGCCGGCGTCCGGACCGTCGCCGTGCGCCACGCGCCGCCGGCGCCGAGCCCCGACGTGCTCCCGCTGCCGTATTACGGCGATCGCCTGCTCTCGCTGACGGACCGCGGACTCGTGACGCTGCGCAACGACTTCACCAATCCCGCGCACGTACAGTTCATCAACCGGCGCCGGTCGATCGACATGTATACGCAGCGCGGCTGCACGCACCAGTGCTCGTTCTGCGCGCAGGATCTGATGATTGCCTATCGCGGCGACTCGAAGCGCAACTCGCGCAAGCGCGATCTGCGCGAGGTCGTCCAGCGCATCTGCGAGATCAAGAACGCGTTCCCGGACAAGCAATTCGTCTACTTCTGGGACCTCGACTTCCTGCGGAAGCCGAAGCAGGAACTGCTCACATTCGCGGAGCAATATCGCGAGCGCGTCGGGCTGCCGTTCTTCAGCTTCGTGACGGAAAAGACCGTGAACGCGGCCGGCGTCGACGTCGTGCGCGCGCTCGCGCGGGCCGGCGCGCAGACGATCAACATGGGCCTTCAGTCTGGTAGCGAGCGCGTGCTCAAGATGCTCTATCAGCGCAACAACACGCCGGCCGAGGCGCGGCGCGCGATCGACATCATCCACGAGGCGACCAGGGACACGTCCGTCGAGCTGCTGTACGACGTCATCACGTACAACCCGCAGGAATCGCCCGACGAGATCCTGGAGACGATCAGACTGGTCGAGACGATCCCGGTCGACGGCCGGCAGACGATCCGCTTGAGCACGCACAAAATGAGCTTCAACACCGGGCAGACATTCGAGAACCCGGGCGTGCGGCCGACGAGCGAGGATTATCAGGACTTCAAGAGCAATCCCGCGATCTACGCGCGGACGCAGTCGCCGTATCTCTCGTGGCTGCTCGGACAGGCGATGCGCGGCTCGATCGGGCCGTCGCGCCTGGGCAGCGTCCGGCGCGAGAGCCTGCCGGGCCTGCTGAATCCGGCCTATATCAAAGAGATGGACGAGAACCGCGCGCTCAGCCAGCCGCTGTACGAGGCGTTCATCCCGCTCGATAGCGACGCCTTCGTCATGGGATAGATCGCGTCCGCGCAATATTCCGGCGAATCGTGTCCGCGCGATCGTGCCCGCAGGTCCGCCGACGGCGACGCGCACGTCATCATCCGTTGCACCGTTCCCACGGAGCGTTCATGTCAGACGCCTGGCCTCCCGACGTGGAAGACATCTACGAGCTGTCTCCGCTGCAGGAAGGCATCCTCTTCCACGCGCTGTACGATCCCGCGTCCCGCGTCTACGTGGAACAGGTCAGCTTCCGCCTGGACGGTGTCGTCCATCTGCCCGCGTTCAACGCGGCGTGGCGACAGGTGTTCGAGCGGCACGCGGCGCTGCGGACGGCGTTCCACTGGCAGGATCTCGATCGCCCGCTGCAGGTCGTGCGGCGACAGGTGGCGGCGTCCGTGGCGTTCGAGGACTGGCGCGGCATGACGGACGCGGCGCTGGCCGCTCGCGTCGAGGCGTTCCGCGCAGACGATTGCGCGCGCGGGTTCGATCTGTCGACGCCGCCGCTGTTGCGCGTCACCGTGCTGCAGACGAGCGATTCGTCTTCGCTCCTGACGCTCACGTTCCACCACATCGGCCTCGACGGCTGGAGCCTGCAGATCCTCAACCGCGAGTTCCGGCAGATCTACGACGCGGCCCGGCGCGGCGAACGCGTGACGCTGCCGCCGGTGCGGCCGTTCGGCGAGTTGATCGCGTCCTTGCAGCGGAAGGACTGGCGCGAGGCGAAGGCGTTCTGGGCGGACGCGCTCGCGGACTGCCGTCCCGCACGGCTCGACGTTGCGACCGGCGCGTTCGCGGCAGCGGTCGGCCCGCCCGCGGCGACGGCCAGCACTGCCAGTGTCGCGAGCACGGCGGAGTGGATCGAGCGTGTGGACGAGGAGCCGACGCGGGCCTTGACGAGGATGGCGCAGGAGCTTCGGATCACGCTGCACACGGTCGTGTGTGCGGCATGGGCGCTGGTGCTGAGCCGCTATACCGGATCGCGCGACGTGGTGTTCGGCACGGTGGTGTCCGGACGATCGGAGCCGCTGCCCGGCATCGAATCGATGGTCGGCTTGTTCCTCAACACGATTCCCGTCCGCGCGCGCATCGCGCCAGGAGCGCCGGTGGGCGAGTGGCTTGCGGACCTGCACGCGCGCGCGGTGAAGGCCGGACGCTACGAGCAGACGCCGCTCGTCGACGTGCGAGACGCGGCCGGCTGGCCGCGGGACGAGGAGCCGTTCGACACGCTGCTGGCGCTGGAGAACCACGTCGCGCCGGGCGCGGCGGCGGCCGAGCCGCTGCATGTGCGCCACGCGTCCACGTATCCGCTCGACGTGACGATCCTGCCCGGCGAGCGGCTGACAATCGTGCTCGCGTACGATCCGGCCCGCCTGGATCGCACGACGGTCGCCAACATCGCGCGCGACTTCCGCCTTGCGTTGGAGCGCCTGCCTGGCGACGTGCCGCGTCCGTTGCACGCGGTCCTGCCGCCGGTCGATGTCGATCTCACGCGGTTCGCGGGACCGGCGTCCGCGTCGACCGAGTGGCACGGCGGCGTCCACGAGCAGATCGGGGCTCAGGCGGCGATCACACCGGACGTCGTGGCGCTGGTGTTCGAGGACGCGGCGATCACGTACGCGGCGCTGGATCGCCGCGTGACGCGGCTCGCGCACGCATTGCGTCGGGCCGGCGTTGGCCCGGAGGTCCGCGTCGGCCTGTGTCTGGAGCGATCGATCGAGCTGGTGATCGCGATCCTGGCGACGCTGCGGTCCGGCGGGGCGTACGTGCCGCTCGAACCCGAGTATCCGTCCGCGCGGTTGGCGGCACTGATCGCCGACGCGCAGCCGGCGCACATCCTCGTGCAGGAACGGCATCGCACGTCGTTTGGCGCGGTCGACGTCCCGTTCACGATCATCGATCGCGTGGATGATACGGGCGATGGCGCGCACGACGATCGTGCGGGAGACGCTGTGGAGGCGTGGCCACGCGTCGAGGCGTCGCAGGCGTGCTACATGATCTACACGTCGGGCTCGACGGGCCAGCCGAAAGGCGCGGTCAACGTCCACGAAGGCCTGCGCAATCG
>Ga0187894_10001138_pt1 | contig 35180 bp, 27 predicted proteins | sample GBC1701081metaG_FD_136650 | JGI IMG/M metagenome (GOLD analysis project Ga0187894, IMG submission 136650) | White microbial mat communities from a lava cave in the Kipuka Kanohina Cave System on the Island of Hawaii, USA - GBC170108-1 metaG ...
GCCGGGGGGGGGCCCACCGCGGGAAACCCGTGGGGAGCAAGGGCGGCTTGCGCGTCCCCGGGGGCGGAGGAGGGCGGATTTTTCGCGCCAGACCTTTGGAAGCCCCCCCCCCCCTCCCCCGGTGTAATGTTGGTTGGCATTCGCGAAGGGAGTCTGGCGTGATCCCGGTTGCGATACTCGTGAGCGCTGTGGTGACGGGCGCGACACCGCCTCCATCCCTTGAGCAAGTTCAGGCGTGGCTCAAGCGCGAGTACGCGGAGGCGATGGCGGCCCGCGAACGGTTCCCCCTCAACAACGTGGAGTTCAGGTGGCGGTTGGAATTGCACACGAAGGTTGACCCTGCGCAAGTGCGGCAGTGGCAGGAGGAATGGAAGGCCCAGCCGGATCGACCCAAACCGTCGAAGCTCGCGGACGCCGAGCGGTACTTGGCAAAAGGACCAAAGATCAAGAACTGCGCGGCCTTCATCCACTCAGGATCGGAATGGCGCCTCAACAGTTCGTGGGATGAAACCGAATCCCGGTTTGAGGACTGGGTGTACACCGATGACGGCGCGTGGATCTTTAACGAGAATGAGTTGCTGGTCTTTGACAAAGGAACGGGGTTTCCCCAAGGTCGAGACATCCGCGGCAGTTGGGATTCCACTCAGAGGTGGGAGATCATCGCCCTTTTGTTCCCGCAAATCGCAGCGCTGCCGGGAGACACGATCGATCCGACTTCATTCACAGCTGATGCCAACGGCGCGATATCCGCAAGAGTCATCGGTAATGTTCTGCCAGGGCGTGCTGCGGGAATTCGAGGGATGTGGGATTCTCAGGCGCAACGCCTGCTCGTGTCCGAAGTGACAATCGAGGATGCCCCCGGTTCAAGAGAGCCAGGCCGTCGATGGCGATTCGAGTTTGCCAACTGGAACTTTGACCCAGTCCTGAAACGCTGGATGACCGCGCGCGTCGACGAGTATTGGGATGGCTTCCGGTTGCGCGCGATCATCTTCGATGGGGCCGCTCCGCTGAGTACTGACCGATTTCGAGAGATCATTCGCCTGCCCGATGGAGGGCGATTGGATGTGATCCGCCAGCGCGCGCCGTTCAATCTGATTAAGGATTACCGTGCAAGTGTGCAAGCGCCGATCGCACTGCCTACCGAGGCCGAAGTCAAGCCGCTTGGTCTGTTTGAGCGGCTCTCCAGACCAGGTAGTTGGACGAGATACGCAGGTTGGGCGGGTGTCGCGACGATTGTGATCGTTGTGGTGTTGCTTGGCTTGAGGGCCAAGGGGCGCATCCCTTGAATCTGGATGATCATTCATTGCGCACTAGTGGAAAGGAGCATGCTGTGAACATGTTGAAGAATCGAACCAATGCCCGAAACAGGAAACCGCTCAAGTGCGTGTGCGTTCTCCTGGCAATCGGGGTAACTGCGGGTCCAATGGTTGCTTCGGGAATCGCGTGCTTCAAGACTCTTCCCGGCCTGTCTGCCTGCACTCCATACGTCCAGCACACATACACTTGCTCGAACGGCACGACCAATTGGACGTGCGCCGACGACATATTCGACCAAGATTGCACAAGTCAGGGTACCGCCACCACAGGTCAGATCGCGGCAGGATCGTATTGGGCGACATGCAAGATCGTCCGCAAGCAGTGCGGTGCTAATCCGTATGAATGCCCGGAAGTGAACACAGAAGAGTTCCAGAAATACTGCGAGAAGGCGACCGGAGAAGGATGCCCACGAGGCGGCGGCGGCGGCGGAGTCTTTGAAGTTCCGGAGTGACTCTGGGCGCCACGAATGTCTCTTGACGATGCAAGCTTGGCCGAGCCTCCTCTGGGCAGTCAGCGGCGTCGGAAGCATGTGCTTGCGTCGACGCTGTTGATCGCGCCGTGCTCGGTGCTGCTACTCGCTGGAATTGTCAAGGGCCTCGATGCTTCTTCGTTCGCGAGCTATTTGCGTCGGTGGCCACTGACACCCTTGGGTCTTGCAGATGCGATTGCTTTACTCGTCGTGAATCTCGAAGTGCTCGTCGGACTTGCCGGCGTGATCGGTATCAAGCGACGGACGGCAGCATTGGGAGCGCTGGCCCTTCTTGGCACGTTCACGGTATGGTATTTGGTCCACCTCTTTGCCTTCGGAGGTACGCCACCTTGCCACTGCCTCGGCGCTTGGCTCTCGCGACGCGCGCTTGATCGCGAGACGTGGCTTCTCCTGGGACGAAATGTCTTGCTGATGGGATGTTTGGGTGGAGGGCTCTGGCTCAGCACGGAAGTGAGACATCGCCGTGAATCGCCTCGCGCTGCGCCCCCAGCCGATCACCAGCCGGACCGCGCACAATTGATGGTCCATCGTGGTTTCTCGTTGCTCGAGATCTTGGTAGTTGTCGCGGTGCTTGCCGTCCTCATAGGACTCACGCTGCCAGCATTGAAAGGGGCGCGATCGAGTTCGCAGCGACTGGGCTCGCTGTCCAATCTGCGACAACACGGAACCGCGTTTGCCGCATACACCGCAGACTTTCAGGACTACTGGCCGCTGTTCACCCATCCAGATCGTAGAGTGGCGTTCCTGTGTTCGAACACACGGTTCAAGCCCGCCTATTTTGAAGGGTACTTCTGCTGGAACGCGGCGCTTGCGCCACAGTACTACGGAGGGAATTGCCTGGACGCTTCTTTTCGAACGCCCGAGATGGAGGACCTCTGGTTTCCGAATGGAACATCCTACTGGTATTCCGATGTGTTCATTGCCGATCCACAGTACTGGACGTACGCACTGCGAAAGGGACCCGCACAATGGCGCGCGACTCGGGCGAGCGAGGTCACGTCTCCCTCGAAGAAGGCGCTTCATATCTCGGTAGGAGAATTGCTCAGCGATGAGCAAACACTTGACCGCGAGCGGAGTCCGGGGGTTGGGTTTGTGGATGGATCGGTTCGAAACGTGCGCCTCGCTGACATTCGACCTGGACATCGGGACGGGCCGGGCGCAAGAACGATTCTAGCGCGCCCCCATGATTTCCCTACCATGCACACGCTTAAGGGCGTGCACGGTCGCGACGTGGACTAGGTGGTCCGTCAACTCGCGCATAACGTTCGTCCGAAGCGCTTGTTGAGCTCGTGGATGCTCAGGCGGATGCTGGTCGGGCGGCCGTGGGGGCAGTTGCTCGATCGCTCGACGTGTTCGCGCAGGGCCAGGAGCGCATCGAGTTCGGCGGGCGCGAGCGAGTCGCCGGCGCGGACCGCCGCTTTGCAGGCCATCATGTCGAGAACTTCGTGCAGCACGGCCTCGTCGCCGGCGGCATCGGGCGAGTCCCCCCACTTCTCGGCCTCGGCGCGCTCGAGGACATCGGCGACGAACCGGCCGGCATCCACGCCGCGGTCGAAGAGGAACGTGGGGAAAGCGTGCACACCGATCGATGAGGGGCCCATGGGCTCGGCGGCGATGCCGAGGCGCGCGAAAAGATTCTCGACGCGCTGGAGCGCTTCGAGACGCTGCGGCGGCACCGTTACGACCGCGGGCATGAGGAGGCGCTGGCTTTCGAGTTCGCCGCGGGCGAGGCGGTCGCGCAGGGCTTCGAACATGGCGCGCTCGTGCAGCGCGTGCTGGTCGATGATGAGGACGCCCTGATCGTCCTGCGTGACGAGGAACGAGTTGTGGACCTGGAGGACGCGCGGCGCGGGGAGGGGGACGGGGAGCGGCGAAGTGGGCGCGGCCTGTGATGGATCGGCGGTGTGCGGCGCATCGCCAGTGGAGGCAGGCGCGGCCTGTGCGGCATCGACGGCTGCACGTACGGACCCATAGTCGAATTTGCCGCCGCCGGGCGAGGCCAAGCGCCGGAAGTAATCGACGAATCGCTGCGGGTCCGCCGCGGGCGAGGGGAGGGGCATGGCGCCGGGCTTGGGCTCGGCGCCGAAGCTTGAATCGCTGCTCGCGTTGCCGCCCCAGTGGATGCTGGGGGTGAGGTCGGCCGCGCGGAGCGCCTCCTGCACAGCGCGATGCACGACGGAGTGAACGAGTCCGGAGTCGCGGAAGCGGACCTCGGCCTTGGTCGGATGCACGTTGACATCGACGGCGCTCGGGTCCATCTCGATCATGAGGACGGCGGCGGGGTGGCGCGAGGGCTCGATGAGGCCGCGGAAGGCTTCCTTGAGCGCGTGCTGGATGGTGCGGTCGCGGATGGCGCGGCCGTTGATGAAGAGGTGCTGCGCCTTGGTGGTCGGGCGCGCGAGGGCGGGCCGGCCGATGAGGCCCCAGAGCGTGACAGCGCCGGCGTGGCCCGGTGAGTCGAAGCGGTCGGCGCTGACGCGCAGGTACTGGCTTTCCATCTCCGGACCGAGGAGGGCGAGGGCGCGCTCGCCGGGATCCTGATCGGGCGGGACTTCGAGCACGGTGCGGCCGTCGGCACGGAGCGCGAAGCCGATGTGTGGGTGCGAGAGCGCGAGGTCGGTGACGGCGTCGGTGCAGTGGCCGAGTTCGGTGGCGCTGGTGCGCAGGAACTTGCGGCGCGCGGGCGTGTTGAAGAAGAGGTTACGGACGCTGATGAGCGTGCCGACGGGGCCGGGCTCGGGGCGCGGCGGCGAGATTGAAGCCCCCTCGGCTTCGATCAGGTGGGCGGTGTCGTCTGTGCTGGTGCGCGAGCGGAGGCTCACTCGGCTCACGGCGGAGATTGAAGCGAGGGCCTCGCCGCGGAAGCCGAGCGTGCTGATGCGCTCGAGGTCGGCCGCGCCGTCGATTTTGCTGGTGGCGTGGGGCGTGACGGCGAGGGCGAGTCCGTCGGCGGCGATACCGTGGCCGTCATCCGCGACGCGGATGAGCTCGATGCCGCCCTGATCGAGGTCGATGGTGATGCGCGAGGCGCGGGCGTCGATCGCGTTTTCGATCAGTTCCTTGACAGCGCTGGCGGGTCGCTCGACCACTTCGCCCGCGGCGATCTGAGCCGCGACGAGCGGAGGGAGGACGCGGATCGGGCGCGGCGGGGCTGGAGCGGCTGTCGGGGCGACCACGGGGGGAGTGTATGGGGAAGGCACGCAGGGACTGAGGCACGAAGGCACGGAGGGGATGGGAAGAGGACAAAGCAAATCAGAGAGTGCTTGGCGAGTGGAGGTGGTTGCCGAATGTCGGTCTGTAAGTGATGACGAGAGTGGTCGAAGCGGACGAGACTCCAGTGTCCTCACCCGGATCCGGCACGCCGGGACCACCCTCTGCCAAGGGGAGAGGGTCGTGCGTATTCTGAATCGCATGGCCGAGACGATTTTTTCGAAGATTATTCGTGGCGAGGTGCCGTGCCACAAGGTGTACGAGGATGAGCGCGTGCTCGCGTTCCTCGACATCTTTCCGCTCGCCCCGGGGCACACGCTGGTCGTGCCGAGAGAGGCAGTGGAGACGCTCGACGCGCTCTCGGATGAGTCGGCGGCGGCGGTCGGGCGCATCTTGCCGCGGATCTGCCGCGCGGTGATGAAGGCGACGGGCGCGAAGGCGTACAACGTTCTGCAGAACAATGGGGGCGGCGCGCACCAAGCCGTGTTCCACGTGCACTTTCACATCATCCCCAAGCCGGACAGCGAGCGCGGGCTGGGGATCAAGTGGCCGGCGGGGAAGCTGGATGCGGGCGCGGCGGCGGAGATGGCCAAGCGCATCGCGGCGCTGCTGGGCTGAGGTCCGGCGCTACGCGGGCGCCGTTTCGACCTCGCCCCGTCCGGCGCGGATTGCACGCCACGTTTCAAAGATGAACACCCCGGCGAGCGCGAAGAGAACCATCGCGGCGATCCCGTTGAGGATGAGCGGATTGATCTCGCCGGAACTCGAACTCCACAGCCCGGCCCGGAGTTCCCGCCAACCCGTGACCGCCTGGAGCGAGAGGGCACAGAGCGTGATCGTCATCACGAAGACCATGGGGATCAGTACGTACCAGAATCGCCGGCCGCTGCGCCAAAGCCAGACGGTCACGCCCAGCAGCGTGAGCGAGGCGAGCAATTGGTTTGACGTGCCGAAGAGCGTCCAGAACAAGCGCCATGAGCCCGAAGGGGCGGCGACGATGATGAACAGCGGGACGCCGGCGGTGACGGCGGCGGCGATGGTCCCCGAGATGCGCCCGCGCGTGCCAAGCAACTCCTGCAAGAGGTACCGACCCAGGCGCGTCGCGACGTCGAGCGTGTCGAAGACGAAGGTGGCCACGGCCATGGTGCCGAATGTGACGGCGAACACCATCGCGTCTTCGCCGAGGAAGACGGTGAGGAAGCGCGCGATGCCTTCGCCGTAGACGACGGAGGGCGAGCGGCCCGCGGACTGCGCGGGCGCGATGATCATGATGGTGGCCAGCGCGATGATGGCGACGAGCCCCTCGAGCAGCATGGCGCCGAAGCCGATCGATTTGCAGTGCGACTCCTTGGCAATCTGCCGCGAGGTGGTGCCGCCGCAGACCAGACCGTGGAAGCCCGAGCAGGCGCCGCAGGCGATGGTGACGAAGAGGAAGGGGAAGATGAGCGAAAGCATGGGTGGGGCATCAGGCCCGCCGATAAAGAAGGACCACAGGCCGCCCGCGCCGTCGCGGGCCGCATCGGTGACCGCGGGCTGCTCGATGGCGAACCCGCCGAAGAGCACGCCCGCGAGGCCCGCACCGATCACGGCGTACAGGACGAAGCCGCCGAGGTAGCCGCGGCTCTGTTGGAGCAGCCACAGCGGGAGCAACGACGCGACGAAACAGTACACGAGGATGGCGGTCTGCCAGACCTTGATGTCGAAGATGAGGATGGTTGAGACGCGCGTGCCGAGCCAGACGACGCCGAGCGTGGCGGGCACGAAGATCAATGTCATGAGCCACATGGGCCGGAAGCGCTCGGGGAGGAACCGCTGTACGAGCCCCATCACCAGGGCCAGCAGGAGGTACATGGTGCTCGCGGCGGCGACGGCCCCGCCGCGGTTGAACTCGCCGGCGACCGCCTGCGCTTCCTCGGAGATGCCGATGAAGGTGGCGGCGGTGACATCGGTGAAGGCGACGATGACGTAGATCAGCGCAAGCCAGATGAACGCGATGAGCGCAACCCAGGCGCGCGGACCGATGTTGCGGCGCGCAATCTCGGCGATGGAGCCCGCGCCGTGACGCACGGACGCGATCAGCGCGGAGAAGTCGTGCACCGCGCCGATGAAGATGACGCCGAGGACAATCCACAGGACGCACGGGAGCCAGCCGAAGATGGCGCAGGCGGCGATGGGGCCGACGATGGGCCCGGCGGCGGCGATGGCCGAGAAATGCTGGCCCAGCAGATAGAACGGACGCGTCGGGATGAAGTCGACGCCGTCGTTCTTCTCGTGGGCGGGCGTGAGGCGCGAATCATCGAGGCGGTATTGCCGCGCGATGAAGGAGCCGTAGAGCAGGTAGCCGGCCGTGAGCACGGCCATGGTGATGAGGGCGAGGGCGACGAGGGACACGGGGGGAGTGTAGAGGAAGGCACAAACGCACTGAGGCACGAAGGCACGAAGGGAAGGGACAAAGGGACAGAGGGACAAAGGGACAAAGTGGAGAACGAAGCGCGCAGATCGCGGTGCGGTGTCCTGAAGCGGACAGCGCAGCCCGATCAGCGAGGCCGGGCAGGACGCGGGCGAAGATCGCCGCCCGGCCGAGCGCGGATCGGGCGAGCGGCCGGACCGCGAAAGCGAAGGCAGGATGCCGAGCGCGCTATCTGGCCTTGATTTGATTTGCGACGTCTTCGGCGATGTCGTTGGGGACTGGGATCGTGAGATGGTACTGGGCGATCTTCCAGGTTGAACCGTCGCGCAGGAGGACGCCGGTGCCGCGGCAGAGGCCGTAGCGGGAATTGTTCAGGAGTTCATCGAACCAGGCGGCATCTCCGTCGGGCGAGAAGTCGATGTGGCGCTCGACGAGCGTGTAGGTCCAGCCGCGGCCGGTGGCGAAGCGGGCGTGGGCGTACTCGCGGAACTGGGGGATGGTCCAGCGTTCGGTGGCATCGGTGCCGAGGAAGACGCCGCCGGGATAGAAGAGCGAGAAATAGCGGGCCTCATCGGCTTTCGATGCCGCGTCGTGGAGATTGTCGAGGACGCGGGAGATGGCGGCGGCGTCGCCGCGGTGGCCGGCATCCGGAGCCGAGGCCTGCTTGTTGCTGAACCCATTTGCGCAGGCAGACAGGATGAAGGCAGTGACGACAAGGTAAAGCGCAGTCGGTCGCATGGTTGGATCTCCAAGAGATTCGCTCGCCCCTTTCAGGGGCGAACACATTCTCTCAAAGGCTGTAACCAGTTGCTCGCTCGAAGACTCGCGGCATCTGGCAACAATCGTTAGCCCGCTTCGCGGGCATCGGGCGATGGATCGCCGCCATGCCCTCTGTGTCTCTGTGGTGAATCCTGTCCTATCGAGGCGCTGATGTGCACCGCGACACGATCGCTTCAAACTTGACTAGTTCGCCCTTGCCCTGGGTATCGCTTCGCCGTTTGAACTCGACCGAGCCCTCGGCGAGCGCCTTGTCGCCGATGGTCAGGCGGATGGGGATGCCGATGAGGTCGGCATCCTTGAACTTCACGCCGGGGCGCTCGTCGCGGTCGTCGATCAGGACATCCAAGCCCGCCTCGGCCAGGCGCGCGGCGAGATCGCCCGCGGTCTTCATGGCCGGGCCATCGGGCTCGACCTTCAGCGGCGTGATCAGGATGTGATACGGCGCGATGGCGGCGGGCCAGACAATGCCGTTCTCGTCGTGCGAGGACTCCACGCATGCGGCCATGGTGCGGCTGACGCCGATGCCGTAGCAGCCCATGATCACGCTGCGCTTGGTCTGGTTCTCATCGAGGACCGCAAAGCCCATGGCGTCGGAGTACTTCGTGCCGAGTTTGAAGATGTGCCCGACCTCGATGCCGCGGCGGGCTTCGAGTTTCGCGCCGGGGGCGCGCGGCGAAGGGTCTCCCGCGACCGCATTGCGGATATCGGTGATGCGAACCCGCTTCTCATTGCACAGCACATCGCCCACGTCACGCTTCCAGTTGAAGTGCTTGACATGGTGATCGGGCTTGTCGGCGCCGGTGGCCCAGAAGCCGGTCTGGGCCGCATCGGGATCGACGAGCAGCAGCACATCGCTCTTTGACGCGACGACGCGCGGGCTGACGTAGCCGATGGCGAAGCCGGCAGCGCGGGCTTCTTTCTCCGGCGCCATGACCACGGGAAACCCTGCGGCGGACTTGACCTTGCCCTCGTTGACATCGTGGTCGCCGCGGACGACGGCGAGGACCCACGATGCTCCGGCCTGGCGGCCGGGACTACTCTGACCCTCTCCCTGCCCTCCCCCGCCGGGGGCGGGGGAGGCAGCCCTGAACACGATCGTCTTGAGCATCCGGATTGGCTTGACGCCCATGAACTTGCCGACCTCTTCGATGCTCGGCATGTTCGGCGTGTGCACTTCGGCGAGCGCTCCCGTGGGCTCGCCGTCAAACGTGCCCGGGCGCTGGCCGATCTCGCACTTCTCGACGTTGGCCGAGTAGCCGGACTGCGGGCAGACGAGGAACGTGTCCTCGCCGCTCTCGCACTGGACCATGAACTCGTGGCTGGCCGAGCCGCCGATGGGGCCGCTCTCGGCCTCGACGACGGCGAACTTCAGGCCGCAGCGGGTAAAGGTGTTGACGTAGGCCTTGTACATCGCGTCGTACTGCTCGCCGAGGCCGCCGGGGCCGTCGACGCTCATCGCGAAGGAGTAGGCGTCCTTCATGATGAATTCGCGGCAGCGGAGCAGGCCGGCGCGCGGGCGGGCCTCATCGCGGAACTTGGTCTGGATCTGGTAGAGGTTGAGGGGCAGTTGCTTGTAGGACGTGACGGCCGCCTTCATCAGTTCGGTGATGGTCTCCTCGTGCGTCGGGCCGAGGGCGAGCGTGCGGCTGTGCTGGTCGGTGAGGCGGAAGAGGAGCGGGCCGTAGGCTTCGGCGCGCCCGGTCTGCTCGAAGAACTCGACGGGCGTGAGGGCGGGCATGAGCATCTCGCTCGCGCCGGCGCCGTCCATCTCCTCGCGGACGATCTGCTCGATCTTGCGCAGGACGCGCCAGGCCAGGGGCAGGTAGTCGTAGACGCCGGCGCTGACGCGGCGGATGTAGCCCGCGCGGGAGAGCAGTTTGTGGCTGGGCGCTTCGGCATCGGCCGGCGCTTCCTTGGCGGTCGGGATGATCGTGCGCGACCAGAACTGGACCGCGCCGCGGCGCGAGTTTGCTGCGGAAGAAGACATGGGGCGGAGTGTAGCGGGCACGGGGACAGGATTTCAGATTAGAGATTTGAGATTTCAGATGCAGAGGCGGCTGCCGCGCAGTCTTGAACCGGAGTCACAATGGTCCAGGGGCTCGACCGGTACACTGGCTGTCATGAAATACAAGCGCTTCGAGGATCTGCCGGTGCACCAGACGGCGATCGATCTCGGGGCGCACGTCTTCATCATGGCTGATGACAGGTCGTTTCGCGGGCGGGGTGATCTCGCAGATCAGTTGCAGAGGGCAGTAGCGTCCATCAGCAACAACATCGCGGAAGGCTTTGAGCGCGGCACGACGCAGGAGATGATCACGCACATCTATTACGCGCGCGGATCTGCGGGCGAAGTGCGGTCGATGCTGATTCTGCTTGAACGCCTTCCGTTCTTCGACCATCTCAAATCTGAAATCTCAAATCTGAAATCCCTGTGTGAGTCGGTGTCGCGCCAGTTGCGGGCGTGGGCGGATAGCATGCAGAACACCGAGATTAGGGGGACGCGGTACCTGACTGACGGGGTGCGGGCGCAGACGGAGCAGCGAGAACGGGCGCGAAAGTTCCTCGATCGAATCGAAGAGTTGCGAACAGGAAAGACAACGGATGCGCTTCCTTAAGACTGAGGCTCACGGCGCGCGCCTAGCGCAGACGGATCATCTTCGGGCGCGAGGCCTCGACGGGGAAATGGCAGCGGACGGCGTCACGGACCGCGGCCTTGAGCCGCTCCATGTCGTCCGCCTCGGTGAATATCGCCTGTCCGACGGCTCGCGCGGTCAAGCCGCCATCAGGATCTTCTTCGACAAGAAACACAATCTCGGTCATGACGGATAGCTCTCGGGCACCCGGCCATCCTAGCGGCGCTCTCTGTCCTGATCCAACGATTCGGCTTTGCTCAGTGAGCCACAGGTTCGCGCTCGCGCCCGCACTCGGGACAGCGAGCGGCATCCGAAGGAAGTCCCTTGAGGCTGTAACCGCACGCGAAGCATTCGCCTCGCTCGATGCGATCCAAGCGGCGTGTCCGGCGCCAGACATGAGGAGCAACCCCGATTGCGGTGATGGCGAGCGCCAGGCAAGACATGTTGTAGATCAGATGGTTTGTCCCGCCGCGCAGGGTTGGGATGCGAAATGTGGTGTCTGACATCGGCAGGCACACGATGAACGCAACGGCGACATACGCGGGAACGAAATACAGCCACGTCCAAAGCCGGCGACATGTCGCGGCGATGAACACAACGGCGACCGCCAGTCCGATGCCAAACCCAAACCCGATTCGCTCCGCCGCGGGCTGGTTGACGCGGTTGTAGTAGCCGCGATTGACGCCCTGACCGGCCATCAAATCGTCTGCCGCGCCGTGCTGATCGACGCCGTCCACACCCGGTGACCACACACGGGGCCACTGCGATTCATCGCTGGGGTCGGCATCGAGGCTCGCGGGCGGCTCGTACCGGATCGCATTCCCCCAACTGTCGAGAGGCGGACCAATCGGGCGGCCATCGCTATCCGTCTGCGCATCGATGTACCGCTCGCGGTGCAACGTCTGCCATCATGCACCTTGTGCACTGTCTGCGGGATAACCCCCATGGTCCTGACGGTGCAGGACCGCCGCCCATTGAACCCCTCGGACATCGCAGAGAGTTCTGGACCAGTTGGAGCTCCAGGCTGCTGCCTGCGGCGCACACATGAGAATCGCGAAGACTGCAGCCGCAATCGAGCGCATTGAAGGCAAGAGCATCAAATGCTCCGTTCGCTCGAAGCGCTCTGAGAGTTCCCGCGCCCATTTCACGCCCGCGATTGCAACCCAAGCGCGCAAAGACGCGAAGGAGGTTGAGAAGACTCCAGAGCCCTCACCTGGTCCCGGCGCGCCGGGACCGTCCTCTCCCAGAGGGAGAGGACAGACTCACGCCTCGGCCGCGGCTTTGACGCGGTCCTTCGACGCGCGCTCGGCCTTGCGGCGCTGAGCCTCATCGAGGATCCGCTTGCGCATGCGCACGGACTGCGGCGTGATCTCGACGAGTTCATCGTCCTCGATGTACTCGAGGCACTGCTCGAGGCCCATCTTGCGCGGGGCTTTGAGCTTCACGAAGGCTTCCTTCGTCGCCTCGCGGAAGTTCGTCAAATGCTTGGCGCGAGTGACATTGACCACAAGGTCGTTGTCGCGGTTGTGCTCCCCCACCATCTGCCCGGCATAGACCCTTTCCTGCGGCACGACGAACATCACGCCGCGCTCGGCGAGCGCCTCGAGCGAGTACGCCGTGACCGGCCCGGTTTCGAGCGAGATGAGCACGCCCTGACCGCGACCGGGAATCTCGCCGGTGGCCTGCGCGTAGCGCTCGAAGGCGTGGTGCATGACGGCCTCGCCCTGCGTCGCGGTGAGCAGCCGGCTGCGCAGGCCGATGAGGCCGCGCGAGGGGATCTCGAACTCCAGGTATGTGATCGTGTCGCCGCGGGGCTCGACGGACTCGACGACGCCGCCGCGCTGGCCGACCAATTCCATGACCGCGCCGACCTGATCATTGGGAGCCTCGACGGCGAGGACTTCGATGGGCTCGTGGATCTTGCCGTGGACTTCGCGCGTGATGACGCGCGGGCGTCCGACACACAGTTCAAAGCCCTCGCGGCGCATGGTTTCGAGCAGCACGCCCAGGTGCAGCAGGCCGCGGCCCGAGACCTGGAACTCATCGCCCGCGCCGAACTCGACGCGCAACGCCACGTTCTTCTCGCACTCGCGCAGGAGGCGCTCGCGGAGCTGGCGGCTGGTGACGAACTGGCCCTCCTGACCGACAAAGGGTCCGTCGTTGACGCGGAAGATCATGGTCAGCGTCGGTTCATCGACCTTCACCGGCGGGAGCGGCTTGGGGTCGGCGACATCCGCGAGCGTGTCGCCGATATCGATCTTCTCGACGCCGATCACGGCGCAGAGGTCGCCCGCCAGCACTTCTTCGGCGTCCACACGGTCGAGGCCCGAAAAGGCCTTGAGGCCGGCGATCTTGGCGTCGCGCCGCTCGCCGTGACGGTCGAGGACGGCGACGGTCTGGCCGCGGCGGATGGTGCCGGCGAACACGCGCCCGATGCCGATGCGCCCGACGTAATCGCTGTAGTCGAGCGTGGTGACGAGCATCTGGAGCGGGGCGGACGCATCGAGTTTGGGCGCGGGGACGCGCTGGATGATGATCTCAAAGAGATCGCGCAGGTCGGTGGTCTGGCGCGTCAGGTCCGTGCTCGCCCAGCCGTCGCGCCCGGCGGCATACACAACCGGGAAATCGAGGGCGTCATCCTCCGCGCCGAGTTCGACCAGCAGATCAAAGACTTCATCGATGACGGCCGAGGGACGCGCATCGGATCGGTCGCACTTGTTGACGACGACCACGGGGCGCAGGCCCGCCTCGATCGCCTTGGAGAGCACGAAACGCGTCTGGGGCATCGGCCCCTCGGCGGCGTCGACGAGGAGGAGGCACCCGTCGGCCATGCGCAGGACGCGCTCGACCTCTCCGCCGAAATCGGCGTGGCCGGGGGTGTCGATGATGTTGATGCGGACGTTCTCGCCGTCGGCCCGCACGTAGGTGACCGCGCAGTTCTTGGAGAGGATGGTGATGCCGCGCTCGCGTTCGAGCGGGTTGGAATCCATGATCAGGTTGTGCTGGCCGCCAGCGAGCTTGTCGAGTTCGCCGGCGCGGAACATGCCCGACTGCATGAGCATCTGGTCGACGAGCGTGGTCTTGCCGTGGTCGACGTGGGCGATGATGGCGACATTGCGCAGGGATTCGATCATGGGGGGACGATATTAGGCACTCAACGTGCGATGGCGGATGTCGGACGGAGCAAGGACCAATTCAGTCCGAAAGCGACACCCGCGCGCGGCCCACGACGGAGCCTGTCGCGGCACGGTGGACCTCCCAATCGATGAGAGCGACCGCGCGCAGGGCGCGCAGCCAGGCCTCGGCTCGTGGAGGAGGAGCGACGCCCCGATTGGACATGCCGTCGGCCAGCGCCGATGGGCGGAGCACGCCGAGGCTCAGCCATGGAACGGCCTTATCGCGGTGCACGCGAGCATCGGCGAGCGCGGCGGCCGTGGCCGAAACGGCAGATCGCTCCAGGCCGAGCACCCACCAGCCGCGCGGCTTCTGGTCGGGAGCGCGGGCCCGCATCCATTCCGGCTCGGTCGGCGCGTACACCCAGGCGAGCGATGGGCCGCGGTCGAACACCCGGGGAAACTGAGTGCCGATCGAACGTGACAGGTCCACTTCGCGCATCGCCTCTGGGAACTGGCCGCCAAAATCCGCCGCGGCTTGCTCGGCGGGCGCGGCCTGCTGGCCGGGCGGCGGACGGGCGGGGTTCATGAGCGACACCATCGAGCCGAGGAAGCGGTCGCCCGAGGGCGCGAGGCCGGCGGTGTCCTCCGTCTCAAACGCCACGGCGAAACCCGCCAGACCGTTCTCCGCGGGGCGCACGACGAACGCGCGGCGCGGACCCAGGAGCGCGGCCTGGTCAAACCCGAAACCGAATGGGATGCGCGTGAGTTCGAGCAGCGATCGCAGCGTCCACGCAGGCTCGGGTTCCGCGCCCGGGCCGATCCATTCCATGACGGCGGCGAACGCTCCCTCGGCCAGTTCGGCGAACTGATCGCGCGGCCACGGAGTGACGCGAGCCGCGGCGTCGGAAAGGGCGGCGGTGCGCGCGACGATGCCGAACACGAGCGTGCGCCCCTGCGCCCTCGCGCTCAGGGCGAGCCACCCGCTCGGACCGTCGGCGGCGCGCTCGCGGAGGCGGATCATCATCAGCGCCGAAGACTCGGGCGCGATGGTCTGGAGTTCGTGGAAGATCGGGTTCTTCGCGAGGCTGCGAGCCGCCGGGCGGCCGAGACTCGCCGCGATCTGATCGAAGACCTGGGGCGCCTCGGCGGGACCGAGCAGCAGCGCCCGTGGGCCGTCTTCGGCGCCGGCGGGAGCGGCGGCGCTCACGGCGAGCCAGAACCTGCCCTCCTCGAGCGAAAGCACGGGCAGGCCGCCTTCGATCTTGCGCGGGGCGGGCTGGAGTCGTTCGCGCAGCAGTCGTTCGGTGGAGGCATCGACCATGCTGACGACGGCCCAGGCGGAATGGGCTTCCGCGCCGCGGCTGCAGAAGACGACGCGCCGACCGACGAGCGCATCGAACGCCTGGCGCTCTTCCATTCCCATCACAGCCGCGAACCGCTGCCACGCGGCGCCGAGGTCGCCCGCCGCCAGCCAGTCTCGGGCGACCACGGTCAGCGTCGGCCCGAACGGCCCGGCCCGCAACGCGGCGGCGTCATCCACCGCGACGAGCAGATCGATGTCATCGGGCGCCCAGGCGGCGACTTCGGCCATGCCGCCCGCGGCGGCGGGCCGCGCGGGCAACGCGAGGACACATGCGAGAGCAAGCACCGGAGCGAAGCCCCGCGCCGATGCGAAGCAACCGCTCAGGCAGGCGACGCCTGGCCATGGCACGAAAACTCGATTCATGCGGACAGTTCTACCGGGGCCGATAGGTTACGGGCTGCTCGCGCTTGGCGGCAGCGCGCCCCGGCTCGGTGAGGATGTAGCGCACCGAGGTGATCCGCGAAGGAGCCGGCTGATCGCCGGCCGCGAAGCGGTTGACATCGGCTCCGGCGTACGGATGAGCGAGCAAGAGTTCGGCGGCATCGTGCCATTGACCGGCCGCCACCGCGGGATCCGTGGAGAAGATGAAGCCGGATCCGGCCCAGGCCGTGTCTTGCGCCGTCGCTTGCACGGCCATCGCGGGGGCGGTGAACACCGCATCGGTGAATGTCTGCACGGCGGCCCGTGCGTTCTGGATCGCGCCGGCGGTCTGCGAGGGCACGGCCTGCACGAGGCTGCCGATCGGCGCCTCGCTCGGGCAGGCGAAGGAGAACACATCGGGGGCGTTGCGCTTGCACACCAGCCCGGCCCCCAAGAGCAGGACGGCGGCGGAGGCGGCCGCCCAGCGCCACGCGAAGACGCGGCGCATCCCCGATTGACAGAAAAGCCCGCATCGCTGATCGACGCGGGCGAGGATTGAATGGGTCAGGTCGGGAGAGGCGCCGGTCGCGGGCTGATCGCCCGGCGTCGGAACCTCATCACGCAGCACCGTCTCGAGCCATTCATCGGGGATGGGGTCGGCGTCGAGTGTGTGCGGGGCCTGAGGTTCGCTCGGGCGGCGAGCGATGGACAGCAGACGACCCCACAATCCGCTCGCCCGCCAACGCATCAGCGATCGACCTCCTCGGAGGACGGATTCAGCCCCACTTCGACCTGGATCTCATGCTTGCGCGCGTAGCGCTCCATGAGCCGGCGCAGCTTGCGGCGCCCGCGGTGAAGGTGGCTCTTGATGGTGCCCTCGGGCATGTGCATGTAGTCGGCGATCTGAGTGATCGGCCAGCTCTGCTGGTGGAACAGGAGGATGATCTGGCGCTGCTCCTCGCTCAATTGCGCCAGCGCCTCGTCGAGCGCGACGCGGGCCTGCGCCCGCTCCTCGTTAGCGACCACCGGGCTTGCCGGCTCATCGTCGCCGTCGCTGCGCCAGCCGCCCACCACTTCGCTGTCGAACACCGGCCGGAACTTCTGGCAGGCGTTGACATAAAGACGCTTGGCAATCGTAAAGAGCCACGTCGAGAACCTGAAGCGGGGGTCGAAGCGGGAAAGGTTCGAGAGGACGCGGACGAATGCGTCCTGAACGATGTCCTCCGCGACCTCCGGACGGCCTGAAAGGCGGAGCATGTAGGCATAAAGCGAGGCCTGATGGGCCCGGATGAGCCCCTCGGCCGCGGCGCGGTCGCCCGCCGCCGCTCGCTCGATCATTGCCGCCTCTTGCACCCGGTCCATCATTGCACCTGCCTAACTGGAACTGTACCCCAGCCACGGGCCGGGGTTGCCCGAATCGCGTGACCGAAACAGGCGTTTCGTTCCCTTTATTCGGATGCGTCAGCCCAGATGCTCTGGCAGAAACCTCGATTCCGTTCGGTCTGTGGTAGCGCGAGTCTGGTCTGAGACCCGGCGTGGGCGTCTGGAGGCAGGTGGCCGGGTAGCGCGATCTCCCAAGGGATCAAGCGGGTCCGCCGGGCGCGCGTGCTTTCGAGACGGACCGGGACAGGCCGATAAGCGGCGTCGGCCGTTGGGGGTGTGCGACGGTGAGGTCGTAGGCCGCGGACGCGTGGGGCGCCCGGGCGAGGTCCGGGGTGTTGCACTGGCGCGAGAGATGCAGCAGCACGACGTGCGAGCCCGGGGCGATCGCACGGACCGCATCGGCGCATTGAGCGTTGCTCAGGTGCCCGCGCCCGCCCATGATCCGCTTCTTCAGGAATTCCGGCCGCCCGCTGGCCTCCTGCATCGCAGGGCAATAGTTGGACTCGATAGCCAGAACATCGACCCCAGCCATCGCCGAGACCAGGCGTCGCGACGGGCGGCCGATGTCGGTTGCGTAGCCGAGCGACCAGTTGGCGGCGAACAACCGGTAGGCGGTGACCCCCCACTCATCGTGCACGAGCGCGGTCGGCGCCACGGACACGCCACAGGCGAGCACAAACGACCCGTCGAAGGGCTCGTGCGCCGGGAGCGGGACGCCGTGCCGAGCCGCCTGATCCGCGTGGGCGGCGTGGAGGCGGAAGCGGGCGTGTCGTGGCAGAGCGCGGGCCCAACTGGGGTGGACGTGGTCGGAATCGAGGTGCGTGACGAGCACCTCGTCGATGAGATCGAAGCCCAGGCCGAGACGCGCCAGGAGCGTGCGCGTGCGCAGGGGCGAGAGGCCGCAGTCGATCAGCGTGATGCGGCGCAGGCGGCCGGACCCGGTGATCAGGACTGAGCAGTTGCCGGATGAACTGCTCGAGAGGACGCAGAACTCCGACTCGACCTCGGGCAGACCGGGAGGCGCCGGCTGAGCGGGCGCATCATCCGCCGATGGGTCCCAGAGGATTCCGGGCACGTGGCGCGATCGTCGAACAGCAGTCGCGCGCGGCATGGATGGAGCGTAGCAGGGCTCCGCGCCCGCGATCCACGGGAATAAAAAACCCACCGGCACGAGCCGGTGGGCTTCGTTCGTTCCGAGACAAGAGCGCGACGCTCAGGCTGCTTCGCGGATGCGGCGCTTGCGACCGACCGTGTGCTGCGAAGCGCGGGCCCGACGCTCGGGGAATGCCACCATCGCGTTGACGAGTTCCGCGGGCGACGTGGCCCACAGGTCGGCGCCGATTTCCTCCGCGAGGCCGTCGGCGCGGTTGAAGACGCCGCCGCCGACCACGATCTGAAGGTGCTTGCAGGCGCCGATCTCGCGCAGCGTGTCGATCATGTGACGGATCCCGGGCAGGTCGGGCGGCGCCGAGGCGAAAAGCAGCAGCACATCGGGCTGCGTCTCCTGCACGTGGCCCATGATCTCGTCGCCCGCGATGCCGCCGCCGCTGAAGGTGACCCTGAACCCCTCGCGCTCGAGCAGGTCCACGGCGATCTGGGCGGCCAGTTCGTCGGCATCGTTGGGGCCGCAGGCGGCGAAGACCGAGCGCCCGCGGGGGGCCTGGCGCGTCAGGCGCAGGGCCGCCTGATCGCACAGGACGCGCAGCAGGCGCGTGGCCATGTGGTGGCTCAGCGCGGTCATCTGATCGGCGCGGTAGAGGCGCTCGATGTTCTCGTAGACAGGCCAGTACAGGTCGGCCAGGACGCTCTCGGCCGGGATGCTGCGCCGGGCGGTCTCCTCGACGACGGCTCGGACGCCATCGCGATCGCCGCTGACCAGCGCATCGAAGAGGCGTCCGATCAGGATCTCGTGGCTCACGGGGTTCTCCATCCAATCGGGCGCGGTCGCGGCTCCGCGGCGTCCGGGCCTTAGGGGATAGTGCCGCGGGGCTCCGCCCGCGAGTGGTTTGCACTTCGGGAAGATCGATCGGCGGGGCTTGCGGGCGAGAAAGGCAACCAGGCGGCGCGGGCGGGCGGCAAAGTCCGATAAGGACGGCCCGTGCAGGACAGGGAGCGGGTTGCTATCGGGCCGGCGCGGTTTTCGGCGGCGCCGATAACGAACGGTGCGCCCTCACGCGTCACTCCGGTAGGCGATGCACACGCCGAACGTCATCGGGCGCATGATGACGCGATGGAATCCCGCATGCTCCATCGCCGCTCCCACCTCCTCGCGCGATGCAAATGTCTCCACCGATCGCGGCAAGTAGCGGTAGGCGCCGACGCGGTCGCCCGCGATCAGGGCCGCCGTGCGCGGCATGATCACGCGGCAATAGAGGTCGTGGACCCAGGCGATCGGGGGAAAGGTCGGGCGGCTGAATTCCAGGATGATCAGGCGGCCGCCGGGCGCGAGGACGCGCCGGAATTCGCGCAGGGCGATATCCGGCTCGGCGACGTTGCGCAGGCCGAAGGCGATCGAGACGATGTCGAAGGATCCGTCGTCGAAGGGCAGCGCCATGGCGTCGCCCTCCGTGTAGTCGATGACGGGCGGGGCATCATCGGGCGCGCCGGCGCGGATGAGCCGCTTGCGGCGCGCGATGGCGAGCATCTCGGGCGTGAAGTCGAGGCCAACGATGCGCGCTGCGCCGGCATCGGCGAAGGCGCGCGTGAGGTCGCCCGTGCCGCAGGCCACATCGAGGACGCGATCGGTCGGCTTCACGCCCGCGAGGCGCACGGCGGCGCGGCGCCAGGCCTGGTCACGACCGAAGGAATGCAGGCGGTTGTTCAGGTCGTAGCGATGGGCGATGGCGCCGAACATTCGGCGGATGCGATCGGCCTTGTCGGGCGCGCCGTGGACAGCGCGCTTCAGGTCTTGAGCCGACCAGGCGGGGGCGCTCGGCCCGGGATTGGTCCGAGCGGCGTGTGAGGCCGTTTTCATCGCGCGGGCATGCTAGCCTTTGGCGGCGGAAACACCGCACGAAGGAGCTCAACCATGCATCGGGCACGTCGGCATTCGGCTTTGAGACCGGCCCGGTTCGCCCTTGTGTTGCTGGGGCTCGCGGCCGGGCTGAGCGCCTGCACCACGAACAAGGCCACCGGGCGCAGCCAGTTCAACTCTCTATCGCGTGAGGATGAGATCGCGCTGGGCAACGAGGCGGGGCCTCAACTGACGCAGGAGTACGGCGGCGCGGTCACCGACCCGCGGATCAATTCGTATGTCTCGCGCGTGGGGATGAGCCTGGCCAAGCAGACCGAGGCCGACTATTCAACGCTGCCGTGGACTTTCACGCTGCTCAATTCGCCCGTGATCAACGCGTTCGCGCTCCCGGGGGGCAAGGTGTTCCTGTCGAGGGGCCTGGCCGAGAAGTTCGAGAACGAGGCTCAGCTGGCGGGCGTGCTCGGGCACGAGGTCGGGCATGTGACGGCGGAGCACGCGGACCGGGCTGTCACCCGGCAAGTGCTGCTAGGCGTCGGTGCAGTAACGGCGGGCGTGCTGGCGGGCGACGACACGGCGATGCAGGTCGCCGCCGGAGTGCTCGTCACGAGCGCCGGCGTCTTCGCGCTGACCTATTCGAGGGAGCAGGAGAACGAGTCGGACAAGCTGGGGATGCGCTACATGGTCGCCGCGGGGTACCACCCCAAGGGAATGCTGCAGGTGATGCAGGTGCTCGCGGAGGCCTCCAAGGGCGGGGGCGCGCCTCCCGAGTTCCTCAGCACACACCCCGCGCCGGCGACTCGCGTTGGCATCATTCAGAAGCGGCTGGACACCGAGTATGCGACGTTGATCAAGGAAAAGGGCGACACGCTGATCGTCGGCGAGGAGCGGTTCCGCAAGGAATTCCTCGAGCCGATAAGCAAGATCCCCATGCCGGTGCAGAAGCCGGCGCAGGGGGCGATCGATCTCGATCAGCCATGGACGTGGTGCGCGCACTGCGCCGCCAAGCGAAGCGCCGGGATCGGGGCGGGCCTGTGAGCGGCGCATGAACGACCGGCCGCGCGAGAGCAAGCCGGCGTCCATGAGCGCCGAGGAGTTCCGGCGCGCGGGTCATGCGCTGGTGGACTGGATCGCGGGCTATCAGTCCACTATCGAAAAGCGACCTGTGCTGCCCGCGGTGAAGCCGGGGGAGATCTTCGACGCGATGCCGCCGGCGCCGCCGCAGAGCGCCGAACCGTGGGATGCGATCTGGCGCGATGTGGAGCGGCTGGTCGTGCCGGGGCTGGTGCACTGGCAGTCGCCGATGTTCTTCGGCTACTTCCCGTGCAACGCGTCGTACCCGGCGATTCTGGGCGACATGCTCGCGACCGGGATGGGCGTCAACGGGTTTCTGTGGGCCAACTGCCCGGCCATGACGGAGGTCGAGGCGCGCACCACCGACTGGATGGCGGAGTTGCTCGGCCTGCCCGGGAAGTTCACGTTCGCGGGTTCGGGCGGGTTTGCTCGTGGCACCGGCGGCGGAGTGATCCAGACGACGGCGAGCGAGGCGACGCTCGTGGCGATGGTCGCGGCGCGGCACCGCGTGATGCGCGAGACAGGCGGCGACTCGCGCCGTCTCGTCGCCTATGCCTCATCGCAGGCTCATTCATCCGTGCTCAAGGGAGCGCTTATCTCGGGCATCGGGCGCGAGAACTTGCGCCTCATCGGCGTGGATGAATCGCTCGCCATGCGGCCCGAATTGCTCGAGGAGCAGATGCGGCGCGATGAGGCCGCGGGCATGCTGTCCTTCTTCGTGTGCGCCACGACGGGGACGACATCCACCGGCGCGCTCGATCCGATCCGGGGAATCGCGGAGGCGTGCCGGCGCGCGGGCACGCGCGGGATGTGGCTGCACGTGGATGCGGCGTACGCGGCGGCGGCGTGCGTCTGTCCCGAGTTCCGGGTCATGCTCGACGGCGTGGAACTGGCGGATTCAATTGTGTTCAACCCGCACAAGGCGCTGCTGGTGAACTTTGACTGCTCGTGCTTCTGGACGGCGGACCGGGCCTCGATGATCGAGTCGATGTCGGTGAGCCCGGCGTACCTGCGCAACGCCGCCAGCGCCTCGGGGCAGGCCGTCGATTATCGAGACTGGCAAGTGCCTCTGGGGCGGCGGTTCCGGGCGCTGAAACTCTGGTTCGTCATGCGGCGCTACGGCAGCGAGGGGCTGCGCGAGCACGTGCGGAATCACGATCGGCTCGCGGCGCTGTTCGAGTCGCTGATGCGCGCCGATGCGGGGTTTGAACTTCCGACGCCGCGCTGTTTCGGGCTGGTCTGCTTCCGGCTGCGCGGCGACGACGCGGCGAATAGAGCCATCGTGGAGCGGTTGAACGCCGGCCGGGAGATCCTGGTGACTCCCACGGTCGTGCCCATCGGACCGGGCGGCGAGGATCGCGTGGTGCTCCGTCTGGCGGTCGGGGCGACCGGCGTCGAAGAACGACACATACGCCGGGCGTGGGACCTGATCATGGCGGCTGCGCGGGCTTCCTAGCTTCGCAGTTAGGAACTCACCGGCTGGCTCTGGCGGGCGAGCAAAGCGGTGTTAGTCTGAAGGCAGACTTGAAAAGCGGGGCTTGGGAGGCGCGCGTGAAGTGCCATCGAATCTTTGGTGCTGTGGGCGCCGGCATCGCATGCCTGATCTTGTCGCGGGCATCGGCGGAACCAGGTCCTGAAGCCGGCTATCACCGCTATTACTGGAAGGAGCGAGTCGAGCTCCGACTCGATTCTTCGAGACTGGCGATCCTTCAGATTCAGGGGCGCTTGGCCCTGCAGCGGGGAGTGCCCGCGCTGGGCATTGCGCCCGAGCAGATGCGGGCGTGGCCCATCGCGGGCTGGTCGCTGGCGCCCGCTGTCGGCGCAGCGCGGGGTGAGGGACAGCAAGACGTGGAAGCGAGGATCGAGGCGCTCCTTCAGGACGGGACGATCGACTTCGCATCTCCGGTGTTCCTCGACGATGACGGTAATCCGCTGATCATCACGCCCGATGTGCTCATCGCGTTCGACCCAAACTTGGACGGAGCCGAAGCGCGAGCGATCCTCGAAAATGCGGCGCCGGGAGCGATCATCGAGGCCGGTTACGGCGCGATGCCCGGCGTTTATCGGCTTCGCGGCGCCGCGCGCAGCGGTCTGGCCGTGCTCAACATCGCCAATGCGATGGCGCTGCGCGACGATGTGCGCTACGCGGAGCCGGACCTGATCTTCACGGGTCGCGGCGGGCTCATCCCCAACGACTTCGGCTTCGGCAACTGCTGGGGCCTGCACAACACAGGTCAGTTCGGCGGCACCGCGGATGCGGACATGGACGCGCCGGAGGCGTGGGATATCACGACGGGCGATCCCGCGATCAAGGTCGTCATCATCGACACGGGCGTGCAGCAGGATCACCCGGACATCAATCAAGTCGCGGGCGTCGACGTGACGACCGACGCCGGCGACGGCGGACCGGTGAATCAGTTTGACTTCCACGGCACGCCGGTCGCCGGGTGCGTGTCCGCGATCATCAACAACGGGATTGGGACGGTGGGCGTGGCGCCCGCGTGCGTTTCCGCCTCGGCGCGCACGTTCATCGGAACCACCGCGCAGGGGAACTGGACCAGCCAGAGCACTTGGACCGTGGACACGCTGACCTGGGCGGAGATGATCGGCGCCCGAGTGACCAACAACAGCAATCAGTACGGCTCCACCGCCTCGGCGGCGATCGACGACAAGTACGCGCAGACTCGCGCCGACGGGATGGTCCACTTCGCCAGCGCGGGCAACGGCGCCTCGACGTTCATCACCTACCCGGCGAGCCTGGGGCCGGTGAACGGCGTGGCCGCGCTGCACAGCGGGGGCGCGCTGGCGAGTTTCAGCAACCGGGGCGTCGGGCTCGACTTCTCCGCGCCGGGCGAATTCATTTACACGACGTCTCGCGGCAGCACCTACGGGTTCTGGAGCGGGACATCGTTCGCCTCGCCGTATACCGCGGGGGTCGCGGCCCTGGCGCTCTCGATGGATCCATCACAGACCGCTGCGGACGTTGAAGCGGTGCTCCAGGCCTCGTGCCACGACCTCGGATCGACGGGTTATGACACGGATTTCGGCTGGGGGTTCGTCAACGCTTTTGACGCGGTGTCGTACGTGTCGCCCGCATCGGCGCCCGACGCGTTCTCGCTCATCTCGCCACCCAACGGCGCCGTCGACGTCGGAAGAAGGCCCACGCTCACCTGGCAGAAGGCGCGGCTCGCTTTTTCCTACCGCGTGCAGATCGACGACAACTCGGATTTCAGCAGCCCGGCCGTCGACCTCTCCGGCGTGGTCGGCGAATCGTTCGACTGCCCCACGACGCTCGATGCCATGACGACCTACTTCTGGCGCGTCATCGCCGAAAACCCGGTGGGCGCCACGAATTCCATCGAGACTCGAACCTTCATCCCGCTGGTCTCGCCGCCGGGGGCGTTTGCGCTTACGAGCCCGCCGCCGGGACAGACCGGCGTGGGGCTCATGCCGACGCTGATCTGGCAGCCGTCGCCGCGCGCGGAATCCTACGCCGTCACGCTCGATGACAACGCGGATTTCTCGAGCCCGCTCGCCGACATCATGACGTCGCTGAGCCAGTACGCCTACCCGGGCTCGCTGGGAAGCGAGGCGACGTATCACTGGCGGGTCATCGCCTCGAATCCGATCGGGAACACCGCATCCACTCCCGGGAGCGCGACTTTTCAGACCATCGGCACGCCGCCGGGCTCCTTCAACCTGCTCAGCCCGCCGGACGGGCCGAACGTGAACACGCTCACGCCCACGCTGTCGTGGGGCGCTTCGGCCGGCGCGGACTCCTACCGCGTGATCCTTGACGACACCGTGGATCTGTCGTCCCCGGTGCACGATGTCTCGGGCGTCGCGGCGAATTCGTACATGGTGCCGGGGGGCGTTCTCCAGGACCTGACGCGTTATTACTGGCGCATCGTCGCGATCAATAACTCCGGCGAAACGATCAGCTCGCCCGCGACGCGCTCCTTCGGAGTCGTCAACGCCCCGCCGCCGTGCTTCGGAGACGCCAACGGGGACGGAGAGGTCAGTTTCTTCGACGTGCTCTCCGTGCTGGCGAATTTCGGATCGACCGGTCCGGCGGGCGACGCCGACCACAACGGGATCGTCAACTTCATCGATGTGCTGAATGTGCTGGCGAACTTCGGCTCGGATTGCACGTAGTTCGCGCGCTCGGCGTCGTGCCGTTGATTGGCGGCCCTACCCTTTGTTGCCATGGCACCGGCGCGTGACACGCTTTTCTTCGACGGCGCGTGCGGCATGTGCACGCGATCGACGCGGATCCTGCGCACGCTCGACTGGCTCGGGAGGCTGGAGTTCCGCGACTTCACGCAGCTGCCGGATGAGGACCTGCCGGTGAAGCGCGAGGTGGCCATGCAGGGGCTGCCGATGCTGACAAGGCGCGGACGCGTGCTGGTCGGCTTTCCTTCGATGCGCCGGGCGCTGGCACAGACACCGGCGGGTTGCCTGCCCGCCCTGCTGCTCTACGTGCCCGGCCTGAGCCACATCGGCTCGGCGGTTTACCGCCGCGTCGCGCTGAACCGAGGCCGATCCACGGCCTGCGCAACGGCGCCGACGGAGCCGGGGGGCTGAGCGGGCGGCTCAGAAGATCAGCTGCCACTGAAGGCGCACGCTCACCTGGTCGGCCGCCGTGCCCGCGAGGTAAGGGATCCCGGTCGTTGTTCCGGCCAGAGGCGTGGCGTCATCGAGAAACCACAGCACATCGCATGTGAACCTGGAAGCATGCCCGTGCATGAACCAGTTGAAGCCCACCGTGATAATGTTGAACGTCCGCTGCGACGAAGACACGCCGCGATCCGCCGTGTCGGCGATGAGCAGCTCGTAGCGAGCGAAGGGCTCGAGTTGCGTTCCGGGGATGAAGAAGCCGCCCTGCGCGAGGAAGCCGTAGTCGTCGAGGCCGGTGTCGCCGCTGAATGGGGCCTCGGTCCCGCCGCTGACGTGAGAGTGGCGCCCGACGCCCGCGGCGTAGGCGTTCCAGCCGTCGCCTTCGAGGCTGAGATCGGCGGTCCAGATGATCATGCGGTAGTAGCCGTCGCTGAAGTCGGTGTGAGCGCCGTCGGCTCCCTCGGCGTGCGCCGCGAGGCCGAGCATGGCCGCGAACGCAGCGCCCTCGGGGCTGGAGAAGTCGCGGAACTGGTTCCACTCGCCGGCCAGGAGCCACTCCAATCGCCCCGTCAGCGCGTAATCCGCCTCTCCGGCGTTGGGCATGCCGCGCGATTGCTGGCGCACATCGCCGAGATCGCTGTTGAGCGAACGCACGCCATCGCTGAACGCAGCGGTGAGGCCGAGGTGATCGCCGCGCCACGCGCCCTGAACCGCCTGGGAGCGCTCCTGCGTGAAGACGGCGTTGACCAACGACCGCTCGGCGGTGAGCTGGAACGTGTCGGAGATCAGTTCCTCGCGCAGCAGTGGAACTTTGAACTGACCGGCCTGCGCGGACCGGCCGCCCTCGAATCGCTTGCCGATGTAGGCGTCATCGAGCTCGAAGACGCCGCCGTCGCGGTCGAAGCTGCCCTGAATCTTGAAGATGAGCGACGGATCGAACAGGTGACCCTCGAACGAGAGCTTCGTCCGGCGCAACTGGAATCCGGACTCGAAGCCATCCTCCCGATCCGGGTCGGTGAAATCGTGGAAGTTCAGGACGTAGCGGGCCTGGATCCAGCCGCCGATGTTGAGGCGAAACCCGCCGTCGGATGATGAGACAAAGAACTTTCCGTCGTGCCCCGCGCGAGCGTTGGACTCAAGCAGGCTTGAGCGGGCCGCCGCATCGGCCAGGATCTCCTGCACGATCGATCGGACCTCGTCGGGCGCAAGCGGGTCAGCGGCGCGAAGGCTCCCGGGCAGAGCGATGCAGCCGAAGATGACGATGAGCAGCCCGGTCCGGAGCCGCACGGCGGCCGGGCTGATGAGGACTCTTGCGGATCGATCGGGCATCTCGAGTGGAAGGGCGGAGGGGAGCGCATCTCGGATGTGGCGGCAAAATAAAGCCGGCCGGTCCCGATGGACCGGCCGGCAAAGTCTAGCGATCAAATTTCGCGGTTGGCCGCGGAATCAGAACATGAGCTGCCACTGGATGCGGAGGACAAACTCATCCGAGTCCTGGGTCGGCAGGTAACCGACCTCGGTATTGAGCTCATCAAAGCCCGAGCCGTCGGCGAAGTGGTAATTCTCGCCATCGTCGAGGAACCAGATGAAGTCGATCGTCCACTTGCTTGCGTGCCCGTGGTGGTACCAGTTCACGCCGGCGGTGACGGTGCTCCATGAGTCGTCATCGTTGCTGATGCCGCGATCATCGGTGTCGACGAAGATGATGTCGTACCGGCCGTAGATTTCGAGCTGCGTTCCGGGGAGGAGGAAGCCGCCCTGGATGACGATGCCGTAGTCGTCCTGATCGATGTCGTCGGATTCGATGTCGTTGCAATAGGAGCCGTTGGCGGCGGCGAAGATGTTCCAGCCGTTGCCCTCGAAGGAGAGGTCGATCGTCCACGCGTAGTAGGAGTACTGGCGACCCGTGCTGCTGGAGGCGGCATCGGTGCCCTGCGCGTGACCGGCGACGCCGAGGAGGAAACCGAAGTCCTGCTCACGGGCGCCCGTGAAGTCCTTGAACTGGTCCCAAGTGCCGGCGAACTTGTACTCGAACCGGCCGGTCAGGGCCCAGTCCGACTCGCCGCGGTAGGGGATGCAGAACGAGGTGAAGGACTGGCTGTCGCCAAAGTCCGAGTTCCAGGAGTTCATGCCGTCGGAGAAGGCGGCCATGGCGAGCCAGTTCTCGGCCTGGTAGGCGGCCTCGATGCCCTGCGCGCGCCCGAGGCTGAACACCTCGTGCACAGAGGAGCGGTCCATCACCAGCTGCATGCTGGCATCGACCAACTGCTCACGCATGAAGGGCAGCTTGAACTGGCCCGCGCGGAACTGGAACCCGTTGTCCCAGCGGTATCCCATGTAGGCGTCTTCGAGTTCGAAGTCGCCGAAACTCTGGCCGTAAGGATTGCCCGAGTTCTGGCTGTCCTCGTGGCCGCGCCAGAAGTCGCCTTGGATCTTGTAGAACAGGTTCGGCTCAAAGATGTGGCCGCTGAAAGTCAGACGGGTGCGCCGAGTCTGGAAGCCGGACTCGAAGTCGTCCTCATCCTCGATGTCATCGTAGAAGTTGGCGTAGTAACGGAACTGGATGAGGCCGGCGACGTTCAGGCGGAAGTTGCCGTCCGCTGAAGCCAGGAAGAACTGCCCGTCGTGACCGGCGGTGCCGCCGCTCTGGAGCAGGCTCGAACGCGTTTCGGCATCCGCCATCATCTCGGCGACGATGGAGCGGACTTCGTCGGCGTTCGTCCAGGCCTGGGTGCTGTCCGCCCAGGCCGACCCGCCCACGCCCAGCATGGCCGCGGCGCCGGCGAGCAGTCTGAGACGACTCGTCTGACTCATAGTGCGACTCTCCTTATCTGTGGAAACGTTTCCGTGAACTCGCACGCGTGATCGGGCCCCCGCGATCGCGCCGGCCAACGCGGCCCGGCATGGAGACCCGCAGAATGTCTGCCCGAATCAGCCCCGATGGACCCGCCCATCGGGTCGCCCACCGCGAGCCGGGCACGAGCCCGAGAACCCAAGTGAGCGTTCGCTATCCTAACGCGGGCAGATAGCAAGTGCAAACCAACGTGAGCCTCTGTCGGCTCGCCGTCAAGACCCCATCCACAATTGCATCGGTTTTTTCAGCCTCAATTCGCTCCCGTCCATAACCCAAACTGATCCGCGGCGGGTTTCACCTTTGCGGTCCGGCCGGGTCCCTCGTCGCGTTGGTGCTGGGATTCTCGGACTTTTTGAGCGAATGCCAAGGTCCGCATTCTCGCGCGAACCGCCGTCCCCGGCGGGGGCTCTCGGAATGGGAGGTGCAAAAGGCGGCTGCCCGCTCATCGTGCGATTTCAGGAATCGCACGGAGGACGCGAGTTATCAGACCGCGACCTGAAGCAGGCGGAGGCACCGCGTCACGATGTCGGTGTGCGCGAGCCCGACCATCTTGAGGATGTCGTCCGGCGTCCGGGCCGACTTGGGGATCCGCTGGATCGTCATCTGGTCGAGCGTGAAGGAGTCGCCCGAGTTGGTCAGCGCATCGGCCACGGCGGAGCCGATGCCGCCGCCGTAGTTGTCCTCGACGGTGAGCACATACCCGCCGTTGGCGTTCGCCAGGTCCAGGAGAGCCTCGGAGTCGAACGGCAGTGAATACAGGTCGACGAGTGTCGCGGAAACACCGGCCTTATCCAGACCTTCGAGGGCCTTGTTCGCCTCGTGGACCATGTAGCCCGCGGCGCAGATGAGCAGGTCCCGGCCCTCGTTGAGGATCTCGAAGCCGCCGAGGTTGAACACGGTGTCGTCGTTGTAAAGGAACTCGAGATCCGCGCGGATCGTGCGCATGTAGCAGGCGCCCTCGTACTCGGCCATCACGCCGGTGAGCGCGTACGCGGCGTAGGCGTCGGCGGGCTGCAGCACGTAGCAGGCTGGGTTGCCGCTGTGGTACTGGTGCCGCACCGTGGACCACGAACGGAACCACGCGACATCGGGCAGGGACATCTGACTCGGCCCGTCGGCGGCCAGCGTGGCGCCCGCGTGCGAGCCCACAATTTTGATGTTGGCCCCGCTGTTGATGGCCATTTCGATCTGGTCGTAAGCACGCGTGACGAACTTCGCGAAGGTCGAGCAAAACGGGATTTTGCCGGCGGCGGAAAGCCCCACGGCCATCGAGATCATGTTCTGCTCGGCGATCTTGCACTCGATGAAGCGATCGCGGGTCTTGGGGTCCTTGGCCACGGTCTCGGCGTAGGTCGAGTTGCTCACATCGCAATCGAGCGCCACGACGTTCTCGTTGACCGAGGCGAGCGCGTGCAGGCCGAGGCCGTAGGCGCGGCGCGTCGCCATGCGCCCCGCCTGGAGCACCGAGGTCATGTCGCGGGCCTTCATGGTCTGGGTGAACGAGGGCATCTCGCCCGCGCGCGGCGAACGGTCGGGCGGCGGCGGCGGCGGCTCGATCGTGAACGCGTCGGTCGAGGTCAGAGCGCTGGCGAGTTCGGCGCGCCGCTCGCCCATTTCCGCCAGGGCCCGCTGAAGGTGCTCGCCGGTCGCCGGCTTGCCGTGCCAGTTCCCGCTCTGCATCGTGGGCGAGCCCCAGCCCTTGACGGTCTTGGCGACCACGGCCATCGGCGTCGCGCTCGACTTGGACTGGTTGTCGATGAACTTGTCGAACGCGTTCTTGATCGCCGACGGGCTGTGCCCGTCGATGACCATCACCGTGAAGCCGCAGGCCTCCAGTTTGGCCTTGAGCGTCTCCGGCGATTGCTGCGGGCTGACGCGCTCGACCTGTCCGTAGCCGTTGCAGTTGAAGATCGGCAGGACGTTCGTGAGTTTGCGATCGATGAGGATGTCGAGCGCTTCGGCGATCTGGCCCTCGCGCGACTCGCCGTCGCCGATGATGCAATAGATGCGGCGGTCGATGCCGTCGAGCCGGGCAGCATCGCCGAGGCCCGCCGCGACGGAAAGGCCCTGGCCGAGAGAGCCGGTGGCCGCGTCAAAGAACGGGAAACCCTCGATGGGGTTGGGATGGCCGTCGATCTCCGAATCCGCCTCGCGCAGACGCATGGCATCCTGGACCGTCATGGGACGGCGGGCGCCGGCGTCGCGCCCGATGGCGACGCCGAGCTTGGCGCACGCGGCGTAGACGATCGGAACGCCGTGCCCTTCGCTGAGCACCAGCCGGTCCGACGTCGGATAGTCCGGGTGCTCGGGCGAGTGGCGCATCGTGTGGTAGAGCAGCACGGTGACGATGTGCCCGAGGCTCATGCTGGTGCTGGGGTGCCCGCTGCCGGAAGCGGCGGTCATCTCGAGCGCGAGCCGGTCGAGGTCGATCGCTTGGGCGTGAACGGCGGCTTCAAATGACATGCCAGACTCCCGACACCTGCGCCGGCGGAGTCGCCGACTGGGTTGACGTCGCGCCCTGTCCCGCACGCCGCCCGAACCGGGAAACGCGGCGGAACCCTCTGGCCCGAGTATCCGCGATTCCGCGCCGCGCCTCAACTGGTCGAGAGCCCTAATCGCGCAGAATTGTCACTCCGGATTCGCGGCGCCGGGGGTTTTCGGCGCGGGCCGCTACACTGCCGCACCCGGAATCGGGCTTCGGGATGCAGCGAGGAGGCGGCGGCGAATGAAGGTGATCTGCGATCGGGCGGCCCTGTCGAGCGCGGTGGCCCTCGTGGCCGGGGTCGTCAACCCGCGCTCCCCCAAGCCGCAACTGGCGTGCGTGAAACTCACCGCAAAGAAGCCCTCGGGCTCGACGCCGGGCGCCCTGACGCTCGCGGCGACCGATGGGGAAGTCTCGTTGCGCATGTCGCTGGCGCAGGCGGAAGTGCAGGAGGCGGGCGAGCTGCTGGTGCCGGCCGAGCGGCTGCGCGCGATCGTGCAGGCCGAGGAAGGCGATCCGACGCTCACGCTCGAATCCGACCAGGACGTGTGCGTCATCAAGGGGCAGGATGCGAAGTTCAAGGTGTTTGGCTATCCCGCGACCGAGTTCCCGCCGGTGCCCGAGTTTCCGGCGGCGGATGCGGCCTCCGATATCTTCGCGATCGCACCGGAAATGCTCCAGCGCCTGATCTCGCGGACCATCTTCTCCGTGGCGCGCGAGAACTCCCGCTACGCGATTAACGGCGTGCTGCTCCGCCGCCAGGGCAAGAAACTGGAAATGGTGGCGACGGATGGGCGGCGTCTGGCCCTTGCCCGGGGCACGGCGGAGAGCGCCGGCTCGGGCGAGAAGAGCGTCTCCTGCATCATCCAGACCAAGGCGCTGAACCTCCTCTCGCGCCTGGTGGGCGAGCCGGAGGGATCGGTTCGCGTCGCGATCACGAGCAACCAGGTGATCTTCTCGATCGACGAGGGCGACGCGAAGAACAGCGCGGGGGCGACGGTGCTCGCGAGCTCGCTCGTCGAGGGCACGTTCCCGCCGTACGAGGATGTGATCCCCAAGGACCAGGACAAGAAGGCGAAGTTTGATGTCGGCGTGCTGAGCAGCGCGGTGCGCCGGGCCGGCATCCTGACCAATGAAGAGTCGCGCGGCGTGCGCATGGCCTTCGGCGGCGAAAAGGGTGGGAGCAAGACGGTCAAGCTCGCCAGCCGCACGCCGGAACTGGGCGAGGCGGAGGTCAACGTCGAGGTGGAGGCCTACGAGGGCGGCGAGATCGAGATCGGCTTCAACCCGGCGTACATCAGCGATGCGCTGAAGGTTCTGAGCGACGAGCAGGTGATGCTGGAACTCAAGGCCCCCAACAAGCCGGGCGTGATCAAGAGCGGGCCGGATTTTCTGTACGTCGTGATGCCGGTGAATCTGCAGTGAGTTGCCGCATGCGCTCCCGTTGTTGACTCGGGGGCATTGTCTAGGCGCTGAATGTAGAAAGGTTCGTCGTGTTGAGGGCGCCGCCACGGCTTTGGTTCATTCCTGCGCGCGATGCACCCGTCGCGGCGGTGCTTCGTCGCCAGCCCGGTTGGTTTCACGTGCTGAAGTGGGAGTATTCGAAGGGGGCGGTTGAACAAGGTGCTTGGTGTCGAGGGCGTCTCTACGCGGATCGATGCGATGTTTCCCCCGACGCATCGTAATTCTTCTACTTCATGAGACAACACGGAACGCGAGCACGCTGGCCGCCGACCCCCTGGCACACGGGACCGCCCCAGATCAAGAGCTACAACACGTTCACCGCGATATCGAAGTTCCCCTGGCTCAAGGCGCTCGCGGCGCGATACGAGATCGGAACCTGGTTCAGCGGCGCCATGTTCGTGGATGCCGCGACGACCGATGCTCCGATGAACGACCCAAGCGCCGACGGAAGACTGTACGTATCGGGAGAGCTGTGGAATCCGACAGAGGGCTCTGTGCCCGATGGGTTTCCATTTCGGCTCTTACATCACGAGGGAGTCGAAGACCGTGCGCGATCGCGTGGTTGGCAATTCCCCCACCTCACCGATCAGGATCCGTGGCCCACTCCCATGCTCGATGAACGCTTTCGCTTCGACGCCTTTAAACGTCAACCGAACTCCGAGCCCCTGCTCGTGCATGGACGAGTCCGGTTCGGCCAGGAGCCATACGGCAAGCGGTTCGTAATCCTCGACCCTAGCGGCCGTACTGTCGCCGAACTTCCCCGTGTTCGAAACGTTGATTGGACTCCCGAGGGACGATTGCTTGTGGCAACGGTCGAAGGCGCGTTGGAGATCAGAGAATTACATGGCGCTCGAGTCGAGACCGTGTGGCGATTCGATACAGCGCCAATGACGCCTGAACCTGGCCCGGCACCGGAGTGGGCGCATTCCTGGTAAGTCGCGAAGGCACCCGTTCGTCGAATCTCGTGTGTGCGGGGCTTCATTCCTTGAGAAGCCTCTCGAAGGCAGCGCGCGTCAACTCGCAGTCCGCGAGGATCTTTCCCAGGAGCCCCGGACCGATGACCTCCCCCGCATGTACGGGCACGACGGTCGATCTTCCGTCTGAGTGCCGACAGAAGTGGTGGCTGCCACGCACACGGACAACTCGAAAGCCAATCCTCGAAATTGCGCGAATAACATCGCGCCCTCGGACGCGAGGCATCCTGCTCACGCGGGCACCGACACTCGTTGAATGCCTACGAAGGACGGCGGCGCCATGCCGGTCTGTACTTCAAGACACAGCGATATCGCCTCCTTGACGCGATCCATCAGCGTGTCAAGTGATCGCGCCTGTGTGTGGCAGCCGGGTAGACCCGGCACGGTGGCGACGTAATACCCGGCATCGTCGCGCTCAATGACGACGCTGAACTCACGGGCTGCCCGCCGCCCATTCCGAGACTTTGAGGTTCTGCGCCCGTTGGACATGCCAGAGTCTACGCCCCTTCCGCACGGTACAACCGGGCAATACGGCCTTTGGTCTTCGCACCGATTCCTCGCGGCGAAAAGATCGCGCTGGCCGTGCGCGTCGGCTTGTCGAATCGGATGCGCACCGGGCCCTTCTGAATCCGCTCGAAGGCGGAACGGGCCATCTTCGGCGAGTACTCCAGGCCAATCGAGCGCCGGCGCAGTTCGCGGGCGACCGTGCACGTCGTGCCGCTGCCGAGGAAGGGATCGAGGATTAGATCGCCCTCGTTGGATGAGCAGCGGATGACGCGCTCGAGATAGACCTCGGGGATCTGATTGTCGTGCCCCGCGCGGCGCTCCTCGTTGTTGCCCTGAATGCGCCCCCAGTACCGGCCGTACCACACATCCATTGGCACGCGCATGCCGGAGACGCCCTCTTTCTTGTTGTGCGTGCGCGGGTCGAAGTACGTCGTCGCGCGGTCCGAGGGCTCCAGGATCGGCTCCTCGTTCCACGTGCGCCCGGCCGCGTTGCGGGCAAAGTAGAGCACGTGCACCTTGGAATTGATAAAGCGCCCGCTGGTGTTCTGCCCGAAGCGGTAATGCCAGACACACCAGTTGATCATGCTCAGGCCGCGGCGCTTGAGGTGCACCACGATCTCGGCGGCCCACGTGTCGGGGATGTTCACCCACAACGAGCCGCTCGGCTTCAGAGCGTCGATGCACAAGTCGAGCCAGTCGCGCGTGAACGCGAGGTACTCGTCGCCCGGCATCGAGTCGTCCCAGCGGTCGTAGGCGCGGTTCCAGTTGAACGGCGGGTCGGCGTAGACCAGGTCGACCTCGCCGCGACGGCACTCGGGGAGGCGCGCCAGCAGATTCCGACAATCGCCGACATAGACGCGCGTGTCGGGATCCGAGAGCGCGTGCTTGGGCCTGGGCTCAGGGCCGTTGGGCGCCTGGACGCCGAAGAGACCGACCGCAACGCCGTTGCGCCGCGCGCGCCGATCGGGTGCCGGCGCGCCCGGCTTGACCTCCACACTTCGCTTGCGCTTGGCCGCCATGGTCTCGCGTTGATCCTATTCGTGCGCCATCAATTCACTGCCCGTCCCCGGCTCGTCCACTCAGTCCGTCCCGTAGAGCCTGTCGCCCGCATCGCCCAGCCCCGGCAGGATGTAGCCCTGCTCGTTGAGGCAACGATCGAGCGCCGCGGCGTAGAC
>Ga0187894_10001139_pt1 | contig 35098 bp, 36 predicted proteins | sample GBC1701081metaG_FD_136650 | JGI IMG/M metagenome (GOLD analysis project Ga0187894, IMG submission 136650) | White microbial mat communities from a lava cave in the Kipuka Kanohina Cave System on the Island of Hawaii, USA - GBC170108-1 metaG ...
AGAAGAGATTTGGCCTCTACATCTGCTGTGATTCCTAGGACTTTGCCTCCCGTAATACTATATCTGACAGAAAAGTCAGTACCCTGTACCTTGATCGTCTTTCCTGGCAGTCCTCCCTCAGAACCGCTAAACTCAAACGTTGTTTCGTTTGCTCGGTTTTCACCGCCATACTGGACATGCACAGTATATGTGCCAGCGGCTTTCCACAAGCTGCCGCCCGCAGCAATTTCTGTAGAATATGTTTTATCAGTTCCAACTTCTACTTGGTCTAGGTACACACGATTACCAATTGGATTGGTAATGACGATGGTAAGCTGCACACCAGAGATATAGTCTCGTGTTCCACCAGAGATAATAATGGTTTCACCATCTGCGTACGACGTTTTGTCTGTACTGACAGTAATTGGTACCGTGTCAAAAGGACTTTGTGCAAAAGCTGGAACAGTTCCTATAGCTGTAACCAGAATTGCAAGTAAAGCAAATCCTTTAAAACTAGTACTCATTGTTTGTGAGTCTTGTTTTTTGATTATTTAAGGTTACGGAAAATAATGTTGACAAAAAACAGTAAATTTAAGGGCGATCAATCAGATTACATATATATTAACCTCTCGGCGCAACTGTCGTGGTTTGTGTATTAATGGTACATTTACAGCTAATGTTGTTCTAAGGAGTTCGTTAATTTGCTAACCAAAAAAGATCACATCCTTGTTCCAGATCATATCTATGTTCCAAAACATGAAATAATGACTAAAAAAGAGGCCGAAGAAGTTTTAGAGAAATTTCACACAAAGCCCACCGAGATGCCGCTCATTTACGTAACTGATCCTGCAATCAAAGGATTAGGAGTAAAACCAGGTGATATGATAAAAATAACAAGAAAAAGTGCAACCGCAGGCGAGAGTGTTTACTACCGTTACGTGGTGGAAGAATAATGACAAACGTCTTAAACAAGCGATGGCCAATCATTCAGGATATACTAAAACGAGAAGGGATCGCACGCCAACATCTTAATTCATATGATGAGTTTTTGGAACGCGGTCTTCAAAGCATAATTGATGAGGTAGGACAAATAGAAATTGAAAGTGCGGAATATCCATACAAAATTCAGCTTGGCAAGCTGAAATTACAGCAAGCAAGAATGATGGAGCTTGATGGTTCCATTACACATATTGCACCAATGGAAGCAAGGCTGCGAAACGTCACATACGCATCACCAGTAATGCTTGAGGCAAGTGTGGTAGAAGATGGAAAAATTCTAGAGTCAAGATTTGTGCACATTGGCGATATACCAGTAATGGTTAGATCCAATGCTTGTATTTTACACAACCTTTCTGATCAAAAATTAGTTGAACATGGTGAAGATCCAAACGACCCAGGTGGATACTTTATCATAAATGGATCAGAACGTGTAATTGTTGGTCTTGAAGATCTTTCTTACAACAAAATAATAGTTGACAAAGAAACTGTGGGAGGAAATACAGTGTTCAAAGCAAAAGTGTATTCATCCATTGTTGGCTATCGTGCAAAGCTAGAGCTTGTCATGAAAAATGATGGACTTATTGTTGCAAAAATTCCAGGATCTCCAGTTGATATTCCAGTGGTTACTTTGATGCGTGCACTTGGACTTGAATCAGACAGAGAAATTGCAGCATCAGTTTCACTTGTTGATGAAATCCAAGATGAGCTTGAAGCTTCATTTGAAAAATCAGGTGATGTGCCAACCGCTAAAGATGCTATAGTATACATAAGTAAGCGAATAGCACCTGGGATGCTTGAAGAATTTCAAATAAAGAGAGCTGAGACTTTGCTTGATTGGGGATTGTTGCCACACCTTGGTAAGCACCCAGACAATAGGAAGGAAAAAGCGCAGTTTTTGGGAGAAGCAGCGTGTAAATTAATTGAACTAAAGCTTGGTTGGCTTATTCCAGACGATAAAGATCATTATGGAAATAAAGTCATAAAGTTCGCAGGTCAGATGCTCGCAGATCTCTTTAGGACAGCTTTTAGAAACTTGGTGCGAGACATGAAATATCAACTTGAAAGATCAGGACAAAAAAGAGGAATTAACGCAGTAGCAGCTGCTGTAAGACCAGGTATAGTAACTGATAAACTCAACAATGCTATTGCAACAGGAAACTGGGGAAGGGGTAGAGTTGGAGTAACACAGCTCTTAGACAGGACAAATTATCTTTCAACCATAAGCCACCTCAGAAGAATCCAATCTCCACTTAGTAGAAGCCAGCCAAACTTTGAAGCGAGAGATCTACATGCAACCCACTTTGGCAGAATCTGTCCAAGCGAAACACCAGAAGGATCAAACTGTGGACTAGTAAAGAACCTTGCACTTTCTGCAATCATATCAGTAAATGTGCCGTCGGAGGACATTGTTGAAAAACTCTATGATCTTGGTGTGACATATGTTTCAGATGCAAAAGATGAGCTCAAAAAAGATGGAGCAAGAATCTTTGTAGATGGAAGACTCATTGGATACTATAAAGACGGTCAAAAGCTTGCAGATTCACTACGTGAGCTTAGACGAAACTCTAAGATCCACCCACACATTGGAATATTTTTGTATCAGTCAGATATTGAGGGAGCAACAAAGAGGTTGTATGTAAACTGTAATGCAGGCAGGGTCTTACGTCCATTAATCGTAATAAAAGAAAATAAACCGCTTTTGACACAAGAGCTAATAGACAAGATCAGCAAAAAATTCCTTTCATGGAATGACCTTTTGCACATAGGAGTAATTGAACTAATAGATGCAAACGAAGAAGAAAACTGTTACATTGCCATGGACGAAGAAAATGTCAAAAAACACACACATATGGAAATATTTCCATCTGCAATTTTGGGTGCAGGTGCATCCATCATACCATATCCTGAGCACAACCAATCGCCAAGAAACACATACGAATCAGCTATGGCAAAACAAAGTCTAGGATTCTCAACTCCATTGATGAATGCAAGCACATATGTCAGACAACATTTTATGCTCTATCCTCAGACGCCGATTGTAACAACTAAGGCCATGGGACTCTTAGGGCTCGAAGACAGACCTGCAGGACAAAATTGTGTCGTTGCTGTGTTGCCTTTTGATGGCTATAATATTGAAGATGCAATAGTTTTGAGTAGATCTTCAGTTGAAAGAGGAATGGGCCGAACTTTCTTTTACAGAATTTACGAGGCTGAAGCAAAACAATATCCGGGCGGTATGCGTGATAACTTTGAAATTCCAAATGCAGAAGGAAACATACGAGGATTCCGTGGAGATAAGGCTTACAGATTATTGGAGGAGGATGGTGTAATTGCAACAGAATCTACTGTTCAAGGCGGAGACATTTTAATCGGAAAGACAAGTCCTCCAAGATTTATGGAAGAGTATAGAGAGTTTGAAGTAAAAGGTCCATACAGAAGAGATACATCAATTGGAGTACGACCATCTGAAACCGGAGTTGTAGATACTGTAGTAATGACACAGTCGCATGACGGTGGCCGAATGTACAAAATAAGGGTTAGAGACATAAGAATTCCTGAAATCGGTGACAAATTTGCTTCAAGACATGGCCAGAAAGGGGTTGTTGGCTTACTTGTAAACCATGAAGATTTGCCATATACCTCTGATGGTATTGTTCCGGATGTTTTGATTAACCCACATGCATTTCCATCCAGAATGACAGTTGGAATGTTTCTTGAATCCGTAACGGGCAAGGCTGCAGCATTGCGCGGAGCAAAGATAGACGGTTCTGCGTTTGTAGGAGAAAAACTAGAAGATGTAAAAGGAGTGCTAGAGTCTGCAGGCTTCAAGTATTCTGGAAAGGAAATGATGTATGATGGAAGAACAGGAAAAGCCTTTCCAGCTGAAGTTTTCATTGGAGTTGTATATTATCAAAAGCTTCACCATATGGTTGCTGATAAGATCCACGCTAGAGCCAGAGGACAGGTACAAATGTTAACAAAACAGCCAACAGAGGGGCGCGCACGTGGAGGTGGTTTAAGATTTGGAGAAATGGAAAGAGACTGTCTAATTGCATATGGAGCTTCAATGATGCTAAAAGATAGGCTACTTGAAGAATCAGACAAGGCTGACATTTACATATGTGAAAGATGCGGCCTCGTTTCATACTATGATATAAAGCAAAGAAAATTTGTCTGTAGAGTATGTGGTGACAAGGCAAAGGTAACATCAATCTCCGTTGCTTATGCATTCAAGCTATTGTTACAGGAAATGATGAGCTTAGATGTTGCTCCAAGACTTTTGATTAAGGAGAGAGTATAATGTCACTTGAAACAATAAAGGTAATTGATGGAATTAGATTTTCAGTTTGGTCACCAACCGAAATTCGAAAATATTCTGTTGCAGAGATTACTGCCCCAGAAACCTATGATGAAGATGGCATGTCTGTGCAAGGGGGATTGATGGATGGAAGACTTGGCACTTTGGAACCAGGCCAAAAATGTGTAACATGTGGTAACACTGCTGCAAGATGCCCAGGCCATTTCGGGCACATAGAGCTTGCCGAGCCGGTTTTACACATAGCATTTATCGATAATATATACAAACTTCTATTGACAACATGCCGCTCATGTTCTAGACTAAAAATTTCACAAGAAGAACTTGACCAATACCATAAGGTGTTAAGCAAAGAAGCCGCATACACCGTAATATCAATAAAACATATTCCTGAAGAAATCATAGAAAAAGCAAAAAAAGAAAAAACCTGTCCCCACTGTGGCAAATCTCAGTACGATTTGATATTTACAAAACCCACCATCTTTATTGAAAAGACTGAGCTTGGTGAAAATAGATTACTTCCAATTACAATAAGAGAAAGATTTTCTCACATGATAGATGACGACTTGAAACTTTTGGGATATGATCCTGCTACTGCAAGACCAGAATGGTTTGTATTACAGGTTCTACCCGTTCCACCAGTAACAGTAAGACCATCCATAATTTTGGAAACCGGAATAAGATCAGAAGATGACCTGACACACAAGCTTGTAGACATTATCAGAGTGAACCAGAGACTGAAAGAAAGTAAAGAAGCTGGAACTCCTCCACTTATTGTACAAGATCTTGTTGATTTACTACAATACCACACAACAACATACTTTGATAATGAAGTTTCTGGAATTCCACAAGCTCACCATAGATCAGGCAGACCATTAAAAACCCTAACACAAAGGCTGAAAGGAAAAGAAGGACGATTCAGAGGTTCTCTTTCTGGGAAAAGAGTAGACTTTTCCAGTAGAACTGTGATTTCTCCAGATCCAAATCTTGACATATCTGAAGTTGGAGTTCCAGAATCTGTTGCAATTAAACTCACCATTCCTGAAGTTGTTACGGAGTGGAACATTGAAAGACTAAAGAAGCTTGTAATCAATGGCCCAAACAAGTTTCCAGGCGCAAATTATATAGTAAGACCTGATGGAGTTAAGATTCGACTTGACTTTGTGGAAGACAGAGAAGCAATAGCAAACAACATCGAAATTGGCTATCTAATAGAAAGACATCTTTCAGATGGTGATATTGTAATGTTCAACAGACAACCTTCACTGCACCAAATGTCAATCATGGGTCACTATGTCAAGGTTTTGCCAAACAAGACTTTCAGATTACACCCATCAGTATGTCCACCATATAACGCTGACTTTGATGGTGATGAAATGAATCTACATGTACCACAAAGCGAAGAAGCTAGAGCAGAAGCAATTCTTTTGATGCGTGTACAAGATCAATTAATTTCTCCGAGATACGGTGGCCCAATCATTGGTGCATTACGTGATTTCATCACTGGAGCATATCTGCTGACAAAGGATGGAACAACGCTTACCAAACAAGAATTTGCAAATCTGGCAATGATTGGTGGATATGAAGGATCTTTTCCAGAACCTTCAATTAAAAACAAAAGTGGCTGGTTGTATACCGGCAAACAACTCTTCTCACTTTTCTTACCAAAAGATTTCAATTATGTTATAACATCAAAGTGGTCCAAAGGAACAAAGGGTCCAACAAAAGACGTTGTGATTAAAAACGGTCAGCTGATTAGTGGTGTAATAGACAAGTCATCAATAGGAGCAGAAGAACCAGATAGTGTGCTGCACAGAATAACGAAGGATTACGGAAATGATGTGGCAACTAAATTTCTTAACTCTATTCTAATTATGCTAAAGCAATTTATCACACATTACGGATTCAGCTACGGATACTCTGATCTGGAGCTATCACAAAAAACAAGAGAAAACATACTTGGTGGAATACAAGAAACGTATGACAAGGTTTACGATCTAATTTCTCAAGCAAAGAAAGGTACATTACAGCTAAGCAGAGGACTTTCTGCAGAAGAGGCCTTAGAAGCATATATTGTAAACGAGCTCTCAAAAGCGAGAGATAAGGCCGGTGGCATGGCAGACAAATCTTTTGATGAAATTAACTCTGGAAGGATAATGGCAACAACTGGAGCAAGAGGGTCATCCTTAAACATAGGACAGATGGCAGGAGCCTTGGGTCAACAGTCAATCAGAGGAAGAAGAATACAAAAAGGATATAACAATAGGGCATTGCCACACTTCAAAGAAAATGACACAAATCCGGATGCAAAAGGTTTTGTGAAATCAAATTATCGGGACGGTCTTTCTACCTTGGAATTCTTCTTCCATGCTATGGGAGGTCGTGAAGGACTTGTAGATACTGCAGTTAGAACACAACAAAGTGGTTACATGCAACGAAGGTTGATCAACGCACTAGAGCATCTTAAACTAGAATATGATGAAACTGTCCGAGATCCACATGGACATATAATACAATTCTTGTATGGGGAGGATGGAATCGATGTTGCAAAAAGTGATCACGGAGAAGCTTTTAGAATAGAAAGATTGATCGAGTCTGAAACAATTATTGATTCAGGTAAAAAAGCAACAAAGGATGATATTGTTGAACTTGCTAAAAAATACACCAAGACATTCAATCTAAAATTGATAAAGACAGTTCAAGAAGCATTACTTGAATCAAAACTAAGTAAAGAAGGAGTAGAGAAAGTTTGCAAGAAGGCCTTAGAGTTGTATGAAAAAGCTAAAGTTGAACCGGGACAGGCAGTAGGAATAGTAACTGCGCAATCCATCGGTGAGCCTGGAACACAGATGACTCTGAGAACATTCCACTTTGCGGGAATCAGAGAAAGAAACGTAACCCTTGGCCTTCCAAGATTAATTGAGCTTGTTGATGCACGCAAAAAACCAGTAACACCGACAATGGACATATATCTAGAAGAAAGTTACAAAAAATCAAAAGAAAAAGCAATTAAAGCTGCTCGCGAAATTTTGCATACAAAAATTAGTGCACTTATATCTAGTACAGAAACTGATTACTCCACAAAGATAAAACTGAATCTAAATTCCGATAAGTTAAAGGAAAGAGCATGTACAATAGCCGACGTCGAAGAAGCATTACAATCATCAAAAAAGAAATTTGAAATTGAAACGAGTGGAAATTCTATAACTCTCACTCTTGCTGAAGAATCTGATGCACAGACAATACTTGCTCTCAGAAACAAAGTCCTTGCAACAAAAGTAAAAGGTGTGGCTGATGTAGAAAGGGTCACCATTGTACAACAAGACGATGAATGGGTTATACAGACATCAGGTTCTAACATTGCAAAAGTTTTGGAAATTGAAGGAATTGACAAGAGAAACATACGTACAAACAACGTCTTTGAAATAGCAAATACCCTTGGAATCGAAGCTGCACGAAACGCATTGATAAATGAACTTAGTTCCACGCTTGAAGATCAGGGCCTTGAAGTTGATATTAGATATATTATGCTTGTTTCTGATCTGATGTGTTCGCGAGGATACATGCAACAAATTGGTAGACATGGAATTGCTGGCACAAAGACTAGCGTACTTGCAAGGGCAGCCTTTGAGATTACAGTTCCAACAATTGCAGAAGCTGCGTTAACAGGGGAGGTCGAACGACTAAAGGGCGTAACAGAAAATGTCATAGTTGGTGCAAACATACCTGTTGGAACAGGAACTGTAGATCTTTACATGAAGGTGGTAGAGGATGGCTAAACTTTTAGAAAAAGTGATCAAAGACGCCATGGAGGACAACAAATATTCATTTGGTGCTAAAGAAGTAATTGGTTCTTTGAAAAATTCCAAGCTAATAATACTATCAGAATCTGTTCCGCAAAACATATTACAAAAAATACTAGAGACTGTCAAGAATTCAAAAGTCCCCACACTAAATTTCAGGGGTTCGTCTGTTGCACTTGGAAGGCTTTGTGGAACACAATTTAGAATCTCCGCGATTTCGCTGAAAAATTTGAGTGAGACAAACCTCAAATCAATTTTAAAGGAAGCGGAACAGGAGAACCAACAATAAATGTCTTTTTTTTATACAATTTTTTATGAAGATTTAAATGAGCCCACAAAGGCAACGAGTTTAAAATAGGCATAGGCATGACGGAGACAATCAAACTTACTACTGATCAAATCAAACTGATGTCACTATTTCAAAATGTTACTGGTGCAACCGCACGTGATTGCATTGAGGATGAAAAACTTGATAGAGTCATTTTTGTTGTAAATCAAGGTAAGATGGGTCTTGCAATTGGCAAGGGTGGTATTACCATCAGAAACTTGCAGAATGTAGTAAAAAGAAATGTTGAGCTTGTTGAATATTCAGAAGATCCGACAGAGTTTCTAAAAAACACGCTAAACCCAAAACTGGTTTCAGAGGTAAAAATAAACAAGAGACTTGATGGTTCTATGCAGGCAATAGTTATGGTTGATCCAAAAAAGAAAGGCATAGTGGTTGGGCGAGAAGGTCGTAATGCCGAAAAGGCAAGGCTTCTTGCTAAGAGATACTTTCAAATTTCGAGTGTTCTAATACAAAGCCCACAACAAATAATGGAGTGATACTAAATGGCAAAGTCACCACTCGGTCTGTTTTCCGGTAGAGTTCTAAAAGATAAAAGAAAGAAACAACGATGGTCTATAGGCACTTACAAAAGAAGAAACCTGGGTCTTGACAAAAAAGCAAGTCCATTGGGTGGTGCACCGCAAGCCCGCGGAATTGTTTTAGAAAAAGTAGGTATTGAAGCAAAACAGCCAAACTCTGCAGTAAGAAAGTGTGTGCGTGTTCAACTCATAAAAAATGGAAAAACCGTTACGGCATTTTTACCAAAAGACGGAGCAATGAATTTTGTAGATGAGCATGATGAAGTGCATGTAGAAGGAATGGGCGCATCCATGGGTGGCGCGATGGGAGATATTCCAGGTGTGAGATGGAAAGTGTTTAAAGTAAATGGAACTTCACTAAAAGAACTAGTCTATGGAAAGAAAGAAAAGCCAAGGAGATAAAAATGGCAGAAACCGCAAACCTTCTACTTTTTAGAAAATGGGATCTTTCAAATATTGAAATAAAAGATCCAGGATTAAAAAACGCCATATCTGTAAAGAAGACCATAATGCCTATGACTTTTGGTCGTTCTGCACTAAAGCGCTTTAACAAAGCGGAAGTTAACATAGTAGAGAGGCTTGCTAACAAACTTTTACACTTTGGAAAGAGATACGCAAAAAACACTGGTAGGATGGGTGGAAAAAAAACCCGTTCAATCAAGACAGTACAAGCTGCACTTGAAATAATGCATCTAAAAACAGGAAAAAATCCGGTAGAGATTCTGGTACGAGCAATTGAGCACTCTGCTCCAAACGAGGACACAACAAGAATAGTCTATGGTGGAACAGTCTACCATGTATCTGTGGATGTTGCTCCATTGCGAAGAGTGGATCTTGCGTTAAGATTCATCGCTGAGGGCGTAAGGGATGCCTCATTTTCAAATCCAAAGGCAATAGAAGAAAACCTCGCAGAGCACTTAATATTGGCTGCACAAAATGACATGAACGCTCCCTCTGTCAAAAAGAAAAACGAGCTTGAAAGAATAGCAATGGCTTCACGATAAGCAGTATATTTTTACAAACAGAAAAGTAGCCCGAGGCAGATTCGAACTGCCGTCCCCAGGTATCCTCTCATAAGATCCAGAGCCTGGAATCCTTAACCCAAAATTGTTTGGCCACTAGACTATCGGGCTACTGATGCGACTTTGATTAGTTGAGAATATAATTATTTGGTACTAGCTTCGCGCACTGCAGTTGCATAATCACAACCAGCTTTGAGTCTCATATATGGTATCAATCTGTAATGAATTGAATAAAGATCATTTTCCTTGTAGAGTATTCCTTTTAGTAAAAGAGATACAAAACCACCAGCTATTCTTGATGGTGGGATGTCTAGCTCTTTGCATACCTCGTCACGCTTTTTCTTATACTGTGCCATTGTAAAACTGACACTATTCAATTCTAAAATTAGGGGCCACATGACTTTCTCCCACACAAACCTTCTGTTTTCAGTAGCAGAAGCATACTTGCCCTTTTCTCTCAACATTAACAACATTCAAAAGTTTAGTTGTAATTTATTAGTTGATGCGTAGAGAACTTGAGGAATCACTTGATCTTTTATCAAAGGAATGGGATGTTGATCCAATTATACGAAACTTCATTTTGGGGCAGCGTAATGATGTTTCAGAATTTGTAGTAAAGGTGAAAGATGTTATATTTCACATTCCGTATCTGACAAAAGATGATAGCTATATTCTTTGGAAGTGCTATTGGCCTGATTGCCACAACTGTTGTAACAGGCAAGGTAGATTGCCACTCACATCAGATGATCTTATCACAATTGGAAAAAGTCTAAAATACAAACAAACATCAGCTTTTATAAAAAATGAGACAAACATTGCTACGTGGCAGGAAAGCGGCCCATCTGGTAACATAAACACTATCATGACTATGATTAATCTAAAGAGAAAAAAGGACGAAACTGTGGCAGAGGATGGAACTCACATTCCATGCAGATTTTTGGATGATAAAGGCTATTGCGGTTTGCACCCCGGGAGGCCAGGTGTTTGTTACCTCTATCCATTTTCTTCTTGGCTTGAAAATGAAAATGGAAAAGCAAGGGTTCACGCCACTTTTCAGTTTACAGGAGACTGCCCAGGATTTTATCTTGCAAAATCTATAGAACCAATGAAAAATGTTCTTTTAGATTACTCTAAAACCATATATGATTATAATATGTCTTCAAACAGAACAGTACGAGAAAACTTTGGTTTAGTTACTATGAATTTCTAGGCCCTTGCAACTTTCATCATATCGCCTATACGAATCTCCATTCCAAATCTTTTTTCATTCTTTTTCATATATCTGTATATAGATATAAGATCTGTAAAGTGCTTTAGCATCCCAAACTTACTATCCATCTTGTTTCTAACAAATGCCAACACCTTTGGATATATGGCAAATTTTTCAAGCACCTGCTCTCTGTATCTTTTGTTGTTACCAATATTCTCTATGAATATGTCTGCACAGGTCATACTCGGTATTATTCCCTCGCCTAAAAGTGGATAAACTGTACCTATTGATTCTCCAACACCAACTACTTTTCCATGGAAAAACGGCTCACACATATCTGGCGTTGCAAGACGTATCGGCCTTCCCACCGTCTTGATTATCCTTCCACCGTACTTTTTTACAAACCCATTAGTCTCTTCTATATGCTTTCGGTTCTTGTCCCCCGCACCTACATGCGCATGCTTCTCATCTAATGGAAAATACCAAAAATATCCACTAATGGAAGAAAATGGCTTTAGATAAAAATCATCAAAGGGAACCCGATCCTCATATTTTATCTTGTACTGATAGGTGGGCAGATAAAAGTCCCTTGCAGGCTTTGGGAGATAAGTTCTGTAAAAACCAGTTGAATCCACAACAAGATCAAACTCTGATTCTAAATCATCAAGCTTTGGTGCAGTGTTGTAATGAACCTTGCATCCTTTGGCCATATCTTTTATGAGACGGATTTTATCATACGTACATAGACCCATCAACTTTATGTTGAATCTCTCAGAATTCATATCAATGTACATGTTTTTTCCGTCATGGATTACATACTCATCAAAGTCAAGATCACACTTTTGTGCAAATTTTTGCATTGGTCCTTTAGTAGTACCCCACGCACAGATGGAATCATGTGCTTCTTCAGAGGATCTTTCAAACCCTACTACCTCATGTGCTTTTTTTAGTCTAGAAAGAAGATAGCCTCCAGCAACTCCTATGCCTACTACTGCAATTTTCAATTAATCATTATTCTAAAAATACCTAATAAAAGGTGTAGTCCTCTTTTGACGCTTTAAATCATATTCAAAACTAATTAGAGAAATAAGGTCTTATTCAATTAATATGGCTGGCTTAAATGGTCTTGCAGTCCTAGCCTTGTTCTTTGGATCATACTTTTCTGGATCATATTCTGAAAATACCTGAATAGTTACACCAAAATCTTTTTGCACAAGCGAATCCAATTCGGAAAGGATCTTTTTTTCATCAACAAGACCAATCTTTGCTTTTGACTCTCGTGCAGGTGTCGGTTCAGACAATATGTCATTGACAGTTTTTTTAACAAAATCTGGATCTTTTTTTACAAGCTCTGTTTCCTTATCTGCAATTAATGATTTCATCAAAATCCCTATGTTTAACTCACCTTTTATTATATTTGCAAGAATCTTGTGGTAGGCCTTAATCTTCCAAGAATCTGATGTATAAATAATAATTCTTCTTGGTGTTATTTTAGTTACTTTGAGTATATTTTTTATGTCTTCCATGGTTGACTTTAGAAGATTTTCTGATTGAATTGACGCAATGTCTATTTTGTTCTCTATGGCAGACGGCCACGTTGCTTTTGATACGGAATCAGTATTTCCTAATTTTTCCCACATTTCTTCCGCAATGTGAGGTGCAAAGGGAGAAAGCATAGCAACTCTTGCAGATAATACCTCCCGTAATATGCCTGTTGTATCAGCTCTGTTTTTGGCATCTATTCTCTTTTGATACCATTGTATGTCGGAATCAAATTCATACAAAACATAGTGTAGCGCTTCTCGCAATCTCATTTTTTCCATAGACACTGTGGTTTCTGAAACGAGCTGTTGTAATCTACTCTGAATCCACCTCTCCTCTTGTTGAAGATTGGTGACTGGTTTTAGTTTGTATTTAGAACAATCTTCTAACATGTTTTCAAGCTTGTTTTTAATTCCTTTCACTGCCTCTAGATTAAAGTCAGCATCTTGCAAGAGCTCTGCAGAAATCAGAATAGCTAGTCTTATAGGATCCGCACCATAGGTTCTTATCGCATCACGAAGTGGTATTATGTTACCCATTGACTTTGACATCTTTTTTCCATCCATCAAAACAGAACCATTAACTATGATCTCTTCTGGCCAGTATTTTTTTGGGAAAATTGCAATGTGGTTGAACACAAAAAATGTCAGATGATTTGGAACAAGGTCTCTACCTGAATGCCTAGCATTCACAGGATAGAAATATGCAAACTCATCTCTTATTTGCTCTAAAAGTTCTTTTGTGATTTTACATTCAGAAGCAATTTTCTTAGCATTCCCATCTCCAAAAAATATATGATCAAAAAATTCATCATTGAGGTTTTCAGCCACAATCTGACTCTTGTTTACATATTTTGCTAGAATATAATACGCCATGTAGATTACAGAGTCAGATAGGCTTTCTACTATCCAGTCTTTGTCCCAAGGCAATTTTGTTCCTAAACCGTGTTGCCTTGCACAAGCTCTTTCACGCAGCCAATCTATTACATAATTAAATTCACCGCGTATCTCCTCTGGTAGAATCTTCATGTTATTGATGCAAGAATGAGCGTCTTTTTTCCAGTTTTTGTTAGAGTAATCCAAAAACCATTGATTATTTAGTATTTTAACAACGCACTCGGCTCCACATCTACATCTAATTGGTCCATCATTTAGTTCAAATAAAATGTCGGCATTATTGTTCTGCAAAATCCATTTTTTGACATCTTCTTTTGCATCAACAACAGTTCGTCCTGCAAACTGACCTGTATTGTGCTTCAACTTGCCTCTGTAGAACTCTTTGTTGTAAAGCTCTTTTGTAGCATCTTCAAGACTTGGGCTATTCTGATTTTCTACCTTGAACTTTTCAGTGACTTCTTTAGCGGGAATTTCCCCATATCCGTCAGTTTGTATTATTGATATTGGCTTTATTGATTTAGCAAAATTCAAAAGATTTTGCTCAACATTTTTTCCATCTTTCTTAATGTCTTCTAACGCCTGATAATCAAATGGTGCATGTGCCGGGACTGACATCACAATCCCCGTACCATTTTCACTTTTGACAAAACTTGCTGGTAATATTATTACTTCCTCCCTTCTTTCTGGAACCTTCACTTTTTTACCGACAAGTTCGATTCCTTTAATTTCGTCTACAAGTACAACTTTTTTGTTCAGAAACTCTAGTTTTCGAGCACACTCCGTACTGACAATCCATCTTTCACCATCAACGTCAACAATCTTGTACGTTACAGTTGGATTTATCCAGAGATTTGTTACACCAAATAGAGTTTCTGGTCTTAATGTTGCGGTAGGTATGATATACTTCTCATACTTGAATTTGACAAGAATATATTCTGTAAAGCTTGGTTCTACATCCCCCAAAGTATCATGTTGTGATACCGGATTCTGATCCTTTGGACACCACCCTACTGGATGAGAGCCTTGTATAACCAGGTTTTTATTTTTTAGTTTTCGGAATTGCCATTCGATAAATTTGTTATACACAGGATCGATTGTTGTGAATTCCCTTCTCCAATCTATGGAATATCCCATTTCAAGCATGCCTGACTTTATTTCTTGATGAAAATAACTTGCAATTTTTACTGGTTCTGAAAATTCTTTTATGTTTTGTTCAGGAACTTTGTAGAGTGTACGAAATGCCTCAATCAATTCCTTATCACCTTCTTGTACACGTCTTGCCATGCCAAGAATCGGAGTGCCAGTATAGTGAAAACCCATTGGAAAAAGCACGTTGTATCCTTTCATTCGATAATATCGTGCGTGAACGTCTGCTATTGTGTATGTTCTGCCGTGTCCAATGTGTTGTGGCGAGTTTGGATAAGGATATGCTACTGTGATGAATTTTTTTTCTTTTTTATTTGGATCTGCTTCAAATTGTTTAGTTTCAATCCACCTTTGTCTCCATTTTTTTTCAATCCCTGACCAATCTAATTCCATGTGGTTTACACTATTTCCAAAACCATTGATTTTGCTTTGTTGACGGCTTCATCTTTTTTAGACTTGTTTGGTCCTCCCCCTTGAGCAAATCTTGGATTGCCTCCTCCATAACCTCCAAGGATTTGGGAGATTGCTTTTGCGATATCGCCTGCTTTGTTCTGCTTTGAGGCCTCTTCTCCTGCATGAATTATTGTTCTAACTTTTCCCCCTTCTTCAAAAACTCCGCAATATACTATTCTTGGATCGTGCTTTACCAACTCTTCACCAAAATTAATGTGAAAATATTCATCATATTGATCATTTGCAGTATAGACAAATTTCCTAGATTTGACTTCAAATACATAAATTTCATTATCTTTCAGTGCAATTAAATCCGGTTCGTAAACTTGTCGAAGCAAAGCTGGAATCTTTTCTCTAGCTTCTTGTTTTCTTTGTTCTCTTAGTTTGTCTCTTTGTTCTTTTGCAGCTTTTTCTTGTAACTGTTTTTGCGATTCTTCTTCATGTTTTTTGATATACTCATGAGCTGCTTTTCCAGCTACGAACTCCAGTCGAACCACGCCATCTTGAATTCTTTTTGTTCTTGTAATTTTGATAAGCTCAATATCTTTTGTATTCTTGACATGTGTTCCGCCACACGCCTCAACATCAAAATCTTCAATTGAAACAATTCTAACTGACTTTATGGGAACAATTCCTCCCTGGTAAATTCTAAACCCATATTTCTGCTCTGCTGTTCCTCTATCATAATTTTGAATCGTCACTGGAATGTTTTCCTTGACTTTGGCATTTGCAAGCTCTTCAATTTTTGCAACTTCCTCTTCCGTTAAAGCAGAGTGATGTGTAATGTCCAGTCTTGCATGATCCTCTTCTTTAAATGCAGAGTGTTGCCAAACCCATGAACCCAAAACATTTCGAGAAGAAGAGTTTAGAATGTGCGTAGTGGTATGATGTTTTGTAATTCCATTTCTTCTTTTTGAGTCAACTACACATGAAACCGTTTCTCCTTCTTTTGGGATTCCATCTTTTAGTTCATGCACTACGATATTCCCATGTTTGTTAACATCTATAACATCAAAGGTTCCAATCTTTCCACGATCTGGTTCTTGACCGCCGCCTCTTGGATAAAATGACGTTCTATCCAAAACTACCAACTTTTTGTTAATAACTTTGAGAACCTTAGCCTCAAACTCACTTGGATCTTCTTTGTAGTAAAGTAAGTCAGTGTCTGGAATTCCATTTAGGTTTAATTCTTCTTTTTTCTCCGTTTTTTCTGATTGGTGCAATTCTGATAATCTTTCATAAAATGTAGATGGGATTTCCGAAATTATCTGTGTCTCCTTTAGAAAATCTGGGGTTATGCCATCAGATTCATACAATCTAATTAGATCATCTACTGTTAGTTTTTTACCCTGACTCTTTATGGTATTTGAAATACCTTTCATCCTGATTTTAGATTCTCCATATCTTTTCCTTTCTATGCCAATTATGGTCTTTACATCATCACGGGTTTCTTTTAGTTCCGGATAAGTTGATTTTAGATAATCAATATGCATGTCTGCTAATTCTCTTAAGTCAAAGTTCCACCCAAATCTATCCATAGTAGCAACCGCCCTTCTCAGAATCATTCGTAGATTGTATCCGCCTCCAACATTACTTGGCAGAGCACCATCAGAAATTGCAAATACTAGCGTCCTCAGATGGTCAGCAATAAGGTAAACTCCCTCAAGTGGCGCTATTATTTTGTTGAATTTTGCTTCGTCAATCTTTGTTTGTTTTATGACATTTTTTCTGACCTGCATTAGATCCTCTGATTCCCTGAGTCCTTTTGATATGGCAGTAAAATATTCTTGTAACAACTTAGGTTCTACATCGATACCTACCTTCTCTATCAGATTTTTTGTGATTGGACCAAAACAGCAATCATATGCAGTAGGAGTACCCATAGTAATCCAAGCAAACCGCTCAAGACCTGCCCCCATATCAATTATTTTTTGATCTAAAACTGAATAGTTATTCAAATCCCCTCCAAACTCTGTAAAAACCGCATTTCCAAGTTCAAGGCCTCGAACAAAATATTCTAACGAAGATCCAAATGAACCTCCGCCGGCCCAGACATCTTCAACAAATACAACCTCTTTTTTATCAATTCCAAACTTTTCAGTCAAAAGTCTAAAGTCAAGTTCAATACATTTGTCCTTCCAGTATCCTTGGGAATTTGGTATACTGTGTTGACCAATCATACAAAAGCTGGAAAAATGTCTACCTGTAACTCCGACATTTTCAATATCTTTGAATCTAAGACATGTCTGAGGTACAACTAATGGATTTGCAGGAAATTCAAAAACAACTTTAGATCCCATGACTCTTTGAAAGTCAACAATTGACGCTATTGTAAAATACAAATCATCTCGCCACCTGCATACTACAGGATATCTGCTTACTGATTTGTGGCCATTTTGCACAAAAAATGATTCTACTTCCTTCCATGCTTGAACATAATCAAATCTTTTCTTTGTTGGAGGATTTCCTATGAAGGAATAGTTGTTTTCAGCATCTTCTGGACAAAGGCTTTGGATTTGGTCCAAAGTCCAAAAAAATCGTTTACACTTTGTACACGACTTGCGCACAAACCCTTTTTCTTCAAAGAGAGATACTTTGTAATACCTCTCAGGATCAGAGGAAAACTTTGCAAGAATTTGACTTTTATCCATCTTTGAGAAGTTTTCGGTTTGACCGATATTAAGCATTCTGAGGCGACAAATTAAATACAATCATTTTCAAAAGTTTGCTATGTTTGGTAAAAATAAATGGAAAGAAGGCGATTATGTATTTTCATCCAAATCTGATGGAGAGTACAAGAATGTCATAGTTGGGGTAGTAACAGGCGTTGAAGATTCAAAGATGGGTGTAAATGGTATTATAATAAATGCAGTTGGCCTAAAAAACAAAATTTCACAGGGAAAAGCTGGTTCGAGGTCTGTAGAGATCCTAAAAAACCCCAATCCAACTAACTGTATACTAGCTTTGATCTATAGAGTTGAACACGAAAATTTTACGGGTGTTTTGGATGTAAATACAGATTCTGTAATAAAAATAGACAAGAAAGCATATGCCGTTATTGATGGATGGGTTAGAGAATCATTACCTGAGATGATAAATAATGTTCTTTCTCTTCCAGATGGCTCAGAAAAAGATCAAGCAAAAAGAATTCTCAAACAAAGAATGGATACCTTATACGATAAAGAACTGAAAAAACACCTGTACTCAATATGTAGAAGTCTTAAGATTCTTACTTAGTCATATCTTGGCAACTTTCCGTACTTGTCAAACATTTCTTGAATTTTTACATCTGAAATTCCAACCTTTATGTGTGCATCTTTGTTAAATGATATTAGCATTAACCTCTTAATTTTAGCTTTGTCTGCAAACGCTTTCATTGCTTGCTCATTTGTGCCACCGTTTTTAAGGACATTTGTCTTTGCAATCTTTGCCTCTTCGGCTTTTTGCATCATGAAGTTGAACTGATCCCAGAATACCTGTTTTGTTGTATCAGTGCCATTTATCTTAGATAGAAATCTCTTAAATGACTCTGCAGGGCTGTATGGTTTTGTATCGGTTTCAAGCTTTTGTAGCTCAATTTGTCTTAACTCATGCGATTTTAGCTTGTTTAATTGATTCAACTTCTCTTGCTCACGCTTCTTTTCTATTTTTTTTATGTTTTCAAGTATTTTGGCTGCAATAGGATTTATCTTTAGATCTTCTCCTGTTGCGGTTTCTGCATGGGATGCTGTGATAGACCCTATGCCAAGAACAAGAACTGCTACCATTGCTATGCCAACGATCTTTTTATTACACAATATCATTTTCACATCTTCCTTTTTTCAACGGATTTTTGATTTTTATAGAAATGTACGGTAACAATCTCAAACTAACCCTTTGAAAATTTTGAAGAACGGCTTAAATTTTGCATTTGAACGCATTTGACACAAATTATTAAAAAAGCAATTCGCATCTTTTGTACGTCATCTTTATATTTTGCAAGTAAGCTGGTTTTGAATCAAAATACGCGTGGCTTCTCCATAGTTTTATATTATGCCTAAAGCAAAACCCGCTTACTATGGAATACGTATACGCTGCATTGCTTTTACATAAGCAGAAAAAGGAGATCAACGAAGCTAACATTACTAATATAATCAAAGCCTCTGGAGCTGAAGTAAAGGAAGCTCAGGTAAAGGCACTTGTGGCTGCACTTGCGGACGTAAATATTGACGAAGCAATCAAAGCAGCCCCGGTTGCTGTTGCCGCCGCACCAGCCGCACCAGCAGCAGCTGGTGGAAAGGAAGAAAAATCAAAGGAAGTTGAGACTCCATCTGCAAAGACAGAAGAACAAGCAATGGAAGGCCTCTCTGCACTGTTCGGTTAAAAATCGTTTTTAGATTCTCTTTCTATTCTAACCTCTGATTTAGATCTCTAAACATTATTTAATATACATCACAATAATGTGTTGGTTTGCCAGAACTATCGCTCTCAATTCAGACTCTTGTTTATGCATTAGATCTTTTTGGAACAATGGCATTTGCTGTGACTGGTGCCTTCAAGGCTATAGAACACAAAGCAGACATTGTAGGGATCATAATTCTGGCTACAATAACTGGAGTAGCTGGTGGCACTCTAAGAGACATAATACTGGGTAAGTTTCCACCAAATTCCCTTTCAGATCCGTGGTATGTTGTAATTACTGCTTCAACAGCTGTTGCAATATTCTTTTTGTATCCAAAAATCCAAAAACATTGGAATCTATTTTTAAAATTTGATGCCCTTGGCCTTGGAGTATTTACAATAATAGGAGCTACCTTTGCATATCACATTTTTGGAATGAACTTTCTTGCTATAGCTTTGTCAGGAATGCTTACGGCCGTAGGAGGAGGTATCTTACGTGACGTTTTTGTAAATGAAGTGCCAATTGTGTTTGTAAAGGAACTCTATGCTTCCGCAAGTTTTGTTGGAGTGTTGGCTTTCTACATTCTTCTAAGTTTGGGCTCGGAATTGTATATGGTTACAATAGCTAGTATGGCAATTACCACAATACTCAGACTTGTCGCAATGAAATACAATTGGAACCTCCCAAAGGTAAGAGAAAAGATCTAGCCACATTTTATTTAATATATACAGCTTTATTCTAACTTTAATTCAGTTCTACTCTGGAGAATAATTCTTAGCTTTTGCTGCAAGTGCTCTTGCTTGTGCATGAGCTTTTTGTAGCACCTGTTTTTTTGTTTCATCTGTAAGATATCCAGCTTCTATTGCAAGGGATCTTGCTCCCTGTGATGCCTTGGAAAGTAACGGTATGATGTTTTCTTTTGTAACATAGCCTATCTCTATAGAAAGCGATAATGCTTCTTGGTGTGCTTGTGCAAAGGCCTTTCGATACTTTTCCACATCTATTATCATCTCATCTTTTGCGTAGAGAACGCCATCAGCTATTGCTGTATCAAGCGAAATACCTGCCTCTACTGGCTTGACATCAAGTTTGCTTAATAATGTGGCAAGCTTTGCAGAAATGACACCCCCCTTTTTAGCTGGGGTGGAATCTTTTGTTATCCAAATTGTTCCCTGATCAATTTTTGTAGTAATCCCTGCTTCCTTAAAATCAGTAAGTATTGGACCTGGTGTGATGCCTGTGTTTCCTGCCTTTATTACTACATCAATACTAGCTACATCGCCACCACGTGCAGGCAACATTATCTTGTTTTTGCCAAGCAGAATGTTTAGCTTAAACGGACTCATATTTGTAAACATTAAAACACACTGGCCAACTAGTTTATCCAACATCTTTTCAACTGAAGGAATTTTTAGTCCTACAAGTGCCTTTTGTGCTACCTTGTCCTTTATACTAAGAATTTCTACTTCGCCTTTGAACTTTTTCCTTAAAGGTAACAACTGTGATGATCTTACTTTTTCCATCCGCACAAGCGCAATGACATTGTACTTTTTGGGAAGTTCTTGAAGTTGTTGATACATCTGAGCTTTCTTCTGTGGATAATGTGTTCTGTTTTGGTGCATTTTACTTCTTTTCTACTTGTGGCTGCTTAACGAGCTTTCCCATTGTTGTCTTTACCATGATTTTTTTAATGTTCTTATCCCCACCTGGGAGCTTCTTTTCTACCATACTTATTACAGTACTGGCATTTGCTGCCAAATCATTATCTGTCATAGTTTCATCGCCAATCTTACAGGCAAGTGAAAGCGAGTTTCTTAGTCTTACCCGTATAGAAGATCGGAATCTTTCCAAAATAGAGTCAATAGGAGCATTAAAAGCAACAGGAGTCGGCATCTTGCCTCTTGGACCCATGAACTGACCAAGAGTCTTACCAACCGTTGCCATGAGTTGTGTATCTGATAAGAAAAAGTCGTAACCGTTTATCAGCTTACGAGATTCGCGTTTGTTTGCACCTACTTGATTTAGTTCAGCTCCATCCACCACTCTATCAGCTTTTGCACTCTTTGCTTTCAAGCCTAGGTCGCCTGATGCAACCACGCATACAGATGCTGGTTGGGCCATCGTTTTTGGAAGCTGGACTGTCTCATTTATTGCAAAGCCCTTCTTAACATCAATATCCTTGAAAACCATTATTAGCTCTATCGCTTGTTTAAACTTGCGTTCTTTCTGACCCGTCTTGGCTTCTTTTATCATCTGTACTAGCTGAGTCTCGTTAATCATTACGCAAACTTTTCTGGGCTGCCTATTTAAAATCGTTTACAGGTTAAAACCCAAAAAATGATCAGCTTAATCTAAAAATTTCACATTATTGAGTTTATGTTGTAAGAACAAAACTTTCTAGAATGAAAACTTACATTTATTAAATCGTAACAAAACTAGCTCGCACAGCCTTGCACAAATTTGATGAACTAGACATGAAGATCCTTACTGAACTTACAAAGGATGGAAGTGTTTCAGTTCCTAATCTATCGAAAAAACTTGGAATCAACACTTCTGTTTTGTACAGTAGAATAAAGCGATTGATCAAAAAAAAACTGATTACAAAATTTACCATCGTTGTAGATGAATCATTAATAGGTATAGGCGTCAGAGCCACAGTAGGAATAAATCGTGATCCAAAACTCAAAGATCCGATTCACAAGGCCCTTTTGAAGACTTCAGAGGTGGTAATGATATCTGAGGTAACAGGCAGGTTTGATATTATAATCACAGTACGTGCAAAGAACCTGGAGGAACTACACACTGTTGTGATAGAAAAGATTGGTAAGATTGAAGGAATTCAAAACACAGAAACCTTTGTGGAATTACAACGAACCGATAAAGATCCAGTCTACGACACAACAGAATAATCTACTTGAACTTTTCGTCCCACTTTCCAGCATTAATTTCTACTGTAACCTCTTTTGGGTTTTTTCCGTCAATTTTGATCCCCAGTGGTAAGCAAGTTCCAACAATCTCTTTTGTAGCTGCTTTAAGATCTTGGGCATAAGAAGAATCAATTTTCAACTTTGCAACCTTAATTATAGAATCCATCTTCACGTCACCGACCCAAGTTGCACCTGAAGTTCCAGAACCTTTCTGTAAGCCGGCTTCCTTTAAAATAAGAGCTGATGCGGATGGAATACCAACCTCAACTGTCCACTGTTTTGTTCCTTTATCAACCGTAACTGTAACGGGAACTTTCATTCCTTCAAAGTCTTTTGTTTTATCATTAATTGCACTTACAATTTGCAAAATATTAACACCCAGTGGACCAAGCGTAGGACCAAGTGGTGGTCCAGCATTTGCCTGTCCTCCTGTTACAAGTGCAGAAACAGTCTGAATATCTGTCATAATTTTTCTTTCCCTAAAACTATAAATTTAATCCTTGCTACGATGTTGAAAGCTTTAGGTAGTTTGCGTCAACAGTTACTGGTAGCTGGTATGGTGCATCAAGCAAAATTACTGTCGCCTCTTCTTTATCATGATCAACTCTAGTAATTGTTGCTTTCATACCCTTAAATGGTCCTCCTATGATCTCAACAACCTTATCCACAGCAAGTTCGGATACTGTTGATTTCTTGATTAGGTATCCTTCTATGTCTTTGAATTGTAATTCGCCTCTAAGCTGTCCACGTATGTGCCTTATTCCTTGCATAGCATCAAAGGCAGCGTTTGCATCTATTGCTTCAACTACAACATATCCCTTGAGATTATCCAAAAGCAAAACAGACTGGATATTGATTTTTTTCAGTTTTATTCTGTTTTCTAATAGTCCCATGACAACCTTTTCCTGTCCACCTGTTGTCCTTACTGCAAAGAAGTGAGACTTTTCCTGAGACAATGTCATCTATTTCCGAAAGTAATTACTGTAAACACAAACTGGATTATGAATCCTATTGTGCCAACTGAAGCAATTCCAAGAAGGACTAGCCTGAGATGTTGCATATAGTCGTCTTTGTCTGATTTTTTGGCAAGTTTTATTGTGTTTGCCATGTCCTTTAACATCTGTCTTGGATTAACCATTGGAGGACGTTAATAAAGTGTACTTATATCTCTTATCCTGTGCAGTTGCTTGTTGCATACAAATCAGATCCTGCCGGTTCTAACATGGCACATTTCATATCTCAAAACATGCAACATGATGGTGATATTTATTGTGGGAAATATTTCGATCTCCTTGTAATTCCAACACCTGCGATATCTGCAGATTGGCTTGAAGAAAAATATAGCTATGACGGATTCGTGTTTTTGTCAAAACATGCCTCTGAAACTGGTACGCTGGCACTTACATGTCACAGTACCGGAAATTTTTCAGATGCACTTTTTGGTGGATTTGCAAAACAGGTAGCAATTCCACATCCACACTTGCAAAAATCATACATCCAATCCCTTTGGGGAAAAAGAAAGAATTTTGCAAAATTTGAAATTACAATAGAAGCAACACATCATGGGCCCACTGGACTCAACAAACCAGTCTTATTTGTTGAGGTGGGCACGGCAGAAAAAGAGTGGAATGACAAGTCGTTATGCGAAGAAGTTGCTAAAATAGTCGTGGAGGTTATGTCAAAACCTCAAAAAAGACATAATGTGGCAATATGCTTTGGCAGTACTCATTATCCTACAAAATTCACAAAAGCTCTAATAGAAAGTGAATATGCATTAGGCACTATTATGCCAAAGCACGCTTTGGAATTTTTGGATGAGAATCTATTTTCTCATATGTTAAAAAGAAATAATGAAGCCAAATTTGCACTATTAGATTGGAGCGGTTTAGGAAAGCATAAACAAAAAGTAATGGATTTTCTAGAAACAACAGAACTTGAGGTAATAAAGATTTGAGGCTTGAAGAAAAAGTCTACAAAAAACTTCTAGAAGTTCCAGCAGGAAAAGTAACTACATATGGTGAGCTTGCAAAAGCGATAGGTCTTAAAAATGGTCAGAGAGCAATTGGCAAAATCATGAACAAAAATCCGTATCCTGTTATAATTCCATGTCACAGAGTTATCAAGGCTGATGGTAAAATTGGAGGTTATGCATGGGGGGAAGAAGTAAAAGCTAAAATGCTGTTAAAAGAGGGCATAAAAATTAAAAACGGAAAAATTGTTGATCTAAAAAATATCCACAGATTCTAACTACGTCTTTTTGAATGGGTTTCTTCTATCAAACTGCGAAGATGAGCTAGGTTTCTAATTTGGTTTCCAGTAACTTGTCTGTATAAATTCCAGTAATCCTTGTTTGTAATCTCTTTTCTATATTTTGAGACCTTAAGTTGATGGCGCATGGATCTCATCTTCTTCACATACACTTCCTTCTTGCCTACGCGTGCACCCATCTTTCCTTTTTTTGAACCTTGTTTTGTTCCACGTTTGTGTCTTTGGAACTTTTTAAAATGTGCTCTGCCGCGTGAAGTTCCTTTTATCGGTTTTATCTCTATTACATTGGCAGTAACTAAACTTCGTATGTTATCTCGTGTGATTGCATCTGCAACATCGTCAAGATGCTCAGAGTCAAATCTAACTCTGTTTGCTCCAACTCCCAAAATTCTTGAGACCAATCGTCTCTTTGTCTTAAGATTTACTACCACTTGTTGACACCCTCGCGTTAAACACCTTAAAGTTACTCTCTTTTGCTTTGGCTAAAATTTCAAGTCTTTTCTTTTTTCCAACTCCGTGACCAAATCTTATACCGTCGGTTTTCGGATTAAGTTTTTCCAAGTCTTTGATGTTGTAAACTAGATTATCAGTATATCCAGACGGATGTAATCCACGTCCGATCTTTGGGCCACCAAAACCAGCTCTGACGATTCTTGGCCAGCCTTTTTTCTGTTTTCTCTGGTGATTATCAATCCCCTTCGGTTTTCTCCAGTTTTCTGCAAGTCTGGCATATCTCCAACTCTCTTGCCTTACAAAAGATGGTCTGTTATGTGATACTTTTTTTCGCAGTTCCAGTATTTCTTTATTGATTGGCATGTAGATGACTCTGCTCGAATTTTAAAATAAATGTGTTTCTGGGAGCAAAACCTCCAATCTAGAGTAGAGTAAGAATAATAAGTAAATGAGAGGCGGAGTGTTTTATCGTGACTGATGACCTAAAACCTAAAGTTACAAGCAAATTTATCGCACAGCTTGAAGAAGCGAGAATCAAAGCTGGCAAAATACACAGAAATCTGCCAGTAAAAACGCTTGTGGAATTAGTGGTTCAAAAAAATGAAGGTATTCTTACCTCTACTGGTTCTCTTTCGGTTAAGACGGGAAAATTCACTGGCAGATCACCCGATGATCGCTACATAATTGATGATGATGAAACCCATAACAACGTCGATTGGGGTAAGGTAAATCACCCATTTTCTGAGGAAAAGTTTGAAAAAATCTTTCAAAAGATGAAAAAACACATCGAAGGAAAAGAGATCTATGTCTTTGATGGTTTTGTTGGAGCAGACCCTGAAAACAGGTTACCGATCCGCATCATAAACGACCATGTTTGGCAGAATCTTTTTGCACGACAGATCTTCATCAGACCTTCAGCAGCAGAGCTTGAATCACATGTCCCAGAATTTACCTTGTTTGCAATAAACGACTTTAATGCCATGCCAGAAGTTGATGGAACAAGAAGTGATGCGTTTATTCTGATAAATCTCTCAAGAAAGATTGTGTTGATAGGAACCACGTTATATGCAGGAGAAATAAAAAAAGCAATGTTTTCTGTGATGAACTATATTCTTCCTGAGCGTGGTGTGTTTCCCATGCATTGTTCTGCAAATGTTGGAAAAGATGGTGATACATCTCTCTTCTTTGGGCTTTCTGGTACGGGAAAGACAACACTATCAGCAGATCCAAATAGGATGTTAATAGGAGATGATGAACATGGATGGTCCAACAAAGGAATTTTTAACTTTGAAGGAGGTTGTTATGCAAAGTGTATAAATCTGAATAAAGAAGCGGAACCGCAGATATGGGACGCAATAAAATTTGGTGCTGTCTTAGAAAATGTTGTGATGGACAAGAACACAATGACACCTGACTTTAATGACGGAAGCATCACTGAAAACACGCGTGCTGCTTATCCACTAGACTATATTCCTGGAGCAGTTATACCAAGTTTGGGAGGAAATCCTAAAGTCATTGTATTTTTAACCGCTGATGCATTTGGTGTAATGCCACCAATAGCCAAACTGACAAAAGAAGGCGCTATGTATCATTTCATGTCAGGGTATACAAGCAAGCTGGCTGGAACCGAAAGAGGAATAACAGAACCAAAAGCAACCTTTTCAGAATGCTTTGGTGCGCCATTCATGTCGCGTCATGCATCGGTATATGCAAAGATGCTTGGAGAAAAAATTACAAAACATAACACCATTGTCTATTTAATCAACACCGGATGGTCTGGTGGTCCCTATGGAATTGGCAAGAGAATAAACATCAAGTACACAAGAGCTATGGTCACGGCCGCGCTCACGGGCACGCTTGACATTGTAAAGTATAGGCATGATGATATATTCAATCTAGATGTACCTACCACATGTCCTGCTGTACCTATCGAGATATTAAATCCAAAAAACACTTGGGTAGAAAAGGACGCATATGATCTTTCCGCAAAGAAGCTTGCACAGATGTTTGTGGAGAACTTTAAGAAATTTGGCGATACTCAAAAAGAAATAGTGGATGCAGGACCCCACATTTCATAATGCATCAAGAATGCCTAACTTTAGTCCAACTATAACGACTGCTACAAGTATTACTGAGATTATAAAGATGTGTTTTAGAGGAATGCCAAGTAATTCCAAAAATTCTAGCCCTGCTTTTTCTGAAGGATGTTGTACTGTTATGATCTCATACGCAATGTCTATTCCATTCTGTGTGGTTATCTGAGCTTCAATCCAATTCTCACCTGCATCATATACTGCAAGTGAGGAATTTTTTTCAGGTGTGATTGATGTGACCCTAGTCTGACCAGTTTCCATATTTGTTACAGAAATTTTTGCATATTGCCAAGTTTCTGGATAGTCAAGACTAAAACTTAGCACTCCATATTTTTCTGTTGTATTGATCGCACCTTTTGTTATGTGAATAAGAATTGGTACGTGATAACGTGTTTTATTGTCATGAAGTGTAAGTACACCTTCAAGGTCTCCAAGTTTTTCTTCAGTGAGAGATAGCTTGACATTCAGCAAATCATTTTCAAGAGAGTGTTCAAATTTTATACCGCTTTCTTTTAATGAAAATTCTACTTCTAATGGTGAAATTGTGCCTTGTATGCTTTTCAAATGTAATGATTTTGTTTCAAAAGGTTTCTCAAGCGAGAGATTGAAGACAAGGTCATGTGGTACAATAATCACATCCGCAGAAAATGCTCTGGTAAGATTGATTCTTCCACTACCAGATATTTCAACTGGGAAAATATTTCCATAAGAATCTGACACTGGATCGGCTGTGGTGGAAAGTACGGAAGAAACCTCAGAAGGGCTGAGATCTGGATTTTTCTCTAAAAGTAATGCAACGGCTCCAGATACATGTGGAGCTGCAAAACTTGTTCCACTTGTTAGATTGTATTTTCCTCCTGCAAGAGTAGAGTTCACAAACACACCTGGTGCTACAAGGTCTGGTTTTATGTAAAATGGAGATACTGGGCCACGAGAGCTAAAAGGAGTAACAAAGTCTGGATGATAAAACACGTTCAATTTTGCAATTGTCCCATTGTGTAGGGCTTCTTTTAGGGCAAGGCCATCACCATTTGACATTGATAATGCAGGTATGGTGGGAAGATAATTCGAATCCGCATTTGGGTGGGCAAGCTCGCCGAAGAATATTCCTGGCTCATTATTGTAAACTATTATAGCTTTGGCTCCACTTCGTGCTGCGTTGTATTCTTTTTCAGAAAAATAGATCGTTTCTCCTTTTACATCACTTCCTCGCTCTACAAGTAAAATTGAATCCTTAAGATCCAAATTATCTAGATCATTTACCCTGCCATATCCGCCAAAGACAACTCTTGCAGTAATTGGTTCAGACAAGACACTCGTTCCAAGCATGGGTAGTACTTGATATTGTTTTTCTTCTACTTCAAATGTTGAAACAAGACTCGAAGTAATGTTGTTATATGATGCACCAACTGTTAGTGCGCTGATACTCTTTGCAGGACTACCAATCGTACCAATCCCAGGACCATTATTTCCTGCAGCTGCAACAACAACTATTCCATTTTTCACAGCTTCTCTAACGGCATTATCAAGCTCATCGTTTGTTTTGTTTACCCCCAAGCTTATGTTAATAATGTCAACTTGATCCTCAATTGCACGATGAATCGCTTTCACTATAAAATCAGATGAAACAGCTTCACCAGTTGATGAAACCCTATATGCAATTAATTTGGCCTTTGGCGCCACTCCTTTTAGATTTCCATTAGCAGCAATGATTCCAGCCACTTCTGTTCCATGACCATTTGTATCCATTGGCTCTTCGTCGTTGTCGACATAATCGTATCCTCCAACTACCTTTCCATTAGGACCAAAACCAAAAAGATCTGGATGATTGTAATCTATTCCAGTGTCTATAACACCAATTCTGATTCCGCTTCCTTCAAAACCAAGACTTCTTGGGAGATCAGCGCCAATAAGAGGCACGCTTTTTTCTAGATATGTCTCTATTTTTTGCTCATTTTCTACATTTGATAAAATAAAAACAACACAGAAAACCACAACAATAGAAAAAAATATGATTTTATAAAGTTCCATCAGACTTTTCATAATCTAATCAGATAAAATTCATTGCGTAACCAAAGCCATAAATTGCATCTATGCGTGGGGGGTTACATGGCAAAATACGAACTTCCAAAGTTGCCTTATGCATACAATGCGCTTGAACCACACATTGATGCACAGACAATGGAAATTCACCACACAAAACATCATCAGGCCTACACAAATGGTCTGAACACTGCCTTAGAGAGTCTAAGTGCGGAGTTGCAAAACATGGAACTCACAAAATTACTTGCCAGCTTGGATAAGGTGCCTGAAAACGTAAGAGGCGCAGTTAATTTCCATGGTGGAGGATATGATAACCACACGCTATTCTGGAACAACATGAAACCAAACGGCGGAGGAGAACCTGGAGGCAGCGTTGCCGACGCTATCAAGTCATCTTTTGGAGGCTTTGCACAATTCAAAGAAAAGTTCTCAAAAGATACTGGTGCAATACAAGGTAGCGGTTGGGGTTGGTTAGCTTACAATCCGCAAAGCAAGAAGGTTGAATTTACAACCATGCCAAACCAGACCAGTCCTAGAACAAAAGGCTTGGTTCCTTTGTTAGGATTAGACGTATGGGAGCATGCCTACTATCTCAAATATCAAAACAAACGCCCTGACTACATAGCAGCATGGTGGAACGTAGTAAACTGGGGAGAAGTAGACAACAGACTTTCAAAAGCGAAATAAGCTTTTTCTCTTTTTTTGTTTTTGTCAGACGAATCTAGATTCAGAACAAAATAAAACTGTCTGATCAAGTTAGCTTCAAAAAATTCTACGCATAATGTTTAACTTGAACATGTTTGACATATGAATGAGATTTGAATATAAAATTAGAACCGTGGAAAGAACTTGTAATTCATGAAGTTTTAGAGCTAAAGTTTGATGAATGGATACAACAAATCATCTCAAGCACTAAATACTCAGGCGGTGGAATCCCTACAATGTTTTGGGCTAATGGAATAATCTTTTCAGCACAAGGTTTTCCTGATACAGAGACTATAATTCAAGAGAAGTTAAAGGGAATAATTCATTACACATCAGTAACTTTTGCAATTAAAGAAAAGTTTGAGAAACAGATCATTAAAGATGGTGCAACTATTAATTTTGCGGATGTTAGTCATAATGAGATCTTTGGAAAACTAACAGACACACTTAAAGAACAATCTAAATTCAAACCCCATTAGTTGCACGGTACTATACTTCAGAATGCATTTATACATGGGAAAGAGAATTTTTTGCAAATGAGCGAAGAACAAGCCCAAGCACTAATCCAACAGATGCAAGCACTTGAAGCTTACATGGCAGACTTGATACAAAAAGAAGAGGCTGTTATTAGACTAATGCAAGAAGCATCCGGTGCCATAGAATCAATGAAGGCTCTAGACGGTAACACACCATATGAGACTCTTGTGCCAATGGGTATGGGAGCATATGTAAAAGCAACCATAAAACCAGATGACAAAATGATTGTCAGCGTAGGTGCAGGTACCGCTATTGAGCACGATAAAAACTCTGCAATTAATTATGTGGAGGCAAGGATTAAGGAATTAGAAGTTGCACTACAGCAAATTTCTACTCAAAAGCAAGACATTGCAGTAAGACTTGAACAGGGTCAAAAGGAAATCAATAGGCTAATACAAGCAAGCCGCGGTTCAAAGCAGTAAAAGGCAAAACATTATGTTTGACAAACTAAGGAATGCGTTTTCCTCTGCAGCCAAAAGTTTTGGCCAAAAGGAGCTAAAAGAAAAAGACATAGACGCGGTTTTATTTGAGCTTGAAGTTGCATTAATGGAATCTGATGTTGCAACCGAAGTTATTGATTCACTAAAATCCGATTTAAAACAGAAACTAATCGGGACAACGGTTGAAAAAGAACAGATAGCAAACATAGTTAAACAGACTCTACGACAAAACATTTCTAACTTGTTTGATGCTGCAGGAAAAATTGACATTTTAGCAAATATTATAAAGAAAAAGGAGACAGGAGAACCCTACATCGTATTATTTTTGGGTATAAATGGTACGGGAAAGACTACCACATTAGCTAAGACTGCACATCTTTTACAACAAAACAAGTTCTCTGTTGTTATTGCAGCAGCTGATACCTATAGGGCCGGTGCAATTGAACAGCTAAGTGAGCACGCAAAGAGGCTTAATCTAAAAATCATAGCACAAAACTATGGTTCTGATCCAGCTGCTGTTGCTCGTGATGCAGTTCTTTATGCCAAGTCCCACAAAATTGATTGTATCCTAATTGATACGGCAGGAAGGATGCAGACAAGCAAGAATCTCATGGATCAGATAGCAAAAATCACCAAGGTTGTAAACCCTGACTTGAAGCTCTTTGTGGGAGATTCGCTTGCAGGCAATGATACAGTAAACCAAGCGCGAGAATTCTACCAATATACTAAGTTTGACGGTGCAATACTTGCAAAAAGTGATGCTGACGCACGCGGAGGTGCTGCTATTTCAATAGTAAAAGTAACATCAACTCCAATTCTGTATCTAGGTGTTGGACAAGAATACAAAGACTTGAAGATCTTTGATAAGGAATCGTTTTTGGAAAGCCTGTTTGGCGAAGTACAAGAAATTACACCACCACAACATGATACATCTAAATTGGTTGAAAAAACAGAACCAAAAATATCTGTACAAAAACCTGAAATTAAAATAGAAACAAAAGTTGAACCTAAACCTGCAAAACAGGAGGAACAGCAGAAAAAAGTTGAAGATTCAGATCCTTTTACAGGCATTGCAACAAAGGACATTGAAAAATATTCTGAACTATTTGACGTACAGCCGCCAGAAAATGACAAAGAAGCTGTTGAATTGGCAACAAAAATCAAAAAATGGGTTTCACAAGGTAGGTCAAAAGCCGGAGAAGAGCAAGTAGAAGAAAAACAGACTTTGCAACAAGAAGATACTAAACCTAAAAAGAAGCGTTCTCTATTTGGTTGGGGAAGCAAATGAAGCTTAAAACAAAAGATCTGCTCACATTAAAGGAGCTTGACAAAAAAGAAATTGGTGTAATAATTGATAATGCAATAAAGCTAAAGAAGGAACTCAAGGCCGGAATTTGCAAGCCGTTGCTAAAAAATAAAACACTCGCAATGATATTTCAAAAACCTTCAACACGCACTCGTGTAAGCTTTGAAACCGCAATGTTCCAGTTAGGAGGACATGCTCTAAACTTGTCTTCAGATGACTTACAGCTCTCACGAGGAGAAACAATTGAAGACACGTCAAAGACACTTTCGCGTTATGTCGATATTATAATGGCACGAGTGTACTCCCACGAGGAAGTAGAAATACTTGCAAAAAACTCGAGCGTTCCTGTGATAAACGGACTGTCAGATTCTTTTCATCCATGTCAAACATTGGCAGATCTTATGACAATAAAGGAAAAAAAGAAAAAACTTAGTGGCTTGAAGCTTACTTGGATTGGAGATGGCAACAACGTTTGTAATTCAATGATTTATGGATGTGCTAAGACAGGAATTGATATTGCAATTGCAACCCCAAAAGGATACGAGCCAGACTCTAAGGTTGTAAAAGAATCCAAAAAGCTCACTGATGTTGAATTGTTACATGATCCTAGTTTAGCTGTGAAGAATGCTGATGTGGTTATGACTGACACATTTGTATCCATACATCATCAAACAACTGACAGAGCAAAGGATTTTCTACCAAACTTTCAAGTAAATTCATCTTTGATGAAAAAAGCTAAATCAAATGCAATTTTTCTGCACTGCCTTCCAGCAAAAAGGGGACAAGAGGTGACAAGCGCAGTAATAGATGGATCACAATCAGCTGTTTGGGACGAAGCTGAAAACAGACTGCATGCACAAAAATCTCTGATGATTGCACTCCTCCGAGTCTAACGTTTATAAGAGCTTTACCGAAATTTTTTGTGAAAGAGATTAGCAAATGGCATATTCACAAATATTGCGTCGACTGCGGAACGAGAAGACCAACTATAGAAAAAGAAGAAATCTTCTCATGGGTAGAAGAGACTTTATCACTGTACAGATTTCAAGCGAGAACACCTTGGTACAAATTCATAAACCAGAGATGCAAGGTGACAAAGTGCTTGCATCGGCACATTCAAGATCCCTTCTTGGAAAGGGCTGGAAGGGCTCAAGAAAAAGCATTCCAGCAGCATATCTAACAGGATACCTTGCTGGAAAAAAGGCACTTGCACATGGTACTAAAGACGCAGTTCTTTACAGTGGAACAAGAAGATACACACAAAGAATGGCGGCGGCACTAAAAGGCGTGATTGATGCAGGTCTACAAGTACCAGCAGACAAGGAAACCTTTCCAGATGAAGAAAGACTTGCAGGTAAACATCTTAAGGTTACAAACGATGTCAACAAAGTAAAGTCCGCAATAGATGGTGAGGTTAAAACCAAATGAGTCAGACAGAACAAAAACTTAGAAGAGAACGAAGAGAACAAGAAGAACAGTGGATCCCAAGAACAAAACTTGGTATCATGGTAAACTCTGGCAAGATCACATCTATGAAAGAAATTTATGAAAATGGTTATCGAATTCAGGAAGCGGGAATAATCAAAAAACTTTTGCCAGGTATTAAAACAGAAGTGATTGATGTAGGAATTGTACAAAAACAGACAACCAACGGTGAATACACTCGATTCAAGGCACTAGTTGCAGCTGGTGATGAAAGTGGTTGGCTTGGAATAGGTCAAGGAAAATCAAAACAAATGAGAATTGCAATTGAAAAAGCTACAAACGCAGCATATCTTGCTGTAAGTCCAGTAAAACTTGGTTGTGGGAGCTGGGAATGTAGATGCGACCAGCCACACTCTGTTCCGTTTAAAGTAAGAGGTAGGGGAGGAAGTGTTACAGTTGAGATTATACCAGGGCCAAGGGGTCTGGGATTAGTTGCTGGAGGAAACATTAGAAATCTCTTGAAACTTGCAGGACTAAAAGATGTCTGGACAAAAAGTAAAGGTTCTACAAATACAATGACTTCTACATCAAGAGCCGTTCTTAACTGCCTAAGACAAACGTTTAGTCAGGGTTGATAGATAATGGCAAACGCTTTCTTGGTAGTACGAATGAGGGGAACGATAAATGTGCCTCATTGGGCAAGAACTACGCTTAAACTCTTGCACTTGGATAAAAAATTTAGAGCAACAATAATTCCAGCAAGGGAAAATACGAAAGGAATGTTGGATAAGATAAAGCACTATGTTTCATGGCAGGAACTAGATTTGTCAACAACAAAGGAGCTTTTGGAAAAAAAGGCACGAACAAGCGGATACAAAAAAATTACCACAGAAGACATTGCAAAACTTGGCTTCAAAAGTACAGATGAACTCGCTAAATCCTTAGTAGATGGAACAACTTCATTATCAAAATTAAAATCACTAAAACCGTGGTTTGCATTATCTCCACCAAAACATGGTTTTAAGCGAAACACAAAAAAGATGTATGGTGAAGGTGGAATTTTAGGTAGCCATAAGGAGCTTCTAGTACAAGTGAGGAACATGATGTAAAATGGCAACCAGACTGAGAAAGACACGAAAATTCAGAGGAGGGAGAAACCACGGATGGGGACAAATTGGTCAGCATAGAGCAAGTGGTCACAAAGGCGGCCTTGGCAAATCTGGTATGCACAAACACCACTTCATCAAGATGCTTCTAACAGATCCTAATCATTTTGGTCATGATTCT
>Ga0187894_10001140_pt1 | contig 35051 bp, 55 predicted proteins | sample GBC1701081metaG_FD_136650 | JGI IMG/M metagenome (GOLD analysis project Ga0187894, IMG submission 136650) | White microbial mat communities from a lava cave in the Kipuka Kanohina Cave System on the Island of Hawaii, USA - GBC170108-1 metaG ...
CGATATCGCTTGTTGCCTTGAAGCGACGGAGCTCACGGAAACGGACTGGGAGCAATTGACCACTCGGCTTCGCAACTTCGTGATGCCCTACCAGCAACTCATCGCGGACTGCAATCCCGGCCCGCCTTCTCACTGGCTGAAGGGCAGGGAAGCGCGAGGCTCTTTGCTGCTGCTGCCTTCGGTTCATGAGGACAACCCGACTCTTTATGACCGCGGGTGCCGCGCGTGGACTGAAGTGGGCAAAGCCTACATCGCAAAACTCGATGCGCTTACGGGCGTTCGTTATCTGCGGCTTCGCAAAGGCATCTGGGCGATGGCCGAAGGGATGGTGTATGCCGATGTTTGGCGGCCCGAGCTGCTCATTGACCGCTTCGATATTCCCGCCGACTGGGATCGCATCCTCTCAATTGATTTTGGATTCACGAATCCGTTTGTCTGCCAATGGTGGGTGATGGATCCGGATGGCCGGCTCTACCGCTACCGCGAGATATACCGGACTCGCCGCCTGGTGGAAGATCACGCGCGTGAGATTCTTGGGCTGATGGCGGGTGAACCCGCTCCGGTAGCGGTGGTGACCGATCACGACGCGGAAGACAGGGCAACGCTCGAAAAATACCTTGGCCTTGGAACGATCCCGGCGATCAAGAGCGTGAGCGACGGGATTCAAGCGGTCGCCGGTCGAATGAAGATTGCGGGCGATAGCAAGGCGCGCATCTTCTTGCTTCGCGACTCGCTTGTTTCACGTGACACTGATCTTGCGGAGCGCAAGCTCCCGACCTCGACGGAGGAAGAGATCGAGGGCTACGTTTGGGATGAGAAGAAGGACCAGCCGGTCAAGCGCGATGACCACGGCATGGATGCGATGCGCTACGCTGTGATGCATTTTGAATCGGCCTCGCAGGGGGTGTACGTGTGAGCGTGCGCGCGCGCTTTAAGGCCTGGTGGCATGACGTGTCGGCGAAGCGCGCCTTTGATCTCGTGCGGATCGGAGTTGAGGGCTTGCCGCAGTATCCGCCCGTAAATGTCGTGAGCCTGCAAGGCTGGTATCGCCGTAACGAGCTCGTTTACGCCTGCATTCAGAAGATTGCGGAGGCGGCGCTCGATCCGGAACCGGTTGTTGAAAGATGGAACGGGTCCGAGTGGGAGAGGGAGGCCGGTCACCCGCTCAGACAACTGCTGATGCGGCCGAATCCGGAGATGGACGGCGCGCAGTTCCTTCAAAGCTGGCTTATCTCCGAGCAGATAGCCGGCGAGTTCTACGCTGAGATCGTGCGCGGAGACTCCGGGCGGCCAACCGAACTCTGGCCGCTCGATCCGGCGAAAATGGCGGTCGTTCCGGGGAGCGGCGGCCGCCGAATCGCCGGTTATGAATTCAGGGACGGTGCGAGCAAGGTCGAATTGAAACCGAAAGATGTTTTGGTTTCGCGCCTCCCCGATCCGGCGAACATCTATCACGGCCTTTCGCCTTTGGCTGTCGCGCTCGGGTCCGTCGAGGCTGACAGCCAGCAAACGGACTACGTCCGCGCGTTCTTTCAAAACTCGGGAATCCCTTCGGGGATCATCAAGGTCCTTGGGCGAAAACTTCGCGAGGGTGAGGCTGAGGCCATTCAGGAGCGATGGGTTAATCGCTACGGCTGGGGCGGGCGCTACTCGCGAGGGCCGGCTGTCTTCGATGAGAACGCGGAATATGAGAAGGTTGGCTCGTCTCTCGCCGATATTGAATCGCAGACGCTGCGCTGCCAGATCGAGGCGCGGATATGCGCCGTGTTCGGCGTTCCGCCCCTGCTTGTCGGCGCATACGTAGGGCTCCTCTACGTCAATCAGCGCGGGAGCGCGAAGGAAGCGCAGATTGATTTCTGGATGAACACGATGTCGCCGGTATTTAAGCGCCTGCGCCTCTTTCTCACCTGGAGACTGCTCCCGGAATGGGGGAAGGAGCGGGATGTTAGAGCTGAGCGAATCAGGGTGAACTGGGATATGTCGCAAGTGATGGCGCTTCAAGAAGAGATCGCTTCACGCTCGATGCGGGCGCGCGAGGATTTCCGCGTCGGCTTGCTTACGCTCAACCGCGCCCTTGGCGTGCTCGGTTATCCGCCCGAGAAGGGCGGCGACTATTTCTTGCGGCGGGCCAATCAGATCCCGATTACGCCGGATGTGGTCGCGCAGCAACTCGAAGCCGCCGCGGGCGTGACTGAGCAGGCGATTTCGGTAGTTCTTACCGGGTCGCGTGATCCAAGTTATGTGGATGAAGATGAGGGCGAGAAGCGAGCGAGCGCGCCTCGCTCGCTTAAAACCTTTGATTGGGACGGCGTTCGGTGCTGGCGAGAGCCATCCGAGACTGAGCGAAAGATTGGCCTTGTTGATACGGGTAGAGAGATGATTGCAGGTGAAGCGTACGCGCTTTCCCGCCTGCTCATCGCCCGCGGCGCTTTGATCGATGAGGCGATCAGGAAACTGCTGAGGCTTAAGCCTCGCGACTTCCATAAGCTCACTCTCGACTGGCCGCAGGCTTCACACTTAGCCCTTAAGTCTGAGCTTGAGACGCTCTTTGATAATGGCCGGACGCTTCTCCGGCGTGAACTCCGTCGCCAGACGCAGGAGGATGAACAGGAGAAGGCGAAAGCTTCGCGGAAGCTTCTCGATGAGGATGCGGCGCGGCTTGATAGGTTATCTGAGGCGACGATCAGCCGCGTGCTCAATGATATTCAATCGCGCGCCGCCGCCGCCGCCGCTCATTTTGTCTTGCTCTCTCCGGTTGAATTTGAGCGCAGGGTTCGAGCGCGGCTTGAAGATTCGAGCAAAGCGTTTCTTGAGGCGGCGGCGACCGAGGGCGCAAATACGGCGATTGCGCTGGGGCGCGATCGGGAGATGAAGGCCGCGCGCGATGACGATAGAGAGGCGTACTGGATTTATGGCTGGGTGACAGCCTTCGAATACGGCAATCCTTGTAAGGCGTGCCGCGATCTCGAAACCTTTACGCTTAACAACGATGTTCGTGAACGAAAAGACTTGCCGGATTGTCCGCTGCCTGACTGCGCAGGTGGGTACGGACGCTGTAGGTGCACGGTTATCATGATGCGGGCTGTACCGCGAGGTTATCCAAACTGAGGAGTTTTATGGAGCTTGAATTCAAATCTCTACCGCAATTCGTGAAGACGATTGAAGGTAGGACGGTGACCGGGGTATGCGCTGTCTTCGGTAACATAGATCTTGGCCGTGACAGGCTCTGGCCCGGCGCCTTCTCAAAGACTTTGGCCGAAGGGCGCGGACGCTTCAAGCACCTCTGGAACCACGGGCAGGACGGCTGGGATTATTTCTGCACGCCCCCGGTCGCGGCGATTCGCGAGCTGAAAGAAATCGGTCGCGAGGCCTTGCCTGAATCGGTCCTCGCCTATGCGCCCGATGCGACGGGCGGACTTGAGGTCACGCGCGAATACCTGGAGACGGAGCGCGGCAATGAAGTGCTCGACGCAATCGTTAAGGGCGCCGGGCTCGAGATGTCGTTCGGGTATGACACGATCAAACGGGACTACTCGACCGTCAACGAGGGACTGGTTACCGAGATGCGCGTGCGCGAGCTGGTCGAGGTTAGATTGTGGGATACGTCGGATGTCAACTGGGGGATGAATCCGGCGACGACGGTGGACGGTAAGGCGATTGAGCGAATGAGCGCTCTCGTCTCCCGCGTCGAAAAGGCTGTTGAAGAGTTTCGATCCGGCAAAGTCGAATTTGCCGATCATCTGCTTAAGCTCCGCGCGCTGCTCGCGGAGCTTAAGCTTGACGATGAAGAGCAGCAACCTGAAGAGCAACCCGAAACAGAGAGCCGAGCCGAGGCGAGCTTTGATTGGCGCGCGTCACTCACTCAAGAACTGGATCAGTTGCGAGAACTGGAACTTTCTATTTGAGGTGAAATATGAGTGACCGAATCAAGGGCCTGAAAGCCAATCTCTTGAAGATGGTTCAGGAGAATCGCGCGCTCGCTGATGAATTGGAGACGAAAGGCGAGAGCGCGACCGAAGAAGAACATAAGCAGCTTGCGCAGGGCATCACTGCGGCGAAGATGCTCAAGGACAAGCTCGGCAATCTTCAATTCCTTGAAGACACCGAAAGCGAATTGACCAGGCCCGACCCTGAGGAGGAGCAAGGGAAGGGAAGAAAAACCTGGGACTCTCCCGCCGAACCTAAAATCATTCGGCCCCGTTGGGCCTCCGTGAAAAATTTCCATCGCGACTCGAGGCGCGAATCGGAAGAGGCCGCATACGGTTTCGGCATGTGGTTTGCCGCGGCGTTTGGCCGCGCGGAAGATCCGGCGACGGCCAAAGCTCGCGAATGGATCGCGGAGCGAGGCATCAAGCTGATGTCTGATACGGGTGTCGAGCTCAAGACAATGAAGGAATCCGTCAACACCACGGGAGGCTTCCTTGTCCCTCCGGAGTTTGACAATGATTTGATCGACCTTCGCGAAACCTATGGGCTGTTTCGCCAGTTTGCCCGCATCGTCCCGATGATGCGGGACACGAAGAGTATTGGCCGCCGCACGTCAGGCCTGACAGCTTACTTCGCGGGCGAAGCGACGGCGCCCACAGAGAGTGAAAAGGCTTGGGATCAGGTGACCTTGACTGCGCGCAAGCTTATGACCTTGACGCGCGTCTCATCCGAACTCAACGAGGACATCATTGTCTCTCTCGGCGATGATCTCGCCGGAGAGATCGCCTACGCGTTCGCGAACAAGGAGGACGAATGCGGCTTTAACGGTGACGGAACCTCGACCTATGGCGGCATCAATGGCGTTCGTAATCGCCTGAAGGATGTCTACGGCGCGGGCGGCGGCGTTGGCCTCGTTGTCGGCGCGGGCAACGCGTATTCGGAATTGACGCTCGCGAATTTCAACAGCGTTGTCGGTTCGCTTCCCGAATATGCGGATAGACCGGATAGCGCGTGGTTCTGCTCGCGCTTCTTCTGGGCGACGGTTATGCAGCGCCTTGCGGTTGCGGCGGGCGGCGTAACCGCTGAGGAGATTGAAGGGAAGCGGCTGAAGACGTTCCTCGGCTACCCGGTTAAAACCTCGCAGGTAATGCCGAAGACTGAGGGGAACTCACAGGTCCCGGTCGTGTTTGGGAGTTTGCGCCTCGCTGCTCGCTTCGGGGATCGGCGTCAGACTGTAATATCAATGTCCGAGCATCGCTACTTCGACACCGATGAGATCGGTGTGAAGGGGACTGAGCGCTTCGATATTGTTGTTCACGACGTGGGTGACGCCACGAACGCCGGGCCGGTCGTTGGCTTGATTACCGCATCCTCGTAACCCGATCGGGGCAGGGGCTGACTGTTAATTATGCGGGCGCGCCGCCCTTGCGCCCGCATTTTTCCAAAGGATTTTTTATGATTGCTGCGCAAAATAAAAAGGTGATCGGAGTAACGTTCCCGGTCGCGATTGTAGATAACGCCTCGTGGACAACCGTCGAGATCGATACACTTGGTTTTGATTACGCCGAATTCGTCTGGATTCTCGGCGCGACCGACATCGCCATGGTCGCGCTGAAGGTTCAGGAGAGCGACACATCGGGATCAGGCATGGCGGATGTGCCCGGCGCCATCTTCGGCACATCGAATAATGACGCTGGGAGCGCCTCTACGCTCCCGAGCGCGACGGATGACAATAAGCTGTTTTCGATTTGCTTGGATTTGACGAAGCGTAAGCGCTACTTAGATCTAGTGGCGACTAACGGTGACGGCACGGCGGGCGGATTCGGAGCTTGCGTCTGCATCCTCACGCGCGCTGAGGCTTCCCCGAATACGGCCGCGAAGTCCGGCTACTCACAGCGGCTGATCGTATGAGGCTGAGCTTTTGGAAACAGAAAGAGCCGCCGACATCGAGCCGAGCCTTGATTACGGTCGAGGCTCCGCTCGATTCGTCGGCGCGCGCCTGGCTCCTGGCTGTTCATCTGAATGACAGCCGGAAGCTCGAGCGCGTTATTAAGGCGCCGCTTGATTCGGCGCTCGACAGGGCGCGCGAGACCGCGCGCAGCGGCGTCGAGTGGTCGGACGGTGAGCAGTGGTTTTGTTACCCGGGGCATGCGGTGCTTCGGGTGACGGTGAGGGCCCATGAAAATCAGACTGATTAAGCCGTACATGTTGAGCGCGGCGGGTGATGCGATCGATCCCGATGAGCCGGTTGCGCTTCTGCTGATTGATCGGGGTTGGGCTATCCCTGTGGCGGCGGGTGATGCGATCGATCCCGATGAGCCGGTTGCGCTTCTGCTGATTGATCGGGGTTGGGATATTCCTGTTGTTGAGGTCGAGGTCGCGCCCATTTCCCCCAAGCCGCAGGCTCTGCCGGGGCCATCTGAGATCAAAGACGGCCCGATCGGACGCCTGCGGCGCAAACTCAAACACCGGAGGCGCGAATGAGTTGGTCTTACGATTCATCCGCGCTTGAGAAGGCGCTCAACTGGGTGCGCTTCCGCATCGGTGACACCGATACGGATGATCAGCAGCTCTCTGATGAGGAAATCGGCGCCTTGCTTGCTTTCTACGATGATAGATACCTCGCGGCGGCGGATTCGGCGCGAGCCATCGCCGCGAAGTTCGGCCTTCGCGGCGGAGCGAAGGAGCAAGAGGCGCTGCTTGCGCTCGCGAGCGCAATCCAGGCTGAAGGCAAACCTGAGTACCTATGAAAAGCGTGCGCAATTTACCAATCCGGTATCGGCCCGGCTTCGATGACTGGGATGATGAGTGGGCGGCGTCGCTTAGAGGTCAGCATCTTGGCGTCTACGGGGTGAAGATTTGCGATCAGCTTGCAGGCCTGGTTGCGGGTGACACAAGAGAGATCCTCGTTTATCCGATTGTTCCGGTCTTGCGCTCCGGGGCTTCGCGGACGGTCTCAAAGGCCTGGCTCGCTATCAAAGCGAGCCAGACGGCGAGCGATCCAACAGCGAATGCCGCATGGACGGCGGTCGGCGGAATGCTCTCCATTACGACATCAAATGTCGCGGGCATTGGGCAAATCCTGAACGCTCAGGCGCCGGAACTGCGCTTTGACATTACGGCGGCGAACACGGTCCCCTTGACCGCGCGCCGCATCTACTATTTCGATTGCCAGATGAAGATGTCGGATGGCGCGCTCTACACAGTTGAGCGCGGCAGCTTCGAGTTGGGGCAACAGATCACGATCGCCACAAGCTGAGGATTTATGGCGCTTACAAGACACGACGGGCTTGGCAATAAATTCACGGAGAAAACCACTGAATCGGGTGGTGAGCACACGCAGCATGTAATCGTGGATTCGGGTGGAGGGGGCGGGACTCAGTATACCGAGGACGCGGCGAGCGCAGGAGGGGAAGCGCTCAGCCTCGCGGGCGCCGTGCGGCGAGACACAGCGGCGTCATCAAGCGGCGCGGACGGCGATTACTCGACAATCAATACTGATTCCTCGGGCCGACTATGGGTGAACGCCTCAGGCGCCGCCGTGCCGGTGACGGACAACAATTCAACCCTGTCGGTTGATGACGGCGCGGGATCACTCACCGTTGACGGCGCGGTGACAGCGAACGCCGGCAGCGGGACGTTTGTAGTAGGCGATGGCGGCGGCGCAATTTCGGTTGATGATAACGGCGGGTCATTGACAGTAGACGGGACGGTCGCAATTTCAAGCCTTCCCGCTTCGACGGGCACGATCGAAGTCGTCGGCGATGTGGCGCACGATGCAGTTGCGGCGGGCAATCCTGTGCGGATCGGGGCGAAGGCTGAGACCGCGATCAGCGGCGTTACGCTTGTCGCTGATGGCGACGCGAGCGATTTATTTTGCGGCGTGGACGGCGTGCTCATTACGCGCCCGCATTGCAACCTCGAGGATATCGTGAGCGGCAACGCGAGCAACACGGATGGCTCCTCGACTCAAGTGATTGCGGCGGCGGGCGCGGGTATCAAGCAATACCTGACATCGGTTGGCCTGACCAACACCTCTTCAACAAATACTTATTGCGAACTGAAGAGTGGGACCACGGTTCGCGCTACATTCTCTGTGCCGGCAAACGGCGGCGTCGTTTTTTCCTGGGCTGTTCCCTTGCCGCCGAACGCGGCGAATGAAGCGTGGAACTTCGATCCTGGCGCCGCGGTGACGACGATGTATTGCTCAATGGTCGGATTTAAATCGAAAGTGTAGCTCCATGGTTTGGCTGAGAGTCTTCGTTGTTTCGCTCGTCGTGATGATTTGTACGTTCCTTGGCGCGTGGTTCATCACTGCGCGCTTTGATAGGCGCCTTAACGTCATTCTCGATTGGCTGCGCAACCTTGAGGGACGCGTGCGGGAAATCGAGAATGAGATAGAGAGGGAGCAATGAATGTCTTCGGCCTGGGTCACAGTGGCGGTTTCCCTGGTCACGGGCCTTATGACCGCAGCCGGCGCTTTTTGGGGCGTACGCGTCGCTCTAGCGCGTGTCGAGGAGCGAATTAACTCGCTCGCTCAGATTGTCCAACAGCTTCAGGAGCGAGTAGCGCGCCTTGAGGCGCCATTTTTCAACAGAGACAGATGATTGCCGCCTACCTGACAGACCTGATTTCGGTCGCTGGCCGTCTTAATCCGCTCGGTCTCGTCGCTTCTCTTGCGCTGCCTGGCCGCGCGCGCGCCTGGCAGCTCGCCGATCCTTCCTCGCCCCTGCATTCCTTCTTCGTTGTCGAGGCCGCCTCCTTTACCGATCTCGATTCGGTCTCCGGCCTTGTCCGGCTTCCCGGCGCCGGGGCGAAGTTCTCCGATCTCGTAAAGAGCTGGGATGGCGCGGCGCTCTCAAGCCTGCCGCTCGCTGGTCGGCTGCTCATCAATACGAAGCTCGCCGCGCTGAACCTGTCGAATGCGGGCGATCTCGGCGCGATCGCCCGCCGGATCATGCTCCGGCTTGAGCCGAATTCAACGGATGACCTTTTCGAGAAGGTGATTCCGGAGCAGGGAAGCTCGATCACTGACGATTTCAACCGGGCGAGTTTGGGCGCGGGCTGGGAGCTCGTCTCCGGCGCGACGGCCTGGGAGACGGTGGGATCGGTGACCGCGAGGCCAACGGACAATTTCGCGACTACGGCGACGCGGCGGACTGAAAGCTCATTTCCGAACGACCAGTACGCGCAGGGCAAATGCGAATTCACAACGACCGGGGATTACTCGCGGGGAGCTGTCGCGATCCGGCTGGACGGCTCCGGCAATGGGTATTACCTGGTGATGGATACCAATAACGTCGCCTTGCAGAAGATCGTTGGCGGCGTTGATACCTACATCGCCGACTCGGTAGTTAGCGCCTCGGCCAATACGCTTTATACCCTCAAGCTACAGGCGACGGGCACAACGCTCCTTGGCTACTTCGAGGGCGCGGAGAAGATCAACACGACCGACAGCGCGCATTCCGGTGGCAAGCCAGGAATGCTCCAGTTAACGGGCGACGCCGCGCAATTCTCAGACCACGATGATTTTGAATGTACGGACGCCACGGCCTCGGGCGGCGCATCGAAGAATCTTCTTCTCTTGGGGGTTGGCTGATGGCGATCACCGACAACTTCAATCGAGCGTCTATCGGGTCGGACTGGGTGACCCTCTCAGGCTTGTGGGCGACAAGCGGCTCAGCTACGGCAAGACCTCAGTCCGCGTATAATAATAATCAGGTGATGGCGCGGGCTGAGAGTTCGTTTCCCGATGATCAATACGCGCAGGCAAAATGTGAGGCGACGACTGAGACCAATAATGGCACGGGCGTTATCGTTCGCGCGGCGGACGCGAGCAATTATTACTATGCCTTCGTTGATCAGGCCGGCAATCTCACCCTGCGCAAGATTGTCGCCGGCGCGGACAGCTTCATCGCTGATTATGTGATCAGCGGTTTTGCGCTCTCAACCTTCTACACTGTCAAGCTTGTCGCGGCAGGCTCATCGCTCGAGGTCTTCCTCAATGGAACCTCAAGAATCACAGCCTCGGATTCCTCACTGATGAGCGGCAAGCCTGGCTGTTATGGAGCGGCGCAGGAACTGACCAATCCGCCCGATGTTGATGATTTTGAATGCACGTCGGCCCTGTCGGGCGGTGGCGGAGGATCGGGCAGCAGCGCGGTAATAGCGAGCCCGGTGGCTCACGCCGGGCCGCGTACGAAAATGTATCGCCATCGCCCGGGAAACGTCGCAAGCAGGCTCGTCGCTCCCTTATGGCTCACGATCTATTCGCAATCCGCGGGCGCGCCTCGGATTGTCGCGCGCGGCCAAATCGAGGAGGGGGTTACGGGCCTCGTTGAATCCTCCCGATCCGCCGACATCGAAGTCGGCGATATCCTGATTGATTTTTACGACGCTCGAATCTTCTACGTGCTGCAGATCGAGATGCGGCCCGCGCGCCGCAAATGCACGGTGGTTGAGTACCTGCCGCCGCTCGCCGATGAATTCGAGTTCGGGGTAATAGACTCCTACTGGTCGGCCACGTCCGAAGGCTGGAGCGTTGACGCTTCAAGCGGAGAACTAAAACAGACGAATCCGAGCGGGACTCTCCCGAGCGCCGGGAGATTGCTTTATCAAAATGTTGGGATCGGCTTCGATGCCTGGGCGAGAGTTAAGTGTGATGGCGGATCGGGCGGCGCGATTCGTCGAGCGCTCATTGGCGCCCGCAGCGCCTCTTCAGGTCTCGGCGTCTACGTCGGCGCAAAAGACAATGGGACGAATACCATTCCCGTGCGGCTCGATGAGCACGCGGCGTCTACGGTTGCGGAAACGAGCGGAACGGGCGTTGCGAGCGCGAGCTATCTGTTTGTCCGGTTGCAGCGGCAGGGAAGCCGCTTCCGAGCTTTCTATAACAGCGGAACGGTTGAGCCCGCCGCGGAAGCTGATTGGACGGAGATTGTCCCTTCGGGGTCTCAATTCACCGGCGCGGACAGTTTGAGAGTGGGGGCCTGCGGTTATACGCAGACCGGGGCCGCCGGAGAGGCGAGGCTTAAATTTTTGAGGAATTGGGTTGTGTGAGGGAAGGGAAGCGTGTAACCTCGGCTTACCACCTAAACATCTCCTGTACGAGACTCGATTGATGAAAAAGCGCTGGTAACCGGGATGCCGCCAGCGCTTTTTCATTTTTGAAGCTCTTTGGATGGCGTCATCAGATTTGTCGGGGCTGCGGCGTGCGCCGCCGTCTCTTCGGCGATCTGGTATTTGACGATTTTCCGCAGGCGCGCCTTCTCAGTTTCCTGCTCTTCGACCATCTCGTCTATGCGGCGTATCGCCGCATCATAAATCCTCGTGATTCGCTCCCTCTCGGCTTTCAGGTGGAGCGCTCTATCGTCACAAAAGACGTAATTGAGCGCGGCGTTGATGTGGTCGGTATCGCCGACCTTGCGACTCGTAGGGTACTCCCGCGGCGCCATCTCCCCGTACTCGACGATTGTAAATTTCGGTTCGCTCATCTCGGCAAGCTCCTTCTCTATCTTTCTTCTGAGACTTTCTATGAAGCCCAACTTATGTTTTATCGCTTCAACCTGATTCATCAGGGAAAGTATAGCGGATTGAGAGGCTGCTTCAGAGAGACCGGTCTTTCCCGGCTTGGCTTTTGTCGGCTTCCGGGCTTAAGCTTCGCGCCATGAAGCCTCTGGCCCTAATGTTTTTGCTGCTGCTGCCTTCCTCCGTTTTTGCCGATTCGCTTCGCGGCGTTGCGGCCCGCGTAATTGACGGCGATACGTTCGACCTGCGCGACGCTTCCGGACAGACTCACCGTGTCCGGCTTTCCGGAATTGACGCGCCCGAGACGAGCCAACCTTTCGGCAAAGCCTGCCGGCAAAGTCTCGGCGATCAAATTTCAGGGAAAGAGATCGTGGTCATCTGGCTGAAGGCGGATCGTTACAAGCGCAAGCTCGGAACGGCTCTGCTTGGCTCTGAGAATGTGAATCTCGCGCAGATTCGAAGTGGCTGCGCCTGGTATTTCAAGCGCTACGCCGCCGAGACGCCGGAGATCGAAGCGTCGCAGTATGAAGCGGCGGAAGCCGAAGCGCGTAAAGGGAAGGTGGGATTATGGCAGGCGGAGAAGCCGATTCCGCCTTGGGATTGGAGGAAGAAGAAGAGAGTAATATGAGGCACATCATTCCAATTTCTGGCAAGGACTCGCTTTGCGCAGCCCTGATTCAAACGACGCGCCAGCCGGATACCAACTACGAGTTTTTATTTTGCGACGTAGGCGCAGAGCTGCCAGAAACATACGCGTGGCTAGAGCAGGTTGAACGCCAGACCGGATGGACAATTCAGCGGATCGGCAAAAGCCTCGCTGACGTGATTGCGCAGCGGGACATACTGCCCTCTGCAAATAGGCGCTTTTGCACTAAAGAATGCAAGATTCGTCCGATGGAGAAGTTTTATGGGAAAGGGCAGACCTACGTCTACTACGGACTGCGCGCCGATGAGAATCGCGTTGGCGTGCGCCCTTCGGATACCAGCACACCGATTTATCCGCTCATTGAGGCAGGCATTGATTTGCGCGGCGTTTGGCTAATCCTAAACCGACAAAATCTATTGCCGCCCTCATTCTTCTGGCCTTCTCTCTATTATCGGGTCTGTGAATTTTTGGGAGATTCATGGACGTTGATAAATGAACTACCAGAATGGGAACAGCGAATGCTTTTCGCTGGGCGCACGCGCTCAAACTGCCACTTTTGTTTTTATCAGCGTCAGTACGAATTTACTTGGTTGGCGGAGGCGCATCCCGACCTTTTCGAGAACGCCGCCTGGATGGAACGTCGAACAGGGCGATTGCAGCAATCGCCCTTCACATGGTTATCGGCGGGACATGTTGACAACCTTGTAAGGAATCGGCGGCAACAAATCCTAGACCGACGCGCCCGCGATGTGGTGGAAATGATTCGGCGTCGGCTCAATAAGGGACTATTCAATGATTCTTTTGATACAGAAATCGCGCTTACAAGTTGCGGGCTGTTATGCGGAAAGTAGCGCTCCGCGATTCGGAGATACGATAAAGAAAAGTAATGAATTGAGGTATACCTATCGAGTCCGATAATAGATGTTATGTTGGAAAAGGGGAAGCCGCCAATAAGCATCGCTTATTGGCGGCTTCCTTTTCATTGGCCTTATGCTTGGCCTTGAAAACTCCCTGAAAACTTCGCTCCGGGCTAACTCTCACCGGTTCCGAAATTCATCACGCCATGCAAGTTTGGTATGACATGAGATTACAGATCAGGCGCGCCTCTGTCAATCGAAACTTTCAATCAATGCTGTATATGGAGCCACACTCAGCCTTCGATGAATGCCATGTGAACGAAGTCTGAGTGAAACCTACAGCCGAATTCTTTTTTTGTTCTTACAGCCTCAAAGTCTGAGACGGGCTTTTGACTCGCGGCTGTTATTAACACTGAGGCTGTATTTGAGCTTGGAAAACAGATAACCCCATGCGTAGACAAACCCCTATGTCTTGATTTTCCGGATAGCGCATATCCCAATATTTACAGGTTTGACAAGTCGGCGGCTGGTTTGAATTCCTCATAACTCCCTCTCAAAAAATACGGTATCGGCTTCCATCTTCTTTTTAAACTCTCGAAAAGCCATAACGAGCGCGGCGCCCGCCTCTGGCCCTTTTTGCCGCATAAAGCTCACCAGAAACGCATCGGCGCGCGCGCTCTCCGCGGCGTCAAGCAAATTTAGCGCGAGCTCGCGCGCCTGCTTGATTGGTAGCTGTGCTGTATGCGTGAACCATCGCAGGATGACCATTGGTTCACCGTTCGCCGAACTGACCATGCTGGAGATCATTATCAGGTCGGGCTCAAGTCGCGCATCCTCTGGTAGATGGCCGTTCGCCGCCTCCGCAAGTTGATGCTCCAGTTCCCTGACGCGCGCATTCATGCGCTGAAGGTCTGCGCGAAAAGATTCGAGAGATTGCTGATCTTTCATGCTTCCTCCAAAGAGGCCAACTGCTTAGTGGCGGCGGCTTCCCATTCGTCATAGAACCGTTGGATCACGGTTCTCTTCTTTTGCTGTGGGAGATATACCTCTCCCATATCAAGCGGTTCCATAAATTCCGCCTTCACCGACTGGCCGCGCCTAGTGAAAGTGAACTCTTTATGCCCCGTCTCGTTTGCGCATTGATAAGCTTCTTCAACCGTCATTGTTCCCCTCCATGGTCAGTCTCCTTTCGATTTTCTGATTGTTTACAGACTGGGCAGCGTCGTCCGCTGTAAATGATCGTGTGTTGCTGGCAGATCGCCGTGTCCGCCAGCGTGATTATCAGCGTCTTGTTGCCGCGAAAGAATTTCGTGGCAACGCCGCGGTCGTTTAACTCGCCTAAAATGCTCTGCAATTGACTGAGCAGCCACACACAAGTCTCTTGCTTCCCTGCGGCTTCCCCGCCATCTTCCGCGGCCCGGCCTTGCGGCAAGTTCTTCGGCAATTCTCTCGTTGACCTGTCCGAGCTCGATCCTCGGTTCGGGTCGTGTGACGAATCTGAGCACGTGCCGGGCGCGCCGCTTTCCATGTCGATCCCCATAAACTTCAAGTCTCCATAATCTGAGATTCTGCGCGAGTAGATTACTCGCCTCGATCTCATCCCCGAACAAAAAAGGTTCGGGTATTTGAGGGTCAGAAGGTTCGGGGATTTCGCAACCCTTCTCCCCGCCGCAATTTGCGGAAGGTTCGGGTATTTGGAAGACAGCCCCTAAAAAGTTCGGGTATTTAACTTCGGCGACCGTTCCCCAGGTTTGGGTATTTGCGAACGCCGGTTCGGGGATTTGCGCCGCTGAAAGTCTCAGCGGCGATATCCGTTTCCCAGTGGTTGCTCAGGGAGCGAGCCGGCCTCACTCGCCTCAATCGAGGCCGGGAAGATTTGCTGCTGCTGCTTTTCAATCTCGACCTCAGCTTGCTCGCCGATTTGCCGGAGCCGTGAGCGCTCAAGCCGCGCATCGTCGCTGAATAATTGAATCGCTCCGACCGCGAGCATGACGCCGACCACCGAATCGAAAGCCCAATCCACCCAGGCCTGCTGAAACTCGTTGATTTGCGCGCCTCGGCTCAACATTCGCTCAGTATAGAGATTGGTCAACACAACGAAGAGCAGGCCGCCGAGAAAGAACCATCCAAAAAGTCTCTGCGCGCTATTCGTGAACACCTTCCTGATTCCATGATATGTCCAGCCGATTGCGCCTTCTACTAGGCCGAGACCGAGCGCGACCTTGCCGATGCGAATTAGCCAATGATCCCCAATTGAGCCGAGCCACATCATTTTTCCGGTAGCGATCCCTGAGACTAGAGCGGCGATTACGAGAATGAAATGCCCAGCGGTTGCTGAGTGTTTGATGTTTTTGAAAATAAGCCTGTTGATTTGCATGTGTCTCTCCTTTCGAGAGACACGGCTGATCTTGACTCCCCTTCCCTACTCAGTGGAGAGTGTGCACGCCATTCAATTGAATGGCCGCGGTCAACCGTGCCTTTACCTGCTGGTTGATCGTGGCCTCGGCCTCTGTGTCGAGCAGGGGCCGGGGCGTCCTTATGTCGTCTTTGGATCAGATGATTCGATCGTCTGCTCGCACTGCCATTGCTCCTCTTCGGAGAGAGCTCGAATCTGCAAATACATTCCGAGCGCCTTTGCGGTGGCTTTCAAATTTTCCACGCATTGCGCGCAGATGTAGGCTTCATCGCGGCTGGGCCATGTGTATCGAAACGCTCCTGGATTTTTACATTGCTCTTCCATGTTTATCGAAGCCTTATGCGACATTGCTCAATTAAAACTTGGTATCGTTGGAATGGTCGGCGGCTCGCATTCAAGTTGCAGGCGCGCCGATTGGCCATTCTCAAAATCAAGAATGGCCCAACTGTTGATAGGCTTTCCGCCCTCACCTGACTCATTTTGTTGGCGAATTTCGGCGAGAGCTTGCCGCAAGACTTCCTCGAAAGCTTCCCTTATGGCTTCCTCAAACGGCCTTTGACGGCGCTCGCTGCGCACATTTCCGCGTTCCCACTTTGGGCCTAAGTCTGGGAGCTCAAGGCTGCGCGGCGCAGCCTTCGGTTCGACATCAAATGCGGGATCGAATCCGGATTCGATGATCTCAGCAAGGATTGGCTCCTTGCTGACCGCCTCCTGTATGGCGCCGATGAAATCCTTGATCATCCGCGCGCTCTTCGGCGGCATCTCCGGATGCCGCATCGCAAGTTGAAGAGCGCCGATGATCACGAACGCCCCATCGAAATGAAGCGGCGCAACAAGGTGGCCGTGCTCTTTTGTGAGACGGTCAATCGCGGCGTTGAATTTGGCTTCGATCTGATCGCGTTCCGGTCCGCCATTTTTCATCGCTCTCCTGAAAGATCGTTGATTCATGCTCTCCCTCCTTAAACTCTCTTGTTGACCACGGCCTTGAATTGATCCCGTAATTTGTAAACTTCCTGCCTGAATTTAAGCCGCGCCGCCTCATAATCGGCCTTCATCTGCGCTGTGCATCTGCAATGCTTTAGGCAGTACCGGCATAGATCGCACTCTGTGCCGTGGCAGCCGCATGTAAGACCGCGCACGCATCCGCCATCTCGTTCCTTCTCTCCGCAACAGCGGCAAGTCCTCGCGGCCATTATTCCGTGGATCATACCTGTCCCCGCTCTTCCGCGTTCGCGTACGCCTGCGCCGACGCCTCGGCTACAGCAAGCGCAGCGACCGCCATCATCCGCGCGAGTTCAGGGCAGCAATCCACTCTTTCCTTTTCCATTTGCTCGTCGAGCCACTTATCAAGTACCCCGATCAGTTCTGTCTGCATTTTTATTTTATCCGTTTCGATCATGTCTCTCCCTTCCTGTGCGCTTTCGCATTCGGACAACTCACGAAATGCGACTGATCGCAAAACACGCGAAACATCTCGCCCTCGATAATTCGGGAAAAGCCCCTATTCATCGGCATCCAGGCGCCGCGCCTGGTCTGAGCCCAAGTGATTCGTGCGCCGCACGAATCACAAGCGCCATCGCTTGTATAGCCTGCGCGAATCAGTATCGTCTTACGCTTCGGCTTTGCTTCCAGCATCGCCTCCTCCTTCCTTTTCTTTGTTGAATCGGAAAATGGCGTGTCTCGCCGTTTTCGCCTTGGCCCTCCCAAGTAGAGCGCATCGCGCCTGGCCTTCAGGCGCGCATAAACGGACTTGAAGTCATTTGCGGCCTCGGCCTCTGATTGCTTTGCTCCCACGTTTCACCGCCTTTTTCTTCCGCTCCGCTTTCATTTTCTGCCAATTGGCTTGCGCTTCGGCAAGCTCTCGCTCTGTCATCTCGCGCGGAACCTGAGCCTGTTTCCACGCGATAATCTCCGCATCTTTCTCGCGGCCAAGCATCCACTTGCGCGCCTGACTGTTCGGATTCTTCAGCTTGGCCTCTTTTGCGTAGGCCAGGTAATCCTCGAATGTAAGCGCCCAGGGGCGCTTACCGCAGGTGTCCGCATGCGCGCCGTCAATCCGCCCGCATTCATCGCAGCGCGGGGCAGGGAAACTGTCGGCGTACTCAATGGGCGCTTTCAATTCGCGTGTCTCCCAGTCGTCGGCTGCGTCCGCGTCCGGCGTCCAGCACCTGGAACACAATCCGTCAGTCACTCTCAGATCGAAGGGTGCGCAGTCTGCGCCGCAACCCTGGCAGGTATAAATCGCCTCCGGGCTCTTCTCTTCGGCTTCGATGATCTCTGTTTCTCCGCGCCAACTCGCAACCGCCTCCCTGTGAAGCCGCTCGCGATCCTCATCGTTGACCTGCTCAGACATTGGCGTGAATCCATCGCAGTCGCATTCATCCCAGCGGCAGGCCCCGTTTTCTTCGTGATCACTGGCGGAGTGGCTACACTTGCAAACTACGGCCTGCGGCTCAGTTTCCGACTGCTCTTCGATCTTGACATCTGTCGGTGGCGATTGCTGCCGCTGCTGCCTTCTTTTCGTTGCCGGCTCGTCATAGTCATCATCCTTGTTGGATTTGACCTTGACGTTCTCGACATTGCTGAGCTCGACCGTCAGGCCGTTGTATGAGTAGAGGCTGCGTCCCGCGTTCATCATCACCTGAATGAGGGTGGATTTGGCTTCGCTTTCGCGCTTTGACATCGCGCAGCGCTCATCACGGATTTTTCGGTAGCGGTCAGCGGCCTGCTCGATCTCAGGCAAGTCGCGCCTCTCCATTCCCGGCAATTCTTCCTGGTCTCCCATTATTTCCTCCGTTCTCTCGTGTCCCGGCCCGCGCGGGCGGATCGCCTTGGTATTCGTCTTCCGTTCAGTTGTTCTGCGACGCGGCCGCGCGGGCGATCGCGTTACTCGGATCTAGATCCAGATCTACAACGGTTTTGCCTTCAGCCGCGGCGAGAGCGCGCATCTGGCGCATGATTCCTTCCAGCCGCTCAAAGTCCTCTTCGCAACTTGCGATCAACTCTAATCTATAGAGCTTCTCCCGCCTCTGCGGCTTCTCGCCCTTTTCCCTTATGGCTTCCATTACCTCGGCCATGTAAGCAAAGATTCTCATGTGAACCTCCCTTAAGTGGCGCTTTCCGCGCCGTGATTATTGAAATATTCGATGACCCGCCGCTCCCATTCGAATTGCGGGCCCCCTCTCGCCTCAATCCCCTCCCGCTCGTTTTTTAGTTGGGAGATATCGCCGCGCTCGATCAATTCCGAGATGTAATTCTCGAAATTGAAATCTGAAAAATCGTCGTTCGGGCCGACGAGTGGGGCCGCGGCGTGCGCCGCGTGGCGCTCTCGCTCTTCGATCCAGCGCGCAATGTCGGTGTCTTCCTCGCCTGTGCGGAAGAGTGTCCGGGCGAGACCACCCGGATTGCTGGCTCTAGGCTTTGTTTCCTCGCAGTAGGTTTTGATCAGTTCGAAAGTGAACTGCGAAGCATGCGTCTCATCAGAGTAAAGCTCCGAAGCGTTGGCAGCAGCGGCAAGCGCGCCTCTGCTCTGCTTCTGCTCTGTCTCTGTTTCTGCTCTGCTCTGCTCTGCTCTATGTGACGCGTCACGCGTGACGTTACGGGCGTTCGGCTCGGGCGTCACGGACGCGTCACGCCGTGACGATTTTTTGTTGCCGTTTTGCGTCACGGTTGCGTCACGCGTGACGGTCGCGTGACGGTCGCGTGACGCGTCACGGTCAGTGCGTTTGTTTGCTCGGTAGCGCCGCGCGCGTTCGGCGGCTGTCCGGTCCTCGGCGCCAAGCTGGTATTGCCGGCCTTCCCAGTTGTGTGGAGTGAAACGGCCGTCCTTCGTTTCGATCAGGCCGACGTCTTGAAGCGTTGAAACGAGTTCGCGCGCCTCGTCGCTCGTTACCCGCAGGCGCCAGGCGATATCCGCCAGCTCCGGCAGCGCGCCGTCATTCTCTTTGGCCAGGCAAAGCAAATTTATCCAGCCCTTGAAGTGTTCAGGCGCGAGGCGCTGCACCTTCGGATCATTCAAGATGCTCGTGTACAGCCTAAGCCAATAGTTCACGGTCTCACCTTATGGCCTCTATCATCGGTTTCGATTTCATCGCAGTATGGAACCCGGAGAGACTCAGCCCGAAATCTCCCCGGGTGAGGCGCGCCTCGGTTGGATCGGTCTCGGGTCGGCGCGCGTGAAGATCGAAAAGGCCGCCAACTCGCACCCGCAGCGGTCAGCGGCCCTCCCTCGCTCGCGCCCGATCGGAGGCATACCGCGGACGCGAGCCTTGGGAATTTTATTGAGTTGTGGATTGCGCCTGCGCTCGCTCGGCTCGGCGCTGCGCCTCGATGATCTCCTTGATCACCGCAGGCACGCTCGGCGCATCTGTGGTGATCTGACCGCGCAACCACTCCGCCGTGCCGGGTTTCACCCGCACGTGGAAGTTGGTCGCCTTCGCCTCTTTCGCAGTTTTCTTTTTCATTATTCCCTCCCTCCTATTTGGGTACCGGAGAGGTACCACAACGGTACTCGGTCTGTCAACACTTTTTCTTTTCCGGCGCTCTTCGCTAGAATCCGCGCAAGGAAACCAACAATCTATGCCGGAAGATATCTATCAATTTAAGTTTAGAATCTCGCGCCCGCTCTTTGATCGTCTGACGAGGCTTGCGGCCCGGGCCGGATTTTCAAGCGCCAACGAGTTTGCGGCTGCGGCTCTCGACCAATACGGCGAACTGCTGGCGGAACTGATCATCGAGCAGCGTGATGCGCTCTCCCTTATCAGGGAGCGCCAGCGCGAGCAGCTTTTAAAGAAAACGCCCGCGGCGCCGGAAACAGGGCCGCGGAAACGCAAGTAGGGACATCTACCCGCCTCGTCGCAGCAAGTAGGCGGACGCGCTGACCGTGGCCTTTGCTTTGGCCGCCCGGATCTCCACCCGCGCCTCGGCGGGTAAAACCTTTTGCAGGTTTGAGGTGAAACCCAGAAGCGCCTTTCGGATTTTCTTCGGGGTTCCCGCGTCGGTCAGAATACTTTCGATTGCGGCCGCCAGGGCCTGAAACTGAGCGTAAATATGGCTATCTGGGAGCATACGTGAAGTCTCCATCCGGTTGGCGGTTGATGATTGCGCCAGGGGCCTTTAGCGCCTCGTGTGGGGATAAGCGATGGGGAAACGGCTATTTGTTATGACTCCGCGCTCGACGCGGCGGTTGCAGACGAGTGGTAAGTTTGTGGTAAAACAAAACTTCACAAGCTGCAATCAACTGTCAGAAGCTGCACGGCTCCGAGTTGTTGACTGTTGTTTTTGTGGTAGGCGTTTCAATCAGTTGCAGCGAAATTCAGCGAAACGGTAAGGCGGCGCGAGGGAGTTCGAATCCCTCACTCTCCGCTCAATGCTTCGGCTGAAAATTGCTGCTGCTGCTGCCTTTACCCTGCTTTCGATTTCAACTCAACTACATTCTTTGTGGCAATTTTGTGGTAATCCTCTCGGAAAGTAGTCAATTTCCTGATCGCCGCGTGAGTGTTTGACTCGACTAGATGCATATAGCGCATCGTGGTTGAGATGTCGGCGTGGCCGGCGAGCTCCTTAATTGTCCGTACGTCTACCCCAGCTGCGGCAAGCCTGGTGCAAAACGTGTGACGCAGGACGTGGAGTGTTACGCCTTCGACCTCGGCGAGTTTCGACGCCTTCGCGAGCGACTTATCCGCGCGTGTGAATTTACCGCCTGAGTGCGGCGAGGTGAAGATCCAATCGCTTCGCGATTCCGCGATCAGCCCGGCTAGAATCTGGCGCGCCTCTCCGGCCGGATCGAGCGGAACTGTCCGAGCTTTCCCGCCTTTCCCGTCGAGGACGTGAACCAGGTTAAGCGTCAGGTCGATGTCGGCCTTCCGGAGCGCAAAAAGCTCCGCGCGCCTCAGACCGGTCGCGCATCCGACCGCGATCAGGTCCGCCAGGTAAGGCCAGGCCTCGGCCGCTGCGCCTCGCAAGGCCGATTCCTCGGCGAGAGTCAGATAGCGAATTCGCGCGTTGTCTTCGCGGAGGGTCTCGATTCGCGGGCGGCCGTCGCGCCTCGAAAGGCCGAGCGATTCCGCCCGGGTGAAGACTGACGCGAGGATTTGCAGGTAGCGATTGACCGATGCTGTAGATTGTGCGGCGCCGCGCTTCGTCTTTCGCTTCAACTGCTCGCGCTTGAACCTCTCGATGGCGATCTGCGAGACCTCGGCCAGATCGAGCGCGCCGAATACTTCGATCAGATCGGCGCATCGCCATCTGTAGGACTGACAGGTCCCGCGCGCGAGGTTCGTTTCAACCCACGGCAGAAATACCCCATTCACGAAGGCGCGAAAGTTCGTATCCGCGGAGGCTTCGCCATCTCTGCCTTCGCGAATGTGGGTCTTTCGCGCTTCCTCGGCCGCGCGAGCCTGCGATTTGGTTTCGATTTCAGGCAGAGCTTTAAAGTACCTCCGCCCACTGAGCATAAAGCGGTATCGCCAGATACCGCTGACTTTATAAACCGACATTGTTGGTTTCCTCCGATCGCTTCGGAGCCGTGCGCGCGGATTGTGGCTGATGTCCGCGCGCACGGTCAACTCAAGGCGCCCTCACATAATAAGTGGGTACCCCCACAGTAATTCCAGCCAGCGCGCGATTGGCGTGTCTTGCTCGAACTGATAGAGGATCTCCGTTCGGTTGAGCGTCCGTTGTTCTCCACTCCTAACATCCAACCGCCAGATTTGGGGATCATCGAAAACAAACTGCAATTCCGGGCCGCCGTTGACCGAGGCGCAGCACAGGACGCCCTCTTGCGTAATCTCGCAGCCGTAATCCTTTACGGCTGCGCTCGCCTTCCGAAATCCGGCGAGCTGCCACGCCGAATAGGGATCGGTGTTTTCGATGACGGTGGTTGATTTGTAACCACCGGCGCGGGCGCGCGTCGTGATAGCCTGCGCCTCTTGTTTGTCCAGAAATATCATGGGCGCGTCAGCGCCCCACACCCGGGCATGCGTGTAGACGCTTTGCCCCTGCTTGATAATCCATTCCATGACTTTCCTCTCTTCCTCGGTGGCATACTTAGGCGGTCCGGGCACGACCCACCACCTTTTGGACTTCGGTCGGCAGTTCTTCGAGCGTACTGACCCAGATTATTTGCGTGCCGTAGTCAAGCGCGGGGATTCTCAGTCCGCTATTTCCGCCCCAAACTAAAAATCCAATCTCGCCTCCTGGCGCCTGAACTTTCGTGACTGACACTCTGCAAGGCGAACCGAATCTCAAGTCGGTCCATCCGATGACTTTTCGTTTCTTTGGCGGCTCTCCACATGGGATTACCACCGAATCGCCCGACCAGGTCGGACTAAGCTCTTCAAAAGAGGTGAGCGGCAGGCCACTGCAATTGCTGGTGTTTTTGACATAGATATCCATCGGCTTTCCTCCGATTGTTGGTTTCTGCGGCGAGAGACCGCCGCGCTTGCTCTCAGATTACTCAATTCCACATTCATCCTCGAATCCAATACGTAGGCAAAGCCCGAGGAAGACCTCGGGTGTTGAGCGCGCCCTCTTCGCTGTGCGCCGGAGGATCTTGTCCTCCTCCGCGCTCAGCGCGAGCGACACCGTATAAATCCGCGCCGGGGCTTCAGGGTTATCCTTGCGCTCGAGCGTGAGCGCAAGGAACTCCTCGAAGCTGCGCCCGGCAATATCCGCTGGCGGATTTCTGGATAGCCAGTGGTTGATTTGCGCCAGGCTGATCGGCTCCGCGCCGAGCGCTTCGAGGGTCGCGTCTACGTCGGCGAGGAACGCGATTCGGTTGATCTGGCTGCCGCGCTGGTAGTGAGCGCGGAGCCATTTCGCCAATTCTTTATTTGTCATTTATCACTCTTCTCTCCCGGAATCCCAACCGGGAATTCATCCACAAGCCTAGGACTCATAATTATCGCCATTGGGAGATATGCCCAACGGCGAACTCAAAATCCTCGACCGTATGTGTAGTAGCCCCCGAGGGGGCAGCGTTCAATCCTGAGGCTGCGTGGCCTCGCGGAAATAAGCGAGCAGCTCGTGGTCGGTGAGTTGCTTGAACGCATAGGTCTGTCTCTGGATACCGTGCCACGGGTGTGGCCAGTACCCCACAGCTCTGATTTCCCCATAGGGATCGTGCGCACACACGACCCCTACCTCCGGGTGATACAAGTAGAAGGCCCCATCGTCCCCCCACCCCGATATCACCCCGCGTTGCTCGGCGGCCCACTCGAAGCAGGCCGCCTTGAAATCGTAGAAACCCGGCGAAACAACCTTAGCGGCCAGGTTGACCGCCTCGGCGACGAGGACTGCGCCCGGCGGGTCGTTCGGGTGAACAGTCAACATCCGGATGCCGTATCTTTGTAGCCAAGATACGGCTATCTCGTATGGTGTCTCCGGCTCTGGTTCTTCGTAGAGGGACAATTCCCTCTCGATTTCTTTTGAGCTTAGTCTCATAACCGCAACTCCTCGTCTGTTATCGGCGCGTTTCAAATGTTGCTACAGTTCTACTTGTCATTTTTTTCTTTTTTTTATCGGAATACTCTTTGATTTTTCAACCCAATACCAGTGTGCTATCTCCTGGTAGTCTTGCATTTTGGGTGGAATGCAATGCGGTCTATGCGCTTTGGCCGCATCCGTGTCGGCCAGTCGTGTTCCGCAGTACTTACACCTTGTCATTTTTTTTCTCCTTTTTTGCCTGGTATTTGCGTAGGTAGCGAATAATCGCTACTTTCTTATAGGCGTCGCATTCTCCTACAATTGAGTGGGCTAATGACCACGAATCATCATCAGGATGTGAACGAATTGCGGCCAATTCTTCCTTCGTCAAAGTTATGCTTCCGCCATCATGAGACGTACTACAACGCCCTTGGTAATTCTCGCCAGGTTGTTCGTACTCAAACTGAAACGTATCGTCTTCCCGGTGGATGATTTCCCTTCCCAATCCCCTCGGGGAGAACCGGCCGCCATACGTGTCTTGCGTTATTGGATATTTCAATTCGACTTTAGCCATGATAATACTCCTGAGTTGTTGATTGGCCGCGCCGCGTGGACACTCTTCGAGTGGCTCTCACCGAGCAGGATGTCAGAGACGGAGCCACGCGGCGCGATAAGACTTAATATCCTCGCGCACCACCCCGAAGGGCAGAGGGGAACTCAATCCGGCCTCCGTTCCGTACCGCAAAGTACGCGCTTGCCCCTGTGGTGATATTTTCCACACTGCACACTACCGGCTCCTCGTCGCAGTCATCGCCGTAGTCGGCTGTTTCAGCGAATCGAGTCGCAACAGCCCTAAGACTACTAGATGATGGCATCAGGGCCGTGTAGTAGGCCACCTCGCCATCGGCCACGCGGAATTTGCTTTCGGGTGTCTGGTGTTCCGTCCAATCGTCTTTGCTTGCCATTTTCTTTATCTCCGTTTTTGGTGTTATCTCCTGCTCGAAATCCCGCCAGTGAGTGCAATTCACTGGCGGGATTTTTATTGCTACTTCTCAATGATCTTTACGCGCTCGCCATTCGGCCCGCTGAAAGTGCCATCATCCTCTTGGATGTAGCCGTCGCTGACCATCTGATTGGCGAGATCGCTGTCCATTGCCCAGCCTTCCACTGAAGATAGGTCTGGGTTTACTGTTTCGCCATTTTCATCGATCATAATCGGGTAATACATTTTTCTATTCTCCTTTGCTTCGGCGGCTTGATTGCCGCTTTCGATGATTTATACTACTCCCATCTGGGAGAGATTGCAAGGGGAATCTCTCCCATCCGGGAGATTTATTTTGGGGTGGCCTTGTTCACCACTTCGGCTACCGGATCAGCATCGCCGCCAGCGCGGCGATGCTCCCGATACAAGGCAAGGCTAGATTGGCTGCAACACACCACTGTTGAACGCTTCCTCCGGGTTGGTTAAGTGCGCCGCGCGAGGCGACGCACGGATTGAAAGATAAGGCGTGGTCACTATTCGGAGTCGTATGGCATTTATTTCCTCTTCAGTTCCCGAGCCTCCCGCCACTCTATATTGCTATCGTCGGCGGGGCCGTCCTCTTCGAACCAGAGCCCGTCTGTAATCTCATCCTGCCGTTGCGCGTTGCAACTCAGGCACGTGCAATTGCCCCGGCAGGCAAAATAGTCGTGGCCGCAGCTCGTACATGTGCCGTCCCACTGCTCGCCGTAATGCTCTTTTCTAGTCATTGAGAGCCTCCCGAATCGCCTTCGTCACGGCCTCAAGTTGCGTGTACCTCATTACGTCGTAATCCTGATTAACTCTCATTTCGAGCATTTCGAGTTCGAACGCCTCGGCTCGCTCTCGGTACTCACTTGCGGTTTGACGGCCCGTGGCGATGTATTCGCGCACCTGCCTCACAGCCTCGGCGTGATCTACTGTTTCCATAGTTGCCTCCGTGTTGGTTGGGATTTAGTCAGCAGCCGCAATAGCTGTCTGACCATTCGCCGCCGTTGCGTTGCGCCTCGGCGTAAGTGAACTCGCATCCGCACGAGTAGCAGGCGCGCTTTGGCGCTCGCTCTCGCGCGGCCTCGGACTGCGGCGGCGCGTCCGTGAGTTTTTCCGCGTCCACCCAAAAATCAAGCTCGTCGTTGAGCGATTTCAGATGGGCGCGCTTTTTGCCTGGTTGAAATTTGTCGGGGGCTGTCCCGATTAGTTTGTATGCGTGCACCTTCCCTGATTTGCCGGCGTAGCCGATAACTGTGTAGTCCTCATTCATGTTGGTCCTCCGTTGGCTGCTGAATTGTATCCGTCCCAGTAGGACACGCAATGTCCCACCGGAAAAAGCTATCGCTCCCCGTCAAACCATTGGCGAATCGCCTCCGGTTTGAAGCGCAACTTTTTCGTCCCTCGGGGACGCGAAAATGGAATCCCTGTCGATCTGTTTGCGACCCACGCATAGACTGTGCGGGCGCTTACGTCGCAAAAACTCGCCACGTCTGCCACCGTCCACCATCGCGCCATGGTTTGGGGTTCTGCTGCTGCTGCGAAAACCGCCTCTTGCATGCCTTCCTCCTCTCTTGTACTCTCGGACCAATTCGTTAGTCCGATTTGTTGGTTTCCGGGCCGCGCGGAATTTATCTCCGCGCGGCCTTCGTGTTTTCAACCGCGCACGAACCCGCCGGCTCTTGCGATCTCCGCCTCTTTCTGTGAGAGCGTTCCGCGTTCCTCGCTGGCGCGCTTCGTACGCACGAAATCCAGCTCCCTGAACATTACGTATCGGCCTTCGGGTTTGACGATTTTGTAAACTATTCCGTCCGGCGCCTGGAAGTAACCGTTTACCCCGATTTCCTGGGCCACGAGCTCGATTGCGACTTCGAGCGCTTGGTAGTATTCCTCAATCTCTTTCTTCCTCAGATCGAGCGCAATCAGTGTGCGCATCGCCTCAGTGAGTGCGCTCGTTGATTGATTAGTCATGAGTTTCCCCTCCTATTTAGATGTGGTTTGCGCCCGGGCCGAAAGCTCGGCCTTGAGCGCCTGAATCAATTCTGCCTGCTGCCCGCCGTCGAGCGTTTCAATCGCGCCGATTGATTCCAGCGCGATATTGAAGCGGGCGAAGATTTCATTTATGAGCTTTGCGTCGTCCCACTTCAGCGCGCTGGCGAGAGCGCGGATTTGGCCGGCCTTTCCTGCTGTTGGCTGGCTGGGCTGCGCTGGCCCTTGCCGCTGCTGCCTCTCTCCTGATTGCTGATGTTCTCTGCCGCCGTGAACCGGCGAATCCGAGTCGTACAGGTCGAGCGCGATGCCGAGCAGGCTCGCGCATTTTTTGAGCGCATCGCTTGCGGCGCCTTTGTAGCAGTCGCCGATTGATACCGGCGCTGAGCCATCCTTCAGCATCTCAATTGGCTGGCAGCCGAATTGGGTTTTCGTCACGGACTGACCGCCAAGCCGCACGATCAGCGTCCCGCGCACTTTCACTTCAAATGGCCGCGCGCCATTCAATAGCAATTCCTCGTTGTCGGCCACGAAATCCCAGTCCCAGCCGAACGCCTGATTGAGCGCGCGAATCACATAGGCCGTATCAGTGTACGGCAGTCGCGCGCCTCCGCGCCCGGGCCGCCAGCGAATCTCTTCCTTTGGCGTCGTCTGCTCCGCGATCAGGCGTAGAGCGTCGAGCTGGCGGTTTTGCGGCGCCGTAGGTAGCGCCGCTTCGATTTTTTCGAGCGCTTTGCTTGCCATATCTCCCTCCCTATTTATTGAGCGCTTCGCCCGCGATCTCTCGCGCAGCGGCGAGAGATTCACAGGATGAAGCGCGGATTTCATCGAGCGCGATTTGTAAATCACAAACAAGTTCAATCAAGAATTTCAGGTCGTAGCTGCGCGGGCCTTCGCATTCCGCGTAGCTATCAACTAATTGTTCAAATTGCTCCCTCCTGCTCATGCTTGCCTCTATTTCAAATATCGCCCGGTCGTTTGGTCGTACGGGCGCCAGCCGCGTCGGCCGGCATTGCGCCCGTAGTCGTCTTCAGGTTTTCTAAGTGGGAAATAGCCCGCCTAACGAAATCCGGATCGAAGGAATCCGGATATTCGAGCTGTCCCCTACGGTGTGCGAGCTCGCTATCGATCAACCGCGAGAGGCGTTCTGCCTCTCGCGCTGGTTCACTCTGCATGTGGTTGCCTCCGTTTCGGTGAATGGCCGGGATTAGACATCCCAGCCGTTGATCTTCACTCCGGTCGGCTGCGGCCTGCGCAGCGGCGCATTCTCGCGCTCTATCCGCGCGGCCTCTCGTGTGAGAGCCTGCGCAATCGCCCTCAGCGTGGCCGATGGGTCCATCGGCCACGGTACGTCGATCTCGCCGCCGCCTTGCCCCATGTAGCCGTCGAGCGTCGCGTAGATGTTGAAGGTGGTGCCGTTGGCCTGATTGAAGCGATCGCCTGTCTGCTCGATTCTGATTTTTGGCTGCATTGTGTTCGTCCCTCTCTTTCTTTCGTTGTTATCGTCCGGCCCGGACCAATGGATTATGCCCGCGCCTCCCAGCGATCGGGCGGCGCATCGGCTTCAATCTCCGCCTCGTCCAGCGCCTCGCCGGGATGCGGGGCTGAGGATCCACCTTCCATTACGTATAGCATTGCGCCGGTCGCGATGCGCTCAAGCTCAGCCGGATCGTGGCAGCCGGCGAAGCGCGCGTATAGCTCGCACCATTTGTGCGCAGCCTCGGCCTTCATGCTCCGCCAGTCCGCGCGCTCGAGAGCGCGCCCCGTGATCAGAATTTTCGCTTTGATCTGGTTTTCAGTCATTTACTCTCCTTTAAAATCTCCGCCGTGCGACGGCGGAGATTGAGAATAGCTGCGAAGGTCTCTCGGACTGGCGTCCGGCCCTGAGGCCGGCCATCAATCCAGAATTTCGCGGTTTGCTCGTCCGCGGCCTGCCTGAGGCTCTCGCGGATTCTGCCGAGAAATCCATCGCTCGCGCCGCGCGAGATCGCTATCTGAATCATCTCGTCCTCGGCCAGAGCGACGATTTGCGGTTTGATTTTCTCAGCCCATTCGATTTGTTTTGGTGTCCCGTGCATTGTCTTCCTCCGATTGATTGGCGCGGCGGGCATTACTCGCCGCGCCAGTGAACGGTTACGCCCGCGCCTCGCGCGACGCGAACCACAAGCGACCCGCCAGCGCCCGCACCGCTGAACGCAGATAGCCAATCAGCGCCTCCTGACTCAGGGATTGCGATTCAGGCGCGGCGGGGATCGGCGCCAGTTCCCGCGGATCGAGCAGTGGCGCGGGAACCTGGCGAGCCACTGCGCGCTCGGGCGCGGGTTCGAGCGCCGCCGCAAACGGCAGCATTGCCGGAGAGGCGAGCAGCCCGATTGAGAGAGCCGCGCGCGCTACGTGGTAGCAGGGCTGCGGCCAGCCGCCGCGCCCGTAGCCCACGCCCGCCCTGCAGTCGCACGATGTCCAGCAAGTTCCGCCCTCAAACCAGATATCGATAATGGCCGCGCCGCCGCCCGCGCGCGCAACGCGAAAAGTAAAATTGATTTCGTCGGTGTGAAGGAGCTCGCAGGCCGGCGCGATGGATTGCGCCTTTTCGATTGCCCGCCGAAAGGTGTCGCTGTTGAGTTTGATCATATTGCCTCCGATTATTGGTGCCGCATTTCTACGGTACCGAGATGGTACCATAGCGGTACCCCCAATGCAAGCTTTTTTTTTCAGCCAACTGCAAAAAAAATCACTGAATTTCAGTTCCGCCCCGAGTGGCTGCGCGCAGCCAGCGCGCGAAGAGCCCCGAGCCGCAGGCGCGCGAGAGCCAGAGCCGGCGAGAGAGCCAGAGCGGCAGCCAGAGCCAGCGCTCCCGCACGCAAGCAATACCGGGGGCTAGGCGCGCCCCCGGCCCGCGGCGCAAGATGAGCGCCACGCGGCCACGATGCGCTCCCTGCGCGCGAGGGCCCGCAAACACCAGCCGCACGGCGAGCGAGCGGCGCCAGCTGGGCGCGAAGGCCAGCAAAAAGAGAAGGATGGAAAAGAGGAGGAGAGCGGAAAACATGAGGCGCACCTCAGCGCGCGAGCCACGGCCCGCCAGACCAGCGGCGCGGCGAACGACGCCACACACCGAGCGCCGCGCGACGCGCAGCCAGAGCCGCAGGAGAGAGAGCCAGCGGCCCAAGAGCCGCGCCAACCCACGGACGCGACCGATCCGGCGCCGGCCCCACGCCGCAGCAAAACCCGCCCACGGGCACGAAAGCGCCGCACGACCCGCAGACGCAGCCAGCGGGCGGAACAGACGGAAAGAGCGGAAGAGAAGAAGCCATGAAACACCCCCAAAAAAAAACGGCCAACGACAGCGCCCGCGCGAGCGCAGAACCAACGTGGAACCGGAATGGTACCAAACCGGAACCAGAAAAGCAACCATGTAACCGTTACGTAACGGTGACATGGCCAAAAACGCAGAGAATGGCACGCAACATGCAAAACCCCCTTGAGCCCCTTACGTGGCGGTGTCGGTGGCTGAGCTGCTTGGCACGGCGCGCGGTTTGCAGACTTTAGTCAAGCAAGTGCGCTAGCGCCGTGTGCGCCCGCTGGGGGCTTAGTTTTCTCAAGCGCGACCTCGAAGGAGCGTCTTCAGCGGGTGAGGCTCCCTCAACTGGCGGAACTCCCATTGCGCTCAGCGCTGCTCCCGTATATCCGATTGGATTGAACTGGCTGTGGGCCATTGCGGGCGCTCGGTGAAAGCTGACCTAAAATATTTCTCCAACCGGGCGCAGCGCCCTTTACTGTAGCGCAGCGCCCATCCGATTAGTCTTCGCTCTACGTTTGCGCAAGGTGTGGGAAACCGCGATGTTATTTTGAGCGTCATGGACTGATTTATCTTCGCGGTTTTCCATACCTGGGGGATTGCGTGTTTCACCAACGCCTTCAGGCGGAGAAGATTGAGGGAAAGGCTGATAGTCGCGGCTTTGGCGCGACGCTGCGGAACAAGACTGCGTCAGAAGGTGAGCCCCGGGCGCGGGATTGAGCGTGGACTGCGGATGATTGCCGCGCCTTCGGTTTTGTTTTTCTTGGATGGTGTTGTAGTCTCGATGCGCGTATCAAGGGTGATACGTGACTGAGTGACATCGGTCGTTGAAGGAGTGACTGACTAGGCTTCAGTGAAGTCTAGGGGATGGGCCGCGCGGATTTGTCGGGAGTTCGCGCGGCTTTCTTATCTGGCGACGAAAGGGCCCGCGGGAAAGATGTTTCCCGCGGGCCCTTTCATTTTTTTTGATTGCGGATTGCGGACAAAATAAAAGCGCCGACTTTCGTCAGCGCGATTCCGCAGCGTCCTCAGCCATTTGGGTATTTACCGCTGCGAGTTGATGCGAGTTTATCACGTGATCGGCTGCGGCGGGAAGAGAGTGAGGCGATTGAATTCTCGCGGCGCGCGCAACACACGCGGGCAGCGTGTTCCGCCGCGGCAGTTAACGCGGGCGGAGGGGGAGCGAAGCGGTGGCGGGCGGGCCTTACAGAAGCCGCGCGGCCAGCGCCACCGCAAGAGGCTTTTGAAAATTCGCTGGAGACTAGATGAAATAGGCGCGCGGGCGGCGGCGGCGCCAACGGCGTCCGACGCGCCCGCACTGCGCCGGGGAAGCCGCGTCAGGAGAGGGCCCAACATAGAATGAAGACCGAGTGAAAGAAACCAAGCTAGGCTTTCGCCCGAGCGGGCGCAGGGAATTGCGCGCACCTCGCCGCGTGAGGCCATATAGGGTTTTGAACTTGCGGTGAAGATTGATTCAGCCGGTGTCGCGTAGATCAGCCAGAGCGGGATTCCGTCTTTTCGCATTGCGCGCCAGCTCTTCGATCCGAAGAGATTGATTGAAGAGCTGAAGGCATTGGTTTTCTTCCGTACCTTTTGCTTCTCGCGCCGCTTCCTCTGCGGGCCGCCTTAAAGTAACAAAGCTTCCTAGGCTTGCGTGAATTGGCAAGAGGCGGCGCCCGTCACCGCCCGCACCGAACCCGGCGGAGAACCCACCGGGGAAGCGGAACGAACAGCCACACCCGACGCGAACCGAAACCCGAGCGACGCGAAACCCGCCACGCCAGCACGAGCGACGAGCGACGACGGGAGACAACGCACACGCACGGAACCAACGCGCGAACGAACGACACGGCGAAGAACAGGAACCACGCGACAATGAGGAGAACGACGAGATGGAACATGAGACACCCCCGGGGAAAAGCGGACACAATGGAAAACACGCGGACAGGACCCAGCGAGAGGGACGCCCGCGCACAGCCCCAATGACCCCCGGGCCGGCAATGGCGCGAGTGAGCCCCACCCGACAGAAACCAAGCGGCGTTATGGGAAGACCACGCATAGAGATGCTGCGGGCTGCGGGAAGGGGGGGGTGTGGGGGGCAGGGCGCCCCCCACATGAGAGAAGCCCGCTTGCGCTCCGATACCCGCGTCCCGCCTCCGCCGAACCGCGGGGCTTTTAGCCCGTACCATTGCCGGCCCGGGGGACAATGGGGCGAGCACGGACGGCCCGGAACTGACGATGGCGAAGCTTGCGGGCGCCGCGCCCGAGAGGGGTGGTGAATGCGCAACAGCGCGGGCGTAAGGCCGCGCGGTGAGGGAGAAAGCCCAAACCCGGGGGCCAGTCCTTAATTGATTGAAGGATGCGCGCCGGTGTTGTAGTCTGGGTGTGGCTGAACTCTTTTAGGGTGTTACTAGGGGAGCTAAAACAGACTAGGAGCGAGGCCAATTTGGCACCAAGGGCAAGATGTACGCTTCGGCGGCGCTGGCTGGGGACACGGGCGCCGCCGATTTTTTTTGCGCTTAATTGATCGCGCGAAATGAATTTTGAAAGCCGGATTGCGGCGCGTGAAAACGGAGAGCGCGGAAATTCGGATCGTTTTTTTATCCGTGACTGCGCGTGACTGAGAGCGCCTCAGCGCGGCGCGAATGTGGGCGCCGATTTTTTCCGGGACAGTCCCTTTGGAGCGAATTCCCTCGACTTATCTCGACTTGCGGCGCGCGATAAGAGTGGCGCGCGCGGAAAAACGACGACGATGAAAACGACGACGAAATGATTTTCACGGATAGTGATGGAGCGAATAAACTATAGGAGCCGCAGCCTGCGCAGCTTGGAGAAAATTTCAACGGAGCTTTTTAGCTTGTGATAGCCTCAGCCCATGGCTTCGAGTTCTGAGTTTCCAGCTTCGCTTTCGCCTCGCCTCGCAGCGATCATTGAGGCTTTGCTTCGCGAACTTCGCAAGCGCGAAGCTCTAATCGAAGCGCAGCCTGATCTCCAAGCTTTAACCATCGTGCTTAAGCTCAGCCGGGGTAGACCGCGGACAGTTCTAATCCGCACCGAAGTCAAGTCCGAGCTTTCGCCTTGAATCTAAGTTCCTTCGTGATAATCTCTTGCTGATCTTACAACTTAACGCTCCGCGCCGGAGAGTTAGTAGAGGCGGCAAAGCTTGCAAGCGCAAGCCTCGCTGCCTTTTGTTTTTGCGGCTTCGGCCCTGGGTGATCAACCACGGAGGATGCGAATGCGAAAGAGTTTACTGCTGCTGCCTATCGTCCTGCTCGTCCTGCTCCAGGTTGGGGCGCGCGCTCAGGACACCATAAAGATTCACGTGGGATTCCAGAATCTCAACGTCGCGAACCTGAATCTGCCAGGCTGGAGCGGCTCCGTTGATTACAAGCTCGTTGAGCTTGAGCGATGGAGGATTGGAGCCGTCTTCGATGTGGCCGGGCAATATGATTCGAATAATGTCCTGGATAGGTATCAGTATCTGGCCGGGACCACGGTTGCGCGCTCGCTCGGTAAAAACAGCCTCAGTCTATTTGGCCGCGCGCTCTTTGGCGCAACGCGCTTTGAGTCTCGCGCCGGACCTGGCTTTACACGCGGCACGGTAAGCGTAGGCGGCGGGCTCGATATCAATCTCGGCAAACATTTCTTTCTCCGCCCCGGCTCGTTTGACTTTCAATGGATTGATAGGCGGCCTGTGACTTATGCGCGCCTCCTCTTTGGCGGCGGCGCGAGGTTCTAATGAATCCTGAGCTTATCCCGATCATTGTTGCGCAAAACGTGAGGGTCGCAGCCAGACTCTTCGAGGCGATGGCTACAAGTCTTATGGCGCAAGCTAAGGCTGAGGCTGATAAGGCAAAGGCCGCAAAGCTCCGCGCCGCTTCGAGACGGCGGCGCAAGCTCGCGCTCGCCCTGGCTGCTGCGGAGGCTGGGCTTAGGTCTTACCTGAAAGAGGTGGCTCAAGACTGATGGCCGCCCCGTCGCTTACAGACGAGAAGCGCGAGCAACTGATTGCGCTGCTTGCGGCCGGGACGCGTGAGGGCTCGATCCAACGATTCTGGGCGCTGGTTTACAGAAAGCGCCTAGCGTCTTCGACCATTGCGCACTGGCGCAAGAAGGCAAAGCCGCTCATCGATGAGCGGCGCAAGGCGCGGATTGATGAGGCGCTTAATTCCGGCCTGGCTTTGAAGACTGAGCGGATCGCGGCGCTCAAGGAACATGCCGAGCAGCTTGCGGCGATCAAGTTTGCCGTAGCAAAGAACGGCAAGCTTTGGAATGAAAAGGCATGGCGCGAAACCCTGGCTGACATCGCTATCGAGATGGGCGACAGGAAGCCAAAGGACGCGCCACAAGAGCAAACGATCAAGGTTTATGTCGGTGTAGATCCTGACAAGGTGTGAGATGAAAGGAAGAATCCTTAAGTTTCTATTCAATTGGGCGAATCAATCGCTAAGCCAAGCGTTTTGGAATGATCGCAGGCCGTCAATCGTCGCGCGTCTTTGGTGGCGACTGTACTTGTTTTTGCCTGAGAAATTGCGGGCGTGTTGGTGAGGCAGCAGCAGCAATGTCTTTTCTTCTCTCTCTTCTGATGGCCATCGTGATTGCATCCGGCAGCGTCGAGGCGTCGCCGGACAGTCGGCCATACCAGCCATTTGGCGCCGCGCTCGATATGTTCTATTCGCGCGCGCCTGAGGTTCTGCTCTCCGGGCCCGCCGGGACAGGAAAGAGCCGCGCTATCCTCGAAAAGCTTCACTTGTGCGCAAGCAAGTATGCGGGGATGCGCGGCCTCATCGTCCGCAAGACTCGCTCATCACTTTCGGAATCCGGGCTCGTTACCTTTGAGGAGAAGACGCTGCCGGCCGGCTCAAGGATTCGCGGCAACACAGCCCGCCGCTATCGCCAGGTCTACGAATATCCCAACAACAGTCAGATCGTGATTGCGGGCCTCGATGATCCGAACCGGATTA
>Ga0187894_10001141_pt1 | contig 34969 bp, 39 predicted proteins | sample GBC1701081metaG_FD_136650 | JGI IMG/M metagenome (GOLD analysis project Ga0187894, IMG submission 136650) | White microbial mat communities from a lava cave in the Kipuka Kanohina Cave System on the Island of Hawaii, USA - GBC170108-1 metaG ...
TGATCGTAATGTCGCCCGCCCTCCCGGTGACCCAGGCTCTGGCTATGGCGCATTTTCGTCGTCCGGTTGCATATTGAGTTGCGACTGCCATGCTGTGACGTCTCCTTCTTTGCCCGTGGTGATGTCTAAAGGGTAATCGGTTCCGGTTGTTGGGCCTGGTGTGGATGAGTCGGTCCTGAGTAAACACGAAGCTTCTTCGCCATATGATTTCCCAAGGGGTTCTTGGGGAGCATACCTTCGATGGCTTTGGTTAAGAGTTCAGTCGGGTCCTTCTTGAAAATATGCTGCGCCGTTGCGGTCTTGAGTCCGCCCGGGAAACCGCTATGCCGGCGATAGAGTTTCGCCGCCATTTTATTGCCGGTCAGATGAATTTTTTCCGCGTTCACAATCACAATATGGTCTCCCATATCGACATGGGGAGTAAAGGTCGGCCGGTGTTTGCCGCGTAACATCCCGGCGACGCGGGCTGCCAATCGGCCCAGCGTTTTCCCTTCCGCATTCACGAGGTACCACTTTTCCTGCACGTCTAAGGGCTTTTGCATATAGCTCAACATCGTTCTCTCCGTTCTTTCGCTATCGAGTCGCTCACGTTTCCTGCACTTCCTGTGCACCGATATCTTTCGACTCCAGTTTTGCCAGCCAGGCATCGAGATTCGTCGTGCTTCTCCGTTTTAACACATCCTGGGTAATGTAGATTGGACAAGGGGCCCGAAGAGCTAGCGAGATGGCATCGCTGGGCCTGGCGTCGATCGTCCGCTCCACGCCTTTGTTGGCGACATAGACCGTGGCGTAATAGGTGCTGCTTTTGACATCCGCAATGATCACGCGCTGGATTGTGATGTTCAAATGTTCGGCGAAACTCTTGATCAAGTCATGGCTCATTGGCCGCGGTGTGATCATCGTATCGAGCGCTAATTTGATGGCATGACCTTCTGCGGCTCCGACCCAAATTGGAAACGTATCGAGAACGCCGTCCTGTCGTGTTAAGACGACAATTTTCGTGTCAGTATTGGCCTCTTCGAGGATGCGATCGACCCTGTATTCAACGAGGTCTTGTTCTTTGGGTAGATCGGCGGCGTTCATAATTGTGTCTTGCCGGCTTAGGAGTCCAGTTTGCCGAAGTCTTCCGGCTTAAGGTTTTCCAGCCACTGATCGAGCTCTTCGGAATTCTGCTTGGTGATCACGGAGTTATTTGCAAACACAGGCGCATTGCTTCGAAGCGCCAGCGCGATCGCATCGCTGGGTCTGGCGTCCACGGTATATTCTGAATCTTCGTACATCAAATGTATTTTTGCAAAATAGGTGTGTTCCGTTAGGTCCGTAATGACGACGCTGATGATTTTTGCGTTGTAGGCATCGAGGAGCGACTTCATGAAGTCGTGGGTCATCGGTCGAGGCGGAGTGACGTTTTCCAAGGACATGCTGATCGCGCCAGCCTCTGGCTTGCCGACCCAGATGGGAAGCATGTCGGAATGCTCTTCGTCACGTAGCACCACGATATAGGCATTATTATAGGGGTCGAACATCAACCCTTTGACATGCATCTGCGTAATCACGACAAGCGAACTCCCTAATCCATTCCCGAACAGGTTGTGAGGAGATACTGATCACCCTGGCGGCTAGATCACGAACGGCGCAATTTAGCATTTCAGAAGTCGGCCTGTCAACGAAGCCTGCGAGATCGCTGGGAAATTCGTCGAGGCTTCGGCGACTGCGGACCTAAGCCAGAGGTCCGCTAGTTCGGCACAGCCCGTCTGCAATTAGGCCGGTGGGCGGTAGTTCTGATCCAGTTTTCCAGTATCGGTTTGCTCGCCTAGTTTGAGAAAGGCCTTCATCTGTTTTTTCACAAGATCTCTGCCGCTCTCTTCTCCCAGATTGATCTGATACTCGTTGATGACCATGACCCGCATGCCTTCCCACTTTTTCCAACAGGGTTTGCAGACCTTGGCTTTGATCTCAGTTTCAAGTTTTCCCATGAAGAGGGGGTCTGTAATCGTTTCTCCGGCTTGTCCGCACGTCACGCACTGAACATCTGCCATGGTGTGAGCATCCTCCCGCATAAATTATGAAGTGACTGCGCGCAAGAATTGTAACATTGCAGTTGAGCAAAGATAAAGAGGGGGAACGGATTGACCAGCGCAAGGCTTCGTGCTATGAAGATTCGCCCGTAGAAATGAACAGGCCCGGATGGCGGAACTGGCAGACGCGCCGGACTCAAAATCCGGTTCTCGCAAGAGAGTGGGAGTTCGACCCTCCCTCTGGGCACCAGAGGTTCACAGGCTTGCCGTAGGTGCGGCACAGGAGGTTCTGGTTCTCAATTATGATTCGGATCGTGCACGAAACTGATGTAGGTCATACGCCCGATACTTCAGTTGACATGACCACAGGGGTAGCCTATAGTTTGCGATCGTAGAGTGATAATGACACGACACATTCATACGATGGTCTCATCTTAGTATCCGCCACGTGACTTCATTTTCTCATTCTCTAAATCTCACCAAGGAGGCAGCACATGCGTAACGTGTTGGCACTGGGAGCAGCAATTGTTTTTGTCGGTGCTGCGAGCATGTCAATGGCTCAGGAGCGTTTGCAGTCTAACCAATCCGGTATGGGTGTGGGCGAGGGGGTCGGCGATGTATCTGGGTCGAGTACTCGCGTGACCACGTTTGATCGGACTCAGTTCCTTGATCGATTATCTCAAGCGGAGACGATTTATGGCCGTGTGATTGGGCTCGATCTGCCGGCCAAAAAAATGTATCTCGAGGGTGGTGGAAGTTCCCACGATGAAGGCCGTGCAGGTGGTGGAGCGATGAACTACCGGACGGTGTATTTCGACGACAAAACCAACTTCGACCAGATTCGTGTGCTTGAATCAGGGGACGACGTCACTATACAGGCATTCGAGGAAACAAGTGCGAGCCAGCCGTTCGGCACTGGCCGTAAGTTTGTGCGTGAGATCACCGTTGTGCGTGGCAATGAGAAACTGGCCGGTTTCGGTGGACTCGGACAGCGCCCAAATCCGGCGACGGAGCGAGGGATTAACACGAACAGTGGCTCCACCACCGGTGGTATTGGCGGCTCTGTCCTTCCAGGAAAGATCGATTCAGGAATCACCACCTCGATTGGTGAATTTACCGGCGCCGCTCCCTGCTGGCAGTGTGAGCCGCAGCCAGGATGGGGGAATGCCGCAACCGGAACTAAGTCGGACTACGGGGAGGACTACACCAAGCCAAACTTGGTCAAGGGTCTGAACTAAGTCGAAGCCCATGCCGTGAGGGTGTAAGGTGTAGAAGGGGCAGCGAGAGGCTGCCCCTTTTTTTGTGCGCACGATATCTTTATATCCGGTACCATACTTGCTAGGCCGTCGATTCCTTGTTAGGATCGGCTCAGCCGGTGCGCTGAACCGGCAAGATTATTGTGAAGAGGAACGACGTGGTCGTGAGTGGAGAAGGACACACAATAGAGACTGGTCAGCCAAATACTGAATTGGATTTGCGGGGAGTGATTTGCCCCTATAACTTCGTCAAAACGAAGTTGAAACTGGAAGCGATGGAGCAAGGGCAGATTCTTTCAGTATTGTTGGACGATGGCGATCCCATCCGGAATGTTCCCCGCAGCGTGAGCAACGAAGGACATACGGTTCTTTCGCAAGACCGCGTTGAAGGATCCTATCGAGTACTCATCCGCCGCCGCGAAGACGAGTAGCGCGCGGCATTTTTCTGCGTATCGGTTTGGTGTGCGACTCTGCCCCATATCCTTCAATGACGACCGTCACCGCTGAATCCTTCGGCACTGGACCGATCCGGCCCAGCAGCTCTCCGGGCCTTCCTCGATAGAGCATTTCCCTGCACGTCGTGAGATCTATGGCGATGGCCATTTGTCTGATGGGGAGCAACTGAGCCAGAATTTTCAGCAGCCCGGTGAGGGCTCTGGAGCCCACATAGAACACGAGGGTTCTTCGTTCATTACGGAGTTGGACCAGACATTGTGCAAGACGGTGACTGGTTGAGGGAAGGTGTCCTTCAAAGATAATGGCATCGCCAGAAAATCCAGATATCGCTGCCGCTGCCGTCATGGTTGAGGGGCCGGGAACGGCCTTGACCGGGATTCCCGCTCTATGGGCAGCAGCCACGAGCAGACTGCCTGGGTCATAGATGACCGGGGTGCCGTTGTCTGAGACAAGGGCGACATTCTGCCCCTGCATGAGCCGGTGTAGAAGGAGCTGTATTTTTTCATGCAAGTTGGAAGGGCCGTAGCTTGTGACCGTGACAGTGATGCCGTGATGGGCCAGGAGGGCCTGAGTCGCACGAGGGTCCTCTGAGGCAACAACCGTGACATGACGTAGCGTGGCAAGGGCTCGAAGGGTCATGTCGTCTGGATTGCCGATCGGTGTACTGACGACATAGAGGGTGCCGATGGAACAAGAGGGGATCGTCCGGCCTCTCATTCCACGATCGTTCGGTTGACTCCTCTCTTGCGCCATCGATATAATTCCTCGCTTAATGTCCGCCTGTTTGTCCTGAAAAGTTGAGAGGATAGCCCTCTATGGCCGCCATGTTTTTCGTGGTAACGATGGCCCTGTATTTTGCGGCCACCGTTTCCTTTCTTGCCTATCTGCTCAGGCCTTCTGAAGTTCTGGCAAACATCTCTCTGGGCATGACCGCAACCGGGTTCGCCTCACATACGATTGCGTTAGGCGCAGGGATGATCGGAGGCGCAGAGATTTCGACGCCAGGATTCTATGAAGCCTTGTCATTTTTCTCCTGGGTACTGATTTTAGTCTTTCTCGCCGTTGAATTTCGCCATCATTTGCATGTACTTGGCTCGTTCATCGTCCCTCTGGCGCTGGTCTCACTGGTCTCTGCCGCCGCATTGCCGGAAACCGCCCCGACGCTCACACCGGTGTTTCGGACCTTGTGGGTCCACGTCACCCTGAGCATGCTCGGCACGGTGGGGTTTGCTGTAGCCTTTGTGGCTGGTGTCATGTATCTGATTCAGGATGGACTTCTCAAGTCCAAACGTTTCAATGTTCTCTACTCAAAGCTGCCTGCCCTGGATTTTCTCGACCACCTGAATCAACAGTCGATCGTCACGGGATTTCCCCTGCTCACTCTCGGCATTATTACGGGTGCGCTGTACGCAGAGTTATCGCTGGGGTCGTATCTGAGCTGGAATCCCGAGCAAATATGGGCGTTGGTGACGTGGATGTTCTATTTTGTCGTGCTGACTGGGCGACTCACAGTGGGCTGGCGAGCTAAGCGAGCGGCCTATCTTACGATTATAGGATTTGCCGGGGTGATTTTGACCTTCATCGGTGTGGTCCTCAAGAGTCACGGACCGGTGTCTTGACATGCATATTGTCGTTGTTGGGTTGAGCCATAAGACTGCTCCGGTTGAAATTCGGGAGAAACTGGCGATTCCTGAAAGCCGGATGGGTGAAGCCTTGACCCGCCTCTGTTCCTATCAGGGGGTTCGGGAAGGGGTACTGCTGTCGACCTGCAATCGTGTTGAAGTCTATGCCGTTGTCGATGAGATTGAGTCAGGATATGGACGGATCCAGGACTTCCTGGCTGATGCACACCTTTCACTGTCTTCGGAACAACTGAACCCTCATTTGTACTGGCAAGAGGGGGATCGGGCGATCAGCCATTTATTTCGAGTCGCCTCCAGTCTCGATTCCATGATTGTCGGCGAATCGCAGATTTTGGGCCAGATTAAAGAGGCCTTCGAGTTTGCGCTTACACACAAGGCGACCGGTATCATCCTGAACAAGGTGATGAAAAAAGCCATTTCTGTCGCCAAGCGTGTGAGGACGGAAACGAAAATTTCCGAGATGGCGGTGTCAGTCAGCTACGCGGCGGTCGAATTAGCCAAGAAAATATTCTCGGATCTCAGCGAGAAAACAGTGCTGTTGGTGGGGGCGGGGGAAATGGCCAAACTGGCAGCGAGACATTTCATTGCCAATGGCGTTCGGCATGTGCGGGTCACGACCAGAAATCCTCAACATGCACAGGAGTTGGCAAATCGTTTCGGCGGCACTGCCGTCGCGTTTGAGGAGTTTCGAGAGGATATGGCGTCCGCCGATATCGTCTTAGTCTCGACCGGGGCCGCCCATTATCTTGTGAGCGAGGACGATGTGCAACATTCGGTCAAGCAACGGATGAATCGTCCGATGTTTTTGATCGACATTTCAGTGCCGCGCAATATCGATCCTGCCGTCAGGCATGTGGACAACGCGTTCCTTTTCGACATCGACGACTTGAAGACGCGGGTTGAACGCAATCGCGGAGAACGGCTGAATGAGGCTGAAAAAGCCGAAAAAATGGTGGTGGATGAAGTCGGAATTGTGAAGCAATGGCTCCAGTCTCTCGAGGTTACCCCCACGATCGTGGCTCTCCGTGCGCGGATCGATGATATCAAGCGGGCTGAGCTCGACAAGACGCTGGGGCGATTGGGGAATTTGTCTGCGCCGGAACGTGAATTGGTTGAGGCGATGGCGTCGTCGATTGTAAATAAACTCATTCACAATACGATGGTGACCCTCAAGGCTGAGGTAAATTCTTCGGATGGGGCCGCTTTCGTGGAAGCGGCGCGGCGGTTCTTCAGCCTCGGAGACCCTGCCGTTTCGGATGTCAATGGGAGTGGAATCTCTGCGTCGGAAACCTGTCAGTCGGGGCAAGAGAATAACCAGGGCGTTGAAGAGGTAAGCCCGAGTCGTGGCTCGAAGACGTCGGATCAGTGAGCGGGAGAAAATTGTATCAACCACATCGACAAAACACACCAGATGCATCAGACAGGCCAGAGAGACCAGATGAACCAGACAGGCGATGAACGATCGACCATTGTGCTTGGAACGCGCGGAAGCAAACTGGCTGTGCAACAGAGCGAGTGGGTGCAAGGGCAGTTGCACGCGCTCGCTCCACACGTGACAGTGACTCTGCGGAGAATACAAACATCGGGAGATAAGATTCTTGACGTTCCGCTGGCTCAAATCGGCGGAAAGGGACTGTTTGTGAAAGAGATCGAAGAGGCGTTGTTGAGCGGTGAGATCGATCTGGCAGTGCATAGTATGAAGGATGTTCCCACGGAGCTGCCCGAGGGTTTGGCCATTCTCTGTGTGCCGCCACGCGAGGATCCACGGGATGCCCTGATTAGTCGGGACGGGAGGTCGTTCATGGACCTTCCTCGCGGTGCCCGGATCGGGACGAGCAGCCTTCGCCGCCAGTCACAGCTCCTGCATGCCAGGCCGGATCTTACGATTGCCATGTTGCGGGGAAACTTGGATACCCGTCTTAAAAAATTGCGGGCAGGACAATTCGACGCCATTGTGCTTGCTGCTGCCGGACTCCGGAGATTGGGCTGGGCGCACGAGATTACGGAGTATATATCCCCGCAGATTAGTTTGCCTGCCATTGGACAGGGGGCGTTGGGCATAGAGGGCCGACAAGACGATCTCTTTATTCATTCCCTGTTGAGCGGCTTAGACCATGCGCCAAGTAAGATAGCCGTTTTTGCCGAACGTGCGTTGCTCCATCGGCTCCAAGGTGGCTGTCAGGTTCCGATCGCCGCGCATGCGACTGTGGCCGGGACAAGAGTGATCCTGGAAGGAGTGGTATCCAGCGTGGATGGCAAAGAGCTCCTTCGCGATACCGCTGACGGAACCATCGAGGATCCGGAGTCGATCGGTATCCAGCTCGCGGAACGGCTGCTCGCACGCGGAGGCGATAGAATACTCCACGCGATCTATGGGACCACATGATGAAATCGGAAAGACCGGGGAAGGTCTATTTAGTCGGAGCGGGACCAGGTGATCCTGGGCTCTTGACGCTGAAAGGGAAGGAGTGCCTTGAGGCGGCGGATGTCGTCCTCTACGATTATCTCGCCAATCCGGTCTTGCTGCAGTATGCTCCTGCCAGGGCCGAGCGTATCTATGTCGGTCGGCGGGGACGCGGGCAGTATCAGGATCAAACCAATATCAATCGATTGCTCATTGAGCGCGCCCAAAATGGGAATGTAGTGGTCCGACTTAAAGGGGGTGATCCCTTTGTGTTCGGACGCGGAGGAGAAGAGGCGGAAGCAGTGGCGGCGGCAGGGGTCGATTTCGAAATTGTGCCTGGTGTGACGGCGGCGGTCGCGGCTCCTGCTTATGCGGGCATTCCGGTGACCCATCGCACGTTGGCGTCCACGGTCACGTTTGTGACCGGTCATGAAGATCCCACCAAACCGGAAACTCAGTTGGAATGGCCGAAGTTGGCCAGCGCATCCGGGACTCTTGTGTTTATGATGGGCATGAAAAATCTTCCTTCGATCGTCAGACAGCTGCTGTTGGAGGGACGCTCCTCCAACAGCCCGGCTGCGGCGATTCGTTGGGGCACGAAAGCCGATCAACAGACGATCGTAGGAACATTGGGGGATATTGTCTCAAAAGCAGAAGCCGCGCATCTCGAGCCGCCGACAGTGATCGTTGTGGGCGAGGTCGTGCAATTGCGAAGACAGCTGAATTGGTTTGAAACCAAGCCGCTTTTTGGGAAACGGGTCGTGCTGACCCGCGCGCGGGAGCAGGCGAGAGAGTTTTCCCAGCTGCTGACGGCCTTCGGTGCGGAGCCGATTGAAATTCCGACGATTCAGATCGTGCCTCCGGCCAGTTGGCAAGCGATCGATGACGCGGTGACTCGGCTCAGCGCGTATCAATGGCTTATCTTCACCAGTGTGAATGGGGTGAGGCCGTTCATGGACCGGCTTCATTCGGCAGGGAAAGATGCGCGGGCGTTGGCGAATCTGCGTCTTTGCGCCATTGGACCGCGCACCGCGCAGGAACTCGAGACGCATGGGCTGACGCCGGATGTCATTCCAGCCGAGTTTCAAGCGGAGGGCGTGATCGCCGCATTGACCCAAGTGGGAATCCGTGGGAGCCGTATCTTGATTCCACGCGCCGAAGTCGCCCGCGAAATCTTGCCGGAACAGTTGCGTCAGTTGGGGGCAACCGTCGAGGTGATTCCAGTCTATCGCACGATCGCCCCGGCATTGGACGTGGCATCCTTGACGCAGCAGTTTCACGATGGACGGGTGGCGGCAGTGACATTCACAAGTTCCTCCACTGTCCGCAATTTCATGGAACTTTTTGGAGGACGGGACAGGGTGATACCGCTCGTCTCCAAGATCGTGGTGGCCTGCATCGGACCTATTACCGCAAGCACGGCGAGAGAATATGGGTTGACGGTTACGGTCATGCCGGAAGAAAATACTGTGCCGGCGCTGGCAGATGCGATTGTGAGACATTTCAAGGAAGAGGATCGAGTCGCCGTTTCTACGCGCGGGTAATCCCATGTAGATGGTCCTGTGACGGGATGAATTAGCCAAGGGAGGGCATGGTTATGGTTGCAGTCAAGTCTTTCATGGTTCCAAGAGAGAAGTTTATTACGGTAGAGCGAGATATGGATGCGCAGACAGCGGCACGGATCATGCGTGATCGCGGCATCGGTAGCCTATTTGTGACGAATGGAAAGGAAATCATCGGCATTCTCACGGATACCGACATGGTCCGGCGTGTGGTGGCGGCCGGAGCCGATACCCACAAGACGACGGTTGAGCAGGTGATGTCGGCTCCTATCTTGACGATTGAGGAGAACAAGACCCTCTTAGATGCCAATGATCTGATGGCCAAGACGCATATCCGCCATCTTGGCGTCACCCAGAATGGCAAATTGGTCGGTCTGATTTCTGTGCGCGACCTCGTCCTGTTCTTGACGAATCTCCCGAGGAAGTGAGTCCATGTCCTTTCCAATACAGCGGCTCAGACGGCTGCGGCAGCATGAGGGCTTTCGCCGAATGGTGCGGGAGACGAGCCTGACCCCGTCCGATTTCATCTACCCGTTGTTCGTCGTCGAGGGGCGAGATCGAAGGGAAGAGATCGCCTCAATGCCAGGCCAGTTCAGACTTTCAGTCGATCTATTGGTGAAAGAGGCCAGTGAGATTGCGGCTTTGGGGATTTCCGCCGTCATCCTCTTCGGCATTCCCGATCGGAAAGACGATCGGGGGAGCTCGGGGTTCGATCCGAACGGCATCGTGCAGCGGGCCGTCAAAGCGGTGAAGGATCAGGTGCCGGGGCTGATGGTCGTGACCGATGTCTGTATCGATGAATATACCGATCATGGCCATTGCGGTATCGTCAAAGACGGACGCATTCTCAACGATGAAACGTTGGAGTGTCTCCGCGCAATGGCCAGAACCCATGCCCAAGCAGGGGCCGATATGGTGGCGCCATCCGATATGATGGATGGGCGGGTAGCGGCAATCCGGGCGGAACTCGATCAGGCTGGTTTCTCAGAGCTGCCGATCATGGCCTATGCCGCCAAATTCGCGTCCTGCTTTTATGCGCCGTTTCGAGATGCCGCGTTTTCGAGTCCTCGATTCGGCGATCGGCAATCGTACCAGATGGATCCTGCCAATCGGCGGGAAGCGCTTCGTGAGATCGCCCTCGATGTTGAAGAAGGGGCGGACATCGTTATGGTGAAGCCGGCGCTGCCGTATCTCGATATCATTGCCGCGGCCAGAGCGCAGATGTTATTGCCGGTAGCGGCCTATCAAGTGAGCGGGGAGTACAGCATGATCAAAGCGGCCGCCAATGCCGGCTGGCTCGACGAATCGCGGGCCATGATGGAATCGTTGCTCTCGATCAAGCGGGCCGGCGCAGATCTTATTCTGACCTACTTCGCCAAAGACGCCGCGCGTCTCCTCGGCTGACAACCATGTTGAAAGTGACGCGCGGGTTATCCGGCGAGTGCACACGTGCCTGTCCAGTCGCCACGATCGGCAATTTCGACGGACACCACCTGGGCCATCGCGCCCTGTTGCAGACGGTGGTCGAAGCAGCCCGAACGGTTCAGGGAACGGCGCTTGTATTGACCTTCGAACCACATCCGGTAAAGATCCTTGCGCCTCATGTCGATTTTAAATTTCTCACCACCGCGGAGGAAAAACTTGCCCACTTCGAAGCCGCAGGGATCGACGAAGTGGTCTTCTTGGAGTTTACCCCTGCCTTCGCGGCGATGAGCCCGGATCAATTCGCCGAAGATATCCTTCATAGGTCTCTCACCCTGTCCGATCTGTACGTGGGCGATCATTTTGCGTTTGGAAAGGGGCGGGCAGGTCGTATCGACGACCTTGTGCGGTTCGGAGTGCAGTACGGATTTCGCGTGCATCCCGTGACTCCCGTGGTGATTGAGGGGGGCGTGGTCAGCTCCAGCAGGATTCGCCGGCTTATTCAGGAAGGGAATATGGAGCGGGCTGCTGTCCTACTTGGGCGTGTCTATGGGATTCGAGGTACCGTGGTGCATGGGATGCAACAGGGGCAAGCGATGGGTTGGCCGACAGCGAATCTGCATGTCCCGGCCGATCGTGTCATGCCCCCGGATGGAGTGTATGCTGCGAGGGCTGTCCATGGTGGGCAGTTCTTTGAAGCGATCGTCTATATTGGAACTCGGCCGACCTTTGGAGAGGGCGAGCGGTTGATCGAGGTCAATCTGTTGGATCAGACCATGGATCTTTATGGCCAGGAGATCACGGTGCAGTTTGTGGCACGGGTACGTGGTGATCACACCTTTGCATCTGCCGATGAGCTATCGAAGCAAATTGCGCATGACGTGGAGCAGGCACGCATCAGTTTGCGGCGTATTCCACAGGGAGTTCAAGAACATGGCTGCTGAGACGACAATCATAAAGCCGGAGTCCAAGTCCGCCGCGCGACCGGCGCTGTTGGTTCAACTTATTCAAACGGCGCGTCAGCAACAGTTGTTCGTTCCTGGTCAACACTTGCTCGTGGCGGTGTCAGGCGGGCCCGACTCGGTCGCATTATTGTCACTGCTCCATCGACTTGCCAGACCCTGGCGGCTTTCCTTAACCGCGGTCCATTGTAACTATGGCTTGCGCGGAGCGGAGTCCGAAGATGACGAATCGTTCGTCAAGGCCTTTTGCCTGGAACGACAACTGTCTCTTGTCATCCATCAACCCCGACTGGTCAAACGACGACAGCGCTCATCGCTTCAGGCAGCGGCGCGAGATGCGCGCTATGACTTCATGAAACAACTGGCTTACGAGGTAGGGGCTGACCGTATTGCGGTCGGTCATACCGCAAACGACCAGGTAGAAACGGTACTCATGTGGCTGTTGCGGGGGGCAGGCCTGACCGGCTTGGCGGGAATGCCGTATGCTCGTGAAGACAGGATTATTCGTCCTTTGCTCACAGCGACCCGCGAAGAGGTAGTCGCGTATCTGGATCATGAAGGGCTGACCTATCGTCGCGACTCGAGCAATGAGAAGCCGCTCTATCATCGTAACCGGATCAGGAAGGAACTCCTCCCTGCCATCACGCGGTTGGCGCCGGCTGCCGTGCGGGTGCTGCAGCGGCAGGCAGACGTATTTCGCGAGGATGAACGATACCTGGAGCACGTGACACGTACATTAGCGGACACACTCGTCAGACAGGACTCCAATGGTGTGCAACGAGTCGATCGCCGAGCTTTCATCGAGTTGCCGGTTGCGATTCAACGGCGTCTGGTTCGGGCAATCTTGCGGACTTACGACGAAGAGGGGCGATCCAGCAGCCTTCACTTGGTTGAGTCGGTTCGGCGTGTCCTTCTCAAGGGAAGGAGTGGATCTCGGCTGTCTTTGAAGCAGGCCTTGGTGACTCTCGATCAGGGAAAAGCGCGATTTAGTCCAGGTGCAGGAGAAGGTCAGAGCCATCAGGTCGATGTAGCGCAAGAGAAGGGAGAGACGCTCGCAGTTTCAGCGCCTTCCACAGTCTATTGGGCTAGAACGAATCAGCAAATTGATGTACAACTCATGACGCGTCGTACTGCAGAAGAGTTGGGTAGGTCTCCCTCAGCAAAATTGGCAGTATTCGATGCCGACCGATTTTCAGAACCCTTGATCGTTCGCGCTTGGCAGGCTGGCGATCGATTCTTCCCTTACGGGATGCGGGGGAAGAGTAAGAAGCTGCAAGACTTCTTTACCGACAGGAAGATTGCTCGCCAGGTACGGGGTACGGTTCCACTATTGGTGGCGCCCGAGGGAGTTCTCTGGGTGGTGGGAATGCGGCAGGACGAGCGCTTTGTCGTTCGCGGTGGGACGACACGCTGTATGGTTGTGTCGGTGCGCAACTGGGCGTCGGAGAAGGAGTAAGGAAGCATGGAACGGATCTTCGGCCGGCCGATCGTGACACAGGAAGAAATGCGTGCCCGGATTCGCGAGCTGGGCAAGCAGATCACGACCGATTATACGGGGAAGGACTTCGTCTTGGTGGGGGTGTTGAAGGGGGCCTATGCCTTCTATGCCGATTTGGCCCGCGCAATCAGAATTCCGATGCGGGTGGATTTTCTTATGGTGACGAGTGACGGGTCTCGAACAGCAGCATCCGGCAAGGTTAAAACGGTTAAAGTGGTCACGGAGTTGACAGAGGACATCAAGGGGAAAGATGTCTTGCTGGTGGAAGATATTGTCGATTCCGGGCTGACAGTCCAACAATTGGTCAAGACCTTGACGAAAAAGAAACCTCGGTCTATCAAGATCTGTGCTTTACTGAGCAAGCCAGACCGCCGGATCATCAATGTCGCCATCGACTATATAGGGTTCAAGATTCCGAACAAGTACGTGGTTGGATACGGGCTTGACTATCAACAGAAGTACCGGAACCTTCCGTATCTGGCGGTTTTGGATATTGAGGGTGATCAAGAGTAAGGTCATGGTGTTGTTGATCGTACGGTTGTCAGTTTGAATATGCCTGTGGTAACATGAGACACGTTCTTGGTTTTTCTGACCATTTGAGCGTGCCATCCACAAGGAGATCTGGATGAATTCCAGGACAAAGAATATACTTTTCTGGGTCGTCGTCGGCCTCTTCATGATTTTGCTGTTCAACCTGTTCAGTGTGCCGCACCATGAGCCTGAAGAAGATGTGATATTTAGCGAGTTCATGACCAAACTCGATAAGGGAGAGATCGAACGGGTCATCATCAAGGCCAGCCACATCAGCGCCATTCTGAAAGACAAGACCCGTATTCGAACCTACTCGGTGGAATATCCTGAACTGGTGCAGGTCTTACGGGACAAGGGTGTGCAGATTGAGGCGAAGCCGCCGGATGAAAGCCCCTGGTACATTACATTTCTTGTGACCTGGGGGCCGTTTGTGCTGTTTTTAGGATTATGGTTTTTCTTGATGCGGCAAATGCAGATGGGAGGCAATAAGGCCCTTTCATTTGGAAAGAGCCGCGCCCGTTTGTTGACGGAAGAGCGCAAGAAGATAATGTTTTCCGACGTTGCCGGTTGCGATGAAGCCAAGAATGAAGTGCTAGAGATCATTGAGTTTCTCAAGGATCCGCGCAAGTTCCAAAAGCTCGGCGGCCGGATTCCCAAAGGCGTCTTGATTGTCGGCCCTCCCGGTACAGGGAAAACACTGCTGGCCAAGGCCATTGCCGGGGAAGCCAGTGTGCCGTTCTTCAGTATCAGCGGATCGGATTTCGTAGAAATGTTTGTCGGCGTTGGAGCCTCTCGTGTTCGCGATCTTTTCGAACAGGGGAAAAAGCATGCTCCCTGCATTATCTTCATCGACGAAATCGATGCTGTGGGCCGGCTTCGTGGAGCAGGGTTGGGTGGAGGTCATGATGAGCGTGAACAGACACTCAATCAATTGCTCGTCGAGATGGATGGGTTCGATACGACAGAAGGTGTGATCTTGGTCGCTGCGACCAACCGGCCGGATGTCCTCGACCCTGCCTTGCTCAGACCGGGGCGGTTCGATCGGCAAGTCGTGGTGAATCGACCGGACATGCGTGGCCGTGTTGAGGTTCTCCAGGTGCACACAAAGAAAGTTCCGATCGCGGCGAATGTGGAGTTGGAGAAAATCGCGCGTGGGACACCTGGATTTTCAGGGGCTGACTTGGAAAACTTAGTCAACGAAGCGGCGCTCTGGGCTGCGAGACTCAATAAGAAAGAAGTGGAAGTTATCGACTTTGAGATGGCTAAAGATAAGGTGCTGATGGGGGCAGAGCGAAAGAGTATGTTCTTGAGCGAAGAGGAGAAAAAGACGACGGCGTATCATGAAGCCGGACACACCTTGATCGCTAAGTTGCTCCCTGGAACGGACCCCGTACACAAAGTAACCATTATTCCTCGAGGCCGCGCCTTGGGCGTCACGATGCAGCTCCCTACCGATGACCGGCATGGGTATTCAAAGGGCTATTTGCTCAACCAGCTTGCCATCCTCATGGGAGGGCGTGTGGCGGAAGAGTTGGTCTTGAAGGAGATGACGACCGGAGCTGGAAACGATATAGAACGCGCGACGGACCTTGCGAGGAAGATGGTGTGTGAATGGGGCATGAGCGAAAAAATGGGTCCCCTGACGTTTGGCAAACAAAACGAACAGGTTTTTCTTGGGCGGGAGATGGGGAGCCAGCGCGATTTTAGCGATCAAATAGCCATGGAGATCGATCAGGAAGTCAAACGGCTTGTGACAGAAAACTATGAGCGGGCAAAGCGGCTGCTCACAGAAAATATGGCGAGTCTGAAGCGTTTGGCGGAAGCACTCTTAGAGAAAGAAGTACTCGACGGGTCTGATATCGATAATATTCTCATGCAGTCCACTTCTCAAGCGGTTCCTGCCTAAACTTTCTGCATCGCTGACCCCCGGGATGCCATTTCAGGGCATTGGCGTCCCGGGACAGTATATTTCCTAAGATGATACGCGAGAAGGGAGTCCTTCTCGTGGCCGGTGTGTTATCGCTTGCGTCCTATGCGGCCGCATATTTGGCGGTTGCCTTAGGCCATTGTACGGAGGCACCATTAGTTTGGTGAGAGAATTGAAGGCATTGACACGACAGGCCAAAGATCGGCTGATTGAATTCTCGGACCGGCCGCTTATTATGGGTGTCGTGAATGTGACGCCGGATTCATTCTTCGACGGTGGGCGTTATTTTGACGCAGCAGCCGCTGCGGCCCATGCTGTTCGGTTAGTGGAAGAGGGGGCGGATCTGCTGGATATCGGCGCAGAGTCGACGCGTCCTGGCGCCGACGCCGTGAGCGAAGCAGAAGAACATCGTCGTGCAATTCCTGTTGTGACCGCAGTTGCGAAGGCTGTCACTGTACTGATTTCAATTGATACCTCGAAGGCCTCTGTCGCACGTGCGGCCCTCGATGCAGGGGCGGTTCTCGTGAACGATGTGACGGCTTTGCGAGGAGACTCTGCCATGGTCGATGTGGTCGCCCAATCTGGAGCTGCAATCGTTCTGATGCACATGCAGGGGATGCCGCGTACGATGCAGAAAGCTCCCCACTACGACGATGTGGTTGAGGAAGTCTCGGCATTTTTTGAGGAACGAATCCGTTTTGCAATGGCACATGGCATTGCGCGAAGACAGATCATCCTTGATCCAGGGATTGGATTTGGTAAGCTGCTGGCACATAATCTTGTATTGTTAGCCCAATTGCGCCGGTTCTCGCAATTTGACAGTCCCCTGCTGGTCGGTGTCTCACAAAAGGCATTCCTGGGACAACTCGTAGACCGTCCAGTGCAAGAGCGACAGTGGGCGACGGCCGCGGCAGTGGCGATGGCAGTCGATCGTGGGGCTGGAATCATTCGTGTTCACGATGTGAAGGCCATGAAGGATGTGGTGAAAGTGACAGCAGCGATCAGTCAGCGGACGGCTGAACTCATGAAAGCACAACATGCGTAAATTATTCGGCACCGACGGGGTCCGCGGGGTGGCCAATCTCGATCCGATGACCAGTGAAATCGCCATGCAGTTGGGGCGAGCCGCCGCGCATTTGTTTATGCGCCGGGCCGGCCGCCACCAGATCGTGATTGGCAAAGACACCCGCATCTCCGGCTATATGCTGGAGTCGGCGTTGACTTCCGGGATTTGCTCGATGGGTGTGGATGTCCTCCTGGTCGGTCCATTGCCGACGCCGGCGATTGCATTCTTGACGCGAAGTCTTCGGGCTGATGCGGGGGTGATGATCTCAGCTTCGCATAACCCATACCAAGATAACGGCATCAAATTTTTTTCCAACGATGGGTTCAAGCTACCCGATGAGATGGAAGCTCGTATCGAGGAACTCATCATCTCGAATGAAATTGCCCATCTGAGACCGACGGCGGATGCTATTGGAAAGGCCTATCGAATTGACGATGCCGAAGGGCGTTATATCGAATTCGTGAAGCGGTCTCTTCCCAAAGAGCTGGACTTCCAGGGGATGAAGATCGTAGTCGATTGCGCAAACGGCGCGGCCTACAAGGTTGCGCCGACGGTGTTGCGTGAGCTTGGGGCAAAAGTCGAAGTGATTGCCAATAAGCCGGACGGGATGAATATCAATGCCGGCTGTGGCGCGGTTCATCCTGAAATGCTGCAGAAGGCCGTCTGCGAGCAGGGAGCTCATCTCGGAGTGGCTTTGGACGGGGATGCCGATCGCGCCATCTTTGTCTGCGAACAAGGGCGGGTTGTGGACGGCGATCATATTATGGCGATGTTGGCGCTCGACCTTCATCGTCAAGGGCAACTGGCGAAACAGACGGTCGTAGGGACCGTCATGAGCAACTTTGGATTAGAGCTGGCGATGACAAAAGCGGGTATTGCCCTTGCGCGGACTGCCGTCGGCGATAGGTATTTGCTCGAACGGATGTCGGCCGATGGCTATAACTTTGGAGGAGAGCAATCAGGCCATTTTATTTTCCTGGATCATAATACAACCGGTGACGGTTTGATTTCTGCGTTACAAGTCTTGTCGCTGATGAAGCGCACCGGGAAGCCCTTGTCTGAGTTGGCCAAGGCCATGACTGCGGTGCCGCAAGTATTGCTCAATGTGCATGTGACGAAGAAGCCGAACCTCGACACAGTTCCCGAACTTCAACGCGCGATCCATGATAGTGAACAGCGTCTCAACGGCAGCGGGCGTGTGTTGGTGCGTTACTCCGGGACCGAACCGCTTTTGCGCGTGATGGTCGAGGGTGAGTCTGATGCCCAGATTCGTGAAGTGGCCAATCGACTTGCCGATATCGTTAAAACTCATCTAGGTTAGGGTCATCGCCCCTCCGGTGAGGGAAGCTCATGCTGCCGTCTCTCACCGTTGCCTTCATTGCCGGGCTCTTCATCGGATCCCAAATCTCCTATTTCCCGCTTTCCACATCAGCCCTGCTTTTTCTCGCTGCGCTAGGCGCCGTAATTCTTGAACGATTTCGTTGGCTCTCTGCCCATCAGGCGACGTGGCTTTACGGCGCACTGTTAGCGGGAGTCGTCTATTGGGCGGTGGCGGTCAACCTGACTGCCCATGACCCGGTATCCGAGCACTCGTCCGATGCCGCAATTGAGATGACGGGGCGCATCGTAGCCCCCGTGCAGCAGGCGCCAGATCGACTGATCATGATCGTCAGGGCGGACGCTCCAATCGATGAGTTGGGAGCATCCACACATGTTCGATTGACCTGGCGCATGCCTGAACGAGAATTCTTTCAAGGCGATCGGGTTGGTTTTCGTGCGCCATTGCGCCATCCGAGCGGAACGTTGAATCCTGGCGGGTTTGACTACGCAGTCTATCTTGAGCGCCAAGGGGTCGATGCGATCGCCACGGTGACCGGATCCATGGCTGTGCAGTTTCTTGAGTCGGGGCGGGCACATGCCTGGTGGGCAATCTGGAATCAATTCGATCGGTGGAGAAGCAGTATCCGTCTCGCTGCGATACAAACCATTCCCCAGCCGGCACTGGGACTTTATTTGGGGATCGTCATCGGTGATCGAGGGTATTTAGATCCAGATCTGCGGGATCAGTTCATGGTGACCGGGACGGTCCATCTCCTTTCTATTTCAGGGAGTCACTTGGGCCTTGTCGCGCTCGTCATCTTCGTGGTCGTCAGATGGGCGACGCGACTGCTGCCTTCCGGCTGGCTTCTTGCGCTATCGCGGAAAATTACGCCGACTCGTGTGGCTGTTATTTGCACGCTCTTGCCTGTCGCGAGCTATGCATGCTTGGCCGGGGCTGAACTCGCCACGATGCGATCGTTACTGATGGTGGCAGTGGGGTTGAGCGCGATGTGGCTCGGTCAGGAGCGCCATCTGCTTCACGCCCTCTCTGCAGCCGCAGTGGGGATCTTGCTGCATGATCCTCAGGCGCTGTTTGATATCTCCTTTCAGCTCTCATTCTTGTCCGTATTGGCCATTGCCGGATGGCTTTCTTGGCCTGCCGCCGCTGAGCCGGAGCAACTGCAAGACAAGCCGGCGCTCCTGAGAACCTGCATTCGATGGGGGAGAGATTCCATGGTCATGAGCGGGGTCGTCACCCTGGTCACTCTTCCTCTTGTTGCGTACTATTTTAATCAATTTCCATGGCTCGGCCTGTTTACCAATGTGGTGGCCGTTCCCGTGATGGGGATCGTGCTGGTTCCTCTCGGACTTGGCATCGGAATTTGGCAGGTCTTAGCTGGAGGAACCATGCTGCCTCTGACGTCGCTGAATCAGTGGCTTCTGGAACACTTTGTGGCTGCGGTTCGTCTGGTGTCGATGCTGCCGGGAGGGGAATGGCATGTCGCGGCTCCTTCGGCTCTCGCCATGGCCGCGTTTTATTGCTGCCTTGGATTGCTGTGGCAGCGAGTGGGCGGCAGGCTGTTTCAGTGGGCGGCGGGAGCCGGGGTCTTATTGATATTGCTGTGGTGGGCCTGGTCCCCACGGACGTTCCTCGATGGGGATCGCTTCCGGGTCACGTTCCTTGACGTCGGGCAAGGTGATAGTGCGGTCATTGAGTTCCCCGATGGACAGGTGGTGTTGATCGATGGAGGAGCGACCTATGAACGATTCGATATGGGTCGTGGCGTCGTGGCGCCGTTTCTTTGGAACAGGGGAATCCATACCATCGACCATGTCATTGGCACACATCCTCAACTCGATCATGTGGGAGGTCTGGCCTGGGTGCTTGGCCATTTCGTCGTCAAACGCTACTGGGGGTCTGGAGAAACTCGCGAAGAACTGTTCTATCGCCGCCTACAACAATCATTGGTCTTTCAAGGATTACAAGAGAGGGTGGCCAGAGAAGGGCAGGAGATCCTGTCGTCCGGCCCCTGCCGGCTGGTGGTCATCAACCCACCAGCCGAAGAGCCACGCGATGTGCTGCTCCGTGATGGTCATGTAGGTGGGCATATATTGAACAATCGTTCAGTGGTCACGCGTCTGACTTGTGGCGCTCATACGATACTCTTCGCAGCCGATGTCGAACGAGATGGTTTGTCGCGGATGACTCGCTTGCCGTCTCACGGTCCGGTCGAGGTCCTGAAGGTGCCTCATCACGGAGCGGTAAGTTCGTTGAATCGTGATTGGTTGGCATCATTGCGTCCCCGGTTTGCTGTATTTTCAGCCGGGCGCCGTAATCCCTACGGGCACCCGTCCGCTGCTGTTCTCGATGCCTATGGGTTGGAGGGCAGCACAGTGTTGCGAACTGATCGTGACGGCGGAGTATGGTTTACCGGAAGAGTTTCCGATGAGACGCTTCACGCGCATCGAGCGAGAGAATCGGCGTGGCAGTTGACGAGCAGCGCCTCATGCCTCTGGACATGTGAACAGGCGAACTGGTCTCGAATTTGGAAACAATGGCGAGATTCGCATTAATCACTGTTTGGCGTGTAGCGTAGACCTTGGTTACAGGATCGACTCCGCTGATTTCCAGATGAAGAATTCGAGAGAGTGAGTGTACAGTTCATGTCTCGGCCAGGCGATTTTCGTCGCTCCCTCTAGAGACAGTGAAGACCCTATAGCATAAGCCCTCAAATTTGTTCATTACTCATCGCTTGCTAGCAAGGCATAGCATGTGCAGTCGTCTGTGCTGGCTTGATGTAGGTGTGTCTAATTTTTAAGGGGGCTAGGGTATGCCAAATCTCGTACGAATCGTGATTCAGTTACCCGTTGATCTCAAAACCCAGCTCGATAATCTGAAACAACAGGGGTATACGACCAGCGGCTTCATTCGAGCCATGTTGGAACGGGAGTTTGCCAAAATGGAGGAGAAGTCCGTTACACCATTTTCAACTGGGAAACGAGCGAATAGCCGATAGCCCCTTATATATGTTTGATCATGAGAGAGGGGCCAAGGCGCAGTTAACCGAATCATGATTTTCGAGTTGAGCGATCCCTAGAAGTACAGCCCCTCTTGCACTCCAGCCCAGTTCCCGCTACAAGATTCCCCCATGGTTCCTACCGTCGAATGGAAAGACGGCGCCGTACGGTTGCTTGACCAGAGCCGGTTACCTGAGTCCGTCGAGTTTCTGGACTGCCGGGACTACCAGACTGTCGCCGAAGCGATTCGCAGTCTTAAAGTACGAGGCGCCCCGGCGATCGGCGTGACCGCGGCGATGGGTGTTGCGCTTGGCGCCCAAACCGTAACAGCATCCGGCTACGAGGCCTTCGCGAAATCGGTGCTCGCCATCTGTGATCATCTTGCGGCGACCAGGCCGACGGCGGTCAATCTGTTTTGGGCCATTGAGCGGATGAAACGCCTGCTCGCCTCGTTACGCACGCAGCCAATTGTGGCCATCAAGGCCGCGCTACTAAAAGAATCACAAGTGATTCTCGATGAAGATATCGCCCTCTGTAAGGCGATGGGACAGCATGGAGCGGAGCTCATTGCGAGCGGCCAGACGGTTCTGACCCACTGCAATGCCGGTGCGCTGGCGACAGCCGGCTACGGAACGGCATTGGGCGTCATTCGAGCGGCCTGTGAGCAGGGGAAAAGGATTCAAGTCATTGCGGATGAAACCAGGCCGGTTCTCCAAGGCGCGCGGCTCACGGCCTGGGAGTTGATGCAGGACAAGATTCCCGTGACACTCATCACCGATAATATGGCTGGCACACTCATGCGGCAGGGGAAGATTCATCTCTGTATCGTGGGGGCGGATCGGATTGCGGCAAATGGGGACGTGGCCAATAAGATAGGCACCTATTCAGTCGCTGTGCTGGCAAAGGCGCACGGCATTCCTTTTTATGTTGCCGCGCCCTATTCGACGATTGATCTGAAGACAAAATCAGGAGTGGACATTCCGATCGAGCAACGGAACCCTTCAGAGGTCACAACCATTCACGGCAGCCATCTCGTCGCACCCCAAGGGGTTGCCGTCTACAATCCTGCGTTCGACGTGACGCCGGCGGAATTAATTACCGGCATCATCACCGAGCGGGGTGTCTTCAAGCCGGGCGAACTCGCCGCACAGTTTCAATCATAGTCCTTTTCCGCCCGCCCCTTTACGGGTCGTCTCCCTGCCCATAGTTCCATACCATCAGGAAGCGCCACATCTCCTAGTAGCCGGTGAGGCTTGCTCAATGCTAGTATCCGCCAGTCACCTGGTCGTTGCAGCTAAGTACGGAATGGGTAACAGGCGAATGTAGCCGGCCATTGATCGATGGTGTGGCGGTAGGATATTAAGGATCGGCGTCAAGAGGGAGCTGTATGAAAACGTTTCAGGTGCGGCAAAGCGTTCATTATGATTTGCTGATAGCCGCAGGCACGGAACAGGAAGCGATTCTGAAGGCCGGAGGTATTCCATTGACTCAGTGGGAGACCGAGAACTCCGAGATCACGGCCGAGTTGGTCGATGAAACGGAAGAAATAGACGACTACTGAACGGGAATGTTACGGCCGCGTCTTGGGGGCATGGCTCATTTGGTTTTTGGCTTCCATTCCCGCACCAGTTTTTTTGCTTCGGCAAACTGATCAGAGGTCATCCGTGCGGCGAGGTCATCTCGCTTCATGGCTCCAATCGCCCCACCGCTCGCTGCTCCCAGTGTGTACCACATATAGGCTCTGGCAAAGTCCTTCTGTACGCCGTCCCCACGTTCATACAGGAGGCCAAGTTTTTGCTGTGCTACACTATTGCCTTGATTGGCGGCTCGAAGATACCATCTCGCCGCCATCTTGAAATCCTGCAGACCACCACGACCATAATCATACAAGCTTGCCAGGTTGACCTGGGCAAGCGTGTGTTCTTGATTGGCGGCTTTCTCATACCACTGTCGTGCTTGAGCGTCATCTTTTGGGACGCCCTGGCCATTGGCATAGAGCAGGCCGAGATGATATTGCGCGGCGGCCTGTCCTTGCTTTGCCAGAGGATGCCATTCACGCAATGCCGTGGCGTAGTCTTTGTGCTGATAGGCCTTCTCACCCGCTTTGAAGTCTGCCCACGAAGGCGCGGCGAGACAGACGATCGACAATACAAGAGCGGCAAGGAATCGGAACGCAATGAGCCGCTTGTCACTCATGAGACAGCCTCAGTTGATCCATGCATGAATCGTTTCGCGGAGCGCAGAAGTTGTGTATGGATGCTGAAGGAATTAGGCGCAGTATACTTTTTTTGAATAGCCCGGTCTATCTCAATGACCGGGCATCGACCGAGGATTCTGCGTTAGGAGCCTGAGCAGAAACAGTTCAAGCTATTGACGCAGGAGCAGTTGTTCGCGCGGCATTTTTCAGGTGGGACTTCCTGATCTTCATAAGACCCAACTGCTTTTCAGTCGGCGCATAGGGCCCGGATGTGGGTCCTTTGTACCGTTTCTCAAACTGCTCGATGAAATGGAGGGCTTCAGCTGTTTGTCCCTGCCTCGTCAAGAGTTCCACGAGACGGAAATACGCCGGCACGATCAAGGGCATATGTCGTACTTCCTTTGCGTGTTCAAGCGCATGGCGGTATTTGTCCATTGCGGGTTTTGGGTTCGAGCAATCTCCCAAGACAGCTTCCAGCACGTAGATACTGAGCCGGTCGGTGTTGGCGCTGATGCTCCGTTCCCAAGGACCGAGTATCAGTTCCATCAATTTATTCTGGTCCAACTGTATGGGTTCACGCTTACTGGACAAGCGCAATCGTTCGACGATTCGGTACGCTTCAGGCCATGCGCCGTACAACCCGACGAGGAAGCCGATACAATTGGTGGGGTTCTTACACGTTCCCTTGATCGGGGAGAATTGCTTCTTCATCACTGAACTGGGAGGAAAAACCGTTCCATGAGCCGATCGGCACACCTCGCACGACTGTTGCTCGTCAGCCACGACATAGAGATACATGCGGATGCCGGACCGGTCGAAAATATCGATGGCTAGAATTCGCCCCTTCATCACGCGGAGTTGGTAATATTGCCACAAGACGAGCAATCCGAAAATTGCCAGCAAGTAGGGGAGGAAGTCTGGAAGAACAATCCTGGACATAGCTTCCATAGACATGACCACGATATATGGGTGGCACTACGAGATTCTGAAGAAGATTATAGCGGGGAGATGCCAATAGGCCTAGAAATAGAGTAGTTTCTGAACAACCCAGCGAGGACATTCTGAGCGGGCACAGTCAATGTGATCAGGGTGCGCCTCGTGTCATGTCTTTGTCGCGCCTCGATGGCGGCTGTTTCTGAGAGCCGTAGAAATGAGGGGTGATTTCGACCGGTCTATCTGGTTTGTCGAGCACCTGTCGCGAAATGGTCGAAGGCAAGACATGGCCTGTCCATTCCAGGAGTTTAGCGGACAGTTGTCGCTTGTCTGATGGTGAAGCTTCCCACGCCGCGTGTGATTTTCACCTTGCCGGCCCGGCTTAAGCGAGAGATTTCGTTATAGATGTCGCTGGCATTGAACTCCGGAGAGCCTGCCACCAAAGCGTCGAATTCATAATCTTTGGAGCCTTGGAGTAGCCCAAGGATACGGTCGGTAATGGGCCGTTCTGTCGCCATGTGAATACCTCCTTGCCGCGATTAGGATCGTTCGGGAATATGTGCCGAGTGTGATGTCGGCGTTGGAGCGGCGGAGACTGGGGAATCGGTCGCGTTGGGAAGGGCAAGAAGCGCGAGAGATGAGACAGTCAGCGTGGCTGAAACGTCCTGACCTGATGCTACGCGCAAAGAGACTGTTCAGTCAAGCTGTCGTAGCGGTGTATGTTTAAGAGACCAGTCTGACCTCGAGTTCCTTCCAGGGCCTGATCTTCCCCCCGCTTATCTGTTAGTAGATGATAGGCGGCCGGTTCTCATCGATGCGCAGCATCAAGCGGCAGTGTTTCAGGGGCCGATCAGGATCCCGAGTGTAGTGGGAAAAATCTTCAGAAACTTCAGTGCAGCGCAGTGGAATTGAGATGTGTTGCTTGAAGTGTGGTGCGTGAGTTTCGAGGGAGATATCCACTAACACGTCGCTACAGTCGGTCACCTCCGCGTTCAATCCCTGCTCGTCGAGGAAGCTCACCGTGACCCGCTCTTCCGAGTCAATCCATGGAAGGATTGCCGCCAGCTTTTCTTCATTGGTCATGCTGGCCTCCTTTCCTGTTCTTCATGATTTCGACCGAAACCGTCCTCATATATTAGACGCCTGCGCGGTAAGCTCGTCAATCGGGAATTCGAGTCAGTCTATCTGGTGCGCAGGTGTCTGGAAGGCATAGGTTATGCCTAAGTCTGTCAAAAATAATTGTGATGGTGCTCGTTGACAGAGTCTGTGGAGAGGAGTAAAGATGAAACCGTTCGCACACTAGCTGATCTGTTGCGCAATCGTAGAGTGTGCGGCTCTCCGCATTATCCCATCGAATCACTCCGAACCAGGAGGAGGTGTAGATGGCAGACCTTAGTCCACCGGATCAGAATCGCCCGTCGAGTTAAGAGCGAGACCCCTCGTCAGTCACGCCGGTCGCTTCTCCATAGGCTATCGCCTTCCCGCGTAGGGGAAACCCAAACCGATGAGCCATTGCGGCGAGCCAAAGCAGGTGCGAGGAACATAGGCGTCTGGGACCGAGTCGCACCTTTCTGACGAGCGTCTTTTACACCAGTCCTCGCACGGGCAGTCAGGATCAGCGCACGAGAGATATCTTCGGCGTCATAAGCGCCACAGAGGGGTGATCTTCCACACGAGTGCAGGATCACCCCTGCTGTTTCAGCTTGCGCGGGCTCGGCGATCTTCAGAAGTTTCAATCTCAGATTGTGATTGCGTGAAAGGCCGGCTAGATAAGGCGGTGATTCATCGGCGTCCGTCGTACCAGACCGATAACTGCTTCTTGTCTTGCAATGTCCGGCGTGGATGGAGGATGACCCGCAGGATCTGGCCGGCAATTTCTCGTGGGGAGTAGAGCGTCACCTTGCGCGCAGACGTCTCCAGCGGATGCGTTCTCAAGATGATGAATTGAAGGCCGCGTTGACGCCCCCACTGCTTGAGATCATCACTTAAGCGTATTTCATCCGCAGCGTAGAGTTCCTGGTTGAAACCACCGACATCACGAAACGCATCGCTACGGCATACAACCAGCGCACCCGGCGCCCAGCGAAACAGAATCGACGTGCCCTTCCACAGTTGGAACATCCAGGTTCCCCACCATGGCAATCCTTGCATGTGTAGTGTGCTGCCACAACCCACGCTCTTACCGTCTTCGATCAATCGCAAGATGTCAGCAAGCAATCCAGGATTTAATTCACTGTCCGCATCCACGAACAGCAACCAATCTCCCGTTGCCTGAGCTGCGCCGGCATTGCGTGCCCGACCGATTTGATTGATGGGCTCAAACACGACCTGAGCACCTGCCTGCCTTGCCAGATTGGCCGTGTTGTCGGTGGAATTGTTGTCGACTACGATAATTTCCGAAGTAAAACCAGGCGAGCGATTTGCGCTGAGCGATGCAGTGATGGACTGCATGCAGCGTTCAATCAGACGCTCTTCATTGTATGCTGGAATGACAATGGAGAGATGCATGGAGAAATTGACGCAGGGGCTGCCCAGCCTCTTTTGTTTATTGGATCACACGAACAGGATAGACCAGACGGGCCAAACAAGCCAGATGGATCAGCCGCCCACCACGCGCCGGGAAATTGTTTACGAAGACGGTTTACGATTGGACCTCTTAGAATGAAGCAACCACTGCTTGGGCAAGACAAAAGAGACTCATTGCGAAGGAGCCGTAGGCTGTCAGATAAGCAAAGGTTCGAACATGTGTGGGTCCCCAAATCATCTTGACCACTGTGGGAAAGTAGATCACTGATGTCCATTCTGGTGGATCCATCATCCAGCGCCACTGTTGTCTGAGACCGTAGGCCAGCACCGCGCCATACACGACGCCGCTCGCGCAGACTACAATCTCCATGATTTCGACGGAGCGAGCTTCTTCCATCCTGCGTCTCCGCATATCGATGAATGCAGCTCATTCTACGTCTTCTGATTCGGTGGGTCTATGGCTACGCTTGGGCGTGACCGGTGATTCGAGGCGGTCTATCTTCTTTGTCTTGTTGAGCGAAACCAAATAAACCAGTAGGACCAGATCTCCGCCACGTCTGGGAGAGGCGAGGAATTATCTCTTTTATTGGCGCGTCCGGATTTGGAGAAAGTCCTGATGGACAGAGAGGCGATAACCGACATCGGGTGTGGCAAAATGTTTTGAAATATACGCCTCCAGATCGCGCCGGGCTGGAGGCTGCCGGATCGGCAGAAGATTGAGCATGAATTCAGCGACGGTGTAGGCTGCGGCGCGTTCTGAGGTTTCCACATGGGCTGGATCGAGGATTGTAGTGACCTGGTAGCGGTCGCCGTGCGCTGTACGGAAGGCATTGGCCAGACCGCCAAGGTCGAACCGGTGGCCGAAGAAATGTTCCAACATGGTCATGCAGGCGGTGCTGCGATTCTGGAGCACAACGACGGTGAGGCCGTTGGGCGACATCCAAGAAACGAGTCGCTCAAGGTGTGCGAGCCACTCGTCAGTTGGAATGTAATAAAGGGTATGGGAACAGAGGACTAAATCACCCTGGGGCTCTGGATTGGCGGATAAAATCGACGTACCGATAGTCTCGGCGTTCGGGATGGTGCGCTGGAGCTGGCTCAATAGATAGGCGTTTGGTTCGATTGCGATGGTGCGGTCGAAGGCCTCGGCAAAGGCGCAGGTGACTTCGCCACTGCCGGCACCGGCGTCGATAAAGACCTTTCGCACGGGCAAGCCGTCCACCAGTTTCTGCAAAACCAGTTTCGCGTTCCTCTTCTGGTCAGTGTGATTAAGAAAGACCTGAAACGCCTCCTTGTAATCTCCGCCCTGTGAGTCGAATACCCGAACGAGCTCCGGTTGCATCATGGCCAGTCTTCACCCAATGGTCGATTGGTTGCGTCAGGTTTTGGTGGCCTCGAAGAATACGCCTTTTCCCGAAAGAATGCAGCCGGATTTCCGGTCTCTCGCTGTGCGCGGAATGGAGACTGTCAGGGGCGCGGGGGCAGTAAGGAGTATGAGGTAGGGGGGCAAACCGCGGATGGACAATACCGCGGGACCGTCACGCGCCGAAAAATGTGGGCCTGGAAGGCTTGACCGCCAATCTTTTATGCAGCACACTCGTCTTGGGATTGCTCAGAACTCCCCGGCGGAGAAGCGAGAGCAATACAATTGGGTTTTGTGAGGGGAAGAGTGACGATGCAGATATGGTTCCGTACCGCACTCGCAATTCTGCTGATTCATTCGACCGCTGTAACATCGGGCTGGGCAGCGCTAGGTCAATCAGTGGCTTCCGTTGAACGGGACCGCGCCGCTATGGGGGGAGAGGGACAAACCAAGCCTGGCAAGGGGTATTCGATCGAAACCATTACGGTCGCCGGGATGACGGTCAAAGAGTATGTGTCCTCGGGTGGCATTGTGTTTGCCGTGGCGTGGAGAGGCATCGGCGCTCCTGATCTGCCTCTCCTCTTTGGGTCGTATTTTGACGAGTATCGGGAGGGACTCACGGCATTCCAGAACAAGAAACCTCGAATCCGAAAACCAATGGTGTTGAAGACCGCGCACATGGTGGTTGAGCGAGCCGGACATGCGCGAAGTATGTGGGGACGGGCCTTCATTCCAACTCTCTTGCCAACGACGATTTCTCCAGAGGACATTCAATGAAGTTCCGCGTTCTCGCATGTGTCTTCATTTGTCTGCTGAGTGGCTGTGGGGGAGGTGGGGACTCTGGTGGAGGCGCTGCATCGCCGCCAGCGGGGCCCAATGTCTTGACGGTGTCCGTTGGCGCTTCGGCCCTCTGTACGAATGTGAATACATTGTGTGCCCAGGTCACCATCTGTCAACCTGGCACGTCCTCCTGTCAAACGATCCCTAACATGTTGGTTGATATCGGGTCCTTTGGGCTCAGGATTTTCGGCTCTGTGCTCTCGCCATCACTGACGCAAGTAGTTGATTCCCAAAACAATCCCATCGGCGAGTGCATGTTTTTTGCGGACGGCAGTGCGTTCTGGGGACCGGTTCAACGTGCAGATGTGGTCCTGGGCGGCGAACCTGCCGTTCCCGTCCCCATTCACGTCATTGCCCCCACGTTTGCCGGTCAGTCCGCTTCCAATAATCCGTGTAACAGCATGGTCGGCTCCGATCCTCTCGATGCGGGCTTTAACGGCGTTCTCGGCATTGGGGTGTTCGCTCAGGACTGTGGCTCTGTCTGTGCAACGCAGAGCAATAATAACCTGTACTTTTCGTGCGTTGCTTCCACTTGTACCAGTACCACAGTGCCTCTGCTCAATCAGGTGCAGAACCCGGTGTGGCTACTCCCATCCGACAATAACGGGGTGATCCTTACCTTGCCCAATGTGCCTGCGACCGGCGCTCAAACAGTCTCTGGCTCCTTGATCCTCGGCATCGGCACATCGGCGAATAACAGCCCGACGCCCGGTGTGTCAGTCTTAAAAACAGATCAAAACGGTTTGCTCACTACAATCTACAAGGGCACAACCTTTGGGCAGAGTGTGGTTGATTCTGGCTCCAATGGCTATTTTTTCCCGGACGCGACCATCCCGCTCTGCGCGACGCCATTACAAGACTTCTACTGCCCTCAGGCTCCTATCAACTTGTCGGCAACGCTTGTCGGAACCAACGGTCATCAAGAGGGTATCTCATTTCAGGTTGCCAATACGTTGAGCCTCTCTCAGACCGGCAACGCGGTATTCAATAACTTGGGCGGACAGTTTCCCATCTTTGTCTGGGGTCTTCCTTTCTTCCTTGGACGTACGGCGTATGTAGGAATCGAGAGCCAACCCTCAACACTGGGAACCGGGCCATTGTTAGCTTTTTAAAGGTGCAGGACCGTCGTGGGCCGCGAAATGGGTCGTGGGACCGTTGCTCCCCTTCAGGTCATGTCAGGATGGCAAAATCGTAGACCAAGAACTGATCATCACGCTTCCAGCCAGCCGATTGATACAGCGCCCGAGCAGCATCGTTCGTGATGGCCGTTGACAGTGAGAGGCGATCCGCATCCGAAGCAGTGGCAAACTTACCCGCAGCAGACATCAGAGCAGTGGCCACGCCTTTTCTGCGCGCCTGCTCGTGGACAAAGAGATCATTGAGAATGAAGATGCGAGCGAGTGAAATCGATGAAAAGCTCGGATACAGCTGTGTGAAACCAATAGCTCTCTCCCCTTCGTATGCGATGAACACGGTGGACTCGTCATTGTGAAAGCGAGCCAGCAAGAACTCTCGTGCCGCGCGAAGGTCACTGGCCTGGCCGTAGAACTGACGGTAGCTGTCGAACAGCGGGACGAGTTGCTCCAGATCGTGAATGGTGGCTTGTCGGACGGTATGTAGCATGCGGTTCCCTTTCGTAGAGATCATCGATGAGGCAGCTTCTGTCAGCCGTTGATAGGCCAAGCAGTCTCAGCAAATTGTGAGAGCGAGTCTACTGCAAAGTCGGTGGCGTATCCATTACCCTGGATAGGAACAAGACGTGCGCGAGATGAGGGGATTCATAGACCTCACAGAATCTTGCCCATGTAGGGAGTGGCGAACCACTTCCCTCATGCGTACAATCGGCTCAGATGACCTTCTCCTGTTGGACTCTTCGCATCCTCATCATTGGTATTATTTTGGCATCTGCGTTAGGGAAGTCGCTCGACCTCGCGGGAATCGTCGCAGTGCTCGCAACATATCGTGCCGTTCCTCTCGATTGGCTGTGGCCACTGGCATGGTCGGTGATCGGCATCGAATGGGCGCTCGCGTTGTGGCTGCTCTCTGGCTGGAATCTCGGAACCGGAGCCCTGGCTTGCGCGAGACTCAATCTGGGCTATGCGGCCTGGATGACGATATCGCTGCTGCGCGGGCTCGATATTCCAAACTGCGGGTGTTTCGGTCGCTTCTTTCCTCAGCCACTGCGTTGTTAGTCTCCGTTTGAAGACCTCGTACTTGTCGGCATGTCGTACGCGCCTATGGCGCTGTACGAGAAAACCGTGCGTCCCCACTGACACGATATGCCCACGGTTCCCTACCTTTGGTATGTCCGTGAGTAGATGTGATGAGGAGAAGTGGAATGGGGTGAGTCGGCGAGGAATCACTCGACGAGGCGCTCGATTAGCGCAACGGATCCCACACGCCGGGAAATAGTTTCCGGACACCGTTTTCTTCTCTTTATTTCTCGCGTAGCGCAGTCTACTATGAGTTCGTTCGAATCGGATAGCGCGCCGGACCGCCAGGCGCTGCTCGAAATATGAGGTCTGCCGGATATGCTTCCGATCTGTTTTGGAATGACGGACACCGCGTAGACATGGAGCTAGTAGCCAATATCGTCGGCCTTATCGTTGTTGCCGTGATCGCTGCCGTTGTGATTGGGCTTTCTAACAAGTACTCCAGGAGACGAGTGGGCGAGTTGCCTGCTATGGGGAAGCTGAATGTGCCTTGCGATCCAGGTCTTTATACCGATTTTCTGGACGCATTGGCAGAGAAAAAGATTCAGTTCGTTCCGCCGACGCAGCCAGAGCCATCCCATATACATTCGGGTAAAACGCAGGACTCGCCCATGTGTGTGGTGCTGGTTGCAGAAAAAGACTATGCGCAGGCAGAACAGATCTTAGTTGGGTTTCAGCACAAGTGGTCTTCGCGAGGGTAGAGGAAGAAGTGCAGTAGCGAAGGCACTGGCCCGTACCCCTTTTCTTTTCCTTATGCGCAAACAGTTACGCGCAAGAAGGTTGCGGGAATGGTCGTAGCATCCTTGGTTGGGCTTATGTTTTGGCTGGTGAACAGAACGTCCAGCTCCTTCTGTAGATCGCCGGCTCGACCGTTCTTTTCTGCTGCTTCGAAGGCATTCATGGTTGGCCCATAGTATTTTCTGAATGCCTCAACGAGCGTGGACGGTGTGCTAGGAAAGTTGAAGCGAAACGTGTCTCTGGCGAACGAGATCTTCTCTTGTGGAACCCCGGCCGCTGCAAATCGCTCGATCACGTGGCTTTCGATTCCCCACGTCATCGGACTCACGAAGCCTTCCGGCGGTTGCGGCGAGTATGAGGAACTGATTTTCAAGATCTGTGCGACCAATGTCGGATCATTGGGAATCCAGTTCCCCATCACAATCCGCCCGCCTGGCTTGGTCACGCGCACCATCTCTTTAGCCACATCAAACGGTTTTGGCGCAAACATGGCGCCAAAAATGCTCACGACAAGGTCGAACATATGATCCGTTAACTCGTGCAAATTGCCCGCATCGCCTTCCTGAAACCTGATGTTCGTGAGGCCCTGCTCCTGTGCACGTTTGTTCCCAGCCTCCACCAGGTTCCTTGCGATATCCACGCCCAACACATCCGCTCCGAGTCTCGCCTCTGGCAAGGCCGTCGTCCCGTCGCCGCATCCGAGATCCAACACTTTGAGCCCTTGTGTGATTCCGAGTCCCTTGACGAGGGCCTCCCCGCTCTCTCTCATAGTCTCCGCAATGCGGGTAAAGTCGCCTTTTTCCCAAAGTGCTTTGTTTGGATTCATAGGGGTATCCCTCTCCTTCGATCACGAAAACTGCGATGTGTGGGAAGTCTGCACCGGCGACAGGCTGGTTCCCCACCTCGGTGCCGTGCGAATCATATATATATGAAGAGAGTGAGATATTCTACTTTCCCAGGCCGCCCTAGTCTATCGCTGTGTGAAGAAGATGAGCGGTGAGGGGAGTGAGGCAGAAGACCAGGACCACCACGCGCCGAGAAATGGTTCCTGACACCTTTGATACGTCCTACATGTGCTCAATGGTATACTGGGTGAAGGAGTTGAGTGAAGCTTGGGAGAAGATCCAACTGCCTTGCCCATAACGTGAGAGGACAACCTGGGTCATGCCACGAATCGAGCCCCAGAAACCGGATCAGACGTTTAGCCGGAGCCGTGAGTTTCAAAGGGAAGTATTGGCCTATCTAAAAGAACATGGTCCCCAACCGTACGATGTACTCTCCGGTCACTTCGATCCCAACCGGACTGCGGAAATTCAAGCTGTCTTGCGTGAATTGATCCAATGGAAGTTCATTGATAAGGGCACGGATTCGTACGTGACGGTTTCGATTACTGCTGCTGGTATCGCCCGGCTTGGACTCAAAGACATCTGAAACGTCTACGGTTTGAGAAAGATAAGGGGACAGACTGCTTTTTTTTCGTACTTCACGCACAGTCTCCCGTCTTTGCTGCGGAGACGAAGACGGGACACGAAAGCTGGTAGAAAACGTGTCTGTTTTTTCCGGGCCACCTCAACCTGACCCTCCTTCTTGCTTTTCTTGTTTTCGTTTCCCGACCAAGTTAATTGATTGGTCCGCGACCTTGTTGGGCGCAGGACACAATGATGCCCCAGGTTTGATCCTGAATGCCGTAACCCTCATAGCCTCGACGATATTCTACAACGGTTCGGTCCAATTTGGTTTGTTCAAAAGCGACATCAAATAGCGTGGAGCGTGAATAGATCGCGTAAACACGAATCAATGGGCGACCTTTCTCACGAATCCAGTGGATGCTGGGTTCGCCGAAGAGCCACAAATTACTTTCAGCGCGTTGCTTCGTACAGGTAGCAAGTACTTCATAGGGTGTTTCAAAGGTACCGGTCCGAATGGGTTTGGTAGCGCGGACTTCGCCGAGGTTTTCGTTGCTCGCACAGCCTGATAACGTGGCTAGTACCAGCAGGAGGATAGAAAGGAGCGTGGACGCTATCTTTCCGAACGGACACGCATTGACACCAACTGAATATCGCACAGGAACGCGATGGTAGAGACGAAGGATGAATGGCATAGTGGGCCTATTGAGAGAGGCATATTGTAGGAGGGAGCCGAAAGAAGGGCAAGGGTGGTCTACCAGCCGAAGCCCCATCGAGTACCTCCAGAGGGGTAGATAAGGGGGCAGTAGATAAGGGGACAGGCTGCTTTTTTCTTATACCTCGCGCACAGTCTCACGTCTATGCTGCGAAGACGAAGACGGGACACGAAAGCTGGTAGAGAAGTAGCTTGTCCATTTTTCTCTCTTCCGTTGGCGCTTAGAGCCTTGCTGCCAGGTCAGCGCCGATCGCCTCTGGCTTGTCGCTCGGCGCGTAGCGCCTCAGTACCGTGCCGTCGGACCCCACGAGGAATTTCGTAAAGTTCCACTTGATCGCCTCGATGCCGAGAATCCCAGGCTTCTTCGATTTGAGGTATGTGTAGAGCGGGTGCGCATTCACGCCGTTCACGTAGACCTTTGCGAACATCGGGAAGGTGACGCCGTAGTTCCTGGTGCAGAACTGCTCGATCTCTGCTTCGCCGCTCGGCTCCTGGTGCCCGAACTGGTTACAGGGAAAACCGAGCACCACGAAACCCTTGTCCAGGAATTTGTCGTAGAGCGCTTGTAGCCCCTCGTACTGCGGGGTGAAACCGCACTGGCTCGCGACATTGACGATGAGCAGCGTCTTGCGACGGTAGTCGTCCATCTTCTGCGGCTTGCCGTCGATGGTGACGAGGTCGATGTCGTAGAGGTTCATAGATTCCGAATGAGCGCGGGAGAGAGACGGGGACATTCTACTTTGTCAGATCGGCTGGGTCCCTTTCTCCTTCGCTGGTAGTTGAGATCGAGAGGCGAGAAAGACGTCGAGCAAGACACGATCGTCGGTTTCGACTTTGAGAAATTCAACGCCAACAGTGTTTTGGTCTACCCACTTGACCGTAGCGAGACGCACTTCCACAGGCGGCTCGTCCCAGGGAAGATTCATCATGAGTGTGAGCTTCTGGCCAGGCCGAA